>OLNW01001316.1_pt1 | contig 24760 bp, 18 predicted proteins | sample 1672121 | NCBI WGS metagenome assembly OLNW01 (sample SAMEA3136648, study PRJEB25190) | human gut metagenome
GGGCCGGGGCGCACGGCCTCGAGGCGCTGCGCCCGAAGGAACGGCCGCGGAGGCCGGAACGGCGTTTCGCGGAGGCACGGAAGCGCCAGCGGGGGTGCCCATTGGCATCGGAGCCGCCGCCCCTCGCGGCGGCATGGGCGCACCAGCCGAAGCGGCAGCGACGGCCGACGCTGGAGCCGAGGCCGGAGCAGGAGCCGGCGCTGCCGCCCTCCCCCGGTTACCGTAGCTGCGGGCCGCGTTGGCGCGGCGCCCGATGACCATTTGCAGCTCGGCCACCTTGCGGCGCTCAGTTTCCAAGCCATCGGCCATGCCGCGCATGCGGCGGTCGAGGGTCGTGATCCACAGACACAGGGCGAGCACGGCCACCGCCAACACACCGAGGCCTACAGCCACCAGGCCAAACGGCGAAGATAGAAACTCAAACACGGGCGCGCCCTTCCCCATAAAAGATAACAACCAATGAATGGGATGATATACGACTGCGCCCCTATTGTCGATACGAAAATAGGCGATTTACCTGCTGGGAGCGGCCTTTATTCCGACACCTGGGCCACAAGCTCGGCCAGCTCGGCCACCGTGGCGTTGTTGCGCGCCGTCTTCTCCGCGCTTTGCGCCGCCCCCTCGGCCGCCGCGGGCGCCCCCGCCGACGCCGATGCAGCCGAGGACGTCGGCGCCTTGGCGCAGCCGGGGCAGCGCAGGGTTACCTGGGTGCCCTCCCCCAGCACGCTCGTGTACACCATCTGCGCATCGGGGCCGAAGAAGCCGATCATGCGGTCATGCACGTTCTTCACGGCAATGCCGAGGCCGGTGGACGACTCCACCTGGGTGATGTTCGCGCAGGTCTCCTCGGACATGCCCACGCCGTCGTCGCTCACCACGATGACCACGTCGTCGCCGTCGGCATCGGCCTTCACCGTGATGGTCAGTTTTCCTTCCGAGGGCATCGCGTGCTTGATGGCGTTCTCCACGAGCGGCTGCACCAGAAACGGCGGCACCATCATGTCCAGCAGCGCGGGGCTCGTGTCCACTTCGAAGGCGAGGCGCGCGTCGCCAAAACGGGCCAGCTCGAAGTTGAAGTAGCGCTGCACCTGGTCAAGCTCGCGGGCGAGCGAGATACGCTCGGTGGAGTCCTCCAAAGTGCGCCGGTAGAACACGGCGAACTCCCGCAGCAGAGTGCGAGCCTTCATGGGGTCGGTGCGGATAAACGAGGCAATGGTGTTGATGGTGTTGAACAAAAAATGGGGGTTGATCTGCGTCTGCAGCATCTTCAACTCCATGGAGGTGGCCAACTTGCGCTGGGTCTCCATTTCCACGGCGGCCATTTGGGTGGCGAGCAACTGGGCGAAGCCGTGGGCGATGGAGCGCTGGGTTTCGGTGATTTTGCGTGGATCGCGGTAGTAGAACTTGAGCGTTCCCTCCACTCGGCCGCCGACGAACAGCGGCTCCACGATGGCGGCCTTGATGCGGCTCTGCTCAACGGGAATAGGCAGGCCGATCTCCTCGGGCGCCAGCAGCACAAGTGTTTTCCCTTGGCGAATGCACTCGTGGGTGGCGCTCGTGCGGATGGCGATGCCCGCCGGGTTGTGGGCCTCCTGGTAGCCCGCGTAGCCGAGCACGTTCTCGCAGTTGGTGAGGGCGACCGCGATGGCCGAGGTGTTCGGCAGCAAAAGCTCGCACACCTCCTGGGACGCCTCCTCGGTGAGCCCGTCGCCCATGGCGTCGATCATGGAAGAGGCCAGCTGCAGCATGGCATCGGATTGCAGGGCGCGCACGGAATCCGGATCCATCATGAGCCGGATGACCATGACGATGGAAACCGTGAACACGGCGCCGGCCGCGATGAGCACGGGCACGGGGAACGCCGGCTGCGAGAACGTCCACACGAGCGTGATGCCCGCCAGGGCGGCAATGGTGGCCGCGAGCATTTCCTGGTTGAACTTGGGCACCCCGATGCCCCGCGTGGAAACCGTGCCCGATTCGCGCTTCGCCATAATCGTACCCCCTGATTGCATCAGCTATTGACGCCAGTATAACAAACTCGAGAATGCCGCGGAAACGACCTAGCCCCAAACCCCCAGCTGGTTGACGACGAGCAGAACGGCGGCCACCACGAGGAAGCCGGCGAACAGAAAGCGCAGCTGGCGCTCGGGCACCTTCGGGATGAGCTTGGCGCCCAAGGCCGCGCCGGGGATGGAACCGCAAGCCACAGCGATACCGGCAACCCAGTTGATGTTGCCGAGAACCGCCTGGGTGATGGTGCCGGGCACGGCGAGGATCATGACGGCGATAAGGGACGTGCCCGAGGTGAGCTTCATGGGAACATGCAGGACGGACATCATGAGCGGCACCATGATGAAGCCGCCGCCCACACCCACATACCCGGAAGCGAGCCCAGCGAACAGGCCGATGGCAGCACCGATGGCGGCCTCACGCCAGCCAATAGCGGGGGCCTCCAAGTGCGCCCGCTCGATGGCGGCGGCGCGATCCTCGACAGCGGCGAGATCCTTCGACTTCGCGCCTGCAGCGCTGCGCTCAGGATGACACGAGGAAAGGGCGCTCGCATCCGGCTGGGACGAAGAGGCGACGGGCTTGGTAGCCTTCGGGGCCTTCAACGCCTTGCGGAACATGGTGACGGAAGAGTAGGCGATGATGAGCGCGGCGGCTCCCATGACGGCCCAGTCCGGCGAGAGGGCGGCAAGCCACACCCCCAAAGGCGACATGCAGGCGCCCCCGAGGCCCGCGGCCACGCCGAGCTTTGGCAGGCAGGTCTTGTTCCGAATATGGGAAACCGCTCCTGAGATAGATGTCGGGATGATGGTGAACAGCGAGGTGGCGGTGCACATGAGGGAGTCCATGGCGTAGCCGAGCTTGAACGCCGGCACGAGCAGCATGCCGCCGCCGATGCCGAGCAGCCCCGCCAAAACGCCGACCACCAGGCCGACGACGAGCGACACGAGAAACAGCGGAATCATGGCTTCCACGACGCTAGTCCTCCATGTCCAAACGAATCTGGGTGGTCATGCCGGGATCGATGTCGGCATGGGGCAACGGAACGGGCGGGGCGGGGATATCCTTCGGCTCCGCGCCTGCGGCGCTGCGCTCAGGGTGACACATGGGGGTAGCGCCGCCTGCAGGGGCGCTCGAGGCGACGGTGGCGGGCGCAGCAGCGACTGGAGCCGGGACGCTCGCGGCAGCCACATCCTGGGCGCGCAGCATGGCCGAGCGCACCAGCGCCTCGGAAAGCAGCTGATCGCTTTCCAACCGGTTCATGGCCTCGGGCCAGACGTACTGGAACTCGAAGTACTTCGCGCAGTTGGCCTCGGCGTAGGCGGAAGCGGCGCCCGTGGCGGCCTTGGCGGCCAGGCGGTAGGCCTTCTTGTCGGGGCGTCCGAAGCTGCGCATCCATGCCGTGAGTCGAATGCGGCGCAGAAGACCCGGCTCCAAAAACGGCCCCGGGTAGGGCTCGAGCGAGGCCGGCTTCACCTGCTGAAGGTCGATGAGCGCTCGGGAGTATTCCAGCTTGCGGTACTCGTAGAGCCACCGGAAGATGTCCTGGCGGAAACGCGTGCCCTCGCTTGCGGTGCGCGGGGGCAGGTGACGCAGCACCCACTGGTTGTCGAACCAGATATCCGAGCCGTACATGCGCAGGTCGAGCATGTAGTCCAAATCCTCGCCGCGGGTGATCCACGGGTCAAAGGCGAGGCGCCGGAACGCCTCCTTGTGGACGGCCAAGCAGCCGCCGCACACATGGTTCGAGCGCGACAAGCGCGGGCCGCGCATGGCCTTGGTGATCCACTCGTTGAAGGCGCGGCCCTGCTGCCAGAAGCGGTTGTACCACTTGTCCTCCCATTTCGAGAGGTAGGAGTCTTGGTCGTTCAAATAGTACCCCGTCTTCGCCACGATGGGCACGCCCTGACGCGTGAGCTTCCCGAGGCCGTACATGGCCTTCTCTAGGAATTTCGGATCGTCGATCACCTCGTCGTCATCCAAAAACACCACGGCATCGAAGCCGAGCACGTTGGCCACGAGCAGGCCCAAATTGCGGATGGCGCCGTAGCCTTGAAGGCCGATCTCTTTGGAGAGGCGCTCGATGTTCTGCTGGGCCATGCGCTGCTCGATAAGCGCCAGCTCCGCCGCGCCGATGACGAGCGTGGTCACATCCGGATGGCGGTTGGCGATGGCCTGCACCTTCTCGGCCGCCTGCACTTCCAAAGACACATCGGCGGACACGAGGATGACCACGAGTCCCAGGCCCTCCACCTTCGCCAGCGATTCCAGGCAGCGGCCGAGCTCACCCTCCTGGTTGGGGGCGGTGGGGTGGTCGTAGGTGCTCACCACATCGGCCCCTCCGCGGTGGCGGCGGGGGTAGATGAACGTGGGAATGACGACGACGGGGTTCATGGAGGTCCTTTCGAGTTCAGTCGAAGAGTGTTACATCATTTTAGCGCGTTCGCATCCAGCGGCAATCTCGGTAGGCAAAATGTCATGAACGGAACGAGCCGGCACGGCGAAGACCACCCCGCCCATACACGGGGTATTGTCGCAGTCGCGCCCTGTTATCGCCGGCGCCGTCCGCCCTTGGGCGCACCGGCGCGGCGGCGCTTGGTATCGCTCACTTTCTCCTTGTTCATGCGGCGCGCCTCCTCGCGACGATCGCGCATGGCGGCCATCTCCTGTTGAAGGGCCTGGTAGGACGCGTAGCGCTCCGGTGTCAGCTCACCGGATTCCACAGCCGCGCGCACGGCGCAGCCCGGCTCCTCGTGGTGGGTGCAGTCGCGGAAGCGGCACGCTTCGGCCAGGGCCTCCACGTCGGGGAAGGCGGCACCGATGCCCGCCTCGGCGTCCCAAAGCCCGAGGCCCCGCACGCCCGGCATATCCACGATGCGGCCGGCGCCGGGCACCTCCACAATCTCGCGGCTCACCGTGGTGTGGCGGCCCTTGCCATCCCCCTCGCGAACTGCGCCGACGCTTAAGACCTCGGCGCCCACCAGCATGTTCACCAGGCTGGACTTCCCCACCCCCGAGCGCCCGATGAGCACCGTGGTGGTGCCCGGCGCCAGAAGCGCGCGCACGGCCTCCACCGATGCCGGGTCGTCCTCGGACACGACGAGCACATCGGCCGCGGGAGCAGCCAGGGCCTGCACGGCCTCCACGGTGGCCCGGGTGGCCGCGTCGTCGGCCAGATCGGCCTTGGTGAGCACGACAGTCACCTCGGCCCCCGTCTCGAAGGCCAGTACCAGCTCGCGCTCGAGGCGCCGCAGGTTCACCTCGCCCACGGGCTGGGCCACGATGACCCGCTCGAAGTTGGCGGCGAGCACCTGGGGCACGGCGCGCTCGGTGGGATCCTTGCGCACGAACTCGCGGGTGCGCGGCGCTATGGCCTCGATGACGCCCTTATCGTGCGCCGGGGGCACCGCCACTTCCACGACGTCCCCGATAACGGCCCGTCGGCGCTCCCCCTTCACCAGGGCCGTCGCGTGCTCGCAGCGCAGAAGCTCGCCGTCTTCCAAGCGCACGAGCGGGTACCCCCGATCGAGCTTCACCACTTCGCCGCGATAGCGCGCCTCAGCCATCAGCGCTGCCCCTCCCTCATCTGGTGGAACACGATGAGCATGATGAAACCGATGGCGACCAGCATAAGCCCCGGCAGAAACGCGCCGATGTCAAAAGGCTGCTCGGTGACCGACCCCTTTTCCACGAAGGTGACCGCGTCGGCGTGCAGGTCGGTTAGCCCCTCGTGCTCCGGGCAGATCAGATGGAAGGTGCCGCGCACCTGCAGCGTCGTGCCCTTGCGCCCGTAGGCGCCGTAGGTATCGATGACCGCCGTGGCATCAAGCGACATGAAAACGGGAATCTCGGAATGGCCCTTGTCGGATCCCTGCAGCACAATCCAGCAGTAGCCGGAATCGAACTCGGCGCGAATGCGATCGCCTACCACCTCGCCCGTAACCTGCACCGTCTGGTCGTTCAGGTAGGAATCGGCATCCTGCAGATCGGAAATGGCCGTGTCGTAAATAAAGGAACTGTCGGGCTTCTGCTGAGGATTTACCAGGTTGTCCTCGTTCACCCCTTCGCCGAACACCGGATCGGGAAGCGCCGGGCGGGCGGGCTTCGGGGCGGTCTTATCGGCGTCGCCCCCCTCGTCGGCGTCCTCTTGCCCATCGGCTTCCACAACGCCCGCCTCGTCGGTGGGCACATCCTCGTTGATGGTGGCATCCGCATCGGGGGCGCCGGCGTCCGCGCCCGCGTCGGATACGCCCGCATCGCCCGCGCTCCCCGCAGAGCCGCCGCCCGCAGACGCGTCGTCGCCGGCAGTCACCGCCTCAACGACGCCGGCCTCGTCGGTGGGCACGTCCTCGTTCGTCATGTTCCCGCCGGACGCACCTGTCCCGCCACCCGCAGCCCAGGCCGCATAGCCCGGAGACGCCAGCGCGACGAGAAGCGCGACCGCCGCAAGCCCCATCGGCCGCCACCGGCTCATGAGCGCCTCCTCGCCCGGGGCCGCGGCACCAATGTGGCGGCCACTTCCACAATAAGGGCGAGCAGCGTCACGAACTCGAGACGCCCGGCCCACATTTGGAAGATGTAGAGCAGCTCGAGGGTGCCCGGCATGCCCGGACCTGCCACTGAAGTGATAATGCCGCTGTTGGACGTCATGGCCACCGACTCGAAAATCGCGGGAATGGCCTCGGCGCCGTGCGCGATACCAGCCAAAGCACCGATGACGTAGGTGATCACGTACAGGATGAACACCGTCATGGCCTCTTTGACGATCTCGGGGGTCAGCACGCGCTTGCCCACGTGGCTGTAGGAGACGACGACGCGGGCCGAGTCGGGAGCAAGCGCCTCTTTCACGTTCGACACGATGGACTTGAAGATGATGCCCATGCGCGAGAACTTGATGCCGCCGGCCGTGGAGCCGGAAGCACCGCCAACGGCCATGATGAACGCCAGGGTGAGGAAAGCGCCATTGCTGAAAGCGGTGGTGATCTGGTTGGTGGTGACCACCTGAAAGCCCGTCGTGGTGAACGCCGAGATGATCATGAACAGGCCGCGGCGCAAGAGGGCGAGCATGTCATCGAAGGGCGACAGGGCAAGGGTGGCCGTGAAGACGAAGGCCATGACCCCGATCCAAAGCACCATCGTCTTCGTCTCGATGTCGCGGAAAAACGGGAGTGGACGCCCCTTCCACACCTCGGCGTGAATGACAAAGCTGATGGAGCCCAAAATCATGAGCACCATGAGAATCGCCTCAAGGGGGAAGGAATGGTAGTACATGATGGAAAGCTGCATGGGCGTGAAACCGCCGGTCACGAACCCGGAGGTAGACACCCACAGCGCGTTCAGGAAGGCGCGAGTGGGCTCCATGCCCATGAACAGGCATAACGCCGTGATGATCACCGTGGCGACGGAGACGATGACCAGGGTGATGCGAGCAATGAACTGGGTGGTCTGCACCACGTTGGGCACCACGTGCTCGCTGCGGCCCTCCGACGAAAACAGCGATGCGCCGCCGCCGCGGCCGAAAAGCCCGAAGGACAACGCCACCACGATAAGGCCGAGACCGCCCAGAGCGTGCATAGCGAAGCGGAACATATTATCGGCGTAGGAGAGGTGATCCAAATCGACGATGAGCGAGGCGCCCGTGGTGGTCAGGCCGGAGACGCCGTCGAAGATGGCATCGAGGTAGGTCATGTAATGCCCCGAGAAGTAGAGGGGCATCGAGGCGAACAACGCGAGGACAGCCCAGGCGAAACCCGTAACCGCCAGCGCCTGACGGCGATCGAGACGCCCGGGCTCGATGCGCAGAAAGCGCAGGCTGCAGCCCGCGACCATGGTGATGCCGATGGCCGCGAGGTAACGCGCCGCCGGCTCCCATTCCTGAAAGACCAGCGCCGTCGCCAAGGGAAGCGCCATGAGCACGGCGAAGAACAGCAAAAGCGTGCCCAAGTAATGCCCGATGACGCGCAAGTCGTAGAGGGTGAATCGCTGCCACATAGCCTCTGCCTCTAACCCAGCACGATGCGCGTGAGCGCCATGAGCACCCACAGGGCGATAATGAAGCAAACGATGAACAGCAGCACGAGCACAATGGCCGCCGCCGGCGAGGCGGGCTTCACCTCGGGAGTCCTGCGTGCCATAGGCTAGCGCCCCGCTTTCGTGCGTGCGGAAGCATCCGCGAGGGCGGCCACTGGGGCGGGTGCGGATGCGAGCCCAAAAGCGGGTGCGGATGCGAGCCCGCAAGCGGGTGCGAAGCGCGAGCAACGATGGGCGGAGGCGCTTTGGCGATCGCGCGGATATGTCAGCGATTTCGTCATGGGCGTATTCTAGTACAATGAGCCATGCGGGTCACCAACGGTAACCCGCACGGCATGATAAACGGAGGATACCGGCCCAGAACACGCGGGCTTGAAACTCTTTGCCGACCGGAGGTGCGGGACGCCCTGATTCGCTCAGACAGTCCTCGCTCTGCAGAACAGGACATTCAGTCCTGTTCTGTTCGCTGCGGAACTTGCTCGGTCAGGGCATCCCGCACCTCCTCTGCATCCGTAATCCAGCTGAGGAGGAGCAAGCCGTGAACGCCCAGGACTTCGAGAAGAGCCTTCGGGATATCGTCGGTTCGCAGAATGTGCGTCCTGACGAGCCCCTGGCCGAGCATACGACATTTCGCATTGGGGGGCCGGCGCAATGGCTCGTGGCACCGCGCTCCGAAGACGAGGTGGCGGCCGTCGTGTCGACTTGCGAGGCGGACGGGGTTCCCTGGCGTGTGCTGGGACTCGGCTCCAACGTGCTCGCGCCCGACGAGGGACTTGACGGCGTGACGCTTCTGCTGGCGGATAATTTCGCGGACGTCGAGGTGCTGCCCGGCGGCCTCGTGCGGGCAGCGGGCGGGGCCACGAACGCCGCCGTGGCCGCCGTGGCGCGGGATACCGGGCTTGCAGGCTACGAGTTCGCCAGCGGCATTCCCGGCACCGTCGGAGGCGCGGCCATCATGAACGCCGGCGCCTACGAGGGCCAGTTCTCGGACGTAGCCGTGGAAGTACGCTGCCTGGTGCCCGACGGGAATTCGTGGAGCATCGTGAACGTGCCGGCAGCGGAAGCCAACTGGGGCTATCGCACCAGCCGCATGATGCGCGAGGGCTGGGTGGTGCTCGGGGCCACGCTGCAGCTGCGCGCCGACTCCCCTGCCGCCATTGCCTCGCGCATAGAAGAGCTGCGCGAGCGCCGCGAGAGCAAGCAACCGCTGGAGATGCCGAGCGCCGGCAGCACCTTCAAGCGCCCCGAGGGCCACTTCGCGGGGGCGCTCATCCAAGAGGCCGGCTGCCAAGGCCTGCGCGTGGGCGGCGCGCAGGTGTCCGAGAAGCACGCCGGCTTCGTCGTGAACACCGGCGACGCCACCGCCGCCGACGTGCTAGCACTCATCGCCGAAGTGCAGCGCCGCATTCGCCAGACCACCGGCGTGGAACTGGAGCCCGAAGTGAGGCTGTGGCAGTAGCCTGGCAGCAATTCGCAGGGGGCCCGAGAGTATCCACAGAACAACGCGCTCTTTTGCCGTTTTTCAAGCACAGCCCGTAGCCCGAGGTGCCTTTTCGCCACACACCCGAGTACAACTCGCAGCCCGAGGCGCTTTTTTGTCAGGGCAACTGCGCGCCTTCGTCATTTTTGCGGGTCGGGCTACGGTGTTAGCTCATGTTGACAAATAGATGCTAAGCAATGACCTGCTTTTTTGCTCTATACTACAAAGTTTGCTGCATACAACACCGTAGCCCGGGGCGACTTTTTGCCAGGGGCGTCGTCACTCGTTGACATTTTCGAAGGTCTGGCTGCGGTCTTCGGCGGCGGCTTTGCGGCAGCGGCGGTGCAGAAGGTAGGCCCAGGCGAGAACCCTCAGCCTTCGCAGCCGCGCCACGCCTCCCTGCGGGTCTCGTCGAGCACGTCGATCACCCACTGCACCACATAGAGCGGATCCACAGCGCACTCGACCCCGGGGCAGTGCCGCGCGACGACCTCGACGATTCATCTGGCGCCATCGACAAGGAGACCACAACCACAGCCCTACCGCCCGATGAACCGGTATCCATCTTTCTCGGACAAGATCCGCGATATGGCACCTGCCCTCTTCCAAGATCGGAAGTTTGGTACCCCGAATTCGGCCAAAAACCGCAGTTTGGTACCTCGACTCCGAAGAAATACCAGGTCAGAAATTCGTACGTGCAAGTTTTCAGGTACCAAACTTCGCAATTTGACCAAGGCAGGGTACCAAACTGCCAAACTTGGCACCATTCGATGCCAAACTCCGCAAGTTGGCCGCAAAAAGGGCGACACCAGGTACCAAACTTCCGTTCCTGACGTCGCCCTTGTTGTTTTCGGGCATCAAACCCCCGGTCCCACCGACGGGCGGTCGCACGCCACCCTCCCGAGCAGCCACCTCATGCAGCGGCAACTACCTCGCGTGGCAGTAACTACTTCGTGCGGAAGTAGTCGACACCGCCTTCGAAGAGGGGCTGGTAGGTGTTGCCGAAGGTGTTCTTGTACAGGCCCGCGCCGGCGCGTTCCGTGTGACCCATCTTGCCGAGCACGCGGCCGTCGGGGCTCGTGATGCCCTCGATGGCGAGCACCGACCCGTTGGGGTTCACCGCCAAATCCATGGAAGGCTGCCCCGCGGCGTCCACGTACTGAGTGGCAACTTGTCCGTTCGCAATCATGGAATCCAGCAGAGGCTGCGGCGCCACGAAGCGCCCCTCGCCGTGGCTGATGGCCACCGTGTGCATCTCGCCCACTTCCATGCGGCTCATCCAGGGAGACATCGTGCTGGCCACGCGCGTACGCACGAGCGTGCTCTGGTGGCGGCCGATGTTGTTGAAGGTGAGGGTGGCGCAATCGGCGTCCATGGGACGGATGTCGCCGAAGGGCACCAGGCCCAGCTTCACGAGCGCCTGGAAACCGTTGCAGATGCCGAGCATGAGGCCGTCGCGCGCCTGCAGCAAATCGCGCACCGCCTCGGTGACCTCCGGCGCGCGGAAGAAAGCCGTGATGAACTTCGCGGAGCCGTCGGGCTCGTCGCCGCCGGAGAAGCCGCCGGGAATCATGACGATCTGGGACGCGCGGATAAGACGCGCCAACTCGGCGGTGGATTCAGCCACGGCCTCGGGCGTCAGGTTGTTCACCACGTACACGGTAGGCACGGCGCCGGCCCGCTCGAAGGCGGCAGCGGAGTCGTACTCGCAGTTGTTGCCGGGGAACACCGGAATGACCACGCGCGGAGCACCGGAGGCGTCGCCCAGCAGCGCCGGGCCGTGGTAAGCCGGAGCTGCCTCCCCTTCGAAGCTGATGGCGGGCACCGTCTCGGCCGCTGCGCGCTCTTCCGGCGAGGTGCGGTACGGGAACACGCTTTCAATCCCGCTGCCGCGTTCCCACGCCTCCTGAACCACGGCGAGATCGGCCACTTGGCCGTCACACGCCAGCTCGTAAGCGCTGGTCACCTGACCGAGTGCCACCACATCCACGTTGGCGTCGAGTCCAGCGTCTTCCAAACGCGTGACGACGGACTGGGCATCCTCGCCGGCAGCCAGCTCGATCACGAACGTGCCGTAGGCCGGCTCGAACAGCTGGCCCATGTCGATGTCCTCGTCCACGGTGATACCCAGGCCATTGCCCACGGCCGCCTTCACCAGCGTCTCGGCCAAGCCGCCGTAGGCGCCGCTCGCGCAGGCCCGCACGACACCCGCACCGATGAGGTACTCCACCGCGTCGAAGACGGCGCAGATGCTCGACGCCAGCGCGTCCTCGAAGGAAACCCAGATGAGGTTGTCGCCCGCTTCCTTCAGCTCCGGCGAGGTGACGCGGTCGATGTCACCGATGGCCGTCGCGAAGGACACGAGCGTGGGCGGCACGTCCAAGTCCTCGAAAGAGCCGGACATGGAGTCCTTGCCGCCGATGGCGCCCACCCCGAAATCGATCTGGGCCATGAGCGCGCCGAGCACCGCCGCCATGGGCTTGCCCCAGCGCTCGGGATCCTGGCGCAGCTTCTCGAAGTACTCTTGGAAGGTGAGGTACATGTTCGCCCGCTCGAAGCCGGTGGCCACGAGCTTCGCCACCGAATCGAGCACGGCCATGTAGGCGCCGGCATAGGGGTCGTAGGACGAAAGATACGGGTTGAAGCCCCAGGACAGGCCCGAGACCGTCGTGGTCTTGCCGCCGAGCACCGGCAGCTTCGCCACCATGGCGAGCGCCGGGGTGAGCTGGCGCGCGCCGCCGAAGGGCATGAGCACCGTGGCCGCGCCGATGGTGGAGTCGAAGCGCTCCACGAGGCCCTTGTTCGAGGCGCGGTTGATGTCGCCCATGAGCGCCGCGAGGGACACTTCCAGCGAGTCGGCGTCGCACACGGCGTCCACCACGGGGTCGGTCAGCTCGCTTGTCGCCTCGAAAGCGCGGTCGCAGGCGCTTTCGGCGAAGCTCTCGTCGGCCGGCGCGGGCACGGCCACCGCCGCATGCTTCGGCGCGCCGTTGCTCGCGAGAAACTCGCGGCTCACGTCCACGATGGTGTCGCCGCGCCAATGCATGCGCACGCGCGGTTCTTCCGTGACCTGCGCCACCGGCGTGGCCTCCAGGTTCTCCTCGTGGGCGAGCGCGATGAAGGCGTCCACGTCCTCGGGGGCCAAGGCCACGGCCATGCGCTCCTGAGATTCGGAGATGGCCAGCTCCGTGCCATCCAGACCGTCGTACTTTTTAGGTACGGCATCCAGGTTGATGTCCAGGCCGTCGGCCAACTCGCCAATGGCCACCGACACGCCGCCGGCGCCGAAGTCGTTGCAGCGCTTGATCATGCGGCAAGCATCCCCGCGGCGGAACAGGCGCTGGATCTTGCGCTCCACTGGCGCGTTGCCCTTCTGCACCTCGGCCCCGCAGCTTTCCAGAGATTCCACGGAATGGGCCTTGGAAGAGCCCGTGGCACCGCCGATGCCGTCGCGGCCCGTGCGGCCACCGAGGAGCACCACCACATCCCCCGGTGCCGGCGTCTCGCGACGCACGTGGTCGGCCGGCGTGGCGCCCACCACGGCACCGATCTCCATGCGCTTGGCGGCGTAGCCGGGGTGGTACAGCTCGTGCACCTGGCCCGTGGCCAGGCCGATCTGGTTGCCGTAGGAGGAATAGCCGGCCGCCGCCGTGGTCACCAGCTTGCGCTGGGGCAGCTTGCCGGGAATGGTGTCGGCCACGGGCACCGTGGGGTCGGCCGCGCCCGTGACGCGCATGGCCTGGTACACGTAGGAGCGGCCCGACAAAGGATCGCGGATGGCGCCGCCCACGCAGGTGGCCGCACCGCCGAAGGGCTCAATCTCGGTGGGATGGTTGTGGGTCTCGTTCTTGAAGAGGTACAGCCAGTCCTGCTCCTCGCCATCGACATCCACCTTGCACTTGATGGTGCAGGCGTTGATCTCCTCGGACTCGTCGAGGCCGGTGAGAATGCCCTCTTTCTTCAGCCACTTCGCGCCGATGGTGCCCATGTCCATGAGGCAGACCGGCTTCTCATCGCGGCCGAGCTCGTGGCGCAGCTCCAGATAGCGGTCGAAGGCGGCCTGCACGTTGGCGTCGGCGATTTCCACGTCATCGAGCACGGTGCCGAAGGTGGTGTGGCGGCAGTGGTCGGACCAGTAGGTGTCGATCATCTTGATCTCGGTGATGGACGGATCGCGGCCCTCTTCAGCGAAGTAGGCGCGGCAGAACTGGATGTCGGCCAGATCCATGGCCAGGCCGCGCTCGTCGATGAAGCGGGCCAGCTCGTCATCGGAAAAGGCGGTGAAGCCCTCGATGACCTCCACGTCGGCCGGGCGCTCGAAGGCCATGGCCAGGGTGTCGCGAGGCTCAAGCGAGGCTTCGCGGGCCTCCACCGGGTTGATGACGTAGCGCTTCACGGCCTCCACGTCATCGTCGGCGAGATCGCCTTCCAAGTAGTACACCACCGCCGAACGCACAGCGGGGCGCTCGCCCTGGCTGATGAGCTGGATGCACTCGCTCGCCGAATCGGCGCGCTGGTCGAACTGGCCGGGCAGAAACTCCACGGCGAACACGGCCGCACCGTTGGCCTCGGGCAGCTCGAAGGTAGCGGTGTCGGATTGCGGCTCGGAGAACACCGTGGGCACGCAGGCGGCGAATAACTCGTCCGTCGCGCCTTCCACGTCGTAGCGGTTCACCAGACGCACGCCGGTCAGCCCCGAAATGCCGACGATGTCGCGCAGCTCGGCGGCCAAGGCGCGGGCCTCGCCGTCGAACCCGGGCTTCTTCTCAACATAGACGCGAGATACCATGGATGTGCCTCTCTCTTCAAGGAATGAGCGCTCGAACTTTTCCATAGGGGTGGACCTTAGTTCAACTGACCCCTCGTACGGGGCGACCTCGGTCGCTCCTCACCAAGTGGAGTCACCTCACTTGAGAAGGGGCGACCGAGGTCGCCCCCTACGGTAGGTGCTACTCGGTTTTTTGAGCTTTTTCGGCCTCTTTGGCGGCCTTCTTCTCGGCTTGCATCTTCTCACGGTTCGACAGACGGAAGCCGCTGCCGAACAGGCCGCGGCGGGCCGGCTTCACCGGAGGCTCGTCGGACTCGCCGGCATCGGCGGCATCGGCATCCCCATCGGCCTCGCCAGCCTTCTTCTGGGCCGCATGGCGGTTCTGGTTCTTCCCCGACCCCTTCGCCTTCACCTGCTTGGCCTGCTGCACGCGGCGCGCCTGCTTCTCGGCCTTGGCGTTCTTCTCCTCAAGCGCCAGCATGCGCTCCTGGTAGGCCACGCGCTCCTTCTTGATCTTCCAAAAATCCAGCACGAAGGCGGCGATGATGAACACATAGGCCAAGATGAGCGTCACAACCGCCACCTGAGGCGGCAGCGACTGCTGGCCGACGAAGCTCAAGGTCGTGCAGCCGATGGCCGCGATGAGCAGGATCCACCAGATGAGGCGCAGACGCTTGTAGCGCGGCGTGTCGGGCTTGTAGTACTTGCGCTCCACCTCGCGCTGCTTGGCGGCGGCGGCCTTGCGGGCGGCCTTCTCCTCGGCCTTGCGCTGCTCGGGCGTCTTCTTCGCCGATTTCACGGTGACCGAGGCGGCGGCCTTGGCCTTGGGCTTGGCCGAGGCGGCCGACTTGCGCGTTGTGCCGGTGCGCTCCTCGGAGGTGTAGCGTTCGTTCATGGGGTTGCGTTGGGACATCTCTCTCCTTCAGTTCACGTCATCTTGAGCGCAGGCCGAAAGGCCGAAGTCGAAAGATCTCGCGAGATTTTTCGACTCGCTCCGCTCGCTCAGAATGACGGCGGGTTTTGCGGGCGGGCGGCGCTAGAACGTCGCGGGATCGAACTTCTTGCCGGTGATGGTCTCGTAAGCCTGAATGTACTTCGCGGACGTGGCGTCGATGATCTCCTGGGGAAGGCGCGGCGGGTTCCCGGTCTTGTCCCAATGGGCCGTCAGCCAATCGCGGACGAACTGCTTGTCGAAGCTGGGCTGGTCCTTGCCCTCCTCGTAGGTATCGCCGGGCCAGAAGCGCGAGGAGTCGGGGGTGAGTACCTCGTCGGCCAAGATGATGGTGTCACCGAGACGGCCGAACTCGAACTTCGTGTCGGCGATGATAACCCCGCGCTCGGCCGCGTGGTCGGCGGCGGTGGTGTATACCTTCAACGCCAAGTCGCGCAGGGCCGTGGCATCCTCTTCCCCGAGGATTTCCGTAAGGCGCTCGAAGGAGATGTTCTCGTCGTGGTCGCCAATCTCGGCCTTGGTGGAGGGGGTGAAGATGGGCTCGGGCAGCTTCGAGGAGTTCACGAGGCCTTGGGGCAGCTCTATGCCGCAGACGGTGCCCTCGCGGTTGTACTCCTTCAGGCCGCTGCCAGCCAGATACCCGCGCACGATGCACTCGGCGGGGAACATGTCGGCCTTCTTCACTAGCATGAAGCGACCGCGCAGATAGTCGGCGTAGGGCTGGAACTCCTCGGGCAGGTCGGCCACGTCGGTGGAGATGAGGTGGTTCTCCACGACGCCGTCGAGCAGATCGAACCAGAACTTGGAGAGCTGGGTGAGCACCTGGCCCTTGTAGGGGATCTCGTCTTCCAGAATGTAGTCGAAGGCCGAGATGCGGTCGGTGGCCACGAGCAGCAGCCTGTCGCCCAAATCGTACAGATCGCGCACCTTGCCCTGCGCGTCGGGGGTGATGTCGATTCCCGCCATGGAACGCCCTTTCTCCTTGATGGCCCGGCTGCCGCTCCGCTCGAACACCGCCCAACGGACGCCGTTCGAGCGCAGGTACCCAAGCGCTTTTCGCGTATCGGACATTATGGCACAAATACGGCCCTCGAACCGTCGCTTCACAGAGAACGGCACGATACCCCTTCTGTTCGAAATGGCCAAAAAGTACCCATTAACTGTCAGTCGGCGCACCATTTCTGGCCATTGATTGTCCGGCCAGCAAAAAGCCCTCCATCCGTTTCGCGTTTCGCCTGGTCAGAAGACGCGGCAATCGACGAGAACATGGACGCGCGCGCACCAAATGCAGCTAGCGGTCCTTTTTTGGCCAAAACGGGGCCAGCACAGGGGGCAACTCGCAGCTAGCTACCCGTTTTTGTCCAATACGTGTCCACCGCAGGGCTAGCTCGCAGTTAACGACCCCTTTTCGGCCAAAACGTTACCATCCCAGGGGCTAGCTCGCAGCTAGCTACCCGTTTTTGTCCATCTCGATCGTCAGGCGCCCAGCAATGCCGTAAATCGCGCCATCCGGATCGCCGCGACGTTGCTTCGAGGCCGCAAAACTTGCAGAACGCCGAAGGGCACCTTCTCCTATCGGCTTGCTTTCGCGGGCTTTTTGTGGCCGGTGCGCTTCTTGGAGTTGCGGCGGTGCTTGGAGGCGTCTTCGTCGTACAACGGGATATGGATGGTGAAGCAGGCGCCCTTGCCCTTCTCGCCTTCCACCTGCACCCAGCCGCCGTGGCGGTCGACGATCTCCTTCACCACGGCCAGGCCCACGCCCAAACCACCGCTCTCGCGGTTGCGGCCGGCGTCGGCGCGCCAGAAGCGCGAGAACACCATGCGGGCCTCCTCTTTGGAAAGGCCGATACCGGTGTCGCGCACAGCAATGGAGGCCATGATGTCGCCCTTCTTCACCGACACCGTGATGTGGCCGCCCTCCGGGGTGTAGCGCACGGCGTTGGAAATCAGGTTCGCCGTGGCCTGGCGGATCATGTCGGCGTCGCCCACCACCATGACGTCGGGCTGAGCGTCGTACTCCAGGGTGAGGCCGGAATCGGACACGAACATCTCATGGGTGGCAATGATGCCGGCGATGAGATCGCCGACGTTGACAACCTCTTCCTTCATGGGCTCGGCGCGGTTTTCCAAGCGCGACAGCTTCAGAAGGGCGTTCACCAGCCGCGACAGGCGCTGGATCTCGGAATTCACGGTGACCAGGCGCTCCTCGTCGGCCTCGTAGACGCCGTCGATCATGGCCTCCACCGTGGCCTGGATGGCCATGAGCGGGGTGCGCAGCTCGTGGGCGACGTCGGTGGTGAGGCGCCGCTCCAAATCGCGGTCCTTCTCCACCGACTCGGCCATGGCGTCGAAGGTCTCGCCGAGGCGGGCCACCTCGTCCTCGCCGGTCAGCTTCGTGCGGGCCGACAGATCGCCGTCGCCGATGGCCCGGGCCGTCTTCATAATGCGGTTGATCGGCGACACCAAGTTGCGCGCGAAGAGGAAGCCGATGCAGGAGGCGAGCACGATGGCCACGCCGCCGGCGATGAACATAGCCTGGTAGGAGTTATCGCGGAACTCCTGGTCGGGCTGGCGCATAAGGGCCTCGGAGCCGTAGACCCACAGGCGCACGGTGCCCACTTTCTCGCCATCGGGAAGCACGATGGAAGCCGTGACCGCCTGCGAGCGGTCCTGAGGTGCGAAGGACGTGAACACGTCGCCCTGCTGCTCGTCGATGATGACGGAGGAGTCGAAAACGGTGCTCCCCTTCAAGTCGATCACCCGCACGCCCACACCGCTCGTGAGCTCGGTGGCCTGGGCGGCCGGGCGGGTGGTCTCGGGATTCCACAAATCGCCGGTCTCCTCGTAAATGGCCGCGATGCGGTTCGCCGTGGTCTCGCAGAGCGTCTGCATGTTGTCGGCCGTGTAGGTGCGGAAATGCTGTTCCCACACAAAGGAGACCACGCCGATGGCCACAAGGGCGGTCATGGCGGCGATGAGGGCGAAGGCCAAGGTCACGCGGGTCGTATAGGACAGGTTCGACCAACGCAGGTGCTTCTTTTCCTTCTTGCGTTCCGGAGAAGGCGAAGAGGCCGCCGGCGGGGCGACCTCTTCAGCGGTTTCCAGAATGCGCGGTTTTGCTTCCGTCTCGGTCATGGAACTCCTTCGAAGCAGACGGCGGACACCAAAGCCGAGCGGCTCCGGCGGCAAGTACGCGAAATGAACGGGCGATTACTGGCCGTTCTTGGTGGGATCCTCGAAGCGGTAGCCCACGCCGTGCACGGTGTGGAGCCACTTCGGGTTGCGCGGGTTGTCGCCGATCTTGGCGCGCAGGTTCTTCACATGGGAGTCGATGGTGCGCTCGTAGCCCTCGAAGTCGTAGCCGAGCACCTTCTCCACGAGCTCCATGCGGCTGTACACGCGACCGGGGTAGCGGGACAGCGTGGTGAGCAGCTTGAACTCGCTGGCGGTAAGATCGATCTCCTCGCCGGAGACGAGCACCTTGTGGCCCGACACGTCGATGGTGAGCTCGCCGAACTCCAGCACCTCGCGCTGGGGCTCGGAATCGGCGTGCACGCGGCGCAGCAGCGCGCGGGAGCGGGCCACCAGCTCGCGGGGGCTGAAGGGCTTCACCAAGTAGTCGTCGGCGCCCAGCTCCAGGCCGATGATGCGATCTTCCACCTCGCCCTTCGCCGTCAGCATGATGATCGGCACATCGGAGGTGTCGCGGATGACGCGGCAGACGCGCTCGCCCGGCACCCGGGGCAGCATGAGGTCGAGGATGACCAGATCGAAGTGATGCTTCTGGAACTCTTCCAGGGCGTCCTGGCCGTCACCGACGGCGGTCACCCAGTAGTTCTCGCGCTCGAGGTAGGCGGTCACCGCATCGCGGATGGCCTTCTCATCTTCAACCAGAAGAATGCGTCGCGTTTCGTTGCTCATGGAATGTGCTCCTTGCATACTCGCTTGCAGTTTCTAGGATGCCCAAGCTTAAATCTGTGTTGACCTGCTATTTTATCTGCAGCTGGCACATATATCAGCCCGGTAGTCGTGTTTGCGTTTATTGTAGCGTTTGGCTCCATACGGTCGCCGAGGTGTATGCGAAATGACACAATAGCCCCATGCCACAGAGAAGATCCGCGCCCACGCGGCGCGTTGCTACAAAACAACCCACATCCCTCTCCCTGCCCGGGGGCCATGAGCTTCTGCTGACGCGCCGTCACTTTCTTTACGGCGTGGCCGGCGTGGCTGCATTGGCCGCCGTGGGCGGCGGGGCCGCTTGGGCTGCCGGTCGCTCCAACGATGACGATGCCCTGAAAACCTTGAAGGTGCCCGAAGGCGCCGTTACGGCCCAGAGCTCCCTGGAAAAGATGGAAAGCTACGAGGACGCCGTCACGCTTGCCGGCTCGGCGAAGCTGCCCTTCGGCACGCTCGTCTGGTGCAGCGACGACGCCGTCGCCGCCTGCTTGCTTCCCACGGAAACCGCCAAGCCCCTGGCCGAGGTGGGGCTGCTCGATCTGGTCTCCGCCGAGTGCACCACTATCCTCGAGCACGCCGTGGGCGAGGCCGAAGGCTTCGAGATTTACGACGTGCGCGCCAATGCCGCCGGCGTCATCTGGACCGAGGCCGACATTTTGGACAGCCTTTGGCGCGTGTACGCGGCGCCGCTTTCCGGCACGACGTTGGGCGAGCCGCAGCTGCTCGACGAGGGCGACGTGAACTGGGAGATGCCCACCTTGGCCGTGGCCGGCGCTTTCGCCTTCTGGCAGCGTCTTCCGCAACTGGACGGCAACGCGCGCGTAGAGGACTCCCTCCTTAAGCGTGCTGCCTTCGGCACGGCCAACGTCCAGATGGTATATGCCTCCCAAGGGCGCATGGCCTGCGCGCCCACCTCCTGCGGCGACAGCCTCACCTTGGCCCCCCGTGCCCGCACGAGCGGCACCTACTACCAGCTCACGCACTTGGACGCCGCCACCGGCGAGGTCACCGACGCCTGCGTTTTGCCCTCATCCATGCGACCCATGGAGTGCAGCTGGGGTAAGACCGGCTTCAGCTTCGCCTTCGACGGCATCTACAACTACGGAGAGGGCATCGCGAATTTGGGCACCTACCTGCCTATGGAAGCTCCCGAGGCGGTCTCGCTCACGGCGGCCAACGCGGAAGAGACGGCTGCGGAGACGGATGAGGCGGACGATGCCGCACCGTACCTTCCCGTCGCCTGCGCCAATCCCGGCACCGAGGCCTACAGCGCGGTACCTTGGTTCCATTTCGCGGCGAACCCGCTTTCCGCACCGTGCTGGTGCGGCGACTGGCTCATGGTGCGCGGCGGCAGCTTCGTGGTGGCCGTCGATTTGGCGGGACGGCGCTATGCGCAACTGCCCCTCGAGGAGGGGTCGGGCGACTACAACGATTTCCTCGCCTCGACGCACGTAGGCACGCGGGCCGTCACTTATTGCAACGTGGACTACACCCCCATCGGCGGCGAGCAGCAGAAGCACTGCCTCGTCCGCATTTGGGAACCGGCGGCGTAAGGGCGCTCTAGCTTGTCCGCGATCGGGACGGGAGGGCTCCCGTGAAGACCTCTGCGCGCCCTCCGAAGAACGCGGCCGTTAAGAAACAGCTTCCACTTCAGCAGCAACGATGCCGGGATAGTACCGGCCTATGTGCGTTCCTTCCGCTGTTTCTTTTGCCGCGTTCGCAGGAGGACAAAGCGCGCAGCGGGCTTCACGGGGGCCCTCCCGTCCCGATCGCTGTTACAACCCGAAGTACTCCTGTTTGGCGGTAAGGATGCGGGTGAGGGACTCGTCGAGGCGCTCTTCAGTCAGCTCGCCCACTTGCACCGCGCTCAACACCCCCTGGTAGGCCTCGTCGAGGCGCTCAGGCATGAGCGGGATGTCGCAGCCGGCCTTAAGTGCCGCGACCGCCGCTTCCGCCGGGGTGTAGTAGTCGGTGATGGCGCCCATGGAAAGCGAGTCGGTGACGATGATGCCCGTGTACCCGAGAGAATCGCGCAGCATGCCCTGAACGACGGCCGAGCTGAGCGGGGCCGGCGTGCTGTCGCCGACGATGTTCGGCAGACTCACGTGTCCCACCATGATCATGGGCACCCCCGCTTCGATGGCCGCGCGGAAGGGCACGAGGTCCACCGTTTCCAACTCCTCGTTGGTCGCCTCGATGGTGATAGCGCCCTCGTGGGAATCACCGGCCGCCGCGCCAATGCCCGGGAAGTGCTTGGCACAGCAGAGCATCTTCTTGTCGCGGAAGCCCTCCACCTCGGCCCGCACCATGTCGGCGGCCACGGCGGCGTCGCTCGAGAACGAACGCAGGCCCATGGTGTCACTGCGCAGGGGATCCACCACATCGGCCACGGGAGCGAAATCCAGGTTGAATCCAAGGGGCATCAGGTAGTCGGCGATCTGCTCGGCGGCGCGCTTGGCCGCCTCGGTGTCGCCGGCGCTGCCGAGGGCCGAGGCGTCGCCCACATCTTGAGCCCCGAAGGCCTCATTGTCGGCGACGCGCACGACGGTGCCGCCCTCTTCATCGACAGCAATGAAGGGTGCCACGTTTCCGGCGTCGGCGTAGAACTGCTTGACGTTCGCGAGCATGGTCGTCGTCTGCTCGGGGTCGAGCAAGTTCTGAGCGAAGTAGACGATGCCGCCCACGGGATGGGCCGTTACTCCCTCGCGAGTCATGTCGCCGGCCTGAGTGACTTGCGACACGCCTTCCACCAGCGCTTCCGGCGTCACGATAAACAGCTGGGCCACCTTCTGCTCGAGCGTCATGGCGCCGATGCGCTCGTCCACAGCAGCACGCGCGGCGACTGCGGCGGCTTCGGGGTTCTGACCGTCACCAGCGCCTTCGCCGCCCGAACCGTCCACCCCGGTCGGTCCGCCCGTCCCGTTCGATCCGTCGCCCGCGCAGCCGCTCAACGCTAGGCTTCCGCCGGCCAAAGCCGCCAGCCAGACAAAACGGCGGCGGGTGATGGAATCAACCAGAACAGTCACACTACTTCCCTTCGAACAACGCGATCCCCTCGAACGACGCAGTCCCTTCGAGCCAACCGCGCACGCACTCGCAATTTCACTTACGCCCACCAGCATAGCGCCAGGAACGCCTTGCGGCAACGGGCCACCGCACGATGCCGAAGCACGTAACGGTCACTTCACTTTCTGTGAAGACGGAGGCACGCCGCTCGCAAATAGGGAATAATGCGAGATATCGCAAAACGGCGATCGAAGCAGGAGGAGGATTTGTGACCTATCTCATCACCTTTCTGGAGGGCATCATCACCTTCGTGTCGCCGTGCCTGCTTCCCATGATTCCCATCTACGTCACCTACTTCGCCGCCGGCGAGGAGGTGCGCACTTCAGTGGTGCTGCGCAACGCCCTCGGCTTTGTGCTCGGCTTCACGTGCGTGTTCATCGCTATGGGAGCTTTGGCTTCGTCGGTGGGCGCGTTCTTCATCGAGTATCAAAGTGCCGTCAACGTGGTGTGCGGCCTGGTGGTCATCGCCTTCGGACTGTACTTTCTCGGCATCATCAAGATCAACCTCTTCCACGGCGCGAAGAACCCGCTGGCGGGACGACAGCTGGGATTTTTCTCCTCGGTGCTGTTCGGCGTCATCTTCTCTGTCGGATGGACGCCGTGCGTGGGGGCGTTCCTCGGCTCGGCGCTCATGCTGGCCTCGCAGCAGGCGTCGGTGGCACAGGGCGTTATTCTGCTTCTGTGCTACTCGGCCGGCCTCGGCATTCCGTTTGTGGCGGCCGCTGTGCTCATCGATAAGCTGAAGGGCGCTTTCACCGTCATCAAGCAGCATTACGATATCATTAATAAGGTATGCGGCTGGTTTCTGGTCGCCGTGGGCGTGCTCATGGCGACGGGACTGCTCGGCGGCTTCTTGCGCCTGCTGAGCTAACCCGCGGAATCCAGCCCGAAGGAGAAAGGTTCGAACATGAGCGAGAACGAGAAGATTCCGACCGATGCCGGCGCCCCAGCCGAGACGACAGCGGCCCCGACCGATAGCAGCACCCCAGCCGAGACGGCGGCAAGCGCGACCCCCGCAGCAGCTGAGCCCTCAGCGGCCGAGCAGCGGGGCGAGGCCATCGGCGAGCGCTTGGCGTCCCTGGAAGCCGAAGAGAAAGCCGCAGCTGCCACGCCAGAGGGCGAGAAGGCCGACCGCAAGAAGCACGTGGGCGTCATCGTGGCCGCCGTCGTCTTCGCTGTGCTGCTCATCGGCGCGGGCGTGGCCTACAGCGTTCTCGCGCGGCCGACAACAAGCAGATAGAGGTGACCGGTACCGATGCTGTCCAAGAAACCGAGGTAGATGCCGCCGACGACACCGGCGACGGCAACGGCGCCAACGCAGCCACCACCCCGGCTCCGGACTTCACCATGACCGACGCCGACGGAGCGACCCTCACCCTGGCCGACTTCAAGGGCAAGCCAGTGCTGCTGAACTTCTGGGCCAGCTGGTGCGGCCCTTGCCAAAGCGAGATGCCCGACATCCAGACCGCGTGGAAAGAGCACGGCACTGATGTGGAATTCGTCATCGTGAACATGACCGGCATGAACGGCGAGACCGAGCAGAGCGCCAAGGCCTTCCTCGCCGACGCCGGCTACACCTTCCCGTGCTATTTCGATGCCAACAACTCGGCAGCCACCGCCTTCGGCGTGAGCTCCATTCCGCAGACTTACTTGATCAACGCCGAGGGCAACATCATCGGCGCCTACATGGGGGCCATGGACGCCTCGGTGATCGCCCAGGGCATCGACATGCTCACCGGTAACACTAGCGGGGCCGCGCAGTAAGGCTTTCGAGTCCCTGAATCCTCTGGCCTCCGAACTCAGGGGCGACCAAGGTCGCCCCCTACGGGACGGCTCTCGGAGACTCCTCTTATAAGCGAGATCTAAGAGACGGCAGATCCCGGCTCCGCAAAGTGACTTCCCAGGTTGAACCGTAGGGGGCGACCTTGGTCGCCCCTTGCCGGAAGTAAGTGAGAGCTACTAGAACTCCAGCTCCTGCAGGCGATCGAACACAACGTCCTTGCGGGTGAGGAAGTCCCAGGGATCGAAGATCTCGTCGAGCTTCTCCTGGGAAAGCAGCGCCATGGCCTCGTCGTCGGCTTCCAAACGCTCGCGGTAGGTGGGGCCGTCAACGGCGTTCTGAATGTCCTCCCACACCTTCATGGCGTTGCGCTGCACGATGACGTAGGCATCCTCGCGGGAGATGCCGGCGTCCACGAGCGCCAACAGCACCTTGCTGGAGAAGATGAGACCCTTCGTACGCCACAGGTTGTGCTCCATCTTGGCCGGATAGGTCTGCAAGCCGTCGAGCATCCACTGCATCTTACCGAACATGTAGTCCAACGCCGTGAAGCTGTCGGCCAGCACCACGCGCTCGGCGCCGGAATGCGAGATGTCGCGCTCGAACCACAGGGCCACGTTGTCGAAGGCCACCTGGGCGTTCGCCTTCACCACGCGGGCGAGGCCGCACACGCGCTCGGCCGTGATGGGGTTGCGCTTGTGGGGCATGGCCGAAGAGCCC
>OLNW01001327.1_pt1 | contig 24643 bp, 19 predicted proteins | sample 1672121 | NCBI WGS metagenome assembly OLNW01 (sample SAMEA3136648, study PRJEB25190) | human gut metagenome
GATAGCTTCTCCATCTTCGAGATCCCTGTCGAAACCAGTACAAGCCCTGATCAGGACTGCAGGATCAATCTGCAGCATACATTTTCATGTACTGTCAATGTAACTTTTTCAGTCACACATATAAATATAGTAAAAAAGATGGGCGCTGTCAAGGGTGAAAAAGGCGATTTTAGATTAAAACGTATATCATGAAGCAATCAAATCATGTTATACTAGATTTATGTTAAAAGCATAGAGAGTGCTGTGGAAAACTGATACAATTTTTATATGCTCCGTTGATTTCCTGTTTGTTATAACACAAAGGTAGATCAGAGATTAAAGTAGCGATTAAATTATCTGAAAAAATTCAAAAAGAGGAGGAATTTCATCATGCCAACAACTTACGCACATTATAAATTTGGTAAAGAAGTAATTAGTGCGCTTCCGAAAAGGATTCAGAGTGCGATTGAAAATCACAGAGAATTGTTTGACATCGGGCTTCATGGTCCGGATATTCTGTTCTATTACAATGCATTGAAGAAAGACCCGGTCAACCGGCAGGGAAGCGAACTTCATGAGAAGTATGCGGATGAATTTTTTGATCATGCGGCTGAGGTGATCGAGAATGCTGAAGATCCGGCAGCGGCAAGAGCTTATGCTTATGGATTTATCTGTCATTTTGCGCTGGACAGTGAATGCCATCCTTATGTGGAGAAGATGATTCAGGTGAGTGGAATCTCACATAACGAGATAGAGATGGAATTTGATCGTATGTTGCTGAAAGATGATTATATCAATCCGATTCGGAGTCTGAATACAAAGCATATTCACCCAACAATGGAGAATGCGAAAGTAATCGCCCCGTTTTTTGAAGTTATCACAGCAGAACAGATTGAAAAGAGCCTGAAATCCATGATCTTTTATCACAAGTTATTTATTGCACCGACACCGGGAAGAAGAAAAGTACTGTTTGGCGCAATGAAAGCCCTTGGAAAATATGAGGCTCTGCATGGAATTGTAATGAGCATGGAACCGAATCCGGCATGTCGGGAGTATTGTATGATTCTGAAACGGAAATATGCAGGAGCAGTGCCACTGGCGGCAGGACTGATCATGCAGTATCAGAAAAGGCTGTTTCAGCAGGAGACGTTGCCGAAGCGTTTCCATGAGACATTTGGTGCAGGAGATGACTGGGAGAATCTGCGATTATAAAAGAAAGATTCACATTCAGATGAATCGACTTCATGTTTGGCAGGATGTATAATTGTGTTAGTTTCAATGCATCTGGTCCATTGAAAAGGAGATTGTAAATTGTGGCAGATGACAGAGGAGCATAGACATTATAAGAAATGACAGACGGAGAGATGTAAATGGAAGAGTTTGTAAAACTACAAGATATTACAAAGACATATAAAATGGGAGAAGTGGAGATCCATGCGGTCAACCATATCAGCTTTTCCATCGAGAAGGGCGAATTTGTGGTAATTGTCGGACCAAGTGGTGCAGGAAAGACGACGGTTCTGAACATTCTTGGTGGAATGGATACGGCAACCAGTGGCAAACTGTATGTGGACGGACAAGATATTACAGCATACAATTCTAAAAAACTGACAGGGTACAGAAGGGATGATATCGGATTTGTTTTTCAGTTTTATAATCTGGTGCCGAATCTGACAGCAAAAGAAAATGTGGAACTGGCGCTTCAGATCTGCAAGGATCCACTGGATGCACAGACAGTGCTTGAGGAAGTGGGACTGGGACACAGACTGGATAATTTCCCGGCGCAGTTGTCCGGTGGAGAGCAGCAGCGTGTATCGATTGCAAGGGCTCTTGCGAAGAATCCCAAACTGTTGTTATGTGATGAGCCGACGGGCGCATTGGATTATAATACAGGAAAATCCATTCTGAAATTATTGCAGAATATGTGCAGGGAGCGTGGAATGACAGTGATTGTTATCACGCATAATCAGGCACTTGCCCCGATGGCAGACAGGTTGATCCACATTAAGAATGGTCAGGTTTCAGATATGAAGAGAAATCTGCATCCTATGTCAATTGATGAGATTGAATGGTAGGAGGGTTACTGTTACAGGTAACCTGTAAACAGTAACGTATCTCGCCATTTAGAATCGCCTACGGCGATAGGCGGGATACATTCAAACCAAAACATGCATCCTCCATGTCAATCAGCAAAGTGATTGACATGGGCGTGAACAATAATGTAGGAGGAACAGATGAAAAAGAAGGCACTAAGAAAAGATTTTTATATGGAAATCCGGCGCAGTCTGGGAAGATTCCTTTCCATCTTTTTTATCGTTGCGATCGGATGTGCTTTTTTTGCTGGAATTCGTTCTTCTGAGCCAGATATGCGTTATTCGGGAGATCAATATTTTGACCGGACGAATCTGATGGATCTGCAGGTGATCAGCACCATGGGACTGACAGATGAAGATCTGGATGCAATCGAAGAAATTGACGGAGTCAGTGCGGTCGAGGGTGGTTATTCGACGGATGTATTGTGTACGGAAGGGGATAATCAGGTTGTCATGCATGTGATGTCCCTGCTGCCATCGATGAATCAGATGCAGATGGAAGACGGACGGCTTCCGAAAAATGAAAAAGAATGTGTCGTTGATGCCAGATTTCTGGAACGGAGCAGCCTGAAAATAGGAGATGAGATTCAGATTTCCAGTGGAACAGAAGATCCGATTACAGACACTCTGAAAAACGATACATTTACAATTGTAGGAAGTGTCAGCAGTCCATGCTATATTTCATTTCAGAGAGGAAGCACCACGATCGGTGATGGAAGTATCAAAGGATTCATCGGAGTTGAGGAAGAAGTCTTTGATCTGGACGTTTATACGGAGATTTATGCGCAGGTAGAAGGAGCGAAAGAACTGACGGTTTTTACAGATGCGTATGATGAATGTGTGAATGAAGTGATGGACCGAGTTGAGGCAATCAAAGAGGAACGTGAAAATGCCAGATATGATGGGATTGTCTCAGAAGCGCAGGAAAAACTGGATGATGCGAAGCAGAAAGTAAAAGATGCTGAGGAAGAACTGGCGCAGGGAAAAGCGGATGCAGATAAGAAACTTTCGGATGCACGAAAGAAACTCGAAGATGCACAAAAAGAGCTGGACAGTGGAAAGAATGCGTTGCAGGCTTCTATGGCCCAACTGGCTTCTTCACGCACAACACTGACAGCGAAGCAGAAAGAACTGGATCAGGCAGCACAGGAGCTGGAGAAGAACAGCAGTACACTGAATGAGAAGAGTGGTGAACTCGATCTTTTGAAAGAGCAGAGGGCACTGCTGCAGGAGCAGAGAGATACTCTGATGGTACAGAAAGCAGAGCTGGAAGAAAAACTGGCTCAGATGCAGGAGACCAGACAGACACTGGAAGAGAACCAGGCACAGTTAAAGACGCAGTATGAAGGATATCAGAAACTGAAGACTACATATACTGAACTGGAAACACAGCAGAAGGCATTGCAGGAACAGTGCGGTATTCTTGAGGAACAGATCCGGCAGATAGAACAGGCAGGTGCAGAAGAAGGTTCAGCAGGAGATGCTGCGGATGAAACAGAAGGAACATCCGGTGAGAAGGAAAAAGAGAAAGCGGAGTCAGGACAGACGGCTGCAGAAGTAAATCCTGCAACAGTGGAAGGAATTTCTGAACAGGATCAGAATCAGATGGCAGATGAAGTGGATGAGTCTGCAGATGCATCGCAGAATCAGGAAAGTCCGAATGTGCAGCTTCAGCAGATGAAAGCACAGCTCAAAGAGATGCAGACCAGTCTGGCTGTAATAGAAGCTAAAATGGCTGAGATGCAGAAGATGATTGATGCAGCGGAGCAGGCAGGAATTACAGAAGCACCTTCTAAACTGGAAGAAATTCAGGCAGGACTTGAGGCGCTGAGTGTGGGAGAAGTTCAGATCCGGGCGGGCATGTCGCAGATAGATTCTGGGATTACCCAGATTGATGATAATCTTCCGATAATGGATTCTTACATTCAGCAGGGGGAAACTGCGTTAAGTGAAGGAAAAGAGCAGATCGCAGCAGCAAGAAGCCAGCTGGCAGACGGACAGTCTCAGATTGATGTGGGCTGGCAGCAGATCGAAGAGGGCGAGAAACAGATCGCAGCAGCAAAAGAAAAGATTGCTTCCGGTCAGGAAGAAATCTCCAAAGGCTGGGCAGACTATTATGACGGAGAAAAAGAGGCGGAAGACGAAATCTCCGATGGAGAGAAGAAGATTGCGGATGCAAAGAAGGAAATCCAGGATGCAGAGCAGGAAATTCAGGATCTGTCCCATCCGAAGTGGTATGTTTATGACAGAAATAATCTTCCGGATTATACCGGATATGGTGAGAATGCGGATCGAATGAAGGCGATCGGTGAGGTATTCCCTCTGATCTTTTTCCTTGTGGCTGCACTGATCAGTCTGACAACGATGACACGTATGGTGGAAGAAGAGAGAACGCTGATTGGTACATTAAAGGCATTGGGATATGGGCGACATTCGATCGCTGCAAAATATCTTGGATATGCAGTACTGGCAACATTATCAGGAGGAGTCTTCGGAGTACTGATCGGAGAAAAGATACTTCCGTATATTATCATCACCGCGTATAAGATTATGTATGTTTATATGCCGGATATTGTGATCCCGTATAATCTTTATTACGGCGTGACGGCATGTGCGGCTGCGCTGGCATGTACTTTGCTTGCGACAATCTTCTCCTGCCTGAAGGAGTTAAGAGAGCAGTCAGCAGAGCTGATGCGTCCACCGGCACCAAAACAGGGAAAAAGAGTTTTCCTTGAGCGGATTTCATTTATCTGGAAACGGCTGAATTTTACATGGAAATCAACTGTGCGTAATCTGGTGCGATATAAGAAGCGGTTCTTTATGACCGTTTTTGGAATCGGTGGATGTATGGGACTGATGCTGTTTGGATTTGGCCTGAAAGATTCTATCTCGGCAATCGTACCGTTGCAGTATAATGAAATCCAGCTTTATGATGGAAATGTGATTCTCAGCGATGATGCTACGGATGAAGAAAAAGAGAATGTTTATGTAAGTCTCAGTCAGAATCAGATGGTGACTGCATCGGCAGAAGACCTGTTACAGAAAGTTACGATCAGGTCGGACGGCACGTGGAAGGAAGTTTATTTGAACATTCCGGAAAATGTGGACCGTTTTTCACAGTTTGTAGTGCTTCAGGATCGTATTACAAAAGAGAAGTATGCTCTAGATGATGACGGGGCAGTATTGACTGAGAAAATGGCAAAAGACTTGAATGTGAAAGCAGGAGACAGCATTACTGTGCGGGACGAGGAAAAAGGAGATGTAACTGTAAAAATTACTCATATCTGTGAGAATTATATGGGACATTATCTGTATATGACACCGGCAGTATATGAAAAACTGTATGGAGAGGCACCGGAGTATAATTCTGTGTATTATCGGACTGCGGACAGGACCACGGAAGAGGCGACAACAGTTGGCGAGGATATTTTAAAGAATGATGGTGCACTGAGTGTCAGCTACACGACAGAATTGAAAGAACAGGTGGACCATATGCTGGAAAGCCTTGATATGGTTGTTGTAGTATTGATTATTTCTGCGGGAATGCTTGCGTTTGTAGTGCTTTACAATCTGAATAATATTAATATTACAGAGCGAAAACGAGAGCTGGCCACATTAAAAGTACTGGGATTTTATGATCAGGAAGTTTCAGCATATGTATACCGTGAAAATGTTCTGCTGACGGTGATCGGGGCATTGTTTGGCATGATGATCGGGAAGATCCTGCACCGTTTTATCATCGTGACCGTTGAGGTTGATACGGTTATGCTTGGAAGAAATATTGATCCACAGAGTTATCTGTATGCATTTCTTCTGACGGTTGCTTTCTCTGCATTTGTAAATCTGGTGATGTATTTTAAATTAAAGAAAATTGATATGGTCGAATCACTTAAGAGCGTGGAGTAGTTGGAGTTGCTGCATGGTAAAAGTGAGAAAGATTCAGAGAGGGTGAGGAATAAGCTCCCTTTCAGATAGACAGAAAAACTGTTTGTTTGAAAGGGAGCTTATATTTTTACAAAAATAATAAAAAAAGGACTTGAAACATACCCTTAAGGGGTATATACTAGCAAATGTAAAAGATACCCCTTGAGGGTATAAGAAATTAAAAAAATATGGAACAGCAGTGATGCAGGTTATCAGTGTTTTGCAGATAGTAGCATCGTACATTCAAATCTAAGTGGGGATTTTCTGCCGGATCAGTTCAGGGTTTGCTTATGTTTACAGGCTATTTGTGAATAGTAATCTGAGTTTGCACAGGAATGGTGAAGAAGCAGTTTCAGGGTGAAGGATGTATAAAGAAGCAGGAAAAGGAGACAGAATGATATGGAGAAGAAACAGACAGAAACTGTAATGGATATGACAGAGCATGCATCAGAGGAGCATGTCTGTCCGGGGTGTTGTCATAAGACGAAAGTACGCTCGGAAAAGGAATATAAAGATCTGCTGAATCGTCTGAGCAGAATTGAAGGTCAGGTGCGCGGGATCCGCCGAATGGTGGAAAATGATGCGTACTGTCCGGATATTTTGATTCAGGTATCAGCAGTCAATGCAGCGTTAAACAGTTTTAATAAAGTACTTCTGGCGAATCATATTCGTACCTGTGTGTCAGATGACATTAAAGCGGGAAAAGAAGAAACAGTGGATGAACTGGTTAAGACATTGCAGAAATTGATGAAATAAAAATAAAAAGGAAAGGATGAGACAGATGGAACAGTACAATGTAACAGGAATGAGCTGTGCCGCCTGCAGTACCCGCGTTGAAAAAGCGGTATCAGGTGTGCCGGGAGTAACTTCCTGTTCTGTAAGTCTTCTGACGAATTCGATGGGCGTGGAAGGAACTGCATCTTCGTCAGAGATTATTGCGGCAGTTGAGAATGTCGGATATGGGGCTTCACTGAAAGGAAAGAAAGGTGAAACAGCAGGCGCCGGAGGAGCAGGTACTTCTGCGGAAGATGCGCTGAAAGATACAGAAACACCGAAAATGAAACGTAGATTGATTGCATCATTGTGTTTTCTTGCTCCACTGATGTATCTTTCTATGGGTCACATGATGTGGAACTGGCCGCTCCCGTCATTTATGGCAGGAAATCATGTGGCCATGGGACTGACACAGCTTCTGCTGACAAGCATTGTCATGGTGATCAATCAGAAATTCTTCATTAATGGATTCAAAGGGATGATTCACCGTGCCCCGAATATGGATACGCTGGTGGCACTTGGAGCTGGAGCGTCTTATGGATACAGCGTTTATGCATTGTATGCAATGACAGGAGCGCAGATGGCTCAGGATATGGAAGGCGTTATGTCTTACATGCATGAATTCTATTTTGAATCTGCAGCCATGATCCTGACACTGATCACAGTGGGAAAGATGCTGGAGGCACGTTCTAAAGGAAAGACGACAGATGCATTAAAGAGTCTGATGAAACTGGCACCGAAAACTGCAAATGTGATCCGGGACGGACAGGAACAGACAGTGGCCATTGATCAGGTACAGAAAGGGGATATCTTTGTAGTAAGACCGGGAGAGAATATACCCGTGGACGGTATGATTCTGGAAGGAACCAGTGCAGTAAATGAGTCAGCACTGACAGGAGAAAGTATCCCAGTTGATAAAAAGGCAGGAGATCAAGTCTCAGCAGCTACATTGAACCAGTCTGGATTTATCCGCTGTGAAGCACAGCGTGTTGGGGAAGACACAACGCTTTCACAGATTATTCAGATGGTCAGTGATGCGGCAGCTACAAAAGCGCCGATTGCAAAAGTGGCAGACCGTGTGTCCGGAGTATTTGTTCCGGCTGTAATTACAATTGCTGTAATCACGATGATTGTATGGCTGATCGCAGGAGAGAGTGTTGGGTTCGCACTTGCAAGAGGTATTTCTGTGCTTGTAATCAGCTGTCCGTGTGCGCTGGGACTTGCTACACCGGTTGCAATCATGGTCGGTAATGGAATGGGCGCGAAGAACGGAATTATGTTTAAGACGGCCGTCTCTCTTGAAGAGACAGGAAAGACAGAAATCGTAGCACTGGATAAAACAGGAACCATCACGAGTGGACAGCCGGAAGTAACAGATATGATTCCGGCAGAAGGGGTGACAGAGAAGGAACTTCTTACAATGGCTTATGCGCTTGAGAAAAAGAGCGAACATCCGTTGGCACATGCAATCCTTGTACGTGCACGGGAAGAACAACTGGAGGATGCTCTGGAAACAGAAGAATTTCAGGCAGTTCCGGGAAATGGTCTTTCGGGAAAACTTGGTGGTCAGCAGCTTTACGGTGGAAATCTGAAATTTATGGAACAGAAGGTGGAAGTTTCATCGTCTATGAGAAAAACAGCAGAACGACTTGCAGAAGAAGGAAAAACTCCGCTGTTCTTTGGAAAAGAGCGCAGTCTGATCGGAATTATCGCCGTGGCGGATGTAATTAAAGAGGACAGCCCACAGGCAGTCAGAGAGCTGCAGAATATGGGAATCTATGTCGTTATGCTGACAGGAGATAATGAGCGTACAGCGAAAGCAATCGGTGCGCAGGCCGGTGTGGACGAAGTAATCGCAGGAGTACTTCCAGATGGAAAAGAAAGTGTGATCCGTGAACTGAAGAAAAAAGGAAAAGTAGCCATGGTCGGAGATGGTATCAATGATGCACCGGCACTTACAAGAGCAGATATGGGAATTGCGATCGGAGCAGGAACAGATATCGCCATTGATGCGGCAGATGTAGTTCTGATGAAGAGCCGGCTCAGTGATGTGCCGGCGGCAATCCGTATGAGCCGCGCAACTTTAAGAAATATTCATGAGAACCTGTTCTGGGCATTCTTCTACAATGTAATTGGAATTCCGCTGGCAGCAGGTGTATGGATCCCGTTGTTTGGATGGCAGTTAAACCCGATGTTCGGAGCAGCAGCCATGAGCCTTTCCAGTTTCTGTGTTGTAACGAATGCACTGAGATTAAACTGGTTCAAGATGTATGACGCAAGTCATGATAAGAAAAGAAAGAGATCCGATTCCGGGAACACCGGTTCAGATAAAAAAGAGATGACTGTAGAAAGTCAGAATGAAAAAAATCAGGAGGATGCAACAATGACAAAGACAATGAAAATCGAAGGTATGATGTGTGGACACTGTGAGGCAGCAGTAAAAAAAGCGCTGGAAGCACTGGATCAGGTAGCATCAGCGGAAGTAAGCCACGAGGCAGGTACAGCAGTTGTAACACTGAGCGGAGAAATTAGTGATGATGTACTGAAAAAGACAGTAGAAGACAAGGATTATACAGTAACAGGAATCGAGTAAAATACTGCGTGTGAATGAAAGATATTTTGGAATCAGAGAATGAAAAATCATTCTTTGGTTCCTTTTTTATTCTTTTTTAAATCTGAATTTTCAGTTATCTTTCAGGATTTACTGGACGAATCTGACAAGAAGAGTTAAAATCTAGTATAAGCCACAATAAATATCAGACTGTTTTAAGGAAGTTGTTTTTCAGATAAAGTGGAGTATACGGATTGTAGGATAGTTTTTCGGTCAGACTCTGAAAGTTAACAGGTAATTGGAAAGCAATTGAGTGAAACGCTGAATGAGCGGGTGGAACGATACTGGTCTGAGTAGATACAAAGGACCGGGATATACGAAAGGAGTAACGTGTTATGGAAAAATTAGGAGATGGATTAAAGAAGGTTCTTCTTGCAGGAATAGGAGCAGTTGCTGTTACAGCAGAAAAGTCAAAAGATGTTCTCGATGAGATGGTGAAAAAAGGAGAACTTACTGTAGAACAGGGCAAAGTGTTGAATGAAGAACTGAAACATAATATCAAAAGTACAGTAAAGAAAAATGTAAATGTTTCTGTGAAGGCTTCTTCACCGGAAGAACTCAGTGAACTGCTGGATCAGATGACACCGGAACAGCTTGAAGCATTGAAAGCACAGATTCAGAAGAAGGAGTCTACAGTAGATGCAGAAGCTGAGGAAGTGGATGAAAATCTGGAGGAGCCGGAAGAAGCAGAAGAAGTAGAAGAACCGGAGGCAGATGAAACCGTAGAGGAGTAATCATTTTAATGAAAAATAAATTCAACAGAAAGATTTCAATGAAAAAATCATGAGAACAGAGATTGAATAAACTGGAAGTCTGTTGAAAATAAGAAAAAACAGGTAACATGCAGGAGTAAATTCGGATGAGTAATAAGGAAAACGGCACATATAATTCGCGATTCCGGGAGATTGTATCGGTATTGCGAAAACATAATATCACAAAAGGACTGAGTCCGAAAAAACTGCGATTGATTTTAGAAGATCTGGGTCCGACTTTTGTAAAAGTAGGGCAGATCATGGCATTACATTCAGATATTCTTCCACAGAGATACTGTGATGAACTGATGCTTTTATGTACAGAGGCAGCACCGATGCCATTTGAAGAAGTCGTGTCAGTCATTGATGAATCTTACGGCAGATCCTGGCATAAAGTATTTGCATCAATCGATGAGACTCCGATTGGGTCAGCATCGATTGCACAGGTACATCGTGCGGTGCTCAAGACTGGAGAAGAAGTCGTTGTCAAAGTCCAACGTAAAGGCATCTATGAAATGATGGCAAGAGACATTGAGTTGATGCGAAGGGCTGTCAAACTGATGCCTCCTGTCAGCATTAAAAATATGGCGGATCTAGATCTTGTACTGGATGAACTCTGGTCAGTGACAAGAGACGAGATGAATTTCCTGACAGAAGCATCGAATCTGGAAGAATTTGCACGTCTGAATAAGGATGTCAATTTTGTAAAGATCCCTGTGCTGTATCAGCAGTATACGACGGTACATGTGCTTGTGATGGAGTACATTGACGGATGTGGAATCGATGATAAGGAACAGCTTTTGGAAGAAGGATATGACCTGAAGGAAATCGGAAGTAAACTGGTTGATAACTATATCAAACAGGTCATGGATGATGGCTTTTTCCATGCTGACCCACATTCCGGAAATGTAAAGATTTCGGATGGTAAGATTGTCTGGATCGACATGGGAATGATGGGGCGTCTTACCAAACATGACCGTGAAATGCTCGGCCTGGCAATAGAGGGAATTGCGCTCAATGATGTAGGTATGATCATGAAGGCAGTTCTTGGTATCGGTGAGTTCAGGGAACGTCCGGATCAGAGAATCCTTTATGAAGATATCGAAGGTCTGCTTTTGAAATATGGCAGTACTGATATGGGAAGTATCAATGTCGGCGAAGTAATGCTTGATCTGATGGATGTTATGAAATCAAATAAGATCATGATGCCTCACGGACTGACGATGCTGGCAAGAGGTCTGACACATATGGAAGGTGTTCTTGCGAATATCGCACCGGAGATCAATATGGTCGAGATTGCGACAAACCGTATGGTGGGAAGCTTTTTCCAGCATTTTGATGTGAAAAAAGAATTGAAAAGCAGTGGAAAAAGTCTGCTGAAATCCGTTCGGAAGATGATGGATATTCCATCGATGATGTCGGATATGATGGATGAGTTCATGAAGGGACAGTCCAAGGTAAATCTGGATCTTCATGTATCGAATGATTTGGCGCAGCTTTTGAGAAGACTGGTAAGAAATATTGTAATGGGTCTCTGGGTGATGGCATTGCTGATCAGTTCCAGTATTATCTGCACCACAGATATGAAACCGAAGATTCTCGGGATTCCGGCAATCGGGGCATTTGGCTATATGCTGGCATTCGTGATTGTACTTTATGTATTTATAAAGCACATTTTATCGAGGCGATAGATGATAGAGGTAAGAATGTTGCTGTTAACAGTAACTAATCTAGTAGGGAAATTGGTAGAAAATTCAAAATATATCTTGACATCACCGTGATGCAGTGCTAAAATCGAAGAAAATTGAACAGCGCTTTAAACCGATGAAGCGGAGATCAAAGCAGTCATGCGCGCACAGAGAGTCCGGGGAGCTGAGAGCCGGGTGGAAATGCAGTCTGCCAAATGGACCGCGGAGGGCACAGTCAAAAGATGAGTTATTTGTCTGAGTATTCTGTGACGTGTGGGCATACGTCAGTTGCCGGGGATATGTCAGTATCTCGTAAAGAGCATGGGAGCGAGCCCGTGAATCAAGGTGGCACCGCGGAAATAATTTTAGATTTACCGTCCTTGACAGAATAGGAATATTCTGTCAGGGACTTTTTTTTTCAGAAACAGTCAGTTGAGATTTTGAAAAATGCTCCATAGAGAAAATAAAGTCCAGAGTAAGAAGGCGCATTTGTTATTGAAATGAAGGAGGATTACACATGGATAAAACATTGGAAATGATCAACAGCTATGCACAGACCGGAGAGTATAAACGTGTTCCGGTGAGCAGAGAACTGTATGCAGATGCATTTACTCCGATCGGAGTGATGCGTTCCTTAAGAGCAGCCAGCAAACACTGTTATCTTCTGGAAAGTGCAGAGGATCGGCAGCAGTGGGGAAGATATTCATTTCTCGGATATGCGCCGACGATGGAAATCACATGTACAGATGGTCATGTTGTAATTCTTGAAGGAAGCGAAGAAGAAGAGAAAAAGAGAAGAGAAGTCGTTGCAGAACATCCGGGAGAGATTCTCAGAGAGATTCTGAAAGAATACAAAAGTCCGATTGTTCCAGGACTTCCACCATTTACCGGAGGACTGGTAGGGTATTTCTCTTATGATTATATCAAGTATGGAGAACCTTCTTTGAAGCCGGTGCTGGGACAACAGGAAGAAGTAAATGATGGAGCAAAAGAAACAGAACAGACAAAAAAGAACAGCAAGATCAGTGATTTCCGTGATGCAGATCTGATGTTATTTGACCGGGTGATCGTATTTGATAATTACCGTCAGAAACTGATCTTGATCACCGGTGTGGAGCTGGAAGGAAATCTGGAAAAGAATTATCAGAAAGCCCAGAAAGAGCTGGATGAAATGGAGAAGCTGATCCGCAGCGGTGCACAGGCAGTATTCAAACCACTGGAACTGGAAGAAGAATTCCGACCGGGAGCGGAGAAGGAAGAATATTGTGCCATGGTAAATGAAGCGAAGGAATATATTCGTGAGGGTGATATTTTCCAGGTGGTACTTTCCAATCCGCTGACGGCGAAGGCAAAGGGAAGTCTGTTTGATACTTACCGTGTACTCAGAACTTCTAACCCGTCTCCATATATGTTCTATTTCTCCAGTGATGATATTGAGGTGGCAGGAGCTTCACCTGAGACACTGGCGAAACTGGAAAATGGAACGGTATGTACCTTCCCACTGGCAGGAACAAGACCGAGAGGAAAGACAGAGGAAGAAGATCTGGCGCTGGAAAAAGAGCTGCTGGCAGATGAAAAAGAACTGGCAGAGCACAACATGCTTGTTGACCTTGGAAGAAACGATGTGGGGAAAATCAGTCAGCCGGGAACAGTGAAGGTGGATAAGTACATGGAAATCCAGAGATTTTCTCATGTAATGCACATGGGATCGACAGTGACAGGAAAAATCAGTGCTGACAATGATGCACTGAATGTGGTTGATTCCATTCTTCCGGCAGGTACGCTCTCAGGAGCACCAAAGATCCGTGCATGTGAGATCATTGCAGAGCTGGAGCAGGAAAAACGAGGAATCTATGGTGGAGCAGTTGGATACCTGGATTTTGCAGGAAATGTAGATACATGTATTTCTATTCGCCTGGCATACAAAAAGAATGGATTTGTCAGAATCCAGTCAGGAGCCGGAATTGTGGCAGACAGTATCCCGGAAAATGAATTTCAGGAATGTCTGAATAAAGCAGGCGCAGTATTACAGGCAGTGAAAACTGCAGAAGGAGGTCTGGAATGATACTTTTAATTGATAATTATGACAGCTTTGTATATAACTTATATCAGTTCATCGCAGAGATTGAGCCGGATGTGAAGATTGTAAGAAATGATAAGATCACACCGGAGGAAATTGAGGAGTTATCACCGGATGCAATTGTAATTTCTCCGGGTCCCGGAAAACCATCGGATGCAGGCGTGTGCATCGAGGTGATTCAGAAATTAAAAGGCAAATTCCCGATTCTTGGCGTGTGTCTTGGACATCAGGCAATTGCAGAGGCATTTGGAGCTACGGTAGGTCATGCGAAACAGTTGATGCATGGAAAAGTATCTGTGCTTGAAGATGTAAAGACAGACAGCGTAATGTTCCAGAGATTGGAAAAACCTGTGAAAGTGGCACGGTATCATTCTCTTGCGGTTGAAGAAGCAACATTGCCGGAAGAGCTGGAAGTGACAGCCAGAAGTAAAAATAATGAAGTTATGGCGATGGAACATAAAACATATCCGATCTACGGATTGCAGTTTCATCCGGAATCTGTTATGACACCGGAAGGATTTAAAATGATTGAGAATTTCCTGAAGAGTTGCAAAAAAGAAAAATAACATAGATAAAAACTCACAGGTTGCTGATTACAAGATGAGTGAGAAAGAGCGTGTTGGAATCAAGACAGAGAAAATGGAAGATAGAATTCAGCGATAAGTAACAGAAATGTTTTAGAACATATCTTGCATAAGAGCTGAGAAGAAAGACAGATTAAATCAGAAAACAGGAGGAAGCAGCAATGATAAAAGAAGCAATTATTCAATTATCTAAAAAAGAAAATCTTACTTATGATGAAGCAGAGCAGGTAATGAATGAAATCATGGAAGGAAAAGCGACAGATGTTCAGAAATCCGCTTATCTGACAGCGCTTTCTATGAAAGGGGAGACAATCGATGAGATTACTGCATCAGCAGCCGGAATGCGTGCACACTGCATTAAGCTGCTCCACGATATGGATGTTCTTGAGATTGTAGGAACCGGTGGAGATGGAGCGAATTCCTTCAATATTTCTACAACTTCTTCTATGGTAATCGCAGCAGCAGGAATTCCGGTGGCAAAACATGGTAACAGAGCAGCTTCTTCTAAATCAGGAGCAGCAGATGTACTGGAAGCACTTGGAGTAAAGATTGATGTATCACCGGAGAGAAGCACACAGCTTTTAAAAGATATCCAGATCTGTTTCCTTTTTGCACAGAATTATCATATCGCAATGAAATATGTAGGACCAATCAGAAAAGAGCTTGGAATCCGCACAGTATTTAACATTCTCGGACCTCTTTCAAACCCGGCAGGAGCAAACATGGAGCTGATGGGAGTATATGACGGAAGTCTGGTAGAATCACTGGCACAGGTAATGGCAAATCTTGGTGTAAATCGTGGAATGGTCGTATATGGACAGGATAAACTGGATGAAATTTCCATGTGTGCTCCGACTTCTGTATGTGAGATCAAGGATGGTAAATTTACATCCTATGAGATCACACCAGAACAGTTCGGATATGAGAGATGTGAGAAAGGTGCCCTTACAGGTGGAACACCGGCAGAAAATGCACAGATTACACTGGATATTCTCTCAGGAAAAGATAAGGGATCAAAGAGACAGGCTGTGTGCCTGAATGCAGGAGCAGCGATTTACATTGGCGGAAAAGCTGCAAGTATTGAAGAAGGTGTCCGCATGGCAGAGAAGATTATAGATGATGGTCTTGCTTTAAAGAAACTGGAGCAGTTCAAAGAGGAAAGCCAGAAATAGGATGACTGTTCATGGCAGCAAAATACATTCAAGCCAAAATGTGCATCCTCCGTGTCAATCAGCGGGGGGATTGACATGGGAGTGAGCAGTAACAAAATAGGAGCAATAAAAGATGAATATTCTTGAGACAATAACAGAGCGAACGAGAGAGAGAATTGCGGAAGAAAAGAAGAAGATCCCGCTGACTGAGATCAGAAGACAGGCAGAGGAACGCCTGCTTCAGGAACAGAAAGAGTTCAGCAAAAAGAATGGAGAGCTGGGAGAAACACAGAACAGGATGCCAGCATTTGAACAGGCTTTACGTGCAGACGGACTTTCTTTTATCTGCGAGGCGAAGAAGGCTTCTCCGTCCAAGGGGCTGATTGCACCGGATTTTCCTTATACAGAGATTGCAAAGGACTATGAAGCAGGAGGCGCGGCAGCAATTTCCTGTCTGACAGAACCTTACTGGTTTCAGGGAAGTGACCAGTATCTGAAAGAAATTGTACAGACAGTATCTGTTCCGGTGCTGAGAAAAGATTTTACCTGTGATGAATATATGATTTATCAGGCGAAAGCTATGGGAGCATCTGCAGTACTGCTGATCTGTTCTTGTCTGGAAGATGGAGCCCTGAATGCATATCATCAGCTTGCGATGGAACTTGGATTATCAGCACTGGTTGAGACGCACAGTGAAGAAGAAATCCAACGTGCGGATAAGATCGGAGCAAAGATCATTGGTGTAAATAACCGTAATTTGAAAGATTTTACAGTGGATATCCAGAACAGTATCCGGCTAAGAGAACTGGTGGACCTGAAGACGGTATTTGTATCTGAAAGTGGAATCCGTGGTGTGGAAGATATGAAAGCACTGTATGAAAATGGAACAGATGCGGTACTGATCGGTGAACTTCTGATGCGCTCTGCCGACAGAAGACAGAAGTTAAATGAGCTGAGAGCAGAGACAGCGTATAAGAAGAACTGAAAACATGAGAAGATAGTTGAAGCTATAGTTTATGTGACTGGTTCGGCTTTTTAGATACACTCTGGTTGCGATAATCAAGAGTATTGAAAATAAAGAAAAGTGTAGATAGAAATGAAAAGCTGAAAGAAGGGGAGAAATCAGGTGACAAAGATTAAAATCTGTGGACTGAGCAGAGAAGAAGATATTCAATTTATCAATGAAGCAAAACCGGATTACTGTGGATTTATCATCAATTTCCCAGTCAGCCGGAGGAATATCAGTCCAGAGCGTCTGAGAGAGTTGAAAAGACATCTTGTTCCGGGGATTCAGGCAGTAGGAGTCTTCGTCAATGAAGATCCAAAACTGATAGCAGAGCTGTTGAATGAAGGAACGCTGGATCTGGCGCAGCTTCATGGAGATGAATCAGAAGAATACATAAAAGACATAAAAAAGCTTACTGACAAACCAATTATTAAGGCATTTCGAGTGAAAGAGGCAGAGGATGTCAGGAAAGCATTTGAAAGCAGTGCAGACAGGATTCTTCTGGACAGTGGCAAGGGATCTGGAAAGACATTCGACTGGAGTGTGCTGGAACATCTGCCAGATACGGCGGATGAGAAAAGAAACACCTGGTTTCTGGCAGGAGGACTGGATGCAGAAAATATTCCGGAGGCGATCGCAAGATTTCATCCGGGTGTGATCGATCTGAGCAGTGCGGTTGAGAAAGACGGAGTGAAGGATCGGGAGAAGATACTGAAAGCGGTGGCCGTTGTAAGGAACTGTCAGAAAGCTGAAATATGAGAGCTAAATAATTCATGGAAAGTAAAGAACTAAAATACAGAGAAACGACAGAGTAATCTTAACTCAGCAGGGAAAAGAAAGTTGTTTCGACTGCAGAGAGTCATAAAGGGCTATCTGATAAATGAGAGAATAAATTGAAAATTCGAATGATTGACAGATGATAGATAAAAAATAAAAAAACAAAGAGAAAGAAGAGGAGAAAAACATGTCAAAAGGAAGATATGGAATTCACGGTGGACAGTACATACCTGAGACACTGATGAATGCAGTGATTGAACTGGAAGAAGCATACAATCATTACAAGAATGATAAGGAATTTAATGAGGAGCTGACACAGCTTTTAAATGATTATGCGGGAAGACCGTCCCGTCTGTATTATGCAGGACGTATGACAGAGGATCTTGGTGGAGCAAAGATTTATCTGAAACGAGAAGATCTGAACCATACAGGAGCACATAAGATCAATAACGTACTTGGTCAGGTACTGCTGGCAAAGAAGATGGGAAAGACAAGAGTCATCGCCGAGACCGGTGCAGGCCAGCATGGAGTTGCAACAGCAACAGCGGCAGCATTGATGGATATGGAATGTGAAGTATTCATGGGAAAAGAAGATACCGAGCGTCAGGCACTGAATGTATACAGAATGCGTCTGTTAGGTGCGAAAGTACATGCAGTATCCAGTGGAACAGGAACTCTGAAAGATGCAGTTTCTGAGACAATGAGAGAGTGGACAAAACAAATCGAAGATACACATTATGTACTCGGATCCTGTATGGGACCTCATCCGTTTCCACAGATTGTCCGTGATTTCCAGTCTGTTATTTCAAAGGAAATCAAAGAGCAGCTTCTTGAGAAAGAAGGAAAACTCCCGGATGCAGTGCTTGCATGTGTTGGCGGAGGTTCCAATGCAATCGGAGCATTCTATAACTTTATCGAAGATGAAGGGGTTCGCCTGATCGGATGCGAGGCAGCAGGACGTGGTGTCAACACAGCAGAAACAGCAGCGACAATCGCAACAGGAAAACTTGGAATCTTCCATGGTATGAAATCTTATTTCTGTCAGGATGAATATGGTCAGATCGCACCGGTATATTCTATTTCAGCCGGACTGGATTATCCGGGAATCGGACCGGAACATGCAGATCTGTATGATAAGGGCAGAGCAGAATATGTTGCAATTACAGATGATGAGGCAGTCGATGCATTCGAATATCTGTCAAGAATGGAAGGAATCATTCCGGCAATCGAAAGTGCACATGCAGTAGCTTATGCAAGAAAGCTTGCACCTCAGATGAGAAAAGATCAGATTATCGTTATTAATATTTCAGGACGTGGAGATAAGGACTGTGCAGCAATCGCACGTTACAGAGGGGAGGATATCCATGAGTAAGATACAGAAAGCATTTGAAGGGAAAAAGGCATTTATACCATTTATTACATGCGGGGATCCAGATCTTGAGACAACAGAGCAACTTGTCTATGCAATGGAAAAAGCAGGAGCAGCGTTGATTGAGCTGGGAATTCCGTTCTCAGATCCGACAGCGGAAGGCCCGGTTATTCAGGATGCGAATATCCGCGCACTTTCCGGCGGAGTGACAACAGATAAGATTTTTGATATGGTGGAGAAGATCAGAAAGAATACACAGATTCCACTTGTATTTATGACTTATGCAAATGTTGTATTTTCTTACGGAGCAGAAAGATTCATTAAGAAAGCAGCAGAAATCGGAATGGATGGTCTGATCCTTCCGGATGTGCCATATGAAGAGAAAGAAGAATTTGATGGAATCTGCAAACAGTACGGACTGGATCTGGTATCATTGATTGCACCGACTTCACATGACAGAATCAAAATGATTGCGAAAGATGCATCTGGATTTATCTATTGTGTATCTTCTCTTGGTGTAACCGGAACAAGAAGTGCGATCACAACAGATATTGGAGCTATGGTAAACCTTGTAAAGGAAGTAACAGATCTCCCATGCGCAGTAGGATTCGGAATCTCTACACCAGAACAGGCAGCAAAAATGTGCGAGTCTGCAGACGGAGCAATCGTAGGAAGCGCAATTGTGAAAATCTGTGCAAAATACGGAAAAGACTGCGTGCCGTATGTAGCTGAATATGTAAGATCTATGGTAGATGGAAGCGAGAAGGAGCGATGAAATACATTGCTCCTTATTTTATTGTATGGTATAATTTAGTGCAGATAACGTTGCTGTCCACAGGCAACCTGTAAACAGTAACCAAATGACATCTTTAGCTGAAAGCAGGGGATACGAATGAAAAAAGAAAAGAAAGAGCCATTATTTAAAAGCTTTGGTTATGCTTTTGAAGGCATCTGGACAGGGATAAGCAAAGAACGGAATATGAAGATACACTGTCTGGCCATCATTGTAGTGACAGCGGCGGGAACGTTCCTTGGACTGACATCGGTAGAATGGTGTATCTGTTTACTTTTGTTTGGAATGGTAGTTTCGTTGGAACTGGTGAATACGGCAGTGGAAGCAGTCGTGGATCTTGTGACGGAAGAGAGAAAACCGCTTGCGAAGATTGCAAAAGATACAGCAGCAGGAGCGGTACTTTTCACTGCAATCATGGCTGTGATCATAGGATGTATTATATTTGTGCCACATCTTCTGGCACTGATAAAATAAGATGTTACTGTTCACAGGTAACTTATAAACCGTAATAATAAGAGTGCTATTTACAGTATATAAGGGTATGTCTGAAAACAGATTTCTGTAAAATTTATAATGGAGTAAAACTTATAATGAAGCAGGATATGCTTGAGGAAAAGTGATGAAATAACTGGAAAGGAAAGACAGAAAAATCATGGAAGAGAAGAAGAATGTAACTGAGGGAAATGAAAAAAGCGAAAAAGTGCAGGAGACTTTAAGAAAACTCCGAAATGCAAAAGAGATCTATGTAATCATGTCAGGTGTGACACATTTACCGTTTGTAATGTGTGATGAGGAGACATTTGACGATGAAGTACTTCTGTATTATCAGGTAGAAGATGCACAGAAGAGAGCGAAAGAGCTGGTAGGAGAGAAATATCTTCTTGCAATTGCAAAATTAGAAGCAGCGCAGATGCTTTCATTCTATACGAATCTGTATACGATGGGTGTGAACTGTCTGGCTGTAAATCAGGGAATGGAAAGTGCTATGAGTATCCAGCTTTCAGATCTTGTAATCCGTAAGAAACCGGAAGAAGTAGAAGGAGGAAAGAAGCTGGTTGAGAATCCGGAATTACACCTGACTGCGATTTATCTTATGCAGGAACTGCGCCGTCATCCAGGTGTAGCAGAAGCAGAATTACCGTCTGAAATTAAAGAGTATCAGGAAGAACTTCTGGCTCATTATCAGAAAGGTACATTTATTGTAGCAATCCAGGAGGATGGACAGGTTCCTATTCTCCAGCAGAAAGATGGTACAGTTTATCAGCCGATCTTTACAGATATGTTTGAACTTAGAAAGTTTGCAAAAGAGAAAAAGATGAAGACAGGAGCTGTCCCGGCAGCAAAGATTCCTGAGATTCTGATTCCGGATGCAAAAGGTGTGGCGATCAATCCGTTCGGTGTAAATGTACAGCTTACAGTAAACCGTCCGGCGAAAAAATCTGAAGCATAATACAATGAATTATCATAAATAAAGAAAAGTGCACAAAAACAAACATTAAAATTTAGTAAATATTACAAGTTGACCAACAGGCATTTCTTCGGTTATACTAAGCGAGGTTTAAAACAGAAGAGCGAAAGATAGAGTGTTACTGATCATGCAGGCATAAACTATCCTTTATTGTTTACAATATATCCAGTGGGATATTTGCAGACATTTATAATAAGGGATTAGTTTATGCTTTTTTGTTTTTGCAGACACACTCGGAATCTTTTCTTCATCAGAAAGAATCTAAGCTCGGAGGAAGAACAGATTATTTTAAAAGAGAGTAACAGGAGGAGAAGAAATGAAAGACAAGATCTTTGGAGTATTGCAGAGAATCGGAAGAAGTTTCATGCTTCCAATCGCAATTCTTCCGGTAGCCGGACTTCTGCTTGGAATCGGAAGTTCATTTACAAATGCAACTATGATTGAAACTTATGGATTACAGGCCATTTTAGGAGATGGAACGATCCTGAATTCATTCCTGACAATTTTAAGTAAGGCGGGAAGTGTTATTTTTGATAACCTGCCAATTATATTTGCAGTGGGTGTTGCCATTGGTATGGCAAAGAAAGAAAAAGAAGTAGCAGCTCTTGCAGCGATGATTTCTTTCTTTGTAATGAATGCAACAATCAATGCCATGCTCGTTGTATGTGGAGATCTGCTTGCAGATGGATCACTTGCAGGAGGTATACTGAGTGGAACAGTGACAAGTGTCTGCGGTATTCAGACACTGCAGATGGGAGTATTTGGAGGAATTATCGTAGGACTGGGTGTTGCTTCCCTGCATAATCGTTTCTATAAGATCCAGCTTCCGAATGCATTATCCTTCTTCGGAGGATCCCGTTTTGTTCCGATCATTTCTACACTGACTTATGTATTAGTTGGAATTTTACTGTATTTTATCTGGCCGACAGTACAAAATGGAATCTATGCGTTGGGTGGTCTTGTAACAGGAACAGGATATCTTGGAACTCTGATCTTTGGTATTATTAAACGTGCGCTGATCCCATTTGGTCTGCACCATGTATTTTATCTTCCGTTCTGGCAGACAGCAGTTGGAGGAACTATGGAAGTGGCAGGTCAGATTGTAGAAGGTGGACAGAATATCTTCTTTGCACAGCTTGCTGATCCGACAACGGTTCACTTCAGTGCAGATGCAACAAGATATTTCTCAGGAGAATTTATCTTTATGATCTTTGGTCTTCCGGGTGCGGCACTTGCAATGTACCAGTGTGCAAAACCGGAAAAGAAGAAACAGGCAGGCGGTCTGCTTCTTTCAGCAGCACTTGCATGTATGATGACAGGTATTACAGAACCACTGGAGTTCTCTTTCCTGTTCGTAGCACCGATTCTGTTTGCAGTACAGGTTGTTCTGGCAGGTGCAGCTTATATGATCGCACATATCCTGAATATTGCAGTTGGTCTGACATTCTCAGGCGGTCTGCTCGATCTGTTCCTTTTTGGAATTCTTCAGGGAAATGCGAAGACAAGCTGGCTTAGAATTATCCCGGTAGGAATTATCTATTTCCTTCTGTACTATATTATCTTTAAAACACTGATCCTGAAGCTGAATCTGAAAACTCCGGGACGTGAAGATGACGATGAAGCAACAAAATTATATACAAAGGCAGATTATAAAGCAAGAGAAAACAGAGCGCAGGATGCAGTTGCAGAGGGTGCTGAGTTAAGTCCGGAAGATCAGAAGAGTGCGCTGATCACAAGAGGACTTGGCGGAAAGAAAAATATCTCAGATGTAGACTGCTGCGCTACAAGACTTCGATGTACAGTAGTAAAACCGGAACTTGTGAATGAAGCAGTACTGAAGATGACATCTCCTTCCGGAATCATCCGTAAAGGTGAAGGAATCCAGATTATCTATGGACCGTCTGTTCCGGTGATCAAATCCAATCTGGAGGATTACCTTGAGAAAGCTCCGCACGTAGAGGATCTGCCAGAGGAGGAAAATGCTGATGCAGAGAATGAAACTGCAGAAGCAGCGAATGCAGATCAGAATACAGAAAACAATGCCAGCAAAGCAGCGGTGAAGAAAGTACTCTGTGCACCATTTAAAGGTGTGGCAGCTCCGATCAGTGAAGCCTGCGATGATGCTTTCGCACAGAAAATGATGGGAGACGGATACCTGATCCGCCCGGAAGAGGGAATGGCTTATGCACCGGAAGATGCAGAAGTATCCTTTATCTTCCCATCCAAACATGCAATCGGACTGAGCTGTGAGGAGGGTACAGAATATCTGCTTCATATCGGTGTTGACACAGTAAAACTGGATGGAGAAGGATTCGAAACATTTGTAAATGAAGGAGATCACGTAAAAAAGGGTGACAAACTCATAGGTTTTGATATAGAATATATAAAAGAGCATGCTAAATCAGATGAGTGTATGGTAGTTCTCACAAGTCTTCAGGAAGGTGAAGAGGTTCGCATGAAGAAGACAGGACGGGTTGAAAAACTGGATGAGACTGCCGAGATTATTGCTTACTAATCTGAAGATTTGAAAATTGCAGATTCTGGAGTGTGTCATGCAGAGTGAAGGAATGACTTTAAGATACACTTTAGCAGAAGTACGATTTGCGGATATCAAATCAAGAGGCAAAGCATATTGTCGTTGCTGTTACAGATTGGTTACTGTTCACTCCCATGTCAATCACTCCGCTGATTGGCATGGAGGATGCACGTATTGTCTTGAATGTATCTCGCCCATCGCCAAAGGCGATTCTAAATGGCGAGATACGTTACTGTTTACAGCTATGCTGTGAACAGTAACACAGATTGTCTGTAAACAGCAACGTTTTGTCTCTTGTTAAAGAAAAATGTGAGCAGAAAGAGAGGCCTCGGGGATGTATCGAGTGATTAAAGTTCTGAATAATAATGGTATTCTTGTTTATCACGTGAAAACAGGCAAGGAACTGATCCTGCTTGGGAATGGAGTGGGATTTGGAAGAAAACCTTCGGAACAGATCAGTCAGCTTCCCGGGGCTAAAGTCTATTCACTTGTAAATAGAAGAAAACAGGATTCTGTTCTGAAAGTGGTCAATGGCATCCGTCCGGAATTTATTGAGGCGGCTGGGAAGATTATTGAAAAGGCGGAGAAAGAATTCGGGCAGATCAATAAAGAGATTCTTCTGCCAATGTCAGACCATATTGCGCTGGCTGCAAAGCGGGCAAAGGAGAACCGACAGATTCCGAATCCATTTACACCGGATATCAGGGTGTTATTTGCCAGAGAATATGCAGTGGCTTTAAAAGGTCGCGAGATTTTAAAAGAGATGACGGGATATGAAATCTCGGATGATGAGGTTGGATTTATCACACTTCATGTGCACGCGGGACTATCAGAGACTTTGGATACAACAAGAATCATCAATGAAGGTCTGGCGATGATCGAGAAAGAATTTGGACAGAAGCTGTCGGAGAATTCTCTGGGATGTACCCGTATGATGAGCCATATGTACTATATGATTGTGCGAACCCGAAAAGGAGAGCCGACGAATATGGATTTCAATGATTTTATATTTGAACATTATCCGAAAACCGGAGAAGTTGCGAAGAAAGTCTGTGAAT
>OLNW01001329.1_pt1 | contig 24627 bp, 21 predicted proteins | sample 1672121 | NCBI WGS metagenome assembly OLNW01 (sample SAMEA3136648, study PRJEB25190) | human gut metagenome
AACCTTTCGAAATACAAGCCACAGAAATTGAAATTGAAAGCTTATCTGATATTTCTTATCCACTTCAAAAGAAAAGACATTCTTTTGAATATTTACGTACAATTGCACATCTTCGCCCAAGAACAAACACTTTCAACGCTGTTTTTAGAATTAGAAGTGTAGCAGCATTTGCTATACATGAATATTTTCAAGACCGTGGATATGTATATGTGCATACTCCAATAATCACCTGCGCAGACTGCGAAGGTTCAGCAGAAATGTTTAAATTAACTACTTTAAATCTTGACGAAGAATTACCAAAAAAAGACGGAAAAACAGACTTTGGAGAAGATTTATTTGGTAGAAAAGCTTATATCACTGGTTCAGGTCAATTGCATGGAGAAACATTTGCTTCTGCATTCGGAAAAATCTATACATTTGGTCCAACTTTAAGAAGTGAAAATTCAAATACAAAAACACATGCAAATGAATTTTGGATGATAGAACCTGAAATTTCATTCTGTGATTTAGATGGTTTAATGGATATTGAAGAAGATTGTTTAAAATATATTGTAAAAACAGTTATGGAAAAATGTCCAGAAGAAATAGCTTTCTGTGATACATTTATAGAAAAAGGCTTAAAAGAAAAATTAACAAAATTATTAAATTCAGAATTTGTAAGAATAGACCATAAAGATGCAATCGACATCTTGAAAAAGGCTGATAGAGAATGGGAATTCCAACCAGATTACGGCGAAGATTTAGCCAAAGAACATGAAAAATACATTACAGAATACTTTAATGGCCCTGTTTTTGTTAAAAATTGGCCAAAAGACATCAAATCATATTATATGAAACTTAATCCAGACGGAAAAACAGTTGCCGCTGTAGACTTAGAAGTTCCAGGAGCTGGAGAAATTATGGGCGGTTCTCAAAGAGAAGAAGATTATGAAAAATTGGCTGCAAGAATGAAAAAAATGGGAATCGCAACCGACCCTCTATACTGGTACTTGGATTTACGTAGATTTGGTACTAATATTCACTCTGGTTTTGGTTTAGGTTTCGAAAGATTACTTATGTATATAACAGGTATTGAAAACATTAGAGATGTTATTCCTTACCCTAGAACTCCAAATAACTGTGAGTTTTAATTTTCTGCACCGATGGGACCGGTTCTCATCGGTGCATTTTTTATTTTGCACCGTTGGAACCGGTTCTCTACCGTGCATTTTAAAATTCGTTTGCTATAAAAGATGTATCATAATTATTAGTAACAAAATTTTGATTTTCCAAAATTTTATATATAAAATCTCTATTTGTATCAATTCCTTCTATTACCAACTCTGATATAGCACTTTTCATCTTGGCAATAGACTCTTCTCTATTCTTCCCATGCACTATTATTTTAGCAAGCATAGAGTCATAATTTTGTGGTACATTATAGCCCTCATATATGGCAGTGTCTACTCTTATACCATTTCCACCTGGCAGATGAAGTCCTGTTATTGGGCCTGGACATGGCATAAAGTTTTTATTCGGATTTTCAGCATTTATGCGCACTTCCAAGCTATGGCCATTTATTGTTATCTCCTTTTGAGCGTATTTTAATTTTTCTCCACTTGCAATTTTTATTTGTTCTTTTATAATATCAATTCCAGTAACAGCCTCTGTAACTGGGTGTTCAACTTGAACTCTTGTATTCATCTCCATAAAATAAAATTCTTTGTTTTTGTCCACCAAAAATTCAATTGTGCCAGCATTACTATATCCTATCTTTTTTACAGCTTTTACAGCTAATTCTCCCATTTTTTCTCTTGTTTTATCTGAAATAAAACTACTTGGCGTTTCTTCCATTATCTTTTGATTACGTCTTTGCACAGAACAGTCTCTATCTCCTAGATATATACAATTTCCTTGCTCATCTGCAAGAATTTGTATTTCGATATGACGAGGATTTTCCACAAACTTTTCCATATAAATGCTATCATCATTAAAAGAAACTTTTGCTTCTTTTTTTACAATATCATATTCTTTTTCCAACTCTTTTTCTGTATATGCAATTCTAATTCCTCGTCCGCCTCCTCCAGCTGACGCTTTTAAAATAACTGGATACTTAATCTTTTTTGCCAATTCTATTGCTTGCACTTTAGACTCTATTAATCCATCTGACCCTGGTACAACTGGTATTCCTGCATTTTTCATTGTTTCTTTTGCTTTCGCTTTATTTCCTAACAATTCTATCAACTCATGTTTGGGTCCTATAAATTTTATTCCTATTTCTTCACACATCTTTGCAAAATTTGCATTTTCCGATAAAAAACCAAAACCAGGATGAATACTATCTGCCCCAGTCAAACAAGCAGCCTCTAATATAGCTTTTATATTCAAATAGCTCTTATTAGATTGCGCAGGTCCTATGCAAACTGCTTCATCTGCTAATATTTTATGCAGTGAATCTTTATCAGCTTCTGAATATATCGCTACAGTTCTTATTCCCATCTCCCTACATGCTCTAATAATTCTTACTGCAATTTCTCCTCTATTTGCTATCAATACTTTTTTTAACATCTTTCCTCCTTTTTATTTTTGCACCGTTGGGACCGGTTCTCATCGGTGCATTTTTTATTTTGCACCGCAGGGACCGGTTCTTATCGGTGCACAATAGCAAAAGTCAATTCACCTTTAGCTACAATTTTTCCGTTGACAGTTGCCACAGCTTCACCAACTCCTATTGGTCCTTTTTTCTTTATAATTTTCACTTCTAATTTTAGCACATCTCCTGGGATTACTATCTTTTTAAATCTCATTTTATCTATTCCACCAAATACTGCATTCATTCCTTTATTTTCTTCCATACTTAAGATTGCTACTGCTCCTGTTTGTGCTAATGCCTCTGTTATCAGCACACCAGGCATTATCGGATTTTCTGGAAAATGTCCCTGAAAATACCACTCATTTATGTTTACATTTTTATATGCAATTGCTTTTTCTCCTGGGACATATTCTTCTACTTTGTCTATCATTAAAAATGGCGGTCTTTGTGGTATTATTTTTTCTATTTCTTTTATATCTAGCACTTTTATTTCACTCCTTTTCTTTTTTCATATTTTCCAACTCGTTATAAATGCACCTCTATTATTTTACCTTAAACAGCACTTCTCCATATTCAACCATATCTTCATCTTTTTTACATATCTCTATAATTTCTCCATCAAACTCTGCTTCAATTTCATTCATCAATTTCATTGCCTCAACTATACAGACTACTTGCCCTTTTCTTACTTTATCTCCTATTTTTACAAATGGCTCTGCTTTAGGTGAAGAACTTGCGTAAAATGTTCCAACCATTGGTGATTTGATAACTTTATAATCTTCTTGCTCTATAATTTCTTTTTTACACTTTTCTTCATTAATATTTTTTATCTCTTGATTATCTTGTAATGCTATTTTTATTTCTTTATTCTGACTGTCTTTTTCCATTTTTATCTTTAATCCATCAGGAAATTCAATCTCTAAATTGTCTAAATTAGAATTCCCCATGTCTTCTATAATCTTTTTTATTTCTGAATATTCCATATTTTCAGTCCTTTCTATTTACTTTTTGGATTTATTGTGCTATAATATTTACATAAAACACCTAAGGAGGTTACATTATGAAGAATATTGAATTTTACGCAAAAGCAGGCTTTTTACGGGATATGTATTTAAAAACAGATGTCCCTCAATTGAAGCTTAGTCTTTTATCTAAGCTGGTAGAAACAGCTTTCAATTGCGGTAAAGATTCACTTCCAATTTATCAGGAAGTTGCTCTGGATTGTGCTGAGTTATCAGCAAGTTATCCAGAAATCGGGGCTACTTTGGTCGATGTACTCGAGGACTTAAACTATCATGTAGTTTCTATAACTCCTCATGAACCATTTGCCTTTAGTCATGTTATAATCATAAAGATTATGTAATATTTACTACTCTTTATGGTTGGGTAGTCATCAGAATAAAACTGATGGCTACTTTTTTTATTCTTTTTAAATCTTTATTTATCATATTTTTTTAGAATAATTGTTGCATTATGACCGCCAAATCCTAGAGAATTTGACATTGCATAATTTATCTTTACATTTCTTCCTTCATTAGGCACAATATCTAAATCACATTTTTCATCAGGTATTTTATAATTTATAGTTGGTGGTATAAAATCATCTTCAATCGCTTTAGCACATACAATTGCTTCGACTCCTCCCGCTGCTCCCAAAAGATGCCCTGTATTTCCTTTTGTTGAACTTATCATTACTTTTCTAGCATACTCACCAAGAGCTGTTTTTATTGCTGAAGTTTCGCAAGAATCATTTAAATGTGTAGATGTACCATGTGCATTTATATATGTAATTTGTTCTGGCAGAATATTTGCATCCTCCATAGCTAACTTCATTGCTCTTGCTCCGCCTTCACCTTCTGGCGCTGGAGAAGTTATATGGTAACTATCAGAAGTTGCTCCATATCCTACTAATTCAGCATAAATTTTGGCACCTCTTGCCTTAGCATGTTCCAATTCTTCAAGAATCAGTATACCTGCCCCTTCTGCCATTACAAAGCCACTTCTCTCTTTATCAAATGGTATACTGGCTCTATTTCTATCAGTAGCCAAAGTTAATGCTTTAATATTAGTAAATCCTGCAATACCTGTAGGTGTTACAGAAGCTTCAGTTCCTCCTGCAATGACAATATCTTGATACCCATGTTTTATCATTCTAAAACTTTCACCAATACAATGAGTTCCACTAGCACAGGCTGTAACCATTGAAATTGATTCTCCTTTTGCTCCAATATCTATTGCAATATTTCCAGCAGCCATATTACTAATAGACATCGGAATATACATTGGTGAAACTCTATCTGGACCTTTTTCTACAAAGCTTTTATTGTCTTTCTCAATAGTCCCAAGTCCTCCAATACCAGACCCAACAATTACTCCTACTTTAGTCATGTCTTCATTTTCTTTATTTAATCCACTGTCTTTCCATGCCTCTCTTGCTGCTACAACTGCAAATTGAGAAAATTTATCCATCCTTCTCGCTTCTCTTCTTCCAAAAATTTCATCTGGATTAAAGTCTTTCACTTCTCCTGCTAATTTAACTTTAAAACCTGTTGTATCAAAATTTTTTATTTGATTAATTCCACATTCTCCTTTTTTTATTCCTCTCCAAAATTCATCAACACTATTTCCTATTGGAGTTATTGCTCCTAATCCTGTTATCACAACTCTTCTTTCCATCTTTTCTTCCTTTCTCCACTGCACCGTTGGGACCGGTTCTCTGCCGTGCATTTTTATTTTTGCACCGTTGGGACCGGTTCTCATCGGTGCAGTTTCTCATCGGTGCATTACATCACCATGCCACCATCAACATTTATTACTTGCCCTGTTATATATGAACTATCTTCACATCCTAGAAAATAGACCACGTTTGCTATTTCTCTAGGATTTCCCATTCTTTTAATTGGAATTTGCAAATTTATATTTTTCTTTACCTCTTCACTTAAAACACTTGTCATGTCTGTATCTATAAAACCAGGTGCAACTGCATTTACTCTAATGTTTCGTGAAGCTACTTCTTTAGCCAAACTTTTTGTAAATCCTATTATTCCTGCTTTTGAGGCTGAATAGTTACATTGCCCAGCATTTCCAACTACACCTACTACTGATGATAAATTAATTATATTTCCAACTTTTCTTTTCATCATATATGGTATAACCACTTTTGTTACTAAAAATGTTCCTTTTAAATTGATTTCTATAACTTTATCAAAATCTTCTTCTTTCATTCTCATTAGTAGTCCATCTCTAGTTATTCCAGCATTATTAACTAATACATCAATTCTCCCAAACTTTTCTATAGCCGTTTTCACAAGATTATCCACTTCATCAGTATCAGAAACATTTGCCTTTAAGATTAAACTTTCTACTCCCTTTTCATCAAATTCCTTTTTTAATTCTATTACATCAGTCTTAGAAGATATATAATTTATTACAACATTGTATCCTTCTTCTGCATATTTCAGTGCTATTGCTTTTCCTATTCCTCTTGAACCACCTGTAATAAAGGCTACTTTTCTTTCTTCCATATTCTTATTCCTTTCTATTCATCACTCAAATCATCACTTCATCACTCAAAAATTTTTCTAATGATTCACAATTATTGATATTTAATAACTTTGCTTCTGGATAATCTTTTTTAACAAATCCTGTAAGTGTTTTTCCTGGTCCAATTTCTATAAATCTATCCACACCATATTCTCTCATGACGTCAATTGCCTTATCAAATCTTACTGGACTAATTATGTGTTTCGCTAGTATCTCTTTTAATTCATCTTCTTGTGAATACATTTTTCCATCGAGATTCTTAATTACCTTTATTTCTTTTCCCTCATGAAATTCAATTTTTTCTAATTCTTTATAAAATAATCTACTTGCCTCTTCTAACTTTTGCGTATGAAATGGTCCACTTGTTTTTAATTTTATAACTCTTTTAGCTCCAGCCTCTTTTAATCTTTCTATTGCTATATCTATAGCCTCACTTGTTCCTGATATAGCTGTTTGAGTAGTACAATTATAATTTGCGGGAACTACAAATTTTCCTTTTAAACTAATTTCAGCACAAATTTCTTCTATTTTTTTTGGATTTAAGCCGATTACAGCTGCCATAGCATATTCTCCTTCTGGCAAGTAATTTTCCATATAATATCCCCTTTTTTGAATTAACTTAATTCCATCTTCTACTGAAATATATCCACCATATATTAATGCTGTATATTCTCCTAAACTTAATCCTACTGCGATATCAGCCTTTATTCCTCTAGCTTTTAATATTTCTAAGATTGCTAGGCTTGTTGTTAATATTGCTAGCTGTGCATTTTCTGTTCTTATTAATTCGGCTTCTGAACCATCAAAACAGATTTTTTTTATATCTTTTCCTGTAATTTCTTCTACTTTTTTATATATTTTCTTTGCTTCATCATATTTTTCATAAATATCTTTTCCCATTCCCACTGATTGCGCCCCTTGGCCTGGAAATAAAAATGCAGTTTTCATATTTCCTCCTTCTATATTTTTCTGTATAATTTATACACCCACTGCAATTTATTTTCTATTAGTATGACTGGTCGAAACAAACTTTAAATCTGCATATATATGCTTGCTGTGTTGAGCCCAGCGCCATAGCCTAGCAAGATAATTTTATCTCTTGCTTTTAACAATCCCTTTTCTTGCATTTCATCTAATGCAATTGGAATGCTTGCACAAAATGTATTTCCTATTTTATCTATATTAGTAAAAACCATTTTTCTTTCAAGTCCTAATCTTTCTGCTATTGCCATCATTATTTTTAGATTTGATTGATGCGGAATTATATACTTTATATCTTCAATCCTTAAATTATTTTCTTCTAATAATTTTCTAATATTTTTTACTGTTTCTGTAACCGCATATTTGTAAACTGCCAAACCATCCATATTGATTTTTGAATTTATCGTGCAGGTTAAAATATTTTTATTGTCTGGTATTGCTTCTATATTTGAACAATATTCGTTACTTGAATTTTCATATAATGTCGCCCCAGCTCCGTCCCCAAAAATTATTGCAGTTCCAAGATTTTCTGGGTCTGTAAATTGTGATAAACTATCAGTTCCTATAACTACTGCTTTTTTTACCTTTCCACTATCCATATACATTTTTGCTATATCTACCGCATTTACATATCCACCACATCCAGCTAATATATCTAAACAAATACACTTCGATATATCAAGTTTTTTCTGCACATAATTTGATATGCCAGGCATTAGCCTATTAGTACTTGTTGTTGCTACTATAATTAAATCTATTTCTTGTAGATTTATTTTTGCTTTATTTATTAATCTTTGCGTAGCCTTTAGTGCCATTTCTTCTAAAGTTTCATCTGCAACAAAATATCTTTTCTTTATCCCTGTTCTTTTTTCTATAAAATTCTCATCTATCCCTAACCCATGTGCCAATTTTTTATTATCAATCTCTCTTTTAGGTAGATAACTACTACTTGCTATTAATTTCATATTAATTTTTCCTTTTCACTTTTTTTCGTATTATACCATTGTTTTATTTTTTTGCAATTACTGTAACACTTAGTCAGTTTTGAAATTTCTTGTTTTTTTCTTTACAAATCAAGCATTTTGGATTACAATAATATCTGGAGGTAATTTTATGAAAACTTATAATTTCACATCTCATAATAGTGAAGAAACTATGAACTTTGCATTTAATTTAGCAAGCAAATTGAATGTTGGAGATGTTGTCGTTTTATCTGGTGAATTAGGCTCCGGGAAAACTAAATTTACAGAAGGTTTTTTAAAGTTCTTTGATCTTGCTGATGAAATTTCAAGCCCAACTTTTAGTATTGTTAATGAATATAAAAAAGATAATTTGAATATATATCATTTTGACGTTTATCGTTTAGAAGATGTTGACGAGTTCTATGCTATTGGCGGTGAAGAGTATTTTTCTTCTGGCATTTGTATTATTGAATGGGGTGAATTAATTGAAGAAGCTTTACCAAAAAACTGTATAAGAATTAATTTTGAAAAAGATTTGTCTGACGAAAATATTAGATATTTAACAGTTACTTACCCTGAATTACTAGATTTAAAAATAAAAGAAAATTAGGAATTTGCCTTAAATTCCTAATTTTTTATTTTTCTATTTAATTATTATATTTTTTTAGAATCTCATAACAGTCATTGCAATTACTATAATTCCAAGAATTACTCTATATACTGCAAAAACTTTGAAACTTCCTTTTTTCAAATAGTTTAATAAGAATTTTATTACTAATACTCCCACTAAAAAGCTGAATAATACTCCCATGAAAAATGCAAGAGTAAATTGAAAATCAGTAATACTTACTAATACTGCTGCTAATATTATTGGTGTAGATAATAAAAATGAGTATTTTGCTGCGCTTTCTCTGTCAATTTTTAATGCTCTTGCAACAGTCATTGTAATACCAGACCTTGAAGTTCCTGGAAATGCTGCTGCTATGGCTTGTGATAGTCCAATCAAAAATGATTGTTTAAATGTAATATCTTCAAATTTAATTTCAGATGGTGCTTTTTTGTCAACCACATATAGCACAATACCTAACACAATAAGTGCTACTGCTATCATTATTGTTTCAATTCCAAATTTATCACAAATATATCCTGAAAATTTATCTAACACTAAGCTAACAATACCTGTTGGAATTGTTACTGCAACTATGTACCAGAAAATTCTACCTTCTGTAGATTTTTTCTTTTTAACAACTTGGTTGTATCCTCCTTTGATTAATGCAATCCAATCTTTAAAAAAGAATAATGTTATTGCTAGTAAAGTTCCTAAATGTAATGCAATATCAAAACCTTCTGGCATCTCTCCCCATTTTAACATCCATGGTATTAATTTTAAATGAGCTGAACTTGATATTGGTAACAACTCTGTTAATCCTTGTACTATTCCTAATACTATTGCTTGATATACTTCCATATTTTTTCATCCTTTCTGCACCGATGGGACCGGTTCTTTGCCGTGCATTTTTTGCACCGTTGGGACCGGTTCTCTGCGGTGCATTTTTTGCACGTTTGGGACCGGTTCTCCGCCGTACCATGGTTACTTGTATATTTCTTTTATTATATTATATATTGTATCTTTTATAAATTCTGCTGATGTAGTTGGGGCAACTTTACCTGGCAATGATAATGCCCACACAAATTTTAGTTGATTGTCTTTTACTGCTTTTTTATCAATTCCACCTGGATTTGATGCTAAATCTATTAATAGACAATCCTTTTTTACATATTTTAATTTTTCTTCATTCAAAATAATATGTGGCACTGTGTTTATAATTATATCATACTGTTTTAAGTTTTCGCCTATACTATTTATATTAGTCGCCTTATGTCCATATGCTTGTATCCAGGCTAGGTCTTCATCCTTTCTGGCAGCACAAGTTACTTTCGCTGATAAACCTGCTAGCTTTCTGGCTAAGACTTTTCCAATCCTTCCAAATCCTAATATTAAAACTTCGCTTCCATGTATTATTTTGTTTGTATTTTCTATGGCTATTTGAATTGTACCTTCTGCAGTTGCTATTGTGTTTAATACAGCAAGCTCTTCCCTTTTCATTATGTCTATTATTTCGATATATTCATCATTAGCCAATTCATACACTTCTGGAGCTATTCCCCCTGCTATAAGCACTTTTGCATTTATTACATGCATCATTTCTCTTATTGTAACTTCTTTCTCACTAAATGGCATATTAATTGTCTTCCCATTGCTTGAAAATGGTATTGGTCCTATGACTATTTCGACTTCTTGGATTGCTTTTTTTATTGATTCACAATGTTTTATTTTAAGATTGTTTTTTAATTCTTCTGCTTTTTCTAAACCATATGCAAATATTTCATTTTGCTCTTTTGCTAGCATTACTGCTAATTTGATTATTCTTAAGTCTCCACCTATAATTGCAAATTTCATATACTTCCTCCTTTATCACGCCAAACTAATTTAATTGCACTATTCTTCTAATTATTGGGCTTTTATTATAGTATATTAATTTTGCAATTTTTTATGAATTTTATTCTCTCTCTTTCTGATTTTCTAATTCTACTTCGTGATTTTCTTCATCTTGTCTATCTTTATTCATTTTAGGTAAAACATCTCCATAGCCAATTTTCTTTGTAATTTCTACCATTTCTTCTAAATGCTCTTTTGCTTTGATTTCTTTTTTTGTTAATTTACGTTTTTTGTGATCATCTTCTTCTATATCAAGATTAAATGGTATTGATAGTTTGGCAATTATTATTGCAAATGTCACATCATTTTTAATTTTTTCTACAATTCTTTTTGGATTTTCTTGTATTGCCACATTCGCATATTGAATTGCTCTTGTCTTATCATTTTTTATTATATATATTTTTGCTAGCTCTAGATATGCATCTGCACAAAGTTCTTCATCCTCTGTTACTTGCATAAAATATTGTTCTGCTTCTTCTAATTCTTTATACATCAAAGCAATTTCTGCTAAACTGTATTTTGTATTATATATTAATGAATTTAACTCTGCCGCTTTTTCATAACATACTTTTGCATTTTGAAAATCATTTAGCATTGTATAAACTATTCCTAAATTATAGTTTAAATCAAAACTTGTTGGACTATATTTTAAAGCTTCTGTATATATATTTACCGCTTCTTTATAATCTTCTTTTTCTATCAATAAATCTCCTAGAGCAACTGTTGCTTCTGTATATTCTGGCTTCTTATTAAGTAGATTTGTTAGAACTTGAATTGCTTCATCTTTTTTATCTAAATCTGTCATAATAGTTGCTACTTTGTAATATGTGTCATAATCTTCTTTGTTAATACTTATTGCTTGTGCATATTCGTCTACAGCCTTTCTCTGTCCACCTTCTTGTTCATATATATATCCCAAAAGTTTATGTCCTATATAACTATCAGGATTTTGGGTTACAAGTTTAATCAATTTGTTTTTGGCTGCTTTAGTATTTCCAAACACTAAATATATCCTTGCTAAAATTCCGTCTACCATCTCTCCAATATTGTTATTTACTCTTTCTAGTATAATAACTATTACTGGAATGATTATTGATAATGTGTATATTATTATTTGTGTAGCCATTCCTAACTCATCTTTTGAAAAACATAGATGCCAAAAATCAATTGCAATTCCGCAAAGCTTCTATTGATAGTATAGGAACATATTTTGTATCATTTTTTCTGATTAATTCAAAAAACATGTATACAAATAGTCCAAAAGCTGCTGTTATAAATATAAGTTGTTCTATTATCATATCTTTCATCCTTTATTTTTGATTATTGTTTATGTTCATGCTCATGTGAAACCTTTTGGTAATCATCAATTATATTTTGCACAATAGTCTTCGAATCCACTCGCCCTTCAGTTTTCAACATGTCTTTATTGTATCTCTCTATTAAATGTGGTAAAGATTCCCCTGTTTCTTCCATCAACTCTTTCCAAGTTATTTGAGTATTTGGAATATAATCTTCTTCTGATATTTGGTTTTCTGGTCTTTGATTTAGGTATTTTTTATCTTCTTCCACTTCTTCAACTTGATGAGCTAAATCATGAGTATATTCTTTTCCACCCACTTTAAAATCTCTTCTTATTTGAGCATCTTCTTGTCCATTTCCATCTTCGCCCTGTTCTCTTACTTGCCTTGCAACTCTTTCTTGACAAGGTAAAACATCAACGGTTTGAATATTGACAATTCCATATTGGCCATATGTTACAGCGATTTCTTTATCTGAACGATTTGTTTTCATTAGAGCATGAGGAATTTCTTTCTCTATATTTTCTCCCTTTTCATCAACACTTATTATTTTTCTTCGTGTAGGTTCAGATGGTTGTATCTTTTCGTTTAATTGCCATTTGCTTTTTCCGCCATTTTGAACCTTTTCCAACATTACATATCTTCCTAATTTTTTAGAGTAACCTTGAGCATGTTCATCTGAATCCTCAAAAATTTCTGGCATTCTTTCTTTAATATCCTGTATATCTTTTATTTCTCTAACATTTATCAAATCTAAATCTTGATTTTGTTCTTTTAAATCCTCATCAATTTCTTGAGACTTTTCTTCTTTGCTATTGTCTTGCTTGTCTTTTTCTACTTCTAAAGTTTTTTCTGATACTCCTTTTAGTCGTCCTTTTTCCAAATCATTTGATTTCATAAGCTCTTCTATATTTAGTTCTTCTCCCAAATATTTTGCTAAATCTCCTGTTGCATAAACTTTTCCATCTCCATCAATTGCCAAGCATTCTTCTACCACTTGCTCTCCCTTTTCGTTTTCATTTAACCAACGAAAATGATAGCTTGTTTTCCCGTTTTGGTCTTGTTCTGCTGTTATAAAAACATTTTTTAATGTAATCGGACCACTGATTGTATTTATTACAAATTCTGAATAATATTTAGTTGCAATTAATTCTCTCTGATTTTTCTCTTGAATATTCTGTGAATCCACACTTGCTTCTATAATATTTAATTTTTCTAAGATTTCTTTTTCCTCAGGAGCAAATGTATATTGTTCAGTCTTATTCTTTTCCATTCTAATTCTCCTTTACAAGTTCACCTATCAAGTCATAATTACTAACGTCAATTACTTTAGCTTTGACAAATTGATTAACTAATTTGTCATCTCTATTTTTAATATAAATTACTCCATCTATATCTGGGACGTCTTGTTTAGTTCTTCCTATTAGATATTTTCTGTCAAAAGAAATATCTTCTATAAGAATTTCCACCTCTTGTCCAATCTTGTTTTGAAGGTTTTCTTTAGAAACTTCTTGTTGAATTTTCATTATCTTATTATATCTTGATTTTTTTGTTTTCCCATATACTTGCTCTGGCAATTTGGCAGCTGGTGTTCCTTCCTCTTTTGAGTACATAAATGCACCTAATTTGTCAAATCTTGCTTCTTCTACAAACTTGCTTAATTCATCAAAATCTTGTTGTTTTTCTCCTGGAAATCCAACAATTAAACTTGTTCTTAAAGTTACATCTGGAATTTCTTTTCTTAATTTTGCTATAAGACTTTCTATTTGCTCTTTATTAGTTTGTCTATTCATTTTTTTAAGAATTCCATTTGAAATATGTTGAATTGGAATATCAAAATATTTGCATATCTTATTATTGTTCTTTACTGTTTCAATCAATTCATCAGTTATTCCTTCTGGATACGAATACAAAAATCTTATCCACTTTATTTCAGGAATTGTTGATAATTGTTCTAATAGTTCAGCTAATTTTGATTCTCCATACAAATCCACTCCATATTTAGTTGTATCTTGGGCAATTACAATAAGTTCTTTTATTCCTTTACTTGCAAGCATTCTAGCCTCTTCCATTATTTCTTCTTTTCTTCTACTTACAAATGGACCTCTTATATATGGAATTGCACAATATGTGCATCTATTACTACATCCTTCTCCAATTTTTAAATATGCATAATTCTTTCCTGTTGTAACTACCCTTTCGTAAAACTCATTATATGTAGGCATAGGAAGTGGCTTCATCTCAGATATTTTGTTTGTTGTTTTTGTCTTACTTTTTTCTACAATATCTTCATTTATTAGTTTTTCAATTTTCTGCCACATTTCTGGATACTCATCAATTTTAATAAATAAGTCAACTTCTGGAAGTTCCTTTTCTAGTTCATCATAATATCTCTGAACTAAACATCCCATTGCAATTAAATATTTACAATTTTCTTCTTTGTATTTTGCCATTTCTAAAATTGTATTAATTGCTTCTTCTTTTGCAGATTCTATAAATCCACAAGTATTTATCACTATAATATCTGCTTTTTTAGGGTCATTGACAATTTCGAATTTATTATTTTTGAAATGCCCAATTGCAATCTCTGTATCTATTAAATTCTTGCTACAACCTAATGATATAAATCCGACTTTCATTTTTTCTCCTTTCTGCACATTTGGGACCGGTTCTCATCGGTGCATTTTTTATTTTGCACCGCAGGGACCGGTTCTCATCCGTGCATTTTTATTTTGCACTAACTGTTATGACTACAAATATGTTTTCTTGTTAATTCCATCAAGTTTAATTTAGTAAATCCTTCAACTTGAGTTTTAGCCCTATCTTGTTTTAAACTCTCTTTTAACAATTTCTCTATTTTATCTTTATTTTCTTGTTTTTGCATGTCTATATAATCTATAATTATTATTCCACCAATATCACGTAATCTTAATTGTTTCGCAATTTCTATTGTTGCCTCATAGTTTACTTTGTATACAGTTTCTTCTAATGTGCTTTTTCCTGTAAATTTTCCAGAGTTTACATCTATTGCTACTAATGCTTCAGTTTGGTCTATTGTTATAAACCCTCCACAGTTTAGCCAGATTTTTCTTTGTTTTGATTTTTCAATTTGTTTTTCTAATTCGTATTTTTCTAAAATATCTTGATGCATTTCTGTTTTGATATTTTCATTCATTTCTTGAAGCAATTCTTGTATTTCTTCATATTCCTTTTCATCATTTATAGTAATTTTTTCTATCCTATTTTCTGGCAAATCTAATATTATTTTTTCCAAAATACTTGGGCTTTTATATAATAGTTGTGGCTTACTTGGCGCTTTTTTAAATTTTTCTTCTATCTTTTTCCATTTATTCAAAAGTTGTTCTAAATCCTCTTTTAATTCTTCGTCTTTTTTCTTTATCGCTGCTGTTCTAACTATAGCCCCTGTGTTTTCTGGTAATACTACCTTTATAGATTTTAATAACCTTTCTCTTTCGGATTCATCTTCTATTTTTTGTGATATTGTCACTATATTTGTATTTGGCATTAAAACAACATATTTTCCTGTTAATTTTATATGTGTAGATGTTCTAGCTCCTTTTTTGTCATTGCTATCTTTTTGAATCTGTACGAGAATTTTTTGCCCTGTTTTTATAACATCTTTAATTTTGGTATCTATTCTTTTTTCAATCTTTTCATCTACCTGTGGTACCACGTCTTTAACGTGTATAAAACTGTTTTTTTCAGTTCCTATATCCACAAATGCAGCTTGCATTCCTGGTACTATATCTTTTACTATTCCTAAATAAATGTTTCCTTCATTTCTTGCTTTTTGACTTTGTTCGTTTTCTTCATATATTTCTACTAGCTTGCCATTCTCTACTGCAGCTATTATTTTTTCATCTTTGTTTTTATTTACTATTAATTCTATCATGTCTTTACCTTTCTAATTTAATTTGTTCATCGCGGAATCTATTCCATTACTTAATATTTCTATTACTGCCTCTTTTGCTTTTTCCACACCTTCTTCAAGTTTAGGTATTTCTTCTTCTGGTATTGCTCCTATTACATAATTTATATCGTCTCCACTATGTTTAGGTCTTCCTATCCCTGTTCTTATTCTTGCAAATTCCTCTGTTCCTAGCATTTGGATTATTGATTTCATTCCATTATGTCCTCCAGCTCCACCTTTTTTTCTTATTTTGATTTTGCCTGGTTCAATATCCATATCATCATATATTACTAGAATTTCTTCTTTGGGAATTTTATAGAAATCAACAAATTGCTTTATACATTCCCCACTTAAATTCATGTATGTTTGTGGTTTTATTAACATTACTTTTTGTCCTTCTATTATTGCTGATTCATATAACCCTTGAAATTTGCTTTTATTTACTTTTATTCCATATTGTTCTGCAATTTTGTTTATCGCATTAAATCCCATATTATGTCTTGTTTTACTGTATTCTTCTTCTGGATTTCCTAATCCTATTATTAAATACATTTTTCTGCCTCTTTCCATTTTTTTATACTATATTATTTTACATTGTTTTTGCGTATTTTTCAAGTGTTTTACACAAAAAAACGAGGTTGAGATGTATTAATACTCTCTCCCTCTATTTTTTATCTTCCTTCATCGTCTTCTCTTTTAATAGATTTATTTTTTTGTTCTGCTTCTTGTGTTGTTTTATAGCTTTTTATAGACTCTAAATACTCTTTTCTACTATTCATTTTAAACTCATCAGAACTTTGCTCTTTATTTTCACTTTCTTCTTTAGGACGAATTTGTTTTTCTAATTCCAAAAGTTCTTTTTTGAACCAATTTTTAGTTAATATACTTCTTTGGACTTTTTTCACAAATTCTAAACATTTGTCTACTTTTTTATATGTTTTAATAATAAAATCTGCTTTATCATTCACTCCTTCATCTGCGTATTCTAATTTACCTGTAATATAAGATAAAATTTTTCTTCTTTCCTTAACTCCAAAATCCATTTTATTTAATTCATCAAGATATCTATTAAACTCTTTCACTCTTTGACTTTGTTTCATTTCTTCTAAAGTTTTAGGTTCTTCTTCTAGAGCTTCGTAATATTTTTCTTCCATATGACCAGCAGGTAATTTTAACAATTTTTCTTCATCTCTATCTCTTTTTCCTATAAGCTTCTCTGCCTCTTTTCCAAATATTAAATGTCCGAAAAAATTATCCCTTATTAATTGTATAAAATTACATATACACTCTTGCATTTCTATACTTCTTACAGCTTCTCTGTTTAATTTCATATTGGCAAAGCTTACTTTTAAATATCTTTTTCTTATCATTTCTAACAAGTTGTCTTCTTTTTGTTTTATTATACCGTTTAGCTCTGGATTTTCTCTATTTATATAGTCCCTGTTCTCTTTTAACTCTCCTAATATTCTTCCTATCTTTGTACTTTCTATCCCAACATCTGCGCCATAATAAGCCTTTAAACAAGGTTCTCCTAAGTCATAGTATTTTCTTTCAGATTTTACTTTTATTTTTCCTGTATCTAGGAATTCAACTTCTTGTTCTTTTATTAGTCCATTTTCTCTAATAATTCTTCGGCCATTTGAACTAGGTATTTCATCAAATTTTAAAAATTTCCACATTTCTATATTATTTCCATATCCACTCTTTATGCTTAATTCTTTTTCAAAACCATTTTCATCTATGATTGATGAATAAGCATATGTTGTGCTTTCTATATGAGTTTCTCCAAAATCTGATATTATATCCATAGCATATTGTACCTCTCTACTGTCTATTTCTATTGCATATATTTCAACTGCTCCTTTACCATCTTGGCATTTGGATACTTTACAATTTTCACCTATTGTAACTGTACCATCTGGCATTACCTTTAAATTATTATATTTCCTTCTATTTTTGATTGCTGGCATATTTTTTAATTTTTCTATTTCATCATTTGAAAACTCCATAGTACTAATCTCCTTTAACTTTTCATCAATTTCTCTAATACAATTATAAACATAGCATGTGACCAACCAAGTCCAATAACCCAGTTAGGTTTTAGAGTTTCATTATCAATTTGTTCACCCAAGAAACTATGCTTTCCTGCAGTCTTTACAACAAAATCGAAAGCCTCTTTTGCCTTTTTCTTTTCTCCATTTTCAAGATAATATAAAGTCATCCATAAATTAGCAATTGGCCAAGGCGCACCACCTCTATAATGGTCATATTCAAATCTTTGATATCCACCTGTATATGTTCTAAGTCTTAAATTAATATTTTCAACTGTATTTAATACCTTTTTTTCTTTTGTTGAGAATACTCTAAATGGATAAACAGAGCCTAATAAACTAATGTCTATTCTTTTATCATCCAAATTTCTTACATAAGATTTTCTTGTGTCATCATAGAAATTCTTTTCGATATATTTTTTTATTTCTGTTTGTAATACAGTAATTTCATTTGTGTTTTTGTTTACTTTTTCATCCTTAAGCCTATTATTCTCAAAATCTGAAACATTTTTTCCAAGTACTTTATAAATATTAATCATTGCTTGGAATGCTGCAAATATTGCTGATAAGGAATATAAATGAACACCTTCATACATTTCCCATAAGTCATAACTTACATGATATATTCCTGTTCCATCAAATAAATCTCTAACATATCTTTTTAGAAAATCAACTGCCTTTTCACACATATGAAGATTCACTTTCAAAAATTCTTCACTTTTTGTGTATTCATAATGTGAATATACGCCATAAACAACACTAGCAGTTTCATCTATTTGATATCCCCATGATGGAGCTAATTTTCCATCTGTGTAGAAACGTTGTTCCCACATTCCATTTTTGCTTTGTGTCATTCTACAGAAATTACTATAAAATTTTTCTGTTTCTTTTTTCATTTTTAAAATATCTAATGCTTTTGTTATGAATACTGCATCTCTAGGCCAACAGTATGCATATCTTCCACATTGTGTTAAATCTTCATCAACTTCTGGAGCAGCAATTATCCCTCCTGTTGATTGATTTGTTAATAATGGAAATAGCAAAATTGTTCTTCTGTATATATTTTGAATTTTTTCATCATAGCTATTTTCTGGTTCTTTTAAGTCAAGCCCATTATGAGCTTTTACATATTTTCTCCAATATGATTTTGTATCATTATATTCTTTGTTAAAATCGATTCTTCTTACTCTTTCTATTTCATCTTCAAAGAGTTGCATTGTTTTTTTATTTTCATCAATAATCACACATATTTCAAGTTCTTTCTTTTCTTCTGGTTTGATTATTCCTATGTCATAGCTTATGCTTGAATCTTTAGACATTCCAATATAATCTTTACCACCAATAACTCCTGAACCAATTGTACTTTGGCTATCATTAATTTGATGGCTTAACAATTTTGTTGATTTTGCAAATGTTGCTACTGAAAAATCATGTGCATATTGAATCATACCTGTATCGATTTTCATACCACTTACAAAATTATTTTGGTCTGATAATAATTCTGAATGTATCAAAAATTTAACATCTAAATCAATATTACTCTCATTTATGAAAGTGTATTTTTTAACAAGTATGTCCTCTTTTATTGTAACAAAATCTGTTTGCAATACTTTTAAATTAAAATATGTATTAGTTATTTCTGTATTTAATATATTTGTATCTGTATCATAATATTGCAAATAATTATTATTTATATCTTCATGTAAATTAATTAAATTTGAATCATTTATTTTCATTCCTGTACGAAAATATTTTAAATATTGTCTATTATCTCTATTAGGATATGATAGTCGTAACATTTCCCCTTTTCCGGAAAATGTTACTAACATATTTTTATTTCCTATTATCCCTTCATTTAGGTACTTTTCCATCGTATTCCTCTACCCTTCTATAATATTTAGAATTTGTTGTTCTAAGTCTTTAATTTTTTCATTTATTCTAAACATATCTTCATCATGTAATTCTGTATTTTCTACATCTTCTTTTACACTTGCATCCATATCTTTAATTTCACGTTGTAATTTATTTAATCTTGCTAAAATTTCTTGTCTCATGCTCTTAGCTTTTCTAATTTTAATTTTACCAACTAATTGTGTATCTCCTGTTAATTCATAAGTTTCACCATATTCTGGTATTGTAACTCCTATGCCAGTTTCTGCTACAATTTTATCTCTTAATACATCTTGAGATTCTTCTTCTCCATGTACTAAAAAGATATGTGTTGGTTTTGATATAAAAGAATATACAAAATTCATTAACCATTCTTGGTCAGCGTGACCTGAATAGCCCTCTATATATTCAATTCTAGCATTTACAGCAAATTCTTCTCCAAATATTGTTACTTTTTTAGCTCCATTTACAATCGAATATCCAAGTGTCCCCGGTGCTTGATATCCTACAAATAATATTGTACTATTGGGATTCCAAATATTGTGTTTTAAATGATGTTTTATTCTTCCAACATCACACATTCCACTTGCTGATATTATTATTGATGATTCTGAACTTTCGTTTAATGCTTTAGATTCATCTACAGTTTGAGTAAATTTTAGTCCTGGAAATTCTAATGGATTATCCCCTCTTTCCATTTCTTCTTTTATTTCATCATCAAACAAATCTGTATTTTGTTTAAATATCTCTGTTGCAGATATTGCAAGTGGACTGTCTACATATACAGGCACTCTCATCAATGTTTTGTATTTTCTCATAAATTCTTCATCATTTGTGTTTTCTTTTATTTTGTTTAATTCGTATAATATTTCTTGTGTTCTTCCTACTGCAAATGACGGAATTACTACTGTTCCTCCATTGTCAATTGTTTCTGATACTACATTTAAAAATATTTCTGCTTTTTGGTTATTTCGTACATGTAATCTGCTTCCATATGTTGATTCCATTACTAAATAGTCACAATCCTCTATCATTGTAGGAGCACTTAATAATGGCAAATCATTATTTCCTATGTCTCCTGTAAATACTGCCTTTGTTTCTTTTCCATCTTCTGTTGCCCATATTTCTATAATGCTTGAGCCTAACATATGTCCAGCATCATTAAATCTTACATTTATATTTTCATCTATTTGTATTATTTCATCATATTTTACTGGCACAAATATTTCTTGACAGTTTATTGCATCTTCTGCTGTATATAATGGTGATAATGGTTGTTCACCTTTTCTTATTCTTTTTTTGTTTTTCCATTCTGACTCCATTTCTTGAATGTGACCACTATCTGGTAACATTATTCCACACAAATCACATGTTGCTTTATGAGCATATATTGGTCCTTGAAATCCTTCATTATACAATTTTGGAATCCTTCCAGAATGGTCTATATGAGCATGTGTCAACAACATAAAATCTATTTCCGCTGGATTATAATCAAACGGATTGTAATTTTCTAATTCTAGTTCAGCTCTTCCCTGATACATTCCACAGTCCACCAAAAATTTTTTGCCAGCTGCTTCTACTAAAAAGTTGGAACCTGTAACTGTTTTTGTTGCTCCTAAAAATGTTATTTTCATATGTTCTCTTCCCTTTCTGTGCCTACTTGCACCACTATATAAATATTTTTATCTTTTTATTTATTTTTAAATTGTCTACTAGGTCTACCTCAAATTTTTCGTCTGTTATATTCTCATCAAATATTTGAACATAATATTTTTCGTCTTCTTTTTGTATTTTATAATATAATTCTTCTAGTATTATTATTCTTGTTTCTAGAATATGTTGTACTACTTCAAATGGAACATTGGTAATTACTTTATTCTCTATTGCTTTTTGGTCCAATGCTTTTTCTGTTTCTATTATTTCACTTTTTAAATTTTCTACATCTTTAATATTATTTTCTAAATCATATGGTAAACACATAAAATATCTAAATTGATACATTAATTTAGTAATCTCTTCTTGCTCTGTACTTGCTTTTATTTTCATATTAAAACATTTAAGAAAAATTGTAATGAATTCTGTTATGATTTTCTCTTTTTGTTTTTTAGTTGTTCTTTTTACATCTAACATTTCTTTTTGTTTTTCTAATTTTTGCTTTTCTTTAACATAATTAATAGGATTTAATAAATAATTGTATTCACTTATTTCATTTAATAGTTTATTTCTTTTATCTATAAATTCCTTTTTCAAAACTTTAATATTAAATACTTTATCTCTTTTTTCGTATTCTGCCATTAGTCTTGATTCTTGCATCAAAATTTTTTCTGTATCTTTTAATTGTTTCATTGCTTTTTTTCTTTGTTCAGAGATTCTTATTATATTTGCCTCTGTATCTTCATATGCTTTTAGTTCTTTTTTTACTGCTCTTAATTTCTTGGCAATCTGTTCTGAAAATTCTTTATTTTCTTTTACATCATTTATCATTGCTATTTTTATTAGCAATTCTTGTAACCTTGTAATTATTTCTTTACCATATTTTTCTTCACTCATCATAACTTCAAAATAATCAACTATTCCATCTTTATCTTGAACCCAATTATCCATAAATTCTTTTCCAAATATTATCTGTAACATTTGATAAACTAAATTTGCATCAATGTTTTCTATTTCTTTTTTTACTGTTGTCCATGACCATCCATTAAAATCTCTTAGCACTTCTAATCTATCAATGTTTTTTCCAATATTTATAAAGTCTGATACTGCTATTGTTGCTTCTTCATATTTATTATTTAAAATCTTTTTATTATTAGACTTCTTTTCTATTGCATATAACAGCTTTTCTTCTATTGGATAACTTATTATTTCATCTTCTGTAACAATAAATTTCTTTTCTTTTAATTGTTTTTCTAGTTCTTCATCTTCTAGCTTTTGACTTATTTTTACTACTTGAATTTTATTACATTTTTTGTTAATGTTTGATATTAGATTATCAACATATTGTTCTTCGGTTTGTTCTATTGCTTTTGCTTTTTGATAATCTTTATATGAAACTTCTATTTTATATAATATTCCTTGGAGAAGATTTTTTGCTTGTTCATCTATTTGCTTTTCATCTAATATTCTCTCTAACTCTTCATTTCTATCTTTTTTTATTATTTTCTTAAACACGACCTTCTCCTTTCTTTTGAATAATTTTTTTCTTATATCTCACAGCTTAAATATAAACTTTACATTACATTCCTCGGCTTATTACGAAACTTAAGAAATTCTAATTTATTTTATGGCACCCTTCCACTATCGCGAACTCTTTCCATAAAATTGCATAGAATTTCTAAAGTTTCTCCATGCACATTCGTCATTTCATTTAAAGTTTATATTTAAGCTGTGAGAATATTAAAATCAAATTATAAATAAGCTTTTTATGCATCTTTAGCTTCAGTACCCATTTTAAGCTCTTGCAATTTTTCAAGAGTCATAAGAACTTGACGAGGCTTACTTCCCTGATATCCAGAAATAACTCCTCTTTCTTCCATTTGGTCAATAATTCTACCAGCTCTAGCATATCCAACTTTAAATCTTCTTTGAATAAATGAAGTTGAAGCCTGACCTGTTTCAACAACAACATCAATAGCATCCATTAAAAATGGGTCTGTATCATCATCAGGGTCTTGTTCTTGTGTTATTTCTTTGTCTGCTTTATTACCATTTTCAATTGTTTCCAATATATCCTCATTATATGTAGCAACACCATTTGATTTTACAAATGACACAATTTTTTCTACCTCTTCATCCGACACAAATGCTCCCTGAACTCTGACTGGTTTTGGTGCTCCTGATGGATAGAATAACATATCACCTTTTCCTAATAATTTTTCTGCTCCTACTTGGTCTAATATTGTTCTTGAATCTACTTGAGATGATACTGCAAATGCAATTCTTGATGGTATATTTGCTTTAATTATACCTGTAATTACATCAACAGATGGACGCTGTGTAGCTATTATTAAATGCATACCTGCAGCTCTTGCTTTTTGTGCTAATCTACAAATTGAATCTTCTACTTCTTTTGCTGCAACCATCATTAAATCTGCTAACTCGTCTATTATTATTACTATTTGTGGTAATGTTCCAATTCCTTCTTTTTCTGCCATAGCATTATAACCTTTTAAGTCTCTTACACCTTTTTGTGCAAATAAATTGTATCTGTTGTCCATTTCTTGTACTGCCCAAGCTAGTGCTCCTGCGGCCTTTTTAGGGTCTGTTACTACTGGAATTAATAAATGTGGAATTCCATTATAAACAGATAACTCTACAACTTTTGGGTCTACCATTACAAATTTAACTTCACTTGGTTTTGCTTTATAAATTATACTTGTTATTATCGTATTTATACATACACTTTTTCCTGAACCTGTTGCACCTGCGATTAATGCATGTGGCATTTTAGCAATATCTGCTATTTCCATATTTCCTGCAACATCTTTTCCTAATGCTACACTTAGTTTTGATTTGCTATCTTGGAATGCATCACTTTCTACAACATCTCTAAAATGTACTGTTTCTTTTTCTGTATTTGGTACTTCTATTCCAACTGCTTGTTTTCCTGGAATTGGAGCTTCAATTCTTATTGTTTCTGCAGCTAAGTTTAATGCAATATCATCAGCTAGGTTTGCAATTTTACTTACACGTACACCTTCTGCTGGTTTTAATTCATATCTTGTTATTGCAGGTCCAACTGATACATTTTCTACTTTTGCTTGTACCCCAAAACTATATAAAGTTTTTTGTAATCTAGTAGCAACATCAGTTAAAGCTTTTGCACCACCTTTAATTGCTTTTTTCGTTCCTTTGCTTAATAATTCTACTGGTGGATATTCATAATGTTCATCTTCTACTGCT
>OLNW01001331.1_pt1 | contig 24611 bp, 19 predicted proteins | sample 1672121 | NCBI WGS metagenome assembly OLNW01 (sample SAMEA3136648, study PRJEB25190) | human gut metagenome
CATCGTGCTCGATGAGGGGAAAGTGGCGCGCGTCGGCACGCCGCAGAAAGTGCTTGTCAATGTTGATGCACTTTCCGCCCTCAACCTGGAGGTTCCCTTCGCAGCCGAGCTTTCCCAGGCGCTGCGTCGAGCTGGCGTCCCCGTGATCGCCGCCGTGACCGAAGAGGCTCTCGCAGAAAGCGTGTTTTCTGCTTTCGCCTCGCACGCAGCTGCCGCAAGCAGTGCGCACGAGAATGCAGCGCCCCAGGGCTCATCGGGAGGAAAAACGCTCACTGAGAAGGCGTCCGCATCGCCTTTTGCGCCCAAAGCAAACACAGCCGCAGGAGCGACCGACTGCGCGAAGTTCCCCGCTTCTCCTGCAGCGTCCACGGACGGCGATGTGCTCATCTGGCTGGAAAACGTATCGTTCACCTACGACGCCGCCGAGGCGCGCCGACAGCGCAAAGCCGGCAAAAAACCAGCCCCTAAACAGGCAAAATGGGGCAATTCCCCCGAAGCGCTCTGGGCGCTCGACAACGTTTCCCTCAAGGTGCGCAAAGGCGAGTTCTTGGGCATTGCAGGGCACACCGGATCGGGCAAGTCCACCCTCATCCAGCACATGAACGGCATTCTGCACCCCACAAGCGGTCGCGTCGTCGCCTTCGGGAGCAACATTGCGGAAAAGGGCGCCGCCAACGACATACGCGGGCGCGTCGGTGTGGTGTTCCAATACCCGGAAAACCAGCTTTTCGCGGCAACCGTGGCAGAAGACGTCGCCTTCGGTCCGCGCAACCTAGGGCTTTCGGAAGAGGAGGTCTCCAAGCGAGTCGAGCGGTCCCTGCGCACCGTAGGGCTTAATCCTGAGGAAATCGCCGCGCGCAGCCCCTTCGAGCTCTCGGGCGGCCAACAGCGCCGCGTGGCGTTTGCGGGCGTGCTCGCCATGGAGCCTGAGGTGCTCGTGCTCGACGAGCCCGCAGCAGGCCTCGACCCGAAAGCGCGGAAATCCTTCCTTGACATGGTCTCCCACCTGCATGAGAAGGGGCTCACCGTGGTGATGGTGTCCCACAATATGGACGACCTCGCGAATCTCTGCGACCGCGTCGCCGTGATGAGCGAGGGGAAGCTTCTCATGGAGGGGACGCCTGCCGAGGTGTTCACCCGCACGGCGGAGTTGACCTCGGTGGGACTTGCAACCACCTCGCCCGAGCATTTCGCGAACCTTTTGCGCGAGGGAGGACTCCCTATGCCGCATGAGGGGCTCGCCACCGAAGACTCGATCGTCGCCTATCTGCGAGGTCTCATATGATGCGCGGATTCTCTTTCGGAAGCTATGTACCGGGAACAAGCCCCGTCCACAAGCTCGACGCGCGCGCGAAGCTTTTGCTCGGGTGCGCGTTCATCGTGATCACCTTGAACGCGAGGTCCTTTCTCGCGCTTATTCCTGTAGCGCTATTCGTCGTGGGAACCTATGCGCTTGCCCGCATTCCCGCAAGGAAGGCTTTGCGCTCGCTCGCCCCACTCTTGTTCATCGTCGTGATCGCGTCGATCATGAACCTATTCGTCGTGCAGGGAGGGCCCGTCTATTTCGAATGGGCGTTCATCCGCATAAGCGAACAGGGCGTGCTCACCTGTTTGCTCATCGCCTGCCGGCTCCTGCTCATGATGGCGGGGATGAGCCTCGTCACGCTCACCACGATGACGCTCGATTTGACGGAGGCCTTTGAGCGGCTGCTGTCTCCCTTCGCGCGCATCGGCGTGCCGGCGCACGAAATCGGCATGATCATGGGCATCGCCCTGCGCTTCATGCCCCAGTTCGCAACCGAGTTCTCGAGCATTCGCGAAGCGCAGCTCGCGCGCGGCGCGGGGCTCAAGACAAGCCCTCTGCGCGGCGTGCAGATGCTCTCATCGCTTATGACCCCCCTGTTCACCAGCGTTTTTCGCCATGCAGAGACGCTTTCTGCGGCAATGGAGGCGCGCTGCTACCACGGCAAGGAAGGGCGAACGAGGCTCCATCCGCTAAGCCTCTCCCCTCGCGACGGCGTCGCCTGCGCGCTCGTCGCCGTCCTTCTAGCGTGCGTAATCGCGGTGAACATCCTTCTGTAAGACTGTTGGGGCGGACTTGCATCCATCCCCGTAGATTATTTCGTACCCTACCGTTTAAGAAAGGAACCCCTATGACTGGAAACGAGAAGATCCTGCAGTACTTAAGCGCCGTACCCGCATGGTATCTCGCCACGAGCGTAGACGACCAGCCGCACGTGCGTCCCTTCAGCTTCGCCGCCGAGCAAGACGGCAAGATCTGGTTTTGCACCGCGACGACCAAGGACGTGTGGGACGAACTCGTCGCGAACCCGAAGTTCGAGGCGACGGCATGGTGGCCGGGACACGGTTGGCTTATCCTCCGCGGACGCGCGGGACTCGAAGACAAGGTCAACGACGACATCCGCTACGCCGGCTTCGCGCATTTGAGCGGGCTTGGCGAGACCTACGACGGGCCGGACGATCCCACGCTCACGTTCTTTAGCGTGGAGGAGCCGCAGGCGTGGATCTGCAACCATGAGGAATGGGTGCCCGTCGAACTCTAGATGGATTACCGCCGCGCTGCCCTCGGCCGTCGGCCGTTTTGTGGCACAATAGCGAAACGACATTCGACGAAGGAGAACGGCTCATGGCAAACGGCATCGAGGCAGGCACGCGGCCTGCGAATTTCCGCAAAGTTGGCATCGTGGGATGCGGGTTCGTAGGATCCGCATCCGCGTTCGCGCTGATGCAAAGCGGGCTGTTCTCCGAGATGGTGCTGATCGATGTCGACCGCGACCGCGCCGAGGGCGAGGCGCTCGACATCGCGCACGGCATGCCGCTCGCATCGCCGGCGAACATCTACGCGGGCAACTATGCCGACATCGCCGACGCCGGCGTCGTGATTATCACGGCGGGCGCGAATCAAAAGCCAGGTGAAACGCGCCTTGATCTAGTTAGCAAGAACGTCAGCATCTTCAAATCAATCGTGCCGCAAATCACGCATAGCGGGTTCGACGGCATTCTGCTCGTCGTGTCGAACCCGGTCGATATCCTCACCTACGTGGCGCTCAAACTCTCGGGACTGCCCGCGAACCGCGTCATCGGGTCGGGAACGGTGCTCGACACCGCACGCTTCAAGTACGTGCTCGGCGAGCATCTCGGCGTCGACCCGCGCAATGTCCACGCGCGCATCGTCGGCGAACACGGCGACTCCGAGATCGCCATCTGGAGCCTTGCGAACGTCTCAGGCATCCCGATTGACGTCTTCAGCCGCCTGCGCGGGCGCGAGCACAGCGCCGAGACCATGACAAAAATCGAGAACGACGTGAAAAACTCGGCGTACGAAATCATCGAGAAGAAGCACGCCACCTATTACGGCATCGCCATGTCCGTGAAGCGCATCTGTGAGGCCATCGTGCGCGACGAGAAGCCCATTCTTCCCGTATCGAACCTGATGGAAGGCGAATACGGCATTTCCGACATCGCGCTTTCGATGCCCGCCGTTGTTGGAGCCGAAGGTATCGAGTACAAGGTTCCCGCACCCTTCTCCGAAGACGAGCAAGCGCGCCTGCGCGAATCCGCCGACATGCTCAAAGGCGTCATCGAAAAGCTCGACCTGTAAGGACAGAGGCGGTTTCCTGCAGCTGCAAACAAGTAGCTGCGAATTGTAAAACGAATGCGGCGAGCGCACAGGGGGCACTCGTAAGACACGCCAAGTTGAGCACGCTTGCAAAACGAACGCGGCCGCACCTTCTCTTTTGAAGATGCGGCCGCGTTTTTGGTGACAGTCGCCTCGGTTACGTGCGCGCTATCAGGTTATTTGCTCTTCGCGGGCTCGTCGAAAGCGCCGGCGCAGTGCGGGCAGCGCGTCGCGCCCTCCTTCACCTCTTCTAAGCAGAAGGGGCACACGGGCGGCTTCTTCTCTTCTTCCTTTTCCTTGCCCGTGAGCTTGTCAGCAGCCTCCTGCGCCTTGTTGACGGCCTTCACCAGCAAAAACACGATGAACGCCACGATGAGGAAGTTGATGACCGCCGAGATGAAGGCACCGAAGTCAATTTCGGTACCCGGCACCACCAGCCCCGAGAGCTCGCCCGGCGTACCGCCCGCGATAAACGAGATGAACGGATTGATGATGTTGGTGGTGAGCGCCGTCACGATGGCCGTGAACGCGCCGCCGATGATGACGGCGACGGCCAGATCCATCACGTTGCCGCGGTTGATGAAGTCTTTGAACTCCCCTAGGAACTTCTTCATGCCCTCCCCTATCGGTCGAAATGGAAACACGGGAACGTATTGCGAGATACTATAGCAAAAAGTCCCGCACGCCTTCCGTCAAGTACAGCAGTCTGCCTTTCGCCGAACGCAAAGGGGGTCGCCTGTTATTTACAGCTCCCAAGCTCCGCATTGCATCCCGCAAGCGTCGCAACGAAGCGATCGACGTCGTCAGGCGTCGTCGCGCCTGAGAAGCTCACGCGCAGCGTCGTGTTGCCCTGCGAGAGCGGGATGCCCGCCGCCTGAAGCGATAGCGGATGTTTCTTGCGCCACGTGCCCGCCGCCACATGCTCGTGGTTCGACTCGCACGCCGATGCACGCGATACATAGACGCCGCGATCGCTCAGATACGCAACCGACTTCGCGTTGCGCAGCCCGGGCACGCTCACGCTCACGATGAAGGGCGACGCGTCCTCGGGCGAGTTCACGATGGCGCTGGGAACAAGGCGCGCGAGCTCAGCGCGGATCTGCGCGCTCAGTGCGCGCACATGCGCGAGGGTTTCCTCATGCTCGGCCTGCACCAACTCGACGGCGCGCGCGAAGCCGGCAGCGAGGAACACCGGCTCTGTGCCCGAGCGAAGCCCGCGCTCCTGCCCACCGCCGAATGCGTTTGTGTGCATCTTCACACCATCGCGCACGTACAGCGCGCCGATGCCGCGCGGCCCACCGATCTTGTGCGAGGCGACGGACGCCAGCTCGGCATGCCACTCGCGCGGTTTCGGGGTGAGCTTGCCGAAAGCCTGAGTGGCATCGACGTGGTAGAGCGCGTCGGGAGCGAGCTCGTCGCGCATGCGGCCGATCTCTGCCGAGGGGAAGATGTAGCCCACCTCGTTCTGCACGTTTATGATAGTGATGAGCGACGTGGGGCTTTCCGTGAGCGCATCGCGCAGTTGCCCCAGGTCGAGCTTGCCATCGATAGCATCGATGTAGGTAACTGGCCAGTCTTTTTCACGGCGCATGCCGCGAACGCTTCGCGTGACCGACGCATGCTCGAGCGTCGAGGTGATAATCTTGGCCGGATTGTCGCGACGCGCCGAGCACACGCCACGGACGGCAAGGTTGTTCGATTCGGTAGCGCCCGAAGTAAAGTACACCTCGCCAGGCTCGACCCCGAGCGCGCCGGCAATGGTAGCACGGCTCTCTTCGAGGACTTCCTTCGCGCGCATTCCCACGGCATGAGCCGACGAGGGGTTTCCCCATGCGTCGCGCATCACCTCGTTCATGCGCTCGATGACCTCGGAACGCGTAGGCGTAGTCGCCGCGTTGTCGAGGTAGCTTTCAGTTATATGGCTCATAGCGATTTCATTCACCTTTTTGCTCTTGCCTTGGTATCTCTCCCGTGCGATACGCCTTGAGCAGCCGCTCAAGATCTGCGATCTCGCGTTTCATCTGCTGTCCCTCGTCGGTGTCCCCCATGAGCGTGCGCTTCTTCACCTGCTCCACCATATGTCGGGATGAGTGGATATCGATTTCCTTCTCTATCGCGGCCTGAGCCGATTCCAAAGGCTCATGTGCCGCCAGGATGAACCCGTAAGAGTTAGAGATGAGCGTATAGCCGGCGATTCCCGTGGTCGGCTGGTAGGCCTTCGAGAACCCGCCGTCGATCATGATGACCTTGCCGCCGCATTTCACAGGGTCTTCGCCGTCCTTCACCTTCACGGGCACATGCCCGCAGATGATGTGGGAGGTTTCGGGGTCAAGCCCGAAATCGCGGAAGATGTTCGAGACCACGGCCTCGTCGTCGATCAAGGTGTAGAAGGGGTTCTTCACTTCCTTGCGGGCGGCCTTGTCAGCGATGAGGTAAAGCTCGAAGGTGGCCATCTTGCTCTTTGCGAACAACGGGCTGCCCTGTCCGAGCCACAGATACCACAGCATGTCGCGCCCGCGGCGGCGCTCTTCCTTGTCATGGCTGAAGAACGCAGCGCGTACGTGGCGCTCCATCACATCGTAGAGCGCACGGCCCTTGTACGTCTTGCCGTAAACGTCGACTTCTTTGAGAGAGCCGTCAGCATTGAGCGGCACACAAGCGTGGAAAAGCAGATTGCCGTTGTGAACCTTGTACAGGCTTCCCGCCTCCAGGAAGAACTGCATATGGCGGCGGAGCTTCTCGCATCCGGTGAAGGCGGAGACGAGGCGCTCCATCACGTCCTGTTCGGCAGGCGTGAGGGCGTAGGGGTCCTCCGGATCGATGGTCGGGAACACTTTGTCGGTGAGCTCGTATTCGGTACCGTCGAGCATCACCGTGCCGCGAGCGTAGTCGATCTTGTCCAAAAGCTTGCGGTCATCGAGGCCGAAAGCCGGGTTCTCATCGATGAGCTGGCCTTCCACCTTGAATTGGATGATCGCCATCGCCTTTTGGATCTTCACGTTCATCTCGAGCTCGGAGGGTGGAAGGTCGGGGTTGCCCTTGAGCGCGAACCCGACGCACGGGTCGTCGGCGTAGGCGTCGAGCGCAAACGTGGCGAGCGGCAGGATGTTGATGCCGTAGGCGTCTTCCAGGATGGAGAGGTTGCCGTAGCGCGCGCAGTTGCGCACCACGTGCGCGATGCAACCGCGCTGGCCAAGCGAGGCGCCCATCCACACGATGTCATGATTGCCCCACTGGATGTCCACAGAATGGTACGCCATGAGCGTGTCCATGATGGTGTGCGGTGCGGGGCCGCGGTCGTAAATGTCGCCGATGATGTGCAGCTGGTCTACCGCGAGGCGCTGGATCATGGTCGAGAGCGCTTCGATGAGCGCGATGCCGCGGCCCGTGCGCACCGCCGCATCGATGATGGCGCTATAGTAGGCTTCCTTGTCGACGCCATGGCGATCTTCGGTCAGAAGCTCCTCGACGATGTAGGCGAACTCACTTGGCACGGCGCGGCGGATTTTGGAGTGCGTGTACTTGCGCGCGGCGCGCTTGCAGACCGCGACGAGGCGCGGCACCGTGACGGCGTACCATGCGTACTCGTCTTCCACCTGCGATAGGGCAAGCTTCGCTTTCTCGCGCGGGTAATAGATAAGCGTGGCGAGCGCGCGCTTCTCGGCGTCGGTGAGCGTGTCGCCGAACACGTCGTCGACTTTCAGGCGAATCGAGCCTGAGCCGTTGCGCAGGATATGCGAGAAGGCTTCGAACTCGCCATGGATGTCGGAGGCGAAGAATTCCGTCGATTTAGGGAGATTCAAGATCGCCGACAAGTTGATGACCTCGGCAGATGCCTCAGCGATGGTGGGAAACGATCGGGAAAGCAATTCGAGATAGCGCTTTTCGCCGGCTTCCATGGGCTCCTCCTTCTTGCGTGCGCGTACGGATTTCATGGTACCTGGTTTCAGCGCTCGCAGGAATGAGCGATATAGCAAAGGCAAGATTGCTCGGCGAGTCCTGGGCGCGCGGGAAGGGGTTTCCCTTCCCGCCCGTATGCCCGCTGGTGTGGCAGCGAGCCCTGGAGCACACGGGAAGGGGTCCGAGCAAGGTCGTGTACAAAATCGACGATAAGTTGTTCAAGAGCCACGACATCACGGCAAAGAAAAAGCCCCATTGCTGGGGCTTGATTTCGAGATGGTGGACCGTCGGGGACTCGAACCCCGGACCTTGGGATTAAGAGTCCCCTGCTCTACCAACTAAGCTAACGGTCCAAGAAAACATATGTGAAAGTGCATCTTTGAAATGGTGGACCGTCGGGGACTCGAACCCCGGACCTTGGGATTAAGAGTCCCCTGCTCTACCAACTAAGCTAACGGTCCAAAGTGCATATGTCAAAGATACTGCGCGCGCTGGGGTGGGTGAAGGGATTCGAACCCTCGACCTCCAGAGCCACAATCTGGCGCCCTAACCAACTAGGCCACACCCACCGTGGCGCAAGTTGATATATTAGGGCAAAACAACCTGCAGTGCAAGATAAATTTCTAAATATTTTGCCTTTCATAAAATAACGGTTGCAACCTGGAGTTTTACCACGACAGAAGCTCGTAGCCGTCGTCGGTCACCACAAGCTGCACTTCCCACTGCGCCGAAGGCTTGCCGTCCGCTGTGCGGATCGTCCAGCCGTTGGGGTCGGACATGTCGATGTCGTGTTCCCCCGCGTTGATCATCGGCTCGATGGTGAAGCACATGCCCGGCACGAGCACCGGGCCCGTTCCCGCTTCGGCAACGTGGCTCACGAACGGATCCTCGTGAAACTCGAGGCCGATACCGTGGCCGCCAAACTCCTCGACGACCGAGAAGCCGTTCGCATGTGCGTGCGCGGAGACCGCAGCTCCCACATCGCCCAAGTGCCCCCACGGCTTCACCGCAGCCAAACCCGCCTCGAGTGCCTCCTTGGTGACGCGCACAAGCTTCTGCTTCTCCTCGTCGACCTCGCCGATCATGAACATGCGCGAGGAGTCGGAGAAGTAGCCGTCGAGAATCGTGGAGCAGTCCACGTTCACGATATCGCCCTCTTTGAGCACGTCATCCTCGGAGGGGATGCCGTGGCAGACGACTTCGTTGATGGACGTGCACACGCTGTTGGGATACCCCTCGAAGTTGAGGTCGGCCGGCGTGCCCCCGTGCTCGATGGTGTAGTCGTAGATCCACTTGTCGATCTCGGCGGTGTTGATGCCCGCCTTGATGTGCTCGGCCACGTAATCGAGCACGCCGATGTTGATGGCGGCCGACTTCTTGATGCCCTCGATGTCGGCGGCGGTCTTCAGAAGCGAGCGATGGGGCACCTCTTCGCCCTGCTCATAGAGCTCCTGCAAACGCTCGTCCAGGTTGAGATGGCACTTCTTGTATTTCTTCCCGCTGCCGCACCAGCACTCGTCGTTGCGGCCAGGGGACTTCATTCCGTCGAACATGATCTTCCTTTCTACAGGGCGCCGCGCTCAGGCGCCGTTTTGTGTCGCCCTCCATTGTAGCCTTTGGGGAATACGGGAGATATGGAGAGTTCAAGCAAGATTCTTTCCCAGTGCAACATATCGCTGGCCCGAAACGTGTTAGAGGTGAGACCGGTCGCAAGCGAAACAATATAAAGCCGTGGCGCACTATGCGGCTATCATCAAGGAAGCAGGGGAAGGAGACGATTGAAAAGGACAGTGAACCATACCCTTGAGCAGACGATCGAGGCTTGGGGTGCCATGGTCTACCGCATCGCGCTCGCGTATTGCGGCAACGCACACGACGCAAGCGATGTTTTCCAGAACACATTCTTGAAGCGACACCTTCACAGCGGCACCTTCACCGACGCCGATTACGAAAAGGCATGGCTCATTCGCGTGGCAATCAACTGCTCGAACGACATCCTGCGACAGCGAGAAAACCGTTTGGCCGAACCACTCGAAAGTCCTGCTGCAGAAGCCAAAGCAGCGTCAGACTCGCTGCAGCAATTTGAATCGGAAAGCGGAACGGCAGCGCAGGACGTAATGCTCGAACGTGCACTTGCGACGCTGTCGCCGAAACAACGAGCCGTGGTGCACTTGTTCTACTACGAGGGATACTCAACAACCGAGATCGCCAAAATCATCGGAGACGCACCCGCCACCGTACGCTCCCACCTACATCGTGCCCGCAAAGCACTGCGCATCGAACTGGAGGACACGCAATGAACGAACACGACTTTTTCACCCGTTACGCCGAACTCATGAAAAGCATAGAGCCCAGCGAGGAACTCGTCGCCGCAACGCTCGCCCGCGCGAAGGAGCAGACCACGCACTCGGGACGCAAAACACGATTCCGCAAACCGCACAAGCCGTATGCAATTGCCGCCTGCTTCGTGGCGGGAGTGTTGATCGTCGGCGGCGTCGGATACGCTGCCTCGACAGCGGGAGAAGCCATCCCTTCGCCGCAGTCAGCAACACAGGCAGCCGCTCGCAGCTTCACCGTTCGCGCCTGGGCGAGCGATGGCGGGACCATCCTCCCTACCGAAGACGGGCAGATTGTCTTCGACCGCACGCACTCCCAATGGACGCAAACTGGCGAAGCCGAAGGGTACTTCACTGGATGCACGTTCACCGTAGAAGGCGAGGGCATCTCCCGTGTACAGGCGAGTATATCGACGGGCGAGCTGTACCGACAAGATGTCACGACGATTTCCCAGACCAGCGACCCGGTCGCCTTCAATCGCGCCGTCAATTGGGACGATCGTTTTCGCGGACTCGACGGTACACTTTCGAGCAGCGACTCGGTAATCGTCGTAAAATGGGACGCCGAGGAAGGCGGAGACCTGAACGGTGAGGAGCCGCGAAGCAACCAGGAAATCCAAGCCGCCCTGTTAAAGCGTTACGGATCGGTAATCGACCTTGCACTTGCAGACGCACCCGGCATCGCAGATGGCACGACGTGCTTCGGCCTGTTCAACCCGGATGTTGAAAGTGACCCCTTATCGCTTTTCGACGGCGCCGCGCTCACCGTAACGGCCACTTTCGAAGACGGAAGCACATCAACCCAAGTCATCACGCTACATGAAGCGATGTTCCGCGTAGAACCTCGCTATGCCGACAACTCAACTTACTTCGATATGACCTCCGAGATCACAAGCCGCATCGTCGACGCGAACCTGGTCAAAACGCATGCTGTCACACCTGTCAAAAACGCCGACGGGACCTACTCGCTCGCATCGGTATATGGCGAGATTGCTTCCACCATCAGCGACCCCTTCCCCAGCAGCGACGAAACAGCCAACGAGTTCGCGAGAACGTTGATGCCGAACAGCGTCGATGAAGATGTGAGCTTGATCGACGAGACTGAACCTATAGGCAAAAGCTCGGGCGAATTGGAAATAATGGGAGCCAATGACTCAGTTGCAGCGCAAACAATCGCCATGTCAAGTGATAAGTACGGCAACCCAGATGTGTCCCTTATCGACTGCGACTCCGTTGTCGTTCATGCACCGACCGTCGTGTTCGGAAACGAACCGCCGCTCGGCCGAGCAAAGAGCGAGTTCGCTTACTTGAGCGGATTTGGAGGCGATTCGTCTTATGCCGACAAATGGCTCAAGCAACGCTTTGGCATGGCGTTCAACGACGACGGAACACTTGCCACGGACGGGTTCACCTTCGCAACAATCACGGTCGATGTCGAGAACACCGGCGGCGCCGACGAAGACTTCGTCGGCGGATGTGAAAACCTTGCCACCCTCGTGGTAATCAGCGATGAGGGCAGCGTGTCTCGCATCTCGCGCACATCCTACGAACTCGTCGAAGAGGTAGCGGCACCATCGCGAACCGACGATTACGTTGGATCAATCTATAGCGCTCCCGCAAACAGCCATGTGACCTGCATATTTGCCTATGCAATCCCCTCTCACTTCGCGACGGACGAAAACGTGTATGTCATGGTGAGCGGCAAGCTCTTCCCCGTTAACGCGTAAAGGGCGCGAGGGAGCTGGTGCAAGCTGAAAAGAACGCGACGAGCTGGCAGTTGAAGGGGATATACTTGGCTTCATGAAGAAGTGGGGGCGGCGGGTCTCTTGGGACCCTGGGGATTCCTGGGACCTTCTGGCTCCTGGGGTTCCCCTCGGTGCCCTGGGGCTCTTCGGGGCCCCCGAGGCTCGCCGCCCTGCGTGTCCGTGCGTTAGGAGAATTGCATGAAAATTGCTGTGAGCGCGTGCCTTTTGGGTGAGGCGTGCCGTTATGACGGGCGCTCGAAGCCCTGCGCGCGCGTGCAGGAGCTTGCCGCAGACGGGCACGAGCTTGTGCCCGTCTGCCCCGAAGTGGCAGGCGGCCTTCCCACGCCGCGCACCCCCTGCGAAATCGTGCGCGCCCCGTGGATGAAGAGCAAGAAAGCGCGCACGGCAAACGAGCCCTCTTGGACGATTCTCGACGCAAGCGGCACCGATCGCACGGCCGCTTACGCCCGCGGCGCGCAGGCCGAGCTTGCACGTGCGAAGGAAGCGAGCTGCGAGCTGGCCATCCTCAAGGCGAAGAGCCCCTCATGCGGATCGGGGGAAGTCTACGACGGCACGTTTTCGGGCACGCTCGTGCCTGGATGGGGCATCGCCGCAGCCGCATTCCGCGACGCGGGCATCACCGTAATCGACGAGACCGCCGACTTCAACCGCCTATCCCGAATGTAACGAGACCGACGCGCCCCCTTGCCCACTTCTACTCCACCGGGCTCAGCAGGTCGACCAAATCGTCGCGGGAAAGCGAGGCGAGCGACACGCCGGACGCGCCGACGACCTGGTCGGCCAGGTCGCTTTTCGCCTCTTGAAGTGCGAGGATGCGCTCCTCAATCGTTCCCTTCGCGATCACGCGCTCAACGCTCACCACGTGCGTCTGCCCAATGCGGTGCGCACGGTCGGTCGCCTGGTCCTGCGCCGCCGCGTTCCACCAGGGGTCGGCATGGATGACGACCGACGCGCCCGTGAGGTTGAGTCCCGTGCCGCCCGCCTTGAGCGAAATCAGGAACACGGGCGTGTTGTCAGCGTTAAAGCGGTTCACCAGCTCGAGCCGCTCCTCCTTAGGCGTTGCGCCCGTGATCGTGAAGTAGCGCACACCGGCCGCGTCGAGTTTGTCGGCAATTAGCGACAAGAAGCTTGTGAACTGGGAGAACACGAGCGCCTTCTCGCCGCCGCCCATCGCAGAGTCCACCAGATCGCAAATCGCGTCGAGCTTCGCCGCAGGACCTTTATAGTTCTCGTAGAGCAGGCGTGGGTCGCAGCACAGCTGGCGCAGGCGCGTGAGCTCGGCCAAGATCTGCACCTTGCTCTTGTTGAACTCCGCATCTGACATGCCGCTCTTGCGCCCACCGTCCTTGGCAGCCTTGTCGCTCTTCTGACGCGTGAGTTCCTCACGAAGGCGCTGTTCATGCGCGGAATACAGCTTCAGTTGCTCGCCGGTCATGGGCGCGTACACCACGCTTTCGAGTTTCTCGGGCAAGTCGGAAAGCACCTGCGTCTTCAATCGGCGCAGCATGAACGGGCCCACTAGCGCCTGCAACCTGCGCGCGATGTCCTCGTCGCCGCCGACGATTGGCAGCTCGAAGCGCTCGCGGAAGCGCGCATAGGGTCCAAGCAGCCCCGGCATCAGGAAATCGAAGATGCTCCAAAGCTCGGAGAGGCGGTTCTCCATCGGGGTACCCGTGAGCGCGAAACGATGTTCCGCCTCGACGCGCTTCACCGCGCGCGTGACGAGCGCCGCAGGGTTCTTCACGTATTGCGCCTCATCGAGCGCGCACAGGAAGAAGCGTTCCCCCACCCAGTCGTGGATGTCGATGCGAAGCAGGTCGTAGGAGGTCACAAGCACGTCGCACGGGTCGGTGGCGGCAGAGCCGTCGGGCGCGGGAAGCGAGAGCGCCCTGATGCGGCGGCGCTCGGCCTTCGGCCCCGCGACTGCGCGAACCGCAAGCTCGGGCGCGAAGCGGGCAAACTCCTGCAGCCAGTTGTACACGAGCGACGCCGGGCACACGATAAGGCTCGGCCCCACACGGCGCGCCTCGTCGCAACGGGCGAGCAAAAGCGAGATCAGCTGCAGCGACTTGCCCAAGCCCATCTCGTCGGCGAGGATACCGCCGAACCCCGCATCGCAGCGCGCGGAAAGCCAGCGGAAGCCCTCCTCCTGATAGGGGCGCAGCACGCTCGAGAGCTGGGCGGGCGGCGTGTAGCTCTGCTCGTCAACCGAGCGGAAGTTGTCCACGTAGCTCTTAAAGGAGCGATCGCGGTCGAGGTCTTTCTCCTCGTCGAGGTAAAACGCGCGGTAACTCGGCAGCTCGACCTTGCCGCTCGCGAGTTCCTTCAGAGAGATTCCCAGGTCAGACGCGATGCGATCGAGCTCTGCCAAGTCCATATCCTCGAGCGAGAGATACGCGCCACCCTTGAGCCTGTGATAGTGCTTGCGCTTGCGGTAGCTCGACAGCAGCGCGGCGAGCTCGTCGGATTCCAAGTCGCCCGCGCTCACCGTAAGGTCGATCAGGTTGCCCGCAAGCGACACCCCCATGGAGATGTGCGGCTTGCCGTCGCGGATGAGGCGGTCGAAGGCGGGCGTGGTGAAGACCTCGCCGAGCGCGCGGAACTCGGGCAGGCCACCGAAGAGCAGGTTGCCCACCGCATCGTCGTCGGCGTTCGGGATGATCGGGTCCCCCAGACCGAAGTAGCGCTCGACAAGCGTCGTCGCCCGCGCTTCGAGGCGAGCGTCGCGCAAGGGCCCCGGCTCTTCGGCGCGCTCGGTCTTGCTTGTGAGGGCAATCCCGCGCGCGGCGGACGCGGCACGTGCACGGCGGACGGGCGCGGACACGGCGGCAACGCCCGAAGCATCGATGAGATGAGCCTCCTCGCCGGCCAAGACGTAGCGGAAGTCGCCATAGGTCGCCACCGCCTCCACGCGAACGCCCGAGCGGACCTTGTCGAAGTAGAAGGAGATTTCGCCGGGTACGGGGCGGAAGCGCTCCACCTCAGGCGGCATGTCCATGTGCAGCGCCTTCTCCACCTGGGGTAACACGGCGGAACAGAAGAGCGGCATGTCCTCCTTCGAGATAAACAGGCGCACATCGGAGCCTTCGTAGACCATGCGCAAGAAGTCGGCACAGCGAGCAAGCTCTGGCGAGCAGCGGTACACGACGTCGCCCATCCACAGGTACAAGCGACGGCCCTGCGCGGCAAGCACGACGTCGGAGCCGCGCTCGATGCAGTAACCGTCCTCGGTGGATTTCTCGAGCGACACCTTGACCTCGGGGTCTGCGTGAACGATGCGCGTCTCGGCGACCGAGCGCGTGCCGATATCGGTGCCGCGAATGGTGAACGAACCCCCGTCGAGCGCGTCGAGCAGCTCGACAACCTCCACTTCCGAGAGGTTGATGTCGCGACCGACGCCAGGCGTCGAGACGATGCCCCAGCGGGTGGTCTGCACGCTCTGCTCGCGCAGGGAGACGGCGCGGTCGAGGAACTCCGCCACGCGACGGCCGCGCTCGGTAAGGAGCGCCGGCGTGTGCGTGAAGGCGAGCTTCTTCCCATAGGAGTAGCGCTCGCCTGCGCGCATGCGCGACACGAAGTCGGAGATGCTCTTCATGACGTAGGAAGACGTGGGGCTTGCCACCTTGAAGCTCGCCGACCACAGACGGTAGCCGTACGTGAGCGTGCACTCGAGATCGATCGAGCCTTCCATGTCGCTGTCGTCGGCGAACTGCTCGCCGCGGCGCATGAGCTCGGTGATGCAGGCCGACGTCGCCACACGGCGTTTCGGCGTGTAGCCCATGAACTTCTCGGGCGCGCGGGAGAAGGAGAGCGCGAGCGCCGCGCAGTGCTTGCACAGCCCGTCGTATTCCACCACCGCCGGGCAGGTGCACGACCAGTCCTCGACCGTTTCCTCGTCGGGCGACAGATAGACGGACGCACGATAGTGGTCATCCCACCCGCTTGAGCTTGCGACCTGGGCAGACAGCACTGTCTCCCCCACCTCGTAGCGCACGCGCTTCGTCAAGATGTTGCGGTCGCTCGCGGCTATCCGCTCGGCGCGGGCGAACGTGCGTGAATTGCAATTGGCAGCTATTTCGCGTTCCGAAATCACATGACTCCTTTTTTCGTAAACGCTAGTGTAGCACGGCGATGCAAGCGCAAACGCACGCCCCCGCCGCTTGCAACGACGGGCGCACGAACGGAGCGGCGGGCTCCCAGCGGAGAAGGGCGGCGGTTGCGGGCAAATGGGCGGCGAGGCCCTGCGAAGATGAGCGCACTCGGGCAGCGCGCGGTCGGAAGAGAAAGTCAGACGCGCGAAGGGGCACAGCGGCGCTACAATCAGACGGAGGGAAAGGCAGGGACAGCATGGCAATCGAAGACGACATCGCGGCATACGAGCCGGCAAACGAGCAGGAAGAAATCGACAAGCAGGTGATTCTCTCAGTGCTCGGCACGTGCGGGAACGCGTTTTCCCGCGAGGCGCTCGCGCATATGGCGTGCTCCATCTGGGTCGTGAGCCCCGATTGCGCGCAAACGCTGCTCGTGTTCCACAACATCTACGGCTCGTGGTCGTGGATTGGAGGCCACGCCGACGGCAATCGCGACCTTGCTGCCGTCGCGCTGCGCGAGCTTCAGGAGGAAACGGGCGTGTCGCACGCGCGCATGGTGACGCTTCCCGCGGGGAACATCTACTCGCTCGAAGTGCTCACCGTCGACGGGCACGAGAAGCGCGGGAAGTACGTCGGATCGCACCTGCATTTGAACGTGACGTATCTCGCCGTGGCCTCCCCCGACGAGCCCATCCGCATAAAGCCCGATGAGAACAGTGGTGTGAAATGGGTGCCCACCGAAGACGCCATCGCACTTTCCACCGAGCCCTGGATTCGCGAGCGCATTTACCGCAAGCTCATCGATAAGTTGGACGACCCTGTTGTGAGAGCGGCAATCGAGGAGATTGGAAGCCAGAAAACTATTCGCTAGAACGAAGGGTTTTTCTTTCGACATTCGCTTGATAACCGTTCGTTTTCCCGAATAGTTTTGTTGCAAGATCCCAAAAACCGAACTGTCAAACGAGTCATCGGCCGCGCGCGCTGACCGAATGCCGCCGAGCGCACATCTGCTGAACGCTCGGCGGAACTGAATTCCCCTTAGAACGCCTCGAAGCGGGCGCGACGCTGTTCTACCAGGTCATCGGCAGGAACGCTTACCAGCTCGGCAAGCTCGCGGCGCACGTAGTCGCGCACCACGTCGACCGCTGCATCGGGGTTCTCGTGCGCAGGTGCGGGCCCTTCGGAGAGCACGTCGTCCACGATGCCCATGCCGTGCGCCTCGGCGGCGCTCATCTTCATGACGGCAGCGGCCTCGGGGGCACGCGTGCGGTCCTTCCACAAGATGGACGCGAAGCCCTCGGGCGATAGCACGGAATACACCGCATGCTCCTGCATGGCGACGCGGTTCGCAACGGCGAGCGCGAGCGCACCGCCCGAGCCACCCTCGCCCAGAAGCACGCTCACGATAGGCACCTTCATGCCCGCCATGGCGAGCAGGTTGTCCGCGATGGCGTTGCCCTGGCCGCGTTCCTCGGCTTCCATGCCGCAGAACGCGCCCTGCGTGTCGACGAAGCACACGATCGGGCGCCCGAACTTCTCCGCCTCGCGCATGAGGCGCAGGCTCTTGCGGTACCCCTCCGGCTGCGGGCACCCGAAATTGCGCTTGATGCGGTCCTTCAGATCGCAGCCCTTTTCCTCAGCGATCACCGTGACCGCCTGGTTGCCGATCCAACCGACGCCCGCGGCAATCGCACCGTCGTCGCCGAACCCGCGATCGCCGTGGAGCTCGATGAACCCGTCAACAATGCGGTCGATGTAGTAGCGCGACGTGGGCCTGTGCACGTTGCGCGCGAGCTGCACGCTTTCCCATGCGCTCGAGGTTTGCACGCCCACGGCAGCCTGCGCATCGACATCGGCAGCGGGCTCGGCGGCAGGGGCTCCCGCGGTGGGCGCGCACGCGGCGATCTTCTCGTCCGAGATGTTGCCCGCATGCGCGTCGGCAGCGGCGCGACGGCGATCCGCCTCGCGCTCGAGCTGCCTCGTCTTGCCCCCGAACCACCCGAAGACGGTCTCGGCGAGCGACAGGGGAAGCGAGTCGTCTTCCTCGTCTTCGCGCAGCAGCCCCTCGTCAACGGGGAGCAGGCCGTACGTCACCTTGTTGTAGGTGTCGGTGCCGTGCTCGAGGTTCGACTTCACCGAATCGTACGTGACAATCATGCGCTCCTCGCCCGCGACCGGCTCGCCCTGCGTCCGCGTCGCGTAATGGAGCGCGAGCAGCTGCGCAAGCGTCGCGCGCAAATCGGAGCGCGATACGACGGCGTCGATGAGCCCGTGCGAGAGCGCGAACTCGGCAGTTTGGAAGCCCTTGGGGAGCTCTTGCTTGATGGTGTCGCGAATCACGCGCTGGCCCGCGAAACCGATAAGCGCATGGGGCTCCGCGAGGATGATGTCGCCTTGCATGGCAAACGATGCGGTGACGCCGCCCGTCGTCGGGTCGGTGATGACCGAGATGTAGGGCAGGCCGCGCTCGGCCAGGCGGGAAAGCGCGCAGGACACCTTCGCCATCTGCATGAGCGACGCCAAGCCCTCTTGCATGCGCGCGCCGCCCGAGGCGGTGAACGCCACGACCGGCAGCCCTTCGTCGGCCGCTCGGCGCACGAGGCGCGCCATCTTCTCGCCGACAGCCGTGCCCATCGACCCCATGAGGAAGGTGGACTCCATAACCGCGAACGCCGTGCGGATGCCGGCAATACGGCCTGCACCCGTGCGGATACCCTCGTCAAGTCCCGTTTTCTCGCGCAGCGCCGTCAGCTTCTCGGTATAGCCCGGGAACTCGAGCGGGTCGGGCTCGGGCATATGGGCGTCCCATTCCTCGAAGCTGCCGGAGTCGAGCAAATCGGCGATGCGCTCGTCGGAGGTCATGCGGAAATAGCCGCCGCACGTCGGGCACACGTAGTGCGAGGCGGCGAGGCTTTCCTCGGCGAACTTCAGCCCGCAATGGGGGCATGCGCGCCACTTGTCGACCGCGGGCGCCGCCTTCTCCGTGGTGCACAGCACCCAGCCGAGCGCCGGGGTGTCGTTCTTCAGCGGGCGGAAGACGTTCACGCCGCGCGAAATGGCACGCGAAAGGAAGCCGTCGACCTCGCCGAGCGGCTGCGACTCATCGCACAGGAGCACCGTGCCCGCTCCGCATTCCTTGGCCGCATCGAGCACGGCATGGGCGTTGCAGAACAGGGCGTCAGAGTACTTCTCGCCCAAACACACCGTGCCCGCCGCCTGGCGCAGATAGGGCTCGAAGCGCTTGTCGGTGGTGAAGGGCAGCCACACCGAGAAGCCGGCGTCGGTAGCAGCCTGTACGTATTGCCTGGCCATGCGGCCACGCGACATGAGCAGCACGCGAGGGCGGGCATCTTCGTCTTCCTTAGCGTCGACCGGAGAGTATGCACTCGCGTCGCCCGAGGGAACGACATTGTATCCCGACGAATCGGCCGCGTCGACGGCGTTCGGGGCGAGCGCGCCCTCGGCCGCCGCCTCCTCGGCGATCCGCGAGAGGCGATACGCCACGCCCGCCTCAGGCGCCGACGCCTGACCCTGCTCAGACGCCGAGGCTGCGGGAGCAAACGCCCCGTCTGCGTTAAACGTCACATACCCTTGCTTTGCGATCTTCATGCCAACCCTCTTTGACTACCTGTTTTCCCTGGAAATGGGATTATTCCTCGGAACGTGCAAGCACGTATTTCTGCGTCGCCGTGGCGCATACCTTATCCCCGACGCGCGCTTCGACGTCGGCCACGACCATGCGGCTCGAAGACTTCACGATCGTCGCCGAGAGCGTGAGCACGTCGCCAGGCAGCACCTGATTGCGGAATTTCGCCTTGTCGATGCCCGCGAAGAAGCCGAGCACTCCCTCGTCCGCGCGGTCGACGAGCGCGCAAAACGATGCCGCCTGCGCGAGCGCCTCCATAATGATGACGCCCGGCAGCACCGGGTGCGTCGGGAAGTGGCCGCGAAACAGCGGCAGGTCGGGGTCGACATCGAGCTCGGCCGTGATCGACTCGCCCGGTGTGCATTCCACCACGCGCGTCATCCACACGAAGGGGTCGCGATGCGGGAGCACCCGCTCGATGTCCTCGCGACCGCAAGGGAACTGAATATCCATCAAGAAGAACCTTTCTCTTTCGCAAGCGCGGGCCGCAAGCCCAAGACAGCGCTGCTCGCGGTTCGCAAATACGCGAGCAGCGAGCACCTCTATTCCGCCGCAACCTCGTACGGCGAGATGGCAAGGCACGCGTTGTGCCCGCCGAAGCCCAGCGAGTTCGACAGCGCCACCTTCTGCTTGTAGTTCTCAAGCGGCTCGGCGAGCACGTTGGCGGGAGCCTCGGGGTCGGGTGTTTCGAAGCCGGCCGTCGGCGGCACGCAATCGTTCGCGACGGAAAGCGCCGTGACGATCGCCTCGACCGCGCCTGCCGCGCCGAGCGTGTGGCCCGTCGTGCCCTTGACCGAGCACACAGGGACCTTAAGGCCCGCCTCTTCGCCGCACAGTGCGCGCAGCGCCTTGGACTCGGTGAGCTCGTTGGCGTGCGTACCTGTGCCATGCGCGTTGAAATGCCCCAGGTCAGCTGGGGTAAATCCGCCTTCCTCAAGCGCTATGCGCATCGCGCGGACCACACCTTCGCCCTCAGGGTCGGGGGCGGTCATGTGGTAGGCATCGCCCGTCGAGCCGAAGCCGGTGATTTCCGCTAAGGGTTTAGCGCCGCGCGCCAGAGCGTGCTCGAGCGACTCCAAGATAACCGCACCCGCGCCCTCGCCAGCGACGAAGCCCTCGCGGTTGAGGTCGAACGGACGGGAAGCGCGCAGGGGGTCCTCCTCACGCGAAAGAGCGCCGAGGTTCGCGAAGCCCGCGATGCAGATGGGGTTCACGCTTTCCTCCGCACCGCCCGCAAGCGCCACGTCGGTGTAGCCGTGGCGGATGTCGCGCACGGCCTGCCCGATGCAGTGAGCGCCCGTCGCGCACGCGGTGACGACGTTGATGCACTCGCCTTTCATGCCGTAGCGAATCGCCAGGTTGCCTGCGGCGATATTGCCGATCATCGTGGGTACGAACAGCGGGCTCACGCGCTTAGGGCCCTTCTCGAACAGCGTCTTGAACCCGCTCTCGAGCTCGTCGATGCCGCCGATGCCGCTGCCGAAGACCACAGACACGCGCGAAGGGTCCTCGTCCTCCATGGAAAGGCCCGCCTGCGCGATCGCTTCGTCGGAGGCGACGATCGCGTACTGCACGAAGCGCTCGAAGCGGCGCGCCTCCTTCTTCGTGAGGCCGTGCTCGGTGGCATCGAAGCCGCAGATTTCGCCAGCATTGTGGACCTCGTAGTCGGTCGTGTCGAAGCGCTCGATGGGGCGGATGCAGCATTCACGGCCCATGACCGCCTTCCACAGCGCCTCCACGCCGACGCCCGCGGGCGTGATTGCGCCCATGCCGGTAATCACGACGCGGTTCGATCCGTCGGGTCGCTTGGTGTTCACGGTTGCCTCGCTCATAGCGCCATACCTCCGTCGATGCAGATAACCTGACCGGTAATGTAGCCAGCCTCGTCGCTGGCCAGGAATTTCACGAGATTCGCCACGTCCTCGGGCTGTCCGAGGCGCCCGCATGCGATGCGCGAGGAGATAGCCTCGCGTTGCTTGTCGGAAAGCGCGTCGGTCATATCGGTCTCGATGAACCCGGGCGCCACGGCGTTCACCGTGACGTTGCGCGGCGCAAGCTCGCGGGAAAGCGACTTCGTGATGCCGATCACGCCCGCCTTCGACGCCGCATAGTTCGCCTGCCCGGCGTTGCCCGACACGCCCACGACGCTCGACATGTTGACGATACGGCCCGAGCGCTGCTTCATCATGATCTTCGTGGCGGCCTTGCAGCAGTTGAACGTGCCCCTGAGGTTCACGTCAATAACCGCGTCGAAGTCCTCTTCCTTCATGCGCGCCACGAGCCCGTCGCGCGTGATGCCCGCGTTGTTCACGAGGACGTCGAGCCGCCCGAAAGCGACGTGCGCAGATTCCACGAGCATCTGTGCTTCTTCCGCCGAAGCGACGTTCGCCACGAGGGCGAGCGATTTCACGCCGTAGGTGGCCGAAATCTGCGCGGCGAGCTCCTGCGCGGCAGGAAGACTTCTCTCGCTCGAGCAGTTCACGCACACGTTCATGCCCGACTCGGCGAGCGAAAGCGCGATCGCGCGGCCGATACCGCGGCTCGATCCAGTGACGAGCGCTCCTTTGCGCTCGGGTTTAACCTGCTCAGTCATGGGTTTTGCTCACTTCCCAACTAATGGACGGGTGTTTTAACTTGCGTCGGGCGCAAGCGATTCGAGCGCCGCGTCGAAGCTTGCCAGGTCCTGCACGCAGGCCCGCGACGCCTTACGGTCGATTCGCTTGACGAGGTTCTCGAGAACGCCGCCGAAGCCGACTTCCCAAAACGTTGTGTGGCCCTGTTCCTCGAGCGCCTCGACGCTTTGCTGAAAGCGGACCGGATGCGTAAGGTGCTCCGCGAGATGCTCGCGGGCGCAGGCAGCGGAAAGCGGCGACGCGTCGACGTTGCAGATAAGCGGGATGGCAGGCTCGCTGAACTCGACGCCCGCCAGGTACTCGGCGAGCTTTTCGGCCGCGTCGGCCATAAGCGGGCTGTGGAAGGCGCCCGACGTGGCAAGGCGCGCGAAACGCTTGCCCTCGGCAGCCCACGCCTCTTCTGCGCGCGCAACGGCATCGGGCGTGCCCGAAATGACAATCTGACCTGGACTGTTATAGTTTGCAGGAACGAGCACGTCGCCCTGGGCGCACGACTCGCACACGGCGCGGACAGCTTCATCGTCAGCCTTGAGCAGCGCGCTCATGGCGCCCGCATGGGCGCTTGCGGCCTCGGCCATGAATTCGGCACGCGCCTTCACGAAGCGGTAGGTTTCCTCTTCGGAGAGCATGCCGGAGACGGCGAGCGCCGAGACCTGCCCGAGCGAGAAGCCGAGCACGGCTGCCGGCACCACGCCGCGAGCCATGAGGGCGCGCGCGATGCCGACCGAGAGCACGCAAAGTGCAGGCTGCGCGTAGCGCGTATCGTTGAGCTTTTCGGGGGAAGCCGTTGCCACCAGGTCGGCGAGGTCGTAACCGAGCACGCCAGAAGCGCACTCGAACGACGAAGCCACCTCGGGGACGCCCATCAGGTCGGCGCCCATGCCGGGCTTTTGCGACCCTTGGCCGGAGAACAGGAATACGGGGTTCATGCGATCGATACCTTCCTCCACATCGACTACAGGCCCAAGCGACGGCGTTCGGCATTCGCGTCCGCCATCTGCTGGAGCGTGCACCCGCCAAGCGCTTCCGCCTCGCTCATCAGCTCGGAAATGACTTCTTTCGCGCTCTTGCGCTCATGCACCACGGCTGCGATCTGGCCGGACATGATGGTGCCGTTGTCCACATCGCCCTCGACGGCGCGGCGCAGCGAGCCCACGTACATGCGCTCGAGCTCATCGCCGTTCTTCGCGAGGTCGCCCTCGAGCTTTTTCACCGAGCGGGCGAACTTGTTCTTGAGGCAGCGCACCGGATGGCCCGACCCGCGGCCGGTAACGATCGTGTCGGAATCCTTCGCGGAGAGAATCTTCTCCTTGTACGCGTCGGCCACGGTGCACTCGTCTACCGTGAGGAAGCGCGTGCCCATCTGCACGCCCTCGGCGCCAAGTGCGAACGCGGCAGCGATGCCGCGGCCGTCGGCGATGCCGCCTGCGCCGATGACGGGGATAGACACCGCGTCAGTCACCGAAGGCAAGAGCGCCATCGTGGTGAGTTCCCCCACATGGCCACCCGATTCGGTGCCCTCCGCCACGACGGCATCGGCACCGAGCCGCTCCATGCGAACCGCGAGGGCGGTCGACGCGACGACAGGGATGACCTTGATGCCCGCAGCCTTCCACATCTCCATATAGTTCGCAGGGCTGCCGGCGCCCGTGGTGACCACGTCTATCTCAAGGTCGACGAGCAGCTTCGCGAGCTCGGCGGCATTGGGATCCATGAGCATCACGTTCGCGCCAAGCGGCTTCGACGTGATCTTGCGCGCGGCTTCCACCTGGTCGCGCACCCAGTCGAGCGGCGCGCCACCGCAGGCGATGATGCCAAGGCCGCCCGCTTCGCTGACCGCGCCTGCAAGGCTCGCGTCCGCGATGCGCGCCATGGCGCCCTGAATGATAGGCACCTCAATGCCCAGGAGTTCGGTAACACGAGTTTTCACGTTCAAAATTCCTTTCCAAAACTGGGGATATCCCAGTTCGAAGCCGCTTGGATGCGGCAGTTTGATTCTTTGCGTCAGCAGTTTATGGTAAATTTGAGCCCATTTGAATGCAAGCGCCATGCGACCCCTTCACGAGAAGAACGGCCTGCGCGGCCGCAAGAGCCGACTTGCTTTCACATTTGTTAACATGTGTATAAATAACGTTCATACCGATTCAATTTTACTCCACATTATTCGTAAATTTGGGGAGATATTCGACCCAAGAAAGCTCCCCCGATGAGCGACTACTGCAAAGGAAGATGCGCCTTTCGTTTCGGCTCCCTAGCCGAAAACCCGCGACACCCAAGCCCTTCTGGACGGTCATCATGCGTGCTGTCTTCGAATCGGAGATGATGCGGTAGTCACCACGGCGGCCCTCCCCTCCGTAAAGCAACTCAAACCAACACATAGCTTTACAAAGCAGCACGCTGCAAGCATTAATTGACGAAGAGGTCCGCAAGGACACCGCCCGACAACGAATCGGGGAGTTTCTGGACAAAAGAGGCCGGTCGACGAGAAGAAGGGCGGGCCTCGCGCTTCGCAAGCGCAGGGCCCGCCCTTCCGCAGCGAGGGAGACTACCTCAGGACGCCCAGGTAGAAGGCGCGCATGAGCACGGTCGCCGCGCGCTC
>OLNW01001351.1_pt1 | contig 24374 bp, 17 predicted proteins | sample 1672121 | NCBI WGS metagenome assembly OLNW01 (sample SAMEA3136648, study PRJEB25190) | human gut metagenome
GGTGACACTGACGGCTCCGGTGATACGGATGGTTCTGGTGACACTGACGGCTCCGGTGATACAGACGGTTCTGGTGACACTGACGGCTCCGGTGATACGGACGGTTCAGGTGATACGGATGGTTCTGGTGACACTGACGGCTCCGGTGATACGGATGGTTCTGGTGACACTGACGGTTCAGGTGACACTGATGGCTCCGGTGATACGGACGGTTCTGGTGACACTGATGGCTCCGGTGATACGGATGGTTCTGGTGACACTGACGGCTCCGGAGCTTTCTTTGTGATAACTACTACACCATAAGCCATGATCGGATACCAGTCATCGCTTCCCGGATAGGTTGCTGCCACATAGTAATATCCCGGCTCTGTTGGTGCTTTAGAAGATGAATAATATGTTCCGTCTTCCTGAACTCCTACATAATACATATCTGCATCTGCAATACGTTTACCCCCAAGTGTCGGATATGCTCCTGCGGATAATCCATGTGCTTCTCCATCATACTCTACTTTCTTTACCGGACTTCCGTCAAATACGATGCTTGTACTCTTCTTAGCGTCTACATTCTTTGTGTCTTTGCTCACTGACTGTGCTTTCGCCTTTACGTCAGACTTCGCCTGTGCATCTAAGTTTGAGTTGCTAATGCTGTACCCGGACACTGACGGGATTGCTACTGTACTTGCAGTATCATTTGTATATGCATTTACAGAAACGGTACCGACAACCAACATTGTTGCAACGGATAATGCAAGGACTTTTGGTAATACTGGTCTTTTCATTCTGATCTCTCTCCTTTTTCATTTTTTAACAACGTCTATTTTAGGCTGCATAGATCTCTTCCTGTCATATGAGCCGTTGTTCTTAAGTGTTTCATCAGCCACTATTGCAATCTTAAGTATAACATATATTTTCTTTATTTCAACTCTTTTCAAGTATTCTTTTTCACACTTTTTTTACATATAAAGCAAACCAAAGGTTACTGCCCGCCTAAGCTCCTGTAACCTTTGGTTTCTTTAATATATAATTTCTTACTCTGCCTGTCCCAGTTCTTCGAGAATCTGAGCTGTCAGTTCTTTTCTGTTTGTCTTGAAATGGAAATACGGTCTCTCATCAATCACTCTGATCTCTACCGGATACTCATGTTCATCAAGCACGTCTTTCAGCTGTTCTGATACTTCTTCCAACGTCTTCGTTCCATCAAGAACAATAAATAAATATGGAAGGTAATATCCCTCATTCTCCTGATCCGGCACCAGACAGAAGAACCCGTCCTGAACTCCCGGAGTTCTTACCACTTTTGTCTCCATTCTCATCATATAAAGTGGATTATCTCCATAACGCTTTGTATCTCCACGGCCAAGGATATGAATGATTCCCTGCTCTGTAATATACGCTGCATCTCCTGTATGTAACCATGTATTTCCATCTGGATGCTCAACCAGAGTTTTCTCTGTCATCTCTTCTCCCATCCATCCGGAATAATGGAGCATCATAGACGGTCCTGTCATACAGATTTCTCCGATTTCTCCATAGTTCAACTCGTTCAGATCTTTGTCAAACACTGCAAGTACAGTAGCCGGCATCGGCATACCTACACATCCGTCTACCAGCGGGAACATTGGATTCGGAAGTGTAAAGTTAGAACAACCTTCGCTCTGTCCATAACCTGCACTGAATTTTGCTTTAATATTATGTTTGTGGAAAAACGCTTCTACCTCTTCGTATTTACGTTCATTCATCGCCTCTGCTCCGGCACCGATACTTCTCAGATGAGACATATCATAATCTTCCGGAATTCTATCGCTCTTCATTAACAGCTCGCACAGCATTGGAATCAGTGCCCAGAAGTTTGGCTTACGTTCCATAAATGCAATATCAATATCCTCTACTGGGCAGAACGGATCCAGTTCAACCATCAGACCTGTGGAAAGCGGAAAAATTGTCATTGAAACAGTTACCGCAATCAGCGCCGGTGGAAGGATTGGTGTCCACCAGATTTCCTGTACTTCTGACGGTGGGATAAAGATCGACATCTGATATGCAACCGCTACTACATTTGCAGAAGAATGGATTACAAGTTTAGAGATTCCTGTAGAACCACTTGTATATGCCCCAAATACTGCTCTTTCAGGATCTACCGGTGCCAGATATTCTCCCGCAAAGTTTCTTCCCAGTTCCATGAACTCCTGCCAGTTCATATCTCCTTCTGCTGTCTCAGTCTCATCCGGATAACGGGATTCAATCTCTTTTACAATATAGTCCTGCATCTGGCTCTTATCTGCATAATCAAACGGTGATACTTTAATCATTCTTGTCATCGGAGTTGTCTCACGGAATAACTCCTCATCTGCTTTTGAAGTATAATCCATCACAAATGCTGTGTCTGTTCTGGATTTACGGATTGCAAAGCAAAGCTCTTCCGGAACATCATCACGACAGACAACTGTCGCACCAATTCTCTCTGCTGCGAAAAGCAGGACATAATGAGATGGCATGGACTGTAAAAATACCGGAATTCTGTCACCTTCTTTAAATCCAAGTGATTTCAGTGCTCTTGCGGCAATATCCACATCTTCCCATAACTGTTTCCATGTAATTTTATTTCCATAATACTCAAATGCAATTCTGTTCTCATCCGGATTTCTCATCTTTAAAAACGCTTCAATTGTAAGTTTCGGTATCTCAAGATTTCTGAACTGCTCCGGATAAAATTTGAGCCATGGTTTATCGATACTTGCTTTACCTGTTAACTTCTGTTCTGTAATATTCATCTTTTTGTCCCCTTGTTTATATATTTTTTATCTGCTGTACATGAAACATCTATTTTCTGTCACTGTTTACGATTTTATAATTTCTGTCTAAATACTAATTCTTAGTTTTCTGATCTGCTTCATATACCCTCTTCCCAAAATGCACGAGCTTTATTCTATCACAAGGTGTTTAGAATATCAATTTATGGAAACTGGAATCATCTTGAATCACATGAATCAACTTTTTTCAAGATTCAAAGCCTGGTTAGGATCTAAAAAAACGTATCTGATAAAAGCACTCAGTAAAGTGTGCGGCAGAATGTGCAACACAATTTATGGTTATTCTTATTGCAATCCTACTTTCTCTGTTCTAAACTAATACTAGAAACTTTATTTATATAGTTCTGATTTTTAAACATAATTCGAATCGAATATATTTCAAATTTGCCTGCTCTGCCAGAGCGTGTCTGAAAAATGCTTTCTGTAAGATATCCTCCACAAACGGTACATGTAGATTGCAAGATTGATTTTTGAGACACACTCTAATTTTTTCACAGCAAATTATGAGGGGAAGGAGGAATATCGCAGATTTTATTTTCTACGATATGACAACAATTATGAAAGATAAAAACCGTTTCAGTGTTCTGCTGGAGCACTTCATGTCTGTTGCAGACATTAAAAACAGTGTCCTTGCAAGAGCTGTTCAGTATGATGACTCTTATATAAGTAAATGGATCAGTGGTAAATTACTTCCGACCGAAAAAAATCACGAAAGTACTCTTCAGGCAATCAGCCACTGTATTATAGAATCTCTTAATGAAGACACTGCCCTGCAGCTACTTCAGGAATACCAGTTACAAGACATTCAGGATCTGGAAGCTGCTATTTATGACAACCTTGAGCTTGAATATGTCTACGTCAAAGAGCTACAGACAACAACCGGTACAGAAATTGCACCAAAGATTTCCTATTATCCAGAACTGACATTGGACCAGTTCATTTTTAAGATGAAGCATCCTTCTCTGAGAAAAGTTAATTCTCTGAATGTGTATGCGATCGTAGATATTTTAAATATTGACCCAAATTACCAGCTTCTGATCGCAGAGCTCAACAGCGCACACGGTGGACGCGGACTTATTTTACCAGGAGTGCATTTTTCTCTGCTGATCGATCTGGAATCTGTTCCTTCTGATGACACTTACACCGCCTGCTTCTTAATGAACGTAATGGCCAATCTGGCCAACATTGATTTTAATCTTTACTGTGGCACGCAGGCCCAGAGAAAAATGATATTTGCCATCCGGGATACTTATGCAATTTCAGGTATGTTGGTAGACAACAGTCACTGTCTTGGCGTTTCTACTATTGAAGACAGTGATCTCACTAACGAACTTTACCACAAGATCAAACTGCTCTGTAATAAAGAGACATTGCTGATCCGTAAAACCACCATACCTGAGATGATACATAAATTTGAATATAAGCAGACACTGATCTCACAGGATCAATACTGCCTCATCGGCCACCTGACAGAGCACTTTCTTCCGGAAGATCTGTATATGGAGCTTTTGGATGATTACTGTAAAACCAATACTGACATTCAGAAACAGGAAGTGGAAAAGCTCAATCATCTGACTCAGCGAATCCTGGAGACTTCTCCTGTCCGCCTGTTGATCTATGCTTCTGTTCTGAAAGATTTTACAGTTACCGGAGAATTGGATTACTTCGGCACACGTATCTCTCTGGATATATCTCAGAGACTTCGCTGCCTGAAGAATCTGGAGCGTATGAGAGACAGCCCGAATCTTCTTGAAGTACGTGTTCTGCCTGAGGGACTGCTCTCTGACCATCAGCATATCTCTCACCCAACACTTTTCATGTCAGATTCTCTTTGTTATCTGCGCCTGAAAAGGCTTACACCGGAATATAGCATTTGTATTCCTAACAAAATCGCTCTGGATCGTATTTTTGAAGGATTTTTTGAAAATGTATGGAATTCTTCAATGGATCAGGAAAAACATCACGATGTTGCTTCCATGATTCAACATGCAATCCATACGATTGAAATCATGCTTGAAATCTAAACACAGAATAAATTTGAAAGGAGACTTCATTCCATCATGCCCGGTTTTATCCTGCATATGACTGCTGCATCTTTATTAATGGATCAGATTGCTTCGGATTCTACATCCTGCCATTCTATAAGATCGGCAAACGACTTCCTGATCGGGAATCTGATTCCCGATGCAACTGACAATAAGGATCGAACCCATTTTCGTAATCCTGTATATAAAGAGAAAATGATGATTTATCCTGATCTTCATAAATTTCTTGATAAATACCAGCATCTGCTCATTGATGACAGTTGTCTTGGATATTTCTTTCATCTTTATATCGATCGGAGATTTTTTAAGGACTATATCCCCGAAGTTGTTGAATTCTATGACTCGGCCGGGGAAATTACAGATATCAAATCAGAAGTAGCTAAAGTACTGGTCAGAAAAACCGGAGTCTGGATTCCCGGCAATGAATATCTGACTGAAAAATATTATTACGGAGATTACACCAGGATGAACACTTATCTTGCACAACGTTTTCATCTTGTCTTTGATCTAAATCCTGAAGTTAAAAATCCGGGAATTGAAGAGGCAGATTATCCTGCAGTAAAGGAAGTGCTTACATCCTTAAAAAGATACATGAATATTCCGGCATCAGCCGTCAATGATCTGACTGTTTTTGATGTAGAAGATCTGATTCGCTTTCTGAAAAAAGTAGTTCGTGATTTTATCACTTCCTACTGTTAATCTATTCTGTTCTTACACAGCATTGATTCTTCAGACAAACTTTTATCTACTTCATTAGAAACTATAAAAGTGAGCAATAAAAGTTACTGTTCACAGCATAGCTGCAAACAGTAACGTATCTCTCCATTTAAAATCGCCTTTGGCGATGAGCGAGATACATTCAAGACAATACGTGCATCCTCCATGTCAATCAGCGGAGTGATTGACATAGGAGTGAACAGTAACCAATAAAATACACCGCAGCTTTAAAACAGCCACGGTGTATTTTATTACTCGATTCTATAATTTATAATCTCATTATGCCATGATCGGCTTCAGTGCATCTGCAAGCTTGTCCTTCTCAGCCTGTGCTTCTGCAAGATCTTTACCAAGTGTTGTGTAATAGATTTTAATCTTCGGCTCTGTTCCAGATGGACGAACGATTACTGTCTCATTGTTCTCCAGTTTGTATACCAGTACATTTGCCTTTGGAAGTCCGGTCTCTTCTGTCTTCTCATAATCAACTACGCTGGCAACTTTATATCCTGCGATCTCTTCCAGCGGGTTCTTACGCAGATTTTCCATGATGCCAGACATCTTGTCCATTCCACTCAGTCCCGGGAATTCAAAGCTGTCAATCTTATTCAGATAACGGCCATACTGTGCATAGATTTCTTCCAGTCTCTCTTTAATAGAGCTTCCAATACTTCTGTAATAAGCAGCCATCTCACAGATCAGCATGGATCCGATGATTGCGTCTTTATCACGTACATATGGTCCTGCAAGATATCCGTAGCTCTCTTCAAATCCAAAGATAAAACGGTCAACTTCTCCTGCTGCTTCCAGATTTGCGATCTGATCACCAATCCACTTGAATCCTGTCAGCACATTGCGAAGTTCTACTCCATAGTGCTCTGCAACTGCATCAGCAAGTGGTGTAGATACGAGAGATTTTACCGCTACCGGGTTCTCAGGCATTGTGCCCTTCTCAATACGTCCTGCTGCTATGTAATCCAGAAGAAGTACTCCAACTTCATTACCTGTAACCAGCTCATAAGATCCATCCGGGCACTTCATAGCGATTCCTACACGGTCTGCATCCGGGTCAGTTGCAAGCATAAGGTCTGCACCTGTCTCTTTGGCAAGATTCAGTCCAAGCTCCAGAGCCTCGAAGATCTCCGGGTTCGGATAACTGCAAGTTGTAAAGTATCCGTTCGGGTACTCCTGCTCCGGTACGATTGTAACGTCTGTAATTCCGATATCCTTCAGTACGCGTGTAACCGGTACAAGTCCTGAACCATTCAGCGGGCTGTATACAAGTTTCAGTCCTGCGCTCTTGCACAGACCCGGGCGAACCTGACGGGACTCAATTGCCTCATACAGAGCATCTTTACAGTCATCTCCTACAAAACGGATCAGTCCTTCTTCAACACCCTGTGCAAAAGACATATATTTTGCACCTGTCAGTACATCTGTCTTCTGAATCTCATCGTAAACGATTGCTGCAGCATCATCTGTCATCTGGCATCCATCCGGTCCATATGCTTTGTAACCATTGTATTTTGCCGGATTATGGGAAGCTGTTACCATAATTCCTGCGTTGCAGTTATAATAACGTGTTGCAAAAGAAAGTGCCGGTACAGGCATCAGTGCATCGTAAATTCTTACTTTAATTCCATTCGCTGCAAGAACTCCTGCTGCTGTCTTTGCGAATACATCACTCTTTAAACGGCTGTCATAGCTGATGGCAACTGTCTGTGTACCATCCTGTGTCTTTACCCAGTTAGCAAGGCCCTGTGTAGCCTGACGTACTACATAAATATTCATACGGTTCGTTCCTGCTCCAAGTACACCACGAAGTCCTGCTGTTCCAAACTTCAGTGCAACTGCAAAACGTTCCTTAATCTCATCATCATTTCCCTCAATTTTTGATAATTCCGGTTTCAGATCGGCATCTTCAAGATCCGCTGCCAGCCAGCGTTTATACTCTTCCTGATACATTTTAACCACTCCCTATTGCTTTTTTTCATGATTTTTGCGTATATTAACAACACTTGTTAATAATATACCATGTTTTACAGCTAAGAGCAATAAAACTCCGGCATTTCAGCCGGAGTTTTACCTGATTTTTATTTTCATTTTTCGACAATTTTTTATTTAATGTATCAGCCGATTCCACCCAGTGCAATTCCAAGTACCAGCACAAGAATACACACCGGAACATACAGATATTTACACACCGGATAATACAATCTTATAAATGATGTCTCTCTTCCCTTGTTTACCTGCTGTTCTACATATTTTTCCCCGCAGACCCAAAAGAACATAATGCCGGCCAGCCCCGCTCCCAGCGGACATATATAGATAGACAACACATCCATCCAATCAGACACAATCCCCTGAATCAGCAATGAAATAATCACACCAATCACTGCGATCACCATACACGCCGGTTTTCTTCCAATCTTCGCCTTTTCCTGTACGGTCGCAATCGGAGCTTCATACAGATTAATCAAAGACGTCATTCCCGCAGACAATACCGCTACAAAGAAAAGAATACTGATCAGCCAGCCTCCCGGCATTGTCTTGATCAGATTCGGAAGATAGATAAATAAAAGTCCCGGTCCTCCCTGATTCAGCTGAGCTCCTGTTGTCGCCATTGCCGGAATAATTACCAAAGCTGCAAGCATCGCTGCCACTGTATCAAAGAACGCCACTCTTCCGGCTGATGCAGGAATGTCCTCTTCATCTGGCAGATAAGATCCGTAGATCAGTGTTCCATTTCCTGCAACCGACAAAGAAAAGAATGCCTGTCCCAACGCAAAGATCCATGTTGTCGGATCTGCAAATGCCTTTGGATCAATTCTGAAAATGTATCTGTAGCCTTCGATTGCTCCCGGCTGAAACGCAACATAAATAGCCAGGATCACAAACAATACAAAGAAAACAGGCATCAGAATTTTATTGGCACGTTCAATTCCTCCTCCAACACCGAACATTAAAATGAGCATACAAAGGAACAGCGCTACAATCTGCCAGCCATTATTTCCAAAGGCTGATGCCATCCCGCCAAATGCTGCCCCAAATTCTTCCACATTTTCCGGTGCCAGCGTTTTACCCGTAAAAGTACCCACTGCATACTTCAGGATCCACCCCATAACAACTGTATACCCAATTGCCATTGCCAGCGATCCGATTACCGGAATCATCCCAAGAGCCTCACCAAGTTTTCTTTTGCCTTTTCTCTCGCAGGCATCTCCAAATGCATCAATCGGCCCGGATCTTGTTGCACGTCCATAACTCATCTCACCGATTACTCCTGTGGAGCCGATCAACACCACAAAGATAAAGTATGGAATGAGAAAGGAACCTCCGCCATACAGGGAAACTCTTGTGGAAAACATCCAGATATTTCCCATACCTACCGCTGAACCAATACAGGCCAGAATAAATCCCCATCTGCTGTTGAATGATTCTCTTTTTTTCATAAATTTTCTCCTCGTTTCTATACGCCGTATTATTTATAATACCATAGATTGATTCCTGTTCTCAACCTATAAAACGAGTGTGAACATTTTTAATCATTCTTTTTATACCTTCATCATCCCCGACATAATACAGCCTCCCGCTGCCCCTGCCTGTTCCAGTTCGTCCCACTGGTTTTCATCGAATTTAATCCCTCCGATTCCATAGACCGGAAGTGAAACCACATCACACACTTCTTTCAGGAAATCACTTCCCCGTGGTGGCAATCCTTTTTTACAGTCCGTTGCATAAATATGCCCGGCAGTCAGATACGAGACTCCAATCTGTTCCGCCTGCTGTGCCTCAGTTACAGAATGAATGGATGTCCCAATCTTTTGAAATGAATTCAGCACAGCATGATTTTTCGATTGCCAGATTTCCTGCAGCAAGGGAAATGGAAGATGAAGCAAATCCGCCCCCTCTGCCATTGCAACATTCCAGAAGGTATGGAATATGCAAGGCACCTTGTAGAAATCACAAATCGCCTTCACACGTTTCGCACATTCTCTATACCCTTCTTCTGTCAGATCTTTTTCTCGCAGAATCACCGCTTTCGGATGAAGTGAACAGACTCTTCTGATCTGCTCCTCAAACGGTCTGTCACACATTTTCCGATTCGTAACCGCAATTACATTTCTTGTCCTGCAAAACTCTTGTTTCTTTCCCATCATTTCATCACACATAAATATAATCACTCATAACCGGCTGAAGCTGATGTTCCAGCAGTGCATCATAGATTTCCTGAACAGAACGTCCATCGGAAATTTCAAACTGTTCGTCCCCTTTATCTTCAATATCTTCTACATGACTTCCAATTCCTGTGCTGACCCCTGCTGAGATTTTTGTAGCCGAAATATTTACCAGATTGTCACGCACTCTCGCACATTCTCTTGTTGACACTGTAATGCTTGCAAACGGCATGAACAGACGATACGCACATACTACCTGCAAAAGCTGCGGCTCATGCACATCCATCGGATTAATTCTGTCATTATTAATGATCGGACGAAGTCTCGGACATGAAAATGCAATCTCTGCATGAGGATATTTCCTCTGCAGAAGATACGCATGATATCCTGTGGCAAATGCATCCTTGCGGAAATCATCCAATCCAAGAAGTGCACCAAATCCGACACCTCGCATACCTCCCTTCAGCGCACGCTCCTGTGCATTGACACGATATGGGAAAATTCTTTTATGTCCTGCCAGATGAAGTGTCTCATATTTATCAGAATTATAAGTCTCCTGAAATACTGTCACGTAATCTGCTCCACACTCATGCAGATACGCATACTCATCTGAATTGACCGGATAGATCTCAAGCCCGATCACACGGAAATATTTACGCGCTATTTTACATGCTTCTCCAATATACTCTACTGTTGACTTTGAACGGCTTTCTCCTGTCAGAATCAGGATTTCCTGTAATCCAGACTCTGCAATCGCTGCCATTTCTTTTTCAATTTCTTCTGTATTCAACTGCGCTCTGTTGATTTTATTATGACAGTTGAATCCACAGTAAATACAATAATTCTCACAATAATTTGCAATGTAGATCGGTGTAAACATATACACACTGTTTCCAAAATGTTTTCTTGTTTCTATTCTCGCAGCCTGAGCGATCTCTTCCAGAAACGGAAGCGCTGCCGGAGACAGAAGTGCCTGAAAATCTTCCGGCGTTCTCTCCGTGTGTGCCAGTGCGCGTTTTACATCTGCTGCCGTGTATTTTTCATAGTCATATTCTTTCATTGCACTGACTACTTTATCCATAATCTCTGATCCGATATCTTCCATACCAGGCATATATTTCATATGATCAATTCTGTTCTTTTTCTGATCTTCAAGAATCGCTTCACTCAATATACTTTCATTGATATGCTGATCCTCCGCATGCTTTTCACTTTCGGTTTTCATACTTTCATCACCTGTATCTGCCGCTTTCGTCATTGTCTGCTGATCTGTTTCTTTTATTTCCATTTTTCTTCTCTCACTTTCCGATCTTCTGTTGCTGAATCTAGAGTGTGTCTGAAAAACATTTCTGTAATCTGCATGCCTTACTTTGCAATATACATCTGACAAAAAATCTTTTCATCCACACTCCAGCGCCTTGCCTCTATTGCATTAACGTTTTAATTCATTGTTTTATTAATACAATCTATTCCTCCAGAAATCCTGTCAGTGGAGAAGACGCACTTGCTCCCCGTTCAATGGTTCTTCCAAGACCGGAAAGATAGGCATTTCTTCCTGCTTCAATTGCTTTCTTGAATGCTTCTGCCATCATCGGTACATCTCCTGCAGTTGCAATCGCTGTATTTGCCATTACTGCTGCCGCTCCCATTTCCATTGCTTCACACGCCTGAGACGGACGTCCGATTCCTGCATCTACAATGATCGGAAGATCCATTTCATCGATCAGAATCTGAATGAAATCCCTGGTACTGAGCCCTTTGTTTGATCCAATCGGTGCTCCGAGCGGCATAATACAGGCAGCACCCGCATCAGCCAACGCACGGGCAGCATTCAGATCCGGATACATGTACGGCATAACAACAAATCCTTCTTTCGCAAGAATTTCAGTTGCTTTGATTGTCTCATAATTATCCGGCAGTAAATATTTAGAATCATGTACTACTTCGATTTTAACGAAATCGCCGCATCCAACTTCTCTGGACAGTCTTGCAATTCGAACTGCTTCTTCTGCAGTTCTTGCTCCGGATGTATTGGGAAGTAAAGTAATATTCTCCGGAATGTAATCCAGAATGTTGGCAAGACCTCCCTCATTCGCTCTGCGCAGCGCCAGTGTAATAATCTGTGCATCTGCTTTTTCAATACAGGCTTTCACAAGATCCAGTGAAAATTTTCCTGATCCTAAAATAAAACGTGATGTAAACTCATGTCCTCCCAGTACAAATTTATCTTCATTTTTGTTCATTATCTGTTCCTTCTTTCCATTTCTATACTCTCTTTTAAATTGTCTTTCGTACCGTTCATCCCAAACTAAAGTGGATAGATTACAGAAATAACTCTTCGATCATATCTAAAATTTGTCTAAAAAATCATCCCTGCAATCTACATGTTTCACTTTACAGTGTATCTTTCAAATCTTCCTCAGACTTCCTCTTCTCCAAGGATTAATCTGGTAATCATATTGGCCTCATGTGCCGCACAGATTGCTACTCTCGGCGCCATCAGTCCGTTTCCGTATTCCGCTTCTGTCACACGATCTCCACACAAATAGAAATTTTTCATCATACGTTGCGTCCGGATTGTATTGCTGCTTCCATATCCCGCCATTCCCGTCGCAGAAACCAGTTTCTTCTCCGGGAAATATTCCAGAATTCCATTGACCAGCATCGCCTTTGCCTCCGGATTATCAAATGCTTCACAGACAATTGGCTCATTTTTGAATAACTCTGTAAGATTCTCCTCAGTTACCTTGATGCAGTCTGTTTTTATTTCAAGATATGGATTGATTTTCAACAGAAGCCCTTTTAATGCATCTGTTTTATACATCCCTACATGCTCCATAAAATATTGCTGTCGATTCAAATTCGTAATGTCCACTCTGTCAAAATCAATGAGATGCAGGTGTCCGACTCCTATTCTTGCCAGTGCATAAGCTACATTTGATCCAAGTCCACCCAATCCGGCAATCGCCACACTTCCTGCAGACAACAGTTTCTGTTTTTCAGGAGAATGTCGTTCATTCAATGCCTCCATAATCTGTTCTTTTGTCAGTTGCTCTCCCATACTGATCAGCCTCCTCCTACAAATGTCACAATCTCCATGCTGTCTCCATCTTTCAGCATTGTGTCTGAATACTGATATTTCGGAAGAATTTCTCCATTCAGTTCCACTGCAATCCTGCGGATCTGATATCCATTTTCTTCCAGATACTCTGTTACTGAAATCTCTTTTCCAAAAGTAACTTCTTGTCCGTTGATCTTTACCATGTTTCTCTCCTTTCCAACCTGAGACCGATGCTATATGTGCCATGCTCTCCCACAAGCACTTTATTCACACTCCGTGAAGCCATGTTGCAAATGCAAATAATTTCCTGATAGATCAAAGAATGTGCCTTGGCACATTCTAGCGCCTGCGGCGGTCGCTTGCGACATCTTCCTTGTACGCCGCAGTGCGCATCCTTGCGGAGCGTTTTTATATATTAGGGAAGAGCACTTTCCTAATATATAAAAAGAGTCCACAAAGAAATACACCCGCGGTGGTGCACCCCTTCATGAACTCCTGTTCAATCTCAAGTTTTCTTTATTCATTTTCTGACAGATTTGAATTTCTGATTTCTGTTCACAATACCTGTAATCAAAAACAGCTTCTGCCCTCTGTAAATCTCTGATTTTCACTTTGTCTACGCAATATAAAAGGGAAATACACCAAGGTATCTCCCGTAATCATTCTACTTATACGTTCCTACGTTGGCATTATCCAAATCAGGTATATGGGTCGAAGTTCTCAACTTCCTCTCAGCCTGGTATACAAGCTCCCCTGTTCAATTTACAAGTATCAGTATACGAAGTAGTTTGAGACTTGTCAAGTAAATATTACTGTTCACAGGTAACCTGCAAACAGTAACGTCTATAGACAATAACTCTACATTGAAATAAATCCCAGCACATTTGCAATTGAGCTTACTAAAATAATCACAAGACAGATCGGTGCCAGATATTTCATGAAAAATACATAGATCTTTTTTCTCTTAAATTCAGAAGATCTCTCAATCTCTTTTGCAATTCTGTCAAATCCGACTGTACGTACAATCAGGAAACAAGTTGCCAGTGCTGCGAGCGGCATCATTACAGAATTCGTCAGGAAATCGAAGAAATCAAGGAATGCCATACCAAAAATCTGAATAAAATCAAGTGTTCCATATCCCATAGAAGATGCGGATCCTACAACAAGCATAACACCAGCCATCAGCATACAGCATTTCGGTCTGCTCCAATGCAATTCATCCACAAAAGTGGAAACACTTGTCTCCATCAAAGAAATGGCGCTTGTAGCTGCTGCAAGAAGAACCAGTACAAAAAACAGAATTCCCGCAACTCTTCCGATTCCCATACTTGCAAATACCTTTGGCAAAGTGATAAACATCAGTGCCGGACCAGCCTGCAGATCTGCCGTATTCCCACCCGAAAATGCAAACACAGCCGGAATGATCATCAGTCCTGCCAGCAAAGCAATTGCAGTATCAAAAATTTCTACCTGAGATGTAGATTTCTCAATATCTACGTCTTTTCCGATATAAGATCCGTAAGTATACAGAATTCCCATTGCGATAGAAAGGGAATAAAACATCTGTCCCATAGCGGCTACAACTGTCATCCAGGAAAAATGTTTCACATTTGGAATAAGGAAGTATTTCACACCCTCAATTGCTCCCGGTCGTGTAACAGAATAACACATAACAATAATTGCAAGAATCACGAGGATCGGCATCATAATCTTAGAAACGCGTTCTACTCCATTCTTTACACCTGCAAGAATGACCACGAATACAATAACTGCAAATACGAGAAACCATAATTCTACCTGATTTGAATCAGCGATAAAAGAGGTGAAATATCCATCCTGTGCTACTTCAGTCACATTGCCTCTTAAATATTCTGCCAGGTATTTGATAACCCAGCCTCCAATTGCGCTGTAATACGGTACGATCAGCATCGGAATGACCGCATTAAGCCAGCCTCCAAGTTTAAAAGAAATACTGTTTCCAAAATAGCGGAACGCACCTACCGGACTTTTTCCTGTCATTCGTCCAAGTGCTGTTTCGGACATGATCAATACATAACCAAAGGTCACGGTTAATAACAGATAGACCAACAAAAAGATTCCTCCACCATATTTTGCTGCAAGGTAAGGGAATCTCCAGATGTTACCGAGCCCTACCGCAGATCCTGCAACTGCAAGGACATAACCGATTCTTCCTGAAAAGCTTCCGCGTGTTTCACCGGGAGATGTCTGCTTTAAAGATCCTTTTTTCTTTTCCATTCTACATAATTTATCTAATCATATAGGATCAGATTTTCCTTTCCCCCGGTTTTTACCGGGTAATTTAGTTCATTTAATAAACAGGTCAGTCTTTTTATTATAGTATATTTCTCTTTTAAATCCAATCTAATTCAGACAAATTTACATCCTTTTTGATCAAAATGTTACTGTTCACAGCATAGCTGCAAACAGTAACGCATCTCGCCATTCAGAATCGTCTGCGACGATGGGCGAGATGCATTCAGGCCAAAACGTGCATCCTCATAGCTAATCAGCAAAGTGATTAGCTATGGTCTGAACAGTAACATCAAAATTGCTTTAATTTTATAAAGCAATATAGTGATTTTATATTTACATTTTCCAGTTTTTTTATTATAATTTTACCTATTCGGATATTTATTTTATCGCTTTACCATGCGAAAGTAACGGTATTACAGTTTTATTTAACACATCCTAATCCTTTCTATTGTATCTAAGCGACGCTGATCTGAATGAATCTATAAAATCAAGGGAATGAATTTATGAAAACACTAATTGAAAAATGGAACAACAGCAGCCTGATTTTACGAATTATTGTTGGTCTGGTCATTGGAATTATCCTTGGACTTACAATTCCTCAGGCATCCTGGATCTCGATTATCGGTGATCTTTTCGTCGGTGCACTTCGTGGTATTGCACCGTTACTTGTATTCACACTGATTATCAGTGCTTTGAGTCACATGGGAAAAGGACAGAAGACAAATATGTCTTTTGTAGCAATCCTTTATATTCTGGGGAACTTGTTATCTGCATTGTCAGCAGTACTTGTAAGCTATGCTTTCCCGGTAATACTGACATTTTCAGAAAACACAAATACACAGGATATTACTCCGCCGAGCAATGTACTTGATGTACTTCATAATCTGTTGATGAATCTGGTTTCCAATCCGATTGATTCACTTGTAAATGCAAATTATATCGGTATCCTTGCATGGGCAATCCTTCTCGGAGTCGCTCTGAAACGTTCCAGCGATACAACAAAACTCGTACTGGAGAATATTTCTGATGCTGTATCTACCGTTGTAAAATGGATTATTAACCTTGCACCATTTGGTATCATGGGACTTATTTTTACAACCATTTCCGAACAGGGACTGGATGTTCTTTTAAGCTATGGCCATCTGATCTGTGTACTGGTTGGAACTATGCTCTTCGTGGCATTGATTATGAATCCGATCATCACATTCCTCTGCACTCGCGAGAACCCATATCCGCTGGTTCTTAAGTGTCTGAAAGACAGTGGATTGACTGCATTCTTTACAAGAAGTTCAGCAGCAAATATTCCGGTAAATATGCGTCTCTGTAAAGAACTGGATCTGGATGAAGATACATATTCTATCTCCATTCCACTGGGAGCAACAATCAATATGGCCGGAGCAGCAATCACAATCTCTGTTATGTCACTGGCTGCTGCACATACGCTGGATATCCATGTTGATTTCCTTTCTGCACTGATCCTTTGTGCCCTTGCTGCTGCAAGTGCTGCCGGAGCATCCGGTGTTGCCGGTGGATCATTGCTTCTGATTCCTATGGCCTGCAGCCTGTTCGGTATTCCAAATGACGTGGCAATGCAGGTAGTCGGAGTAGGATTCATTGTAGGAGTTATTCAGGATTCCTGTGAGACTGCACTGAACTCTTCTACAGACGTCCTGTTTACTGCATGTGTTTGTAAAATGGCGGAACGTAAAGCAAAAGCAAAATAGAAATGAAGAATCACTTTTAGTCTCATTTCTTGTAATATTTATTCATATCAAACTTAAAAACGTTGGAAATTTGATCGTACATCTCAAAATTTCCAACGTTTTTTAATTACCTTTTATTTTGTTCCACAAGCAAATTTTCTATTACTATTCACATTATAAGCCTTTTACTCTTCAGATGCCAGTTCTATTGTCTTCTTTCTCGGTGGCATAACCATTGATAAAATCAGGAAAGCAATCAGTGCTGCAACCAGACCCGGGATAATCGGCTGATTAAAGTGTACTCCAAACAGATTTCCTCCTGAAATATGCTCCAGATAAACTACAACAATCGTTCCTGCGATCAGAGAAGCCATTGTTCCTGCCTGTGATGCACCTTTCCAGTAGTGTCCAAGTACATACGGGAAGAAAGATCCTGCCGCACGAAGTGTAAATGCAAACATAAGGATTGATACAATGCTTGATGTATTAAACAGTGCGATCAATGTCGCACAAACACCTACAACTGCCATTGTCACACGAGTAACGATCATAACTTCTTTATCAGATGCTTCTGGTTTAATGATGATCTTATAGATATCATTTGCAAAAATAGATCCTGCTCCAAGCAGATCAGAGTCTGCACTGGACATCGTCGCAGATACAATTCCTGCAAACAGAAGTCCGCAGATAAATGCCGGCATTGCTTCCATTGCCAGAACCGGAAGTGCATAACGAGCTCCGATATCCTGGAAATCTGCTGCATTGAATTTTCCCATATTGATCAGTGCAAGTACAATGATTCCCATAATAGTCGGAACAAAAGCATAGATAAAGTTGACAATCGCTGCAAGGATAGATCCCTGTCTTGCTGCTTTTCCGTCACGTGCCGCATAATACCTGGATACGGCTTCCTGTCCAACTGTAAAGGTTGCAACATACATAATCGTAAGACTGATAACATCTACCACATTATAACCCTTGAACATATCAAATGTCTCTGCCGGAACATTTGCGACTACCTGATCCCATCCTCCGGCAAGTTTCATTCCAAATGGAAGTGCAATAATCATACCTGCTACAATCAGAAATACCTGAACAAAGTCCGTCAGTGTTACGCTCCAGAGTCCACCCATGATTGCATAAATTGTTACAACCACACCAACAATCAATACGGCTGTTTTATAGTTCATACCGAGCATGGTTGATAAGATAACTGAAGATGCAATAAACTGACCTGCTGTAAGTCCGATCAGTGGAACAAACATGATCAGTGCTGTGATGATTCCAGACGGTTTTCCATAACGACGGCGGAAATATTCCGGAACTGTTTTCACCATCGCTGCACGGAATTTTGGTGCTAAAAATGTCAGGATCACAAAAGCAAATCCCATTGTGATAATATACCACGCAGCACTAATTCCATGACTTTCCATTCCCTGCTGTACAACTCCCAGGGAACTTCCTCCTCCGATTTCTGTCGCTGCAAGCGTTCCTGCCATTAAGAATGGTCCAAGTCTTCTTCCTGCAACTACAAAGTCTGTGTTAGACGAGATCTGTTTGGATGAAAGATATCCGATCAAAAGCATCACAAGCAGATACACAACAACAACTGCTGTTACAATAATGTTTGACTGCATTTTTATTCCCTCCTTTTTACTGTATTCTGTTATCAGATGCAGTTCTGTCCGAGTCATTCAAAATTTCTCGTTGCTGATAACATGAAAGCCTGCCCCTTCTCATTTCATGTGTATCTTCCGGGACTTCTCCTGCTCATAGCCTTTGTTCACACTCTAGAGTGTGTCTGAAAAATTCCCGTGTACAAATTTATGCCATAAGCAAGAAAAAGGCATCAGATTATCATCTGACACCCTTGCCGAGTGTAAGTATAGCACGTAATTCTCAAAATAGCAAACTTTTTAGGTATTATTAAAATTTTTAAGCATTAATCAAAACACTGCTATTTTATCATATTAAGGTCTGTAAAGAGCATACAAAGCATCCACCTCTTTGTCATACACCTCATAAGTATGATCATCAAAAAGAACCCACTCGATCAGATCAAATTCCTTCTCGTTTTCCTTCAGGAAGCGTTTCACAGTACCAACTGCGATCTTTGCCGCACTTTCTACCGGGAAATGATATACTCCTGTTGAAATTGAAGGAAACGCAATACTTCTGATTCCATGCTCCATTGCAAGCTGAAGCGAATTAAAATAACAATTGGCCAGTTGTTCTGCCTCATTATGGTCTCCGTTTTTCCAGATTGGCCCTACCGTATGAATCACATATTTACATGGAAGATTATATGCTCCGGTTATCTTTGCCTCACCCGTCTCACAACCATGAAGCGTTCTGCATTCTTCCAGGAGTTCTGGTCCTGCTGCTCTGTGAATCGCTCCGTCTACGCCGCCTCCACCGAGAAGACTTTCATTTGCTGCATTTACAATTGCCTCTGCATCCTTAATCTCGGTAATATCTCCTTTTACTGTCCTGACGATCACTTAATGCCACTCCTTTCATGTCTGCCTGATGCCTCTTAATTTTCCCAACAAGCTTTTCCGTATTACATTAAAATCTTTCTCCTGCTCTGCTGAATCTACAAACAGGAATACTTCTTTATTATAGCTCTAACCCGCAATGTTATCTACATCTTATACTGATTTTTTATTTGAATTAAGCGTGAATCGTATCTGGATTCTGCTGTCTCCACAGACTCTTCTCACGATACATGATACCATCCGCCAGTTTTACATACTCTTCCATTGACATATTGTCTTGAATGTATCTCGTCCATCGCCGTAGGCGATTCTAAATGGCGAGATATGTTCCTGTTTACAGGTTACCTGTGAACAGGAAACAGGAAATTTTCCCCCGTTCCTGTGCATACCACAGGAGCTCTTTATTTGCCTCGTTCAGTGGTCCGAATGTCTCCACCGCACAGATACATCTCTCACACTGATCAATCAGTAGTTTTGCCTGAAAAATCTTATCCTCTCCGACAGGATAGAATGCCCTCTCCCAGATTACTCTGGAAGCCAGAGCTTTCGCTGTTGAGAATTCCACATCATTTTCCTGAAGAATTCCGGCCGCAAAAGAAATCTTTTGTCTTTGCAAATGATTATACACTGCAATTCCTTTTCCACCACCACCGATTACGAATACTTTCGGTGTCCCACTTTCCGCACTCAGAAACATCTGTCCGGTCACCGGATCAAAATTGGAGCGTTCTACTCCGTAAAGCTCCTGTACATAATTCCCACAGAAGATCTCATCCGGTGTTCCCACCTTATCAATCCGGTCACCCTTAACACAGACAATCCGGTCCGATATTTTCTGTGCCAGATCCAGCTCGTGCAGTGACATAATAATCGCCATCTTCTTTTCTCTGGCAAGCATACGGATATTCGACAGAATATCCAGTTTAAATCCCATATCCAGATAAGAAGTAGGTTCGTCCAGAATCAGAATCTTTGTGTCCTGACAGATTGCTCTGGCAAGCATCAGGCGCTGTCTCTGGCCATCGCTGATTTTCATAAAATCCTGATTCTGTACTTCATCTGCATGAACAAGTGCAATGGCTTCATCCACTTTTTCCCAGTCTTCCTGAGACAGAATACCGAACTTGCCCGTGTACGGATATCTTCCCGATGCCACAACCTCACGTCCACTCATCAGCTCCGTGCGAAGACGTTCCGTCATCACCATAGAAAGATTTCTGGAAATCTCACTGTCCTTCATTGTCTCCATAGAAACATTTCCCAGATAAACGGTTCCGTCAATTTTTTTTAACTGCTTGATCAATGTCTTCAGAATCGTAGATTTTCCGGATCCGTTCGGTCCGATTAATGTTACAATCTCGCCTGCTTTTACTGACAGATCGATATTATGGATCAAAGGTTTTTTATCATATCCTACCGTGAGGTTTTCTGTGTGAATTTCTGTTTGGTCTGATTGGCCTGTCATATTTGAAATTAAATTTTCTTCATTCACTTCCACAGAGTCATTTTCTAATTTGGAAAAATTATTCTTTATTTTAACTTTATCCATTTTATCCTTTTTCACCTCACAAGTTAATATTTAAAACAGCCTTTTTATGCCTATATGCTTCATACTGCTTTCGTTTCTGGATTCTCGTCATTCTTTAAAATCTTCCATTCGTAAAATGAATACTTTCATCTTCCTCACCTGTTCTGCTTTCTCAACATTGCTGCAATGACGACCGGAACCAGAAAGACTGCTGTTACAGAACTGATGCTGACTTCCGTAGGTGCAAAAACAGTCCTCGCAATCCCATCACAGAATAATGTGATTGCAGCTCCTGTCAGAAAACATCCCGGAATCAATACAATCGGTTTTGCTGTCTTCAATGCCATTTTTACCAGATGCGGCACTGCAATTCCCACGAAAGAGATCGGACCTGCAAATGCTGTTACGCAAGCTGACAACAGACTGGATAACAGAATCAGAGCAATGCGAAGTACTTTTACATTTACTCCCATATTCCGCGCATAATTTTCACCCAGCTGATACGCTCCGATTGGCTTTGCAAGACAGAATGTAACAAATATAGTTACTCCGACGATCAGAACCATAAGCTTTATATTATCCCAGGTCATACCAGAAAAACTTCCCATCGACCAGTTATGAAGATTGACGATATTAGAATCACTTGCAAACGTTACACAGAAATCTGTAATTGCAGAACAGATATAGCCGATCAAAATTCCACATACAACCAGCAACGACATCTGAGAAACGCGAAAAGAAATCAACAGAACAAATCCCATAGCAAGCAACGATCCTACAAATGCTGCCGCAACCATTCCAAAGGAACTGATCATGATCCCTTTCTCTAACAGAAAAATCATAGTCAATGCCACAACCAGTTTTGCACCTGATGAGATTCCTAGTACATAAGGTCCTGCAATCGGATTCTGGAAAAAACTCTGAAGCAGGAATCCTGATACTGAAAGTGCCCCGCCTAATAGAATCGCTGCAATCATTCTTGGCAGACGAATCTTCCAGACGATCTGATACAGTGTGGATTCCTGCGATTCTCTTTTTAAAATTCCGATCAGCTCCGACAGTGTCATATCTACACTTCCTGCACTGACATTCCACCAGAACAATCCGGCCAGTATTATAATGATTGCAATAAATGAAATGATATAGCGTTTCTTCATAATTTCTTATCTTTTATCCTTATTTATAATTTCTTCAAAAACTCATAATCAGTATCCGAATCGTTCGTAAGCACTTTATTCAGGTCTTCAATAAAATCGCAGGTCTTACTTGTCTGCTGATAGAAGTTGCTTCCCGTTGTATATACCTGTCCTGACTTCACAGCCTTGAAATCTGCAAACAGACTGTTTTTCTGGATCAGTTCATCAACAGAAGTCAGTTCTCCCTCTATTGTACCATTATATATAAGAATGTCAGCATCTTTTTCCGCCGCATAGAAATCTTCCATCTGCATCTTCATCGTAGAAAGCGCATTTTCTTCTTCTGGCAGATATCCTTTTAAGGAATAGATGCCTCCTGCCAGTTCAATCATAGATGAAACATAATCATTTGGTTTTCTGACTGTAATGGAACCATCTGAAGAAACGGCAAAAAATGCAACTTTCAGTCCTGTATTTTCTTTCTCCATGATCGGCTCAATCCTTGCAATCTGATCATTAAAATAATCAACTGCCTGCTCTTCTTTGCCGAACAGAACGCCAAACAATTTAATCCATTCCAGTCTCCCAAGTGGATGTTTCTCATAGCTGGAACGCTCAATCATTACCTTGATTCCCACTTCCTCCAGTTTTTCTTTTACTTCCGGATTGTGTGTGATCATCGTATTTTCAACCGCAAACCCACAGCCACCATCCAGAAGCATCTCATAATCCGGTGCACTGTATTTTCCGGCATAGATCAGATTTCCCTTTTCCATAGCTTTTGTAGCTTCTTCTACATACCAGTCTTTTTCTTTTATTCCGGTAAATTTTACAGAAGACACAGCTCCGGTCTGACATACCAGATCCATCACCGCGCTGGAGACAAGATATACATTCTTCAATGGTTGCTGAAGTACTACCACATCGTCCGGAAGATCTGTCGGAACAGCAACACCTTTTGGAATAAGCAAAAAACGACCGTTGTCTACGATCGTTATCATCCTGTAATTTCCATATTGTTCAATCTGGAACTGGTCTGCATATGCCAGTTCCAGACTTCCTGTTTCTTCCAGATCATTAAAACTTACATCTGATGGAAACTGAAAGGTCAAAGTATAATCAATCTCATGCGGAGTACTCATCGCTGTTGTATCTCCCACAACATCCATCTCACACGGGACACCGTCAATCGGGATTGTAAATGTAGAATTTCCACCTTCATTTTCATTCAGATATTTTTCTTCATTTACGATCATATAATCATAATGAGTGCTGCTCCAGACGATTGTAGCATAAGCCTGACCATCTTTCACTGTTACTTTTGTCGGAGAATCAACCGTCGCTTTTCCAGTGCCGCCTTCCAGTGTCACATCTACTGTATACTCTCCATCTGCCAGAGCATCCTCCTGATCTGCAGACTCTGCATTGTTAGCTGCACCATCTGTACTGTCTGCGTTTGTCTCTGTCTGTGATTTTTCTGCTGATTTGTCATTTCCGGCACCACACCCTGTCAGAAACTGCATACTCAGAGCTCCAGCCAGAATGACCGCCATGATCTTTCTGTTCTTCATCTTAATTATAACCTTTCTTTTTGAATAATTCAGAAATTAAATTTCTGCAATTAAATCAACTCTACTTCATTCTTTTCTTCCGTGAACTATATCAGCAATTGAATAGCCGAAGTTTCCCTTGTTATTCTAAACAAAATATCTCTGATGAAATTTTCTCAGTTTGGATAAAATGTCCAGATTAAAGAATTAACCCGGACATTTTCTACCATCATTTATATTGTGCTGTTGTCCTCAGAATCTCTTTAAACAACAGCCTTATTCATTTCTGCAAATAAATACAATTATTTACTCTGCGGATCAGATACGCTTACTTTGTGATCATACCATTTTCCTTTTGTTCCAAGAATTGCCAGATCAAACTCTTTATCCAGAGCTTCTACCGGCACATCAAATCCGTAAACTTCTTCTGTTGTTCCGTCGCTGTATGTAACAGTATCTGTTGTTGGCTCTAAAATCTCAGCTCCGTCTTTTGCTGCATCTTCTGCAGTTCCAACATAAAGATTTACGATTTTCTTAGACACAAGGCTGATATGGATTGTCATTTTATCGCCTTTTACTGTCAGGTCTCCGCATCCGTCTTTTGCTTCATTTACATGGAACATGCTGCTGTCTGTATTGAATTTTGCTGTGTATGTTCCGTCTTCAAGAGTATCTGCTGTCTCTGCCTTATCAGAAGAAGCTGCAGCATCTCCAAGAGACTCGATTGCTGCTTTTGTATGTGCAGCATAGATTGCCTGAATGTCTGCAATCTCACCAAGTCCTGCGATCTGTGTATCAATGCTGTTAAATGCTCCCGATGCTTCAAACTGGCTCTTCCAGGAATCGTCATCATCGCCTGCCATATCGTTGTTTGCAT
>OLNW01001354.1_pt1 | contig 24332 bp, 23 predicted proteins | sample 1672121 | NCBI WGS metagenome assembly OLNW01 (sample SAMEA3136648, study PRJEB25190) | human gut metagenome
ATGCTCTATAAGTACATGCTCCACCATCTTTAGAAATTGATTTTGAATTTACTACAGATGATGTATTTGGAGCATTGTGGATTACTTTGAATCCTGTATCAAGGTTTTGTCCTCCACCTGCAAATGTTATTCCAGTATATTCTGTTTTTGCATTTTCTCCATTCAATATGCTCATTGGATATAACATAGATACTTTAGAGCCAAATGAACCTGTTACCCAGTCTATTTGTGCATTTTTTCCTACTATTGCTTTTTTAGTATTCAGGTTCATCATATTTTTTGACCAGTTTTCTATTGTTGAATATCTTAAATATGCATTGTCTTTTACATATAACTCAACACATCCTGCATGTAAATTTACTTTATTATATTTAGGAGCAGAACATCCTTCTATAAAGTGCAAACTTGCACCTTCATCTACTATTATTAATGTGTGTTCAAATTGTCCTGATTCTGGTGAATTTAATCTGAAATATGATTGTAAAGGAATATCTAATTTCACTCCCTTTGGCACATATACAAATGAACCTCCTGACCATACTGCTGCATGTAATGCAACAAATTTATGATCACTTATTGGAACACATTTCATAAAATGTTCTTTTACTATTTCTGGATAATCTCTTACAGCAGATTCCATATCTGTATAGATTACTCCTTGTTTTATTAAATCTTCTTTCATGCTATGATATACTACTTCTGAATCATATTGTGCTCCAACTCCTGCTAATGATGTTTTTTCTGCTTCTGGAATTCCTAATTTATCAAATGTGTCTTTTATCTCTTCTGGCACATCTTCCCACGAATTATTTAAATTTGTTTTAGGTTTTACATATGTTGCTATTTCGTCCATTTTTAGTTCTGATAAATCTGGTCCCCATGTTGGAAGTTCTAATTTTTCATACATTTCTAATGCTTTTAGTCTTATTTCTAGCATCCAGTCTGGTTCGTTTTTTCTTTTTGATATTTCTTCTACTATTTCTCTACTTAGACCTTTTTGCATTTTGAATTCATAGTCATCTTGATTTTTTATGTCATATATATTTCTATTTATTTCTTCTATTTGAGTTTTAGCCATTAGTTTTTCCTTCCTTTATTTTTTATATTGTGCATACCCTGTTTCTTCAATCTCTTCAGCTAATTCAGCAGTTGAAGTTTTAACAATTTGTCCATTTACTAAAACATGCACATAATCTACTTTTAAATGATTTAATATTCTTGTATTATGAGTAATAATTAATACTCCATTATCATCATTTTTAAACATTTCGATACCTTTAGAAACTATTTTTATAGCATCAACATCAAGTCCTGAATCTGTTTCATCTAATATTGCAAGTTTTGGATTTAATACAAGCATTTGTAAAATTTCATTTTTCTTTTTTTCTCCACCAGAGAATCCAACATTTAAGTTTCTTTCAATTAATTTTGGATTCATGCTTAATTCTTCTGAGTATTTTTTTACAGTATCTTTAAATTCAAATATTTTAACAGGTTTTTCTGTTACTTTGTTTTTGGCATATTTTAAGAAATTCATTGTTGAAATTCCAGGTATTTCTTCTGGTAATTGAAATGACATGAAAATTCCTTTTTTAGCAATTTGGTCTGTGCTTAAATCGTTTATATTTTCTCCTTCAAATTCTACTGAACCACTTGTTTTTGTGTATTGTGGATTATTTAATATAACATTTGCAAGCGTTGATTTTCCTGCTCCATTTGGTCCCATTATTACATGAACTTCACCCTTTTTAATATTTAAGTTTAATCCTTTTAAAATTTCTTTTTCTCCTGCGTTTACATGTAAATCTTTTATTTCTAATAATTTATCACTCATCTTACTATTCCTTTCTTGTTTTTGATGTTCTTTTTACACAACATCTACATTTTTCTTGATTTATATCATAATTACAATTTAATTCTCTTAACCCTAAAACATTATGCACATACTTGGCTAATTTATTTATTGTTTCATCTGTTATTGTAAGTTTTATTTTTTCAGCTTCTTTTTGGGCTGATTCTTCATCTATATTCAACACATCTTTTAAAAATAAATAAACTATATCGTATGCTTCTAGTATTTTCTGTGCAAGACCTTCTCCATCTTCTGTTAATTCTATTGTTCCATAAGTTTCGTATTTTATTAGCTTTTCATCTTTTAAATTGTTCAAAGCCTTATTTACACTTGGTTTTGAGCAATTCATCTTATTAGCAATATCTGTTACTCTTATGTTTCCATTTTGCTTCTGGAGTACATACATTGTTTTTAAATATTCTTCTAATGCTTTTGATATCATATTCTTCTCCTTTTTCTGCAATAAGTTGTCATATCAAAATAATTGACTTTTTGCCAACTTATGGCAGATGTTAACTACGGTTAACATTATAATATGTAATTAGCATTTTGTCAATAGATAACATAAAAAAACCAGAAGTTTTTACTTCTAGTTTTCTACTTTATCAATAAATTCAAAAATCTTATTATAATAAGTATCTGGTTCTTTATATTTAGAATCTGTATGTCCTGCACCACTAATGATTAATTTATCTTTTATGCAATTAGCAGAATTATACAAAGACTCACACATACTTTCTGGAACAAAATCATCTTTGTCACCATGTATAAATAATATTGGTGTTTTGCTATTTTTTACTTGTTCTAATGCAGATGCCTTCTTTATATTGTAACCTGCTCTTACTTTTGCAACAACTTGGAACATATTTAAAACTGGAAATGATGGTAATCCAAATCTTGCTTTTGCTTCTGATGCAAAAATATCCCAAACTGAAGTATAACCACTATCAGCTATAATTGCTTTTACATTTGTAGGTAATTCATCTCCTGATGCCATTAATACAGTTGCAGCTCCCATTGATGAACCATGTAATATAATTTGTGCATTAGGATTTTCTGCTATAATTAAATTAATCCAACATTTCAAATCATCTTTATCAAGCCAACCCATTCCCACAAATTCTCCATCACTATCTGCACAAGCTCTCATGCTTGGAATTAGTACATTATATCCTTTTTTAGAGAAATGTTCTCCTATTGTTAGCACTGATTTAGGTTCAGCTCTATATCCATGTAAAACAATTGCCCAATTTTCAGTATTTTCGTCTGTTATATATTCAGTTCCTCTTAAAGTAACTCCATCATCAGCTTTTATTTCAACTTTTTTATTTACAATATTAGAAGCCCAATTTTGAGCAGATTCATTTGCAGATTTACGATTATCCTCTATAAGTTGCTCATCTTCACTTAATACTTCTATTTTAGACTCCTCTTTTATTTCTCTGTTTCCACCATCACCGCTTCTTGCAATGGCATAATTAACAAAATAGTTTCCTATTCCCACTGTTAATAACACTCCTATTAAAATAATTGCAACTATTATTATTGCCAATACTTTCTTTATTCTATTCATATTAAATTTCCTCCAATTCCATTTATATCATAAAATCAGAGGAAATATAACTAAACTGACTCTTTATTCCAATTGTTTTATATCATCTTTAGATGCTAACTGATTTATTATAGTTACAGTTCCACATACAATGTTAAGCAAATAGAAGTTTATTCCTCTATTTAATAGCACAGCACTCTTAATCATATTTTGTGGATAGATATTTCTAAATATTTCGATAAATGCTCCTTCTGTAACTCCAACTGCTCCTGGAGATGGTATTCCAGAAACTGTTCCATATAGTACTGCCTGCATTGTAACTATTTCTATTATGTTGTGTTCTGCAAATCCTAATGCTCTATATGTGCAATATGTAACACTATAATAAGCTATGTACTGCACTAATGTAGTAAGTATTGTTCTAAGAATTAGTCGTTTATTATTTTTTATATAATCTGCACTATCTTGATATTTTGCCAATGTATCTTCAAGTTTTTTCTTTTTATCTTCTATATTTCTTATTCTAAACAATTTTAATATTTTTATTGCAAAATTTATTAAAGCTCTTGATAGTTTTTTTGAGAATATCCCTACTAACAATAATGTTAATGCTGTTAAGTTCAACAATATTCCAACTGTAAATAGTATAATTAATGTTTTATTCATGTATTGATAATTAATCATTATACTAAACAATGCTAATCCAATTGTTACAATTTGCATACTTGTTAAATTTATTAATAATGCTAATGTTGAATTCGCAACAGATATTCGATTTTTATGCATATAATAAATTTGCATTGGTTGCCCACCACTTGCCGCTGGAGTAATTGCACTAAAGAAAAATCCTATTAGCGCATATTTTATATTATTTGCAAATGTTGATTTTTCTCCTAATGCTTTTAAAGTTCTTGATATGTTTATAGCTTCACATATTACATAAATTACCACACATAAAATTCCAAATAATACAAATTTAATTTGTGCCGATTTTATTATTTCAAACACTTCCATTAGGTTTTGGTCTTTTAATAGAACATATAATGTTAAAACTATTAATAATATGAACACTGAAAAATTCATAACCAGCTTTGTTTGTTTCTTCATTGTATTTCTCCTTCTTTTCATAGCATTTTATCATATTTTGCCAATAAGTACAATATGCTAAAAACATCTTAATAAAATTTTAAACTTTTAATTGACTAAACCGCAATATCCGGTTATAATAAATATCGCAAAAATGAAAGAAAGGTGATATAAATGAGTTTTATTAATAAAATCTTTGACAAACCAAATAAAAAAGAAAAGAAATTACAACAAGGAGTAGATACTATTCAATCAATAATAGAGGAAAACGATTCATCACACAAAGCGGTAACTGCAGCTATCGAGGAAATTCAGTCACATCCAGAAATGCCTGTTGGCGAATTTATGCAACGTCTTCAACAACATACTGATTTATCTGATACAGATTTAGTAAAAATAATCAAACAACTTCCAGATATAAGGTCTGAAGAAGCTACTGTTGCAGCAGTTAAATCAACCGATTTGTCTGCACCTAAAATTGCCGAAATCATAACAGACGCTCCTATTAGTCCAAATGCCGCTCAAAAACTTGTAAATGAAATTCCTGATGAAGAAATTCAAAAAGAGCAACAAGCAAAAATTGACCAACAGATAGAAGAAGAGAAAAAACAAAAGGCTATCGAAACAGAAACTTCTATATTTAATAAGTTATGCTATTTTTATGACTGGTGTGAATCTTTTGAAACTCCACATCTAGTAGAAGAAATTGAATCTCTTCCAATAAATGATTATCGTACAGACAAAATAGACAAAAAATTGCTTGATATAATTTCAAAAAGAACTGCTTTGGATTGTATGAAGTTTGGAACTCCTCGTCTTCCAACATTAACACGATTAATTTCACCAGCAGAGCTTCTTGACTTAGACCTACCATTTTCGATTCAAAAAGAATACAAGATTGTTAAATCAGACTATGATGACAGAAATAAGTCTTACCATGAATATGGTGAGTCAGAAAAAGAATTAGTTAGAAGCAAACTTCTTGAAATGATTGCAAAAGATGTTGCTACTACTTTTGATGAAGCCGGATTTTTTAACCTTCCACAAACAGAGCAACTTCAAGATTTAACATCTGATGAAATAAATGTTTTTATAAATACATTTAAGACCTATAGCAACGAATCTGATGATAAAGACATCTCAAGATTAGCCCAAAGATTAAATGGTGAATCTATTGATGAGCTACAAGATTTAAATAATATGTTAGAAAAAATGAAGCCAAAGGATAGAGAACTTGCAATTCAAAAAATTGTTACTATATTAAAACATGATTCTTGTAGAGAATGTCAAACTCCAATCCAAAAAGAAATTAATCAAAATTTAGAAAGTATCTATTCTAAAATTAGAGTACTTCCAGTTTCTCAACAATTGCTTGCTTCTAGAGCTATAGTAAACGTTCTTGACGAAAGAAACTCAGCTATAAACTTATTTAAAAAACACAAACACACTATTTCAACTCCAAATCCTAATGAAAAAGATAGATAATTAAAAATAGGGAACTACTTAAATTTTAAAGTGTTCCCTTTTCTTTATTTTGTTTTCTTATACAACTTTGCAACAAAAAATCCTTCATATAATTCAGTTGGACAAACGCAAAGTGTTCCTTTTATCTGAACTGGCAGAATTGGAATTTTGTCATCCACTTCTATAGGAATAATTTCTACTTTTCCAGTTTTTAAAATTTTATTTAGCATTTCCTCATTTTCTTGTTTTAGTATTGAACAAGTTGAATATATCATTTCTCCACCTGGTTTCAAAATGTTAATCGCTTTTCTTAATAATGCTTCTTGAGTCTTACAAGATTTATGTATCAACTCTTTTGTAAATCCCTTTTCAAATATATTATCAGTTCCACTTCCACTACATGGTGCATCTAGCAAAATTTTATCAAATGAAAAATAATCACTTAATTGTCTTGCATCTTCTGTCATAATGTTTGCACAATTGACTCCTTGTTTTTGTAAATTATATTTTAGTTTTTCTGCTCGTATTTTATTTTTTTCGCAAGCAGTAATAAATGCTTTATTTTCCGTAATTGATGCTATCTGCGTTGTTTTACCTCCAGGTGCTGCTGCCATATCTAATATGTTTTCATTTGCCTTTGGTTCTAATATAATTGGTGGAAACATTGATGATAAACTTTGTAAATAGATTTTTCCATCTTCATATATAGACATTTTTCTTATTTCATTTTCTCTAACATTTTCTATTACCAATGCTTCTTTATCCCAATCAACTTCTTCATATTTTATATTGTTTTTTATTAGCTCTTGTTTTAATTCTTCTATACTACTTTTTATTTTATTTACTCTCAATGTAACATATTTTTGCTTTAAATATCCCTCTATTATTTGTTCTGTTATTTTTTCTCCATATTGTTCTAGCAACATATTTTTTAAAAATTCTGGTATCTGTTTTTCCATTTTTCTCTCCATTTTTATATTTTACTTGAAACAGTGAGCCATTAGGCTCACTGCTTTTTTAGATTCCATTAAAACTCTTTTATTTCTGTGTATCGTGCAATATCTTTTTGGCTTTTTCATAGCCGGTACTTTTGATTAATTGACAAATTTCATCAGAAAGATGCCTTTTTAAGATGATTTGCACCAATTCGCATTCATTCCAATAGCTTTGTTCAGAACATAATTGTTTCACATACTGCATCACATCTTCATCTGTGACATCTTCGTTATTAAGGAACCAATTGAGGTTCATTTCGATTTCTCCTTCAGCCATTGCTGTAAGCAACTCTTTCGGCACTTTAGGATTTCTATACAATATTTTAAATGCATATTCTCCATTAGGTTCCGAATACAGTGTTTTCAGTACCTTGGCTGGCATATTAGGATTCATTGCCATTTCGCCCTTAAGCCTTGAACCGCCAATTAAAGTTAAGCCACATAAAATTTTTTCCGAAACATTCGGATTTTCATAAAAAAACCGATACAACTTTCCTTTTGCCTGGTTAGAAACTTTCATTTTAGGATTTGTTGTCATTTCTTCAAAAATCATTTCTAATGTTTCTGTGTTTGTTTTTTCATCTTTTAATATGTCTCTTAATTCATAATAAGACACATTTTCAACTGTTCGAACTTCATTTTTTATCTGTTCAATCTCAAGTTCTTTTGCCTTTTTGTTTAAAATTTCTATGGTTTCTAAAACTTTGTTAATTGCTTCCTCCTGCTTTTTTAAGAATGCATCTGTCCGTTTCTGGATTCTCTTAATTTCTTTTAACTGTAACTCAATGTCTCTTTCTAACATTTCTTTTCCTCCTTAACGTGTTAGATTTAATAGAATCTTTTATATAAGCTTTTGCTTATTCTACATAATTATAGCATATTTTCACAATCCTTGCAATATGGACAATATTGACATCCTCTTTTTGTTTTTTGTTTAGACTTTCTAGTTTTCTTAGCTGTTTCTACAATTACAAAAATAATCGCAATAATTGCTAGTAAATTAACTCCTAGTTGATTAATAAGTACAGCTAAGCACCATGCAAATATAATTTGAAAGGCAACTACCATCAACATTTTTTTAGTACTTCCAATCTCCTTTTTAATTGCGCCTATTGCGCCAAAACAAGGAGCACTAAATAAATTAAATACCATAAATGCATATGCAGACCTTGGTGTAAAAAAGTCAAATACATTTGAATTAAAAATCTCTTTACCATTTTCAACATTTTCTGCAAACCCTGCAATTACAGACATTGATGATATAACTTGCTCTTTTGCTATTAATCCTTGTATTGCAGAAACAGCTGTTTTCCAACTGTTTGCACCTATCATTGGATAAAATACCCAAGATATAGTTTTTCCAATCATTGCAAGTATACTATTTTCAATATCTACACCATATTCAAATTTTATCGAAAATGATAACATAAACCATATAATTACAGAACATACTAATATTACACTTCCTGCTCTCTTAAAAAAAGCCATCGTCTTATCATACACATCTCTTATTACATATTTTGCATTTGGAATTTTATACTCTGGTAATTCTGAAATGTATGTGCTACTTGTATTTTTATATATAAACTTTTTCATTACCATAGCTGTTAGAATTATCACTAATATTGCCAAAAAATACAAAGATGCTGAAACAAGACCAGAATTTTTTCCAAAAAAATATCCAGAAAATAATGCTATTATAGGCAATTTAGCACTACATGGTATAAATGGAGTTAATATTGCCGTCATTTCTCTTTCATCCTGATTCTCTATTATTCTAGTTCCCATAATTCCTGGAACACTACATCCTGCCCCAACTATAAATGGAATCAAACTTTTTCCGCTAAGCCCTATTCTTCTAAATAATTTATCCAGTAATAATGCAATTCTTGACATATATCCAGTAGTCTCTAATGTTGATATACATGTAAATAATATAACTAGTTGCGGCACAAACACTACCACTGCTCCAACCCCAGAAATAATACCATCTACTATCAAACTATTTAGCCAATTCGCTATACCAATCTTTCCCAAAATATTCTTTATATTCAGCTCCAATACATTTATGCCTTCTTCAATCCAGTCTGACGAAAATCTTCCCACTACACCTACTGACAAATAATATATTAAAAACATTATCATAACAAAAATTGGAATTGCTAGCCACTTATTTAAAAAAATCATATCCAACTTATCAGAAAAATTCACATTTATCAATTGCTGTTTTGGGCAATAAACAACTTGCAACTTAACTCGTTCTATGAACTTATATCTCTCTGTTGCAATAACCTCCTCTAAGTCAGTATCATATTCTTTTGACACACTCTCGCAGATACTCTTTATATTATACATACCTGCTCCTGCAAAATCTATATTATCAAATCTTTTATCATTTTCAAGCATCTTAACAGCTATAAATCTCTTATGTTTATTACTTATCAAATTATTTTGAACATTTGCAATAGCCTGCTCTAATTTAGCATCATAAATATATGGCTTGCAAGTATTGCAATCAGAGCTATGGCTTAATTCATTTAGTAGCTCATCAACTCCATCACCTTTTAATGCAGAAATCCTTATAACTCTTACTCCTAACAACCTTTCTAATTTCTGTTCATCAATTTTATTTCCATTTTTCTCAAATAAATTCACCATATTTAGAGCAACAATAACTTTACAATCCAGTTCCAACAATTGAGTTGTTAAATACAAACTCCTTTCAAGAGTATTTGCATCAATAATATTAATAATAATGTCTGGTTTTTCATCAAAAATAAACATTCTAGAAATCTCTTCTTCACTGCTATATGGACTTAAAGAATAAATTCCAGGCAAATCAGTTAATTCATAGTTAGTATTTTTTATTATTCCTGTTTTCTTCTCAATTGTAACCCCTGGCCAATTTCCAATCTTTGAATTCATTCCTGTTAACAAATTAAATAAAGTGGTCTTTCCACTATTTTGGTTTCCAACTAAAGCAATATTCATACTTTACCTCCAATTTGCACCGTTGGGACCGGTTCTCATCGGTGCATTTTTTTCTGCACGTTTGGGACCGGTTCTCTGCGGTGCATTTATAAAATTTCTACTAGAATTTTGGCCAAATCTTTTTTACATATACAAAGCTCGTAATCCCTTAAACTCACGTCTATTGGGTCCCCTAAAGGTGCAATCTTTTTTATTCTAACTATAGTTCCTACTGTCATGCCCATATCTAACAAATGTCTTCTTATTTTTTTATTTTTTTCTTCTATTTTTAATATTTTGCCTACTTGTCCTAGCTTCAATTGCGCTAAATTACAGCATTCTCCTTTTTTTCTCATACCAATTTTCCTATCTTAATAAATTTGCACCGATGGGACCGGTTCTCATCGGTGCAAATTTGTTAGTTTGCTGCACCGCAGAGAACCGGTCCCAAACGTGCAGAAAAAAATGCACCGATGAGAACCGGTCCCATCGGTGCAATTATATTTCTTATTAATTGACGAATTCAAGCGAATCTTGTAACCTAAAAAACAAAATTATTTTCCCATTCTATTTGGAGCCTGTGAAGTTATACCTTCACCTGTATGAGGATAAAATTGTGAGTATACACTATCTGCGCAGAATAACAAAGCTAGCAAAGTACACACAGTAACTTTAAATTTGGTCGTAAATCTTTGTAGTCTTCTTTCTAAAAATGGCGCCACAAAATATACACATAAACAACCACCAATTCCGAAAAACATGCTACATTCAAGGCATACTCTTCCATTAATATTCATAAATACTCCTGTGTAATCCCAATACATTACTCCAGCAACCTTTTCTATGTACCATGATGTAAAATATTCTATTACCGTACATAAAAACATAACTACTCCAAATGTCAATAATGGGTTTTTTAACATTTTTCTAAATGATTTGAATTTGGTTAATAATACTATTAATGTGCAACCCACTCCGTAAATTGGTAACCATGGGCCATACATTGTTCCTCTATTAACAAAAATTCCATCTCTAAATAGATATAATCCCACTTCCCATATCCATCCTACAAATGAAAATATAAAGAAGAACAGTATTATTGATGTTAGTTCATATTTTTTATTATAATCAATTTTTATTCTTTTTTTAGCAATCTCATATTGATCAGGATATTTTTCTAATTCATTTTTTTCAAATAATTTCTCATCATTTAGCAATTCATAATTATATTTTTTGTTTTCTATATAATCTTTTCTCAAAACTTCATATAACTCTGCTGTTGTTGCAGCATAATACGGTGTAACATACAGTCCTACAATTCCCAATGTAACATATTGTAACAAGTTCCACCCTATAAATGATAAATCTAGTTTAAATGTTTGCATTTTGTTTCCATTCATCATTTCTCTAGACATTTTTATTGCCTCTTTTGGCTTGATATTCGGATTTTCTGCAATTATGTATTGCACCATTTTATAAGAATAGTTTTTGATTATTCCTCCTACTATAGTTAGATTCCATAGCATTTTATAAATTTCTGTTAAAAACATTGTTTTGATAGTTGGCAAATATCTTTCTTTTTTAAATACATATGTTAATCTTTTTATTCGTGTTTTTCTATAATTTATGCTCTCTAAGTATATTCTTTTTTCTCCTACTTTTATAGGATATGATATAAATACTCTTATTAACATTCCTCCAATTGATGCAATTATCAGAATAATGCTTGCCATTGCTTCTTTGTTTTTATAATTTGCTATTGAATTAAATATGTTTTGTACCTGGGCTTGTCCTTTAGTATATATGTTGAAAATTGAAAATATTACACCTTTTGTAACATTGTGTTTTTCGTTATAATAATTTATTGATTGAGTCATATTTCCTGTAAATAATTGCGATATTGCTTTGTCAACATATTCATTAATTATTATTTCTTGTGGTGATAATTGTTGTTCTCCTTTATTTTGTATATATTCATAAATTATTTTTATATTTGAATATCCATCTTTATTTACTAAATATTCTCCAACTATGCTTGTCATGAATAACCCTAAAATCATTAATGTCCATATGTTTCTTTTTAGTGTTTTTTTGGCTTTTTGCTTTATTTCTTTAATTTTCCACATTTTTTATTCCTCTTTTTCCTTTTTTGCTAATTATACTATATGGAAATTAAATTGACAATAGATTGTTTTTAATAACAAATTAAGAAAAGTTACTGAATAATGGTTTTAATTCTATGCTTCTTTAGCCTTAACTATAATCCTCTGCTTTGAATCAGTTGTGCATGTAATTAGTGTAACTTCTCTTTCGTTTGTAGTAACTGGAGTTAAGCAACTTGTATTCTCTGGAAATACCTTATAAATGTCAAAAATCTCATACTCAACTTTTCCTACTTCTCTATCTGTGATATATAATTTATCACCTATGTCAAGTTTTTTTAAATTTCTAAACATATTTTTATTTTTAAAATTATGTCCAGCTACGCAAAAATTACCAATTTGATTTGGCTCCACTCCCCAAAACTTAGTTACAGAAATATTAAGTGCTGCTGTAGAATAATTTTTTAAAACATTTGTCACTAGTGAAATTGCTGGAATTTCTAGTTCTGCACACACATCGTAGCCCCTATAAGTATTTACAATATCCACTTTGGGATATTCTTTGACATTTTGCACCTCATTTTGTTGTTCATTTTCTTCAATTGTAATTACTAAACTTTGTTCTTTAACTTCTCCTGATTTTTGTTCTATTGTTGGAGATTGTATCTGTTTTTCTTCTTTTTTAGATATTCCCATACATATTATCAATGTCCAAAATGCCACAAATAATATAATATTAATAACTCTTTTAGTAATCTTTTTCATCTACTCCTCTCCTATGTAAGCAAATTGTTTTAAATTTTATATTCTAATTCTATCATTCACAGTAAAATTATATAGATGTTTTAAAACTAAAAGTATATTGTTTTTGAGATTCAAGGTATAAAAAACAATATACTTCTAATTTTATAAACATATTTTTTCTTAATAGTGAATTATACTATTATTTTTTCTTATTTATATATACACCTAATCCTATTACACTAAATAATGCTATAGACATGATAACATATTCATTATAACCTGTTTTAGGTAACTTGCTTGGTGTTTCTTCTTTTTTTACTGTTTCACTTGGCTTAGTCTCAGGTGTAGTTTGCTCCGGCTTTTCTTCTTCCGGTGGAGTAATTTCTGGTTGTTCTGGTGTTTCTTCCTCTGGTGGTGTTATTTCTTTTTCTGATACTTTATACTCAAATGATTCTTGTGCTATTACTGTGTCAGAATTATCTCTATCTATCAATTTTAAAGTTATTGAATACTCACCAACTTCACTAAAAAGAGCTCTTACATTTAAAACTTGAGAAACGTCCTTTCCACCAATTTTGTATCCTTGAGGGTCACCCCATCCGCTTTGTATAATATCTGTTTCAGCCTTTGTCACTCCATCTGTTGCCAATAGCTTTACACTTGCATCTTTAGGTGTAGTTGCCTCTGCAATTAGTCTTGCATGTTCATAATATCTTCCCATAGCAGAAGAATAAGTTAATTTCATATCTTTTTCTACATCTTTTTCTATATTTCCTGTATGTTCTAATGTTATTTGATAATCTTTGTACTCTGGTTCTACTGTTAAATTTTTTACAAGTGGTGTTGTTATATCATCATAAGTTTCTGATGCATCAGCATTTGCTAATCCCTCGGCAGTTGCAGTTAGTTCTGTAGGATTTGATGTTGTTATTCCTTCTTTTGCCTTAAATATAATACTCATGCTTTCTCTTGGGTTTGTCCCTCCTGTAGCATCATGAAATGTAACTTTTACTTTGTCTGTTGTATCATTTGCTGTTCCTCCATCTACTGATACATATTCAAAAATATTGTTATCATAATTTACATCAACTGTATAAGCTCCTAATTGTTTTCCAAAGTCAATTGTTACCTTCACTTCTTCTCCTGGTCTTACTACTGTTTTATTCACGTCAAATTTGACAGTATCTAGTGATGCAGCATAACTTTTTACCGTTAAAAGAAGCGTTACAATTATTAATGTTGTTATTATTAAACTTATAGTTTTTTTCATATTTAACCTCCATAATTTATTTTTTTTTGTTTTATATTTCTAGTATGTCTTTTTTGTATTTTTTTAATTAGGAAGTTTTAGCGTAATTAAGAAAAAGTTGTCAAAAAATTATACATCATCTTTTTTTGACCTTTTTTTTATAAGCCAGAAATCCAATTATAATAGTAACAATTATAAATACATCTACGGCAATTAATAAATAATCTTTTTTATTTTCTCCTTTTTCATTTTTCAATTCATTATTTTTACCACTGTTCATCGTATCTCCACTCTCGTCTTGTTCAGAAATTGTCTTGTTCACAGAATAAGCCTCTTCAAGTCTTTGCTGCACCTTTTCTATTTCTTGATTGTAAACTTCTTCTTCTTTTTTATTTCTCTTATAAACATTAATTCCATACGTTCTCTGCGTAAATCCATTTGGTGCCGTAACTTTTATTTCAATCTTGTTGTTTCCTTCTTTTAAATTATTATTACCAGCTATTTCTACTTTTCCTTGTTCATTTTCCGGAATTGCCAAAATATTTAATTGAGCTGTTTCATTTGATATTTGTGTATTATATCTAGTTGTTTGATTACTAAATTCCGGAGATAAAATTGCATATTCTATTGCAAGATTTTCTAAGTTAGCATTTGCCATCTCAAAATTCTGCGTTTTTGTAACTTTTATTTTATATTCTTGACTTTTCCCTTGATTTGTAACTTTTATTTTTATTGTATTTAATCCTTCTTTTATATTTTCATTTCCATCAATTTCTATTTTCGCATTCGTATTTTCCGCTACTGCCTGAACATCTATATTTTTAATATCTTTTAATTCATTCGGTATAGTTAAATCATAATCATATATATCTGTTTCAAAATCCGGAACCATCCCTTCTACATTTAATCTTAATGATTGTAATTGAACACTATCTCGATTTTGCCCACTTCTACCTAACTCATTCTCGCTGACTTCTTGTTCTAAAATTTCAATTTGAATTTTTTTAAACTCAGTCTGTATTGAATTTGCATTATCGTCAAAAACTTCTCCATTAACATCAAAATCTGCCATTCCTGAACCAATTGCTTTAAATTTTAACTTTTCAAGTTCTCCTTGTTTAGCTTCTGCTCCTCCTTGCAAATCATACCAAACAATTTTTACTTTATTTTCAATAACATTTGAATTTTCTGGTCCAGATACAAATTCTAATTTTTCCTTATCAAAATATATCTCTATAGAATATGCTGCTGTTTTCTGTCCTTTTAAATAAAAACTGATTTCTACCTCATCTCCTACGCTTATATTCTCTACATTAGTTTCCATGTAGACTGTTGCTTTTTCCGAAGCTTGGCTTTGTAAAGGATAGCAAAATAGAACTATTATAAAATTTGCAATTATTACATATATATTTTTTTTCATTTATATTATCCTTTCCTAAAATTATTGTTCTATAATCTTTAATCCTAAAATATGCCTTTGAATTAATAATAAATCTACTGAACTAGGTTTACTCGCGTTTTTTCTTATATTTGCAGCTTTTTGATAAACTTCGTCTACGGTTTCAATTTCTAATATATGCCTTTGTAAAACTAACAAATCTACACTATTTATTTTTCCATCTCCATTAACATCACCATATAATATAATTTGGTATTCTTTCAAAATTTTTCCATCTTGTTTAACATGAATTTTACTTCCTGTTCCTATTATTGTATCATTTGCTAGAACCTCATCATTTGAATTAACAATTTTAATTTCTAAATTAGAACTTATTTTTTGCTTAATGTCTCCAACTGTATTTTGAGTATAGTCTATTCCGCTAACATCCAAATTATTCAATTTTAGTGGACTATTAAATTGTACTTCTGATTCTTCCATTTTTCTAACTACTGTTATTTTACATTCTGCCTTTATGTTTTCATTTTCTTCTGAAATCGCATAAATAGTTGTTTCTCCTTCTTGTTGTGTTGTAATTACTCCATTTTCATTTATTGTAGCTATTTCAGTATTATTACTCTTAAATATTATTTTAGGATTATCTGCATTCTCAGGTTCAATATATGCATTAATTTTAAAACTCTCTCCTATCGGAATATATAATTCTTTTTTGTCGATATTAATTCCTGTTACTTTATTATAAGTAGGAAGTTCTGTCACATAAGTTTGAAAAACATATCCAACCATCCCATTTTCCAGTTGAACTCTATCCCATCTTTCTCCATTACTTATACTTCTAGCAATTCTAGTCATTTGGGTATCTTTACTAAGCATTGTTATTACTTCATAAGATGTACTTGGACCTGTTCTTAAATTTACATTTGTAGCATTGCAATAAACTTTAGTATTGTCTTCTACATAATTGTTTGAATTCATATTAGGGCTTTCTTTTTGAATATCTGGCATATTATTATAAACAGGAATTACAAAAGATATTGGTAAATCCAATATTCCATTTTTCTGATATCCATTATAAATCGATTTTGCTTCAAAATATGGTGCTAACACATTTGTCATGTATTGATGTGAAAATAAATTACTTCCTCTGTCATCATTTACATCAAACTTTTGTAAATAGACTGTATTCTGCCCAACATTAATATAACTTGAACCTATAAAAATTCCACCACCTGTAATTGCCCTTTCTTTGTTATTCCAAGGTATTAAATATTTGTTTTTGCTTGCTTGACTTGCTCCTTTTCCATCTTTTGCAAATTGTAATCCGTTTTTAATTGCTCCCATCGGTTCTGCTGAACTTGTAGCACCTATATTATAAAAATTATATAATCCCTCATATCCTGCTACTTTTCCACTTATAGAACTATGAGATAAAAATGGGCCTACTTCTTGTTTTATTCTTGACGCTAAATGATATGTGCTTACAGCTGATTGTTGTCCCCCTCTTAATATTAAATCAGCATATGTTTCATTCATATTTATTGTATTTCCATTGCTATCTAAGTATGATACTTTATTTTGATAAAATTCTGTTCCATACAATATTTTTTCTATACTATTTATGCTATTTTCACTCGAACTATATGATAGAGTTTCAAATTGAAAAATTCGTACTTCATTTAAAAAATTTCTTGGGTCCATTGCATATTCCACTGCTTGTTTTGAAGAATCTACCCACCCACTGTCTACTTCTACATTGTATTGCCCTGGCGTTGTATTTTTCCAATTATCTGAGTATGTTTTTGGAACTAAATTTTTTCCAAATTGACTTTCTTGTTCTATTACAGTATTCCAATCTAAATTTGTATACATTGCTGTGAAACTCCAGTTTGGATGTTTTTTGTGTATTTCTTTTAAGTATGATTGATAACTACTTGGAAAATTTTCAATTCCGTTCTCTTTTAGTTGACGCTTCCACTTTGGTACCAAATATTAAACTTATACATATTGCTACTATGATAGTTATTTTCTTTTTTATCATTTTTTCCTCTCTCTTTGTTTTTTGGTATTTTCTCCATTTTTTGCTGAAAATATACAGAAGCGACTTTACATAAAAGTGCACCGTTAAGAACCGGTCCCAAACGTGCAAAAAAGTGCACCGATGAGAACCGGTCCCAACGGTGCATTATTTAAATAATTCATTTTTACTAAATTTGATAGTTGTAGGCCTACCATGTGGACAAGTGAACGGATTTTTTAATTTTAATAATCTTTGAATTAGATTATCAACCTCCTGCCTACTTAAATCCATATTAGCCTTTACTGCAGCCTTACAAGCAACTGTAGCAATAAATCTCTCTTCTACATCTTTAATTGCCGTTCTTTCTATTGTAAGCATTTCATCTAATACATCTAAAAACATTTTATTTTTATTTACTTTGTATTCAATGTCTGGAATACCACTAATTTTTACGGATTCTTCTCCAAACAATTCGATATCAAAGCCTGTATTTCTAAATAATTCGACATTTTCTTTTACGAATTCAATTTCTTTGTGTGATAAATTATAAACTTCTGGTACTAACATTAATTGGCTATTATTTTGAAGATGATTTTTGTAATTTTCTTTTATTTGTTCATATAATATTCTTTCATGTCCAGCATGCTGGTCAATTAGGAACATATCATCTCCAATTTCTATTATTATAAATGTTCTAAATAAAATACCGATATATTTATATTCTATCTCCCTTTTATTTTCTCTATTTATCAATTCTACAGGTGCATCATTTTTAAATTTATTCGTCAAAAATTCTAATTCGTTTTCTATGTAAGTTTCTTTCTTTTGTTCTTTTTCATCATTATCCAAAAACTCACCATTTAGCATTGAACTTTTTATTGCATGATAAAATACTTTGTAAAGTTTATTTTCGTCATTAAATCTTACTTCCATTTTTGTTGGATGAACATTCACATCATAGTAGCTTGCTGGCATCTCTAAATTTAAAATGAAAAATCCATATTTTCCAATCCCTGTAGCACCTTTAAATGCTTGGTCTGCACTATTTGTTAAAACTTGATTTTTTATATTTCTTTTATTTAAATATAATATCTGACTTTTTCTGTTATCTCTTGCTATTGTAGTATTTCCAATTACTCCGGTTACTTTTATTCCTTCACTTTCATAATTTACATCTAACAGATTTTTTTCAATTTCTTTTCCATATAAAAGATAAATGATATCTCTTATATTTCCATTTCCATTTGTTTGGAATACTATTCTTCCATCATTTATTAATTTAAATGATATGTCCGAATTTACTAAAGCTGTTTTTTGAACCCATTCTTTTATATATCTAAATTCTGTAGCATCATTTTTTAAAAATTTATATCTTACAGGAGTATTAAAAAATAACTTTTCTACCATAATTGTGGTTCCTACAGGAAGCCCTACTTCTTCTACTTCAATTATTTCTCCCGCTTCTGCAACAATTTTTGTCCCATTTTCTTCTGCTGTTTTAGTCATCATGGTAAGTTCAGATATTGATGCAATACTTGCTAATGCCTCTCCTCTAAATCCCATAGAATATGTATGTTCTAAGTCTTCTATTTTTCTTATTTTACTTGTTGCATGTCTTTCTAATGATAGTGGTATATCATTTGCTGATATCCCTTTTCCATTGTCTACTATTTTAACCAATGTTTTTCCACCATTTTTTATTTCTATTATTATTTTCGTTGCTCCTGCATCTATTGAATTTTCTACTAATTCTTTTACTACATTTGCTGGTCTTTCTATTACTTCCCCAGCTGCTATTTTATTTATTGTTAAATCATCTAGTAGTACTATGTTTCCCATCTTTTTCTCCCTTTCTGTTGCTAACTATATCACAATCTCCAAAATAAAACAACCCTACATTGTAGAGTCGTTTTATTTTTAAGATATTTGCATTTTTTTGATTTTGTGATAATGTCTTTTCAACACATCGAGTGAATCTCCAATTTTTAATTTTAGAATTGCCAATTTTAGAATTTTGCGGTCATCAAACCCAATATCTTGTAATGGATATGTTCTAATTTTCTCATAAAACCATAACTCACCACGTCCATCTACTCCTACATCAAGCACACTTGTCTGGAATATTTGCTCTTCACGTACACTTAGGTATCGTCCTTGACTATCAAAGAAAAAACACTTATCTTCTTCATGTCTCAAAATAATATTTCTCATATTCAAAATCTTACTTTGCTCAAGATAAAATCTTTTTAAATTTTCTTTAAGGTTGTCTAAGGTCTCTCCTTCTTTTAACCATAAAAGTGCTCTTTCTAGTGCATGATAAACTTCGTGATAATTTCCAATTCCGCATATTGCACAAAGTTTGTTTTGTGGCATATATTCTAAAAAGGCTCCAAATTTCTTAAATTGCACATTTATGAAATTCATCTTCCGCGCTTCTTCTACCGAAACTGACGTATATTTTCCCTCCTCATTAAAAAAGAAAATTCTGTCTCCAACAATCAACATTGCCAATCTCTTGTCTAACATTTACTTACCTCCTAAATTTTTATGGAGGTATCGATACCTCCAAGTTTTTTTGCTTTTTGGTATCTTGCCCAAATATATATTATTATAATATCAAATTATTATAATAATTGCAACTATTTTCTGTATATGAGTAACTTGTAATAAAATAAATCTATTTTTCTAGTGCTTTTCTTATTTCCTCTAAAGCAATCTTTCTAGCACTTATTTTGTTTTTTTCTTCTTTGGATAACTCTGCTAAAGTTCTTCCATCTTCTAATTCAAAAATTTCATCAAATCCAAATCCATTTTCTCCTCTAATATTTTCAGCTACATATCCTTTAATAATTCCTTTTTTACATATTGTTTTTTGACCATCTGATAAAGCTATAGCTGTAACAAAATTTATTCTTCTTTTTTCCTTTGGTATTCCTTTCAATTTTTCTATTAACGCCATATTTCTTTCTCTGTCTGTCCCACTATGCCATCTTTTTGTATATACTCCCGGAAAACCATTTAAATATTCTATTTCTATTCCAGAATCATCTGCTATACATAATTTTCCATCTAGACTTTTGGCTATCGTTTCTGCTTTTTTTATTGCATTTTCTTCAAATGTTTCTCCATCTTCTTCTACTTCTATGTCTATTCCTAGCTCTTTTATTGATTTTATATTAAATTCTCTTAATATTTCTTTTGCTTCTTCAATCTTTCCTTTATTTCCTGAAGCTATTATTATTTCTTTCATATGATAGTTCTCCATTTTTAATTGTATCTTTTAACTTTCTATTTCACTATTGTAATACTTCACAGCCATTTTCTACACAAGCTGTATGCCAAAGACATTTTTTCATTGTTACTTCAAAAAAATTCTCATCATGCCTCTGTTCACTTTCCCATAAATCAGTTTTACGCACAACTTTAAGAAGTATTTTACTATAGATTGAATAAAAACAAGGCACTTTTTCCATTTTTAGCTATAACATCAAAGTAATCAATATTTAACCTTAATTACTACTACAGTTATTGATTATCTAAGTCTATTTACACTTTATATTTTTTTAATCTTAAAGCATTTAGTATAACCGTTAAACTACTACACACCATCGATAAACTTGCCCACATAGGATTTATAGTTATTCCTATTGGATCTAATATACCTATTGCAATAGGTATCATCAAAGAATTATAGAAAAATGCCCAAAACAAATTTTGTTTTATATTTTTTATAGTTTTTTCACTAATATTTATTAATTTTAAAATAGATTCTAAATCATTTTTAGTTAAAATAACATCTGATGAATCCATTGCTATATCTGTTCCACTTTTTACACTTACTCCAATATTGGCATTTGCTAAAGCTGGACTATCATTTATGCCATCCCCACACATCATAACATTTTTATTTTGTAATTTTAGATTTTTTATCATTTCTGCTTTTTCTTTTGGAAGAATATTTGCTATTACTTTTGTTATTCCTAATTCTTTTCCTATTTTTTCTGCTGTATCTTTATTATCTCCTGTGAGCATAATTGTTTCAATATTCTTTCCATTTATCTTTTCTATAACTTGTTTTGCATTTTCTCTTATAATATCATTTACACCAATAAGAGCCATTATTTTACTATCTTTTATTACATATATTATACTATTCCCTTGTTTTGTAAGTTCTTTTTCATCTTCTTCGTATTTATTTTCAATATTGTATTTTGCTAGTATTTTCCTATTTCCTAATATTATTTTTTGTTTTTGAATTTCTCCAATAATTCCAAATCCAGATACATCTTCAAAATTATTTACTTGTAGTTTTGCAATTTTATTTTCTTTCATATAATCTGTAAATGCTTTTCCTATTGGATGTGTAGATTTTGTTTCTATGCTTCCTGCTAATTGCAAAATATCATTGTCTTTTAGATTACTATAATTGTATATTTTAGAAATCTTTAATTTTCCATAAGTTAATGTTCCTGTTTTATCAAAAACGATAGTATTTATTTTCGAAGCATTTTCTAATATCTCACTTTTTTTTACTAATATTCCGTTACTTGCACATAATCCTTCACTAATTACCATTGCAAGTGGTGTTGCGAGTCCCAAACTACAAGGACAAGCAACAACAAGTATTGTAACAAATGTAATTATTGCTTTTCCTATTGAAAATCCTAATAGTAAATATATTATCAATGTGATAATTGCAATGATTATAACAACTGGCACAAAAACACCTGATATTTTATCTACGATTTTTGCTATTGGTGCTTTTGTGTTGCTTGCTTCTATTACTAGTCTTACTATTTCTGATACTGTTGATTCTTTTCCTATTTTCTCTGCTTTATATTTTATAAATCCGTCATAATTTAAACTACCAGCAACTACTTTTTCACCTATTGTCTTTGAAGATGGCTTACTTTCTCCAGTTATAAAAGATTCATCTAAATGTGCTTTTCCGTTCTATTATTTCTCCATCTACTGCAATTTTCTCTCCTGGTTTTGCTATAATTATATTTTCCTTTTTAATTTCATCTAATGTAACAATTTTTTCTACTCCATTTATTTCAATAGTTGCTTGATTTGGTGTTATTTCTACTAATTTTTGTATTGCTTCTTTTGTCTTGTCTTTACTTATTCCATCTAAATATCTTCCTAGCTTTATGAAATAAATTACAATAGCTGATGATTCAAAGTATAAATCCATTGTGTAGTTGTGATTTCCTTTCAGTATCATATACATTCCATATACACTATATAAAAAACTACTAATTACCCCTATTGTAACTAATGTATCCATATTTGGTATTCTATGAATTAAATTTTTGTATCCATTCTTTAAAATATCAAAACCATATATTAAAAATAATATTGTTAATCCTAATAATGTTATAGTATATATGATTGGATTATAATGTGGATTAAATATTTTTGGTATGGGCAGATTTATCATGTGTCCCATTGAAATATACATTAATATAATTGCTAGTATAGTAAATATTATAAATTTAATTTTTTCTTTTTTAGTTTGCTTTTGTATTTTAAATTCCTTAAATATTCCTAAACTTGTAAAACCTGCTTGTTTTATATATTTTTCTAATTTTTCTTGATTTAATATTGTTTCATCATAATCTATACTAGCATTTGACATTACTAGATTAACGGAAGCATTTATAATTCCATTTTGCTTATTTAGGTATTTTTCTAATCCATTTGAACAAGCACTACAAGTCATTCCATCTATTCCTAAAATAATTTTTTTCATACTTTTAATCTTCCTTTACTTCAAAACCAAGATCTTCAATTTTTTCCTTAATGATATTTATATCAATTTTTTCATCTGACTTAATTACAACTGTTCCTTCATTATGATTTGCAATTACTTCTTTGACGCCATCTATTGTGCTTAAAGAATTTACTACTCTTTTTTCACAACCTCCACAAACCATTCCATTAACATTTAATCTTATCTCTTCCATATTTTTTACCCTCTTTCTATTTTTTAATAAACTTTCAAATTTATCATTAAATTCTTTATTATACTTTTTTAAATTAATTGGTTTTAAATTCTTATCTGTAAAACAATGTTTTGTTTCTCCTGTCAATACAATTTTACCATTTTTTTTATCTACTATCTCATATCCAACTGTCATTCTTACTCCTGAATATTCTTTCACATAAGGCTTTATAATAATTGTATCTCCAAATGTAACATGATATTTATAAGTACAGTTTACTCCTAATACTGGTATTGTTATTCCATTATCTTCTAATAAATCAAATGGCATTCCTATACTTTGTAGCCAATAGCATCTAGCTTCTTCTAAAAATCTTATATAATTAGAATGATGTACTACTCCCATTTTATCTGTTTCATAATAATTAATGTTTCTTTCAAATATAAAATCCATATTCTTCCTCTTTTCGTATTATTTATTAAATTTTTTGAATAATCCTATTAGCTCATCTATTATCTCTAAGTTGCCATTTTCTAAATCTCTTGTTACACAAGAATACAAATGTTTTTCTAATATATGATTTGATAAACTTTTTACTGAATTTTCAACAGCAGATAATTGTACTAAAACATCATTGCAATAACTATCATTTTGGATCATCTTTTTTATTCCTGTAAGTTGTCCCTCTATTCTATTTATTCTGTTAGTTATAATTTTCTTTTCATCTTCATTTCTAACAGTTTTCTTTTTACAACACTCATTCATTATCCATCACCACCCATATCATTATATACCCATAAAGGTATTTTGTAAATAAGGGGGTATATATTAAAAGAACTATTTGTTTCAATGCTTTTACGATTTATAATAAAAAAAGTAGATATTTCTATCCACTCTTAAAATTGTAATTTGTAGAGATGATTATAACATAAAAAATTACAAAATTTAAAATAA
>OLNW01001356.1_pt1 | contig 24318 bp, 21 predicted proteins | sample 1672121 | NCBI WGS metagenome assembly OLNW01 (sample SAMEA3136648, study PRJEB25190) | human gut metagenome
CCGCACCTGCACCCGAAGTAAAAGAAGAACCTGCTCCTGCGGCAGATGATTTCAGTGATTTACTTGCGGATGCTCCGGCACAATCCGAGCGCATAGCCGACCGTGGCAGTAACAAACCCAAGGAAAAGCTGAATGAAAGCCGTTCAATGGGTGTTGCCGGCAAGGAAGAAAAGGTGAACGATCCCTGGAAGGATCTTGAGGCTCAGATGAACGGTATGACTATAACGCCTCCTCCTGCCCGCAAAGAAACAGCCGACGACGACGGAATGACATCTTCGTTCGACGATCCTGCAGCATCTGCGACACCAGCAAAGGAAGAAAAGATCGATATGTCTGATTATTCCTCTATGCTCGGCGGCATCAACGATAATATGACCTCCAACACCGCACAGTATGACCCCTCATGGGATCTTAAGATGATGGAAGGATTAAACGGCGATGATGACGATGATGAGATGAGCTCTGACAATGTCGGCTTCTTCGATCTTTAATTAATAGTAAATATCATATGCCGGAAAGTGTTTGCTTTCCGGCATAATAAATGGGTAAAATAACAAGGAGAACCACTTTGGAACTTAATACAAGCGAACTTAAAGAAAAGGCAAAGACTCTCAGAGCCGGAGATAAAATAGAACTCAGCGGTACTGTATATACATCACGCGATGCCGCACACAAGCGCATAAAACAGATTATTGAAGAGGGTGGCAAGCTCCCGTTTGAAATCGACGGTGCTACCATATACTATGCAGGACCTACAGGTACTAAAGAAGGTATGGCTATCGGCTCATGCGGTCCTACAACATCAGGCAGAATGGACCCCTACGCTCCTCTGCTGCTTGATATGGGGCTGTCTGCAATGATAGGAAAGGGCGAACGCAAGCCCGCAGTAGTTGACGCAATAAAACGCAACGGTGCGGTGTATTTCTGTGCAATAGGCGGATGCGGAGCACTCGCTTGTCAATGTATAACCGAGTGTGAGGTAATAGCATTTGAAGATCTCGGCTGCGAAAGCGTAAAAAAGCTGACTTTCGACAAGTTCCCTCTTATAGTTGCGATCGACGCTGTCGGCGGCAACATTTTTGAAACCGGCAGAAACCGGTACGCAGAGGTCTGATTATTCCCGTTTTATATACAAAATCACAGCGTTTTAAAATTTCAAAAAAAATCGAAAAAATTTTAAAAAAAGTGTTGACAAACATAAAACGCTGTGATATAATATAAAAGTCGCTGATACAGAGTGACAAAAAACAGAAAGATATGGCGGTATAGCTCAGTTGGCTAGAGCACTTGGTTCATACCCAGGGTGTCGTTGGTTCAAATCCGACTGCCGCTACCATTTCTACGGCCCGTTGGTCAAGCGGTTAAGACATCGCCCTTTCACGGCGGAATCATGGGTTCGATTCCCGTACGGGTCACCACAAAGCCTCGCAGAGAGATCTGCGAGGTTTTTTGTTTTATGTTTTTCGGCAAAACAGATATTTAAGCATCTCATTTTGTTGAATACCCGGATATTATATGTTATAATAACCTTAGGCACATAATCCGCCGTCAGCGGATTATGCCGTACAAAAGCACGACCGACAGATAACCGCCGGATGTTTCACTCTTTCAGAAGGAGGAGAAATTTATGAAAAAAACAATTAAGTTTGACAATATGCAGACAATCACAGTTATAACTAAAGAGAGCCCTGAACATTCAGTTTCAGCAAACGATGCCGAAATGGACAAAAGAGCCCGTGAAGCTGTAAGAGCAGCTATCAACCGTGCAACCACTTGCAAAAAACCGATTGCAATGTATGATAAGCAAAGGAAACAAGCATATATAGCAACACCCGACGGAGAGAAAAAATATGTCTGAAAGAAAACCGATGGTTCTTGTTTTTGCCGGTCCTAACGGTTCAGGTAAAAGTACCGTTACGACATATTTTGACAAGGTCGGCACATATACAAACGCTGATGATATAGTTGCGGCTACCGGAATGGATAATATGGAAGCGGCTCGTCTTGCCGATAAAATGAGATACCGATCTATTGAGCAAAAAGAAGATTTTACTTTTGAAACCGTTCTTTCTTCACACTATAAGCTTGATATTCTGAAGAAAGCCAAAGAAGAGGGATATTTCATCAAGTGTTTTTTTATATTAACTGTAGATGCATCTGTAAACGTTGCCAGAGTGTCAGCCAGAGTTGCCTCAGGCGGACACAATGTTGATGAAAAATCAATCAGAGCACGGTATAGCAAATCTCTTGGCAACATTAAAGAACTTATGAAAATATGTGACATAATGCATGTTTACGATAATACCATCGAACCTGTAAGGATCATACGAAAACACAAAGATGAAATTTCCATATATCCAAACGATTTGTGGAGCGAACAAATGATACTGAATTTACTTTGATTCTAAATGCAATCACGTTTTTTCTCCTCTACTCTTTGCAATGAAAATTCGGCATACCCATATCAAAAATCGGAATGCCCGTAAATATTGACATATCCATAAAAAAGTGATATAAATTAGTCGTAAAAGCAGATAATAATATCTGTATTTTATATCATTCTACGGAGGTGTTTCAATTATGATGGGAAGACTCAGAGCGATGCGTGAGCCGCTCAAATATGTACAGGGCAGAGATGCACTGCTTAAATTTCACGAAGAAATGGGTTATATGGGCAAGCGCTGGCTGTTTGTATGCTCAAACAGCGGTTACAAGGCATGCCACGATAAGATAGAAAAGAGCTTTGAAGGTCTTGACGACTACAGACGTTACGAAGTATTCGGCGGAATATCCAGCAACGGCGAAATAAATAAGATGAAGGCTATTGTCGAGCAGGACAACATTGATACGGTAGTAGCCGTAGGCGGAGGCAGTGCCGTTGATACAGCAAAGGCTACTGCATACTACAGCGGAAAGCACATTGTGATAGCGCCTACAGTTGCGGCTACAGACGCTCCCTGCACGGGACTTTCCGTAATTTACAATGATGACCACAGCTTCGATAAATATCTGTTCTACCCCACAAATCCAGACGCTGTAATGGTCGACACGACCGTTATCGCAAATGCGCCCGTCAAGTTCCTTATCGCAGGTATGGGTGATGCGCTCGGCACATATTTTGAGGGTCGTGCTTCTATCCGCACCGAATCCGCAAGCCTTGAGGGTACGGGCATCACAAGAGCAGGTCAGGCACTTGCTCGTCTTTGCTATGACACGCTCCGTGAATACGGCAAGCAGGCTATCGAGGCTTGTAAAGTGCACGCCGTTACTCCCGCACTTGAGAATATCGTTGAAGCAAACGTTTACCTTTCAGGTGTCGGCGCCGATAACGTAAACTGTGCCGCCGCTCATTCATTCTACAACGGCGTTACTTCTCTCGGCATAAAGCACGCAGATCATGGCTGCTGCGTTGCACTCGGAACGCTTGTACAGCTTGTACTTGAGGGCGCGCCTAAAGAAGAATTCAAGGAAGTTCAGGACTTCTGCCTTGAGGTCGGTCTTCCCGTAACGCTTGAAGAAATCGGCGTTACCACGCCTGAGCAGGTTAAGACTATTTCCGAGAACGCTTGTATTCCAGGCGAAACTATCCACAACCTCGCCGGCGATGTACAGCCTGTTGAGCTGTATGACGCTATTATGCAGGCAGACGCTATGGGCAAGATTGCGCTCGGCAAGTAAGCCGAATACTTTATAAACAGTTTGAACCCCGCAAATGCGGGGTTCTTTTTGTATATAGTTATTCTATTGCAAAGCCGATTTTTTGCTTTGCTTTACCCTTATTTTTCTTTGCCGGTGATTTTTCAATCTTTCCGCCTGCAGGTTCTGCGTCGGAAATTATTTCCGCACCGTCAATGCTGTTATTTACATCATCACTGTCATCATCTTCTGTTTCTTCAACATCTTCCTTATCAAGAACAAGTGCGATTACCGAAGTGCGTGTAACGAACATTACCCGAGCGTATGCGTAATCGTCGATTTTATCGTAAAGCCTGCCTGCGCTGATCGTACCGTCATATACCGTATTTGTGCTGTTTGCAACATAGCCTATTGTTTCGATGAACGGGAGAAATGCCGCAACGGCTTCCTTATCATACTCGTTATTCTTGTCCTTTATCAGCTTTACTATCCTGCCGATTTCAAAAGGCTTTTTGCCGTAATAATGATCAATGCCCGTTATCGTTACAAAATATGTGTTTTCCATATTCGTACCTCCTTTGTTGATTTAATAATACCAAAAGAGCTGTACAATAAACAGGACTAAAAATAAATAGCACACTGTCACAGTATGCTTACAGTGTGCTTTCAGATATCAATCAAGAAAATAAGAGGCTTCCATATCCGCCGTGCTGAGTGCAAATGCAAGCGGGAACATCTCGAATGCCTTTCCCACGTTGTTTGTATTCTCTTCTCCGGAAAATCCCATATGATAGCGGATAGCAAACGCTTCCTCACGGGTAAGCCGCATAAAGCCGGTAATCATATAAACGGACTTTTCACCGTGTCCGTAAGGCAGTTTATCGTCAAAGAAATATGTAGGCACTTTATCCCACTGCCCGGTCTGCTCATTCTTAACATTGCGTGTACCTCTTGTATAAACGTCCACCTTGCATATATCGTGCAACAAAGCGCATATCGCAATAGTTTCCTCGCTCGCAGCAAGCTTGTACATATCACGCACACGCTCACGCTCAAGATACGCCTTGAAGCAGTGATATACATTCAGCGAATGCTGTGCAAGACCGCCGTCATATGAGCCGTGAAAGCGTGTGCTTGCAGGCGCTATAAAGAAGTCGCTCTTATTTACAAGATAATCAAGCAGTTTCTCAATGCCGTCCCTGTGAACGTACTGTGCAAAGATATCAAGTATCTCCTTCTTGTTGCCTTCTATCTGTTCGGGTGTAAGTATCTTGTTTTCTGCATTAAGCGGCATAATATAAATTCTCCTCAGTCAACAAAAGCCCCGCATTGCAGGGCTGAGTGTTAAATAATATGCTTATTCTCCAAGCGCTATGCTTTCAGGGAAGATATTTGCACTTTCGTCCTTTGAAAGGTAAGTTGTAGTTACAAAACCGTTGATAACCGCACCGTCCGATATTGCAATAGAGCCTGCCTTGATATCACCGATTATAACCGAATCTCTGTCAAGCTGTATCTTGCCCGAAATCTCAATATTGCCCTTTATCTTACCGTTGAGCTGAGCTACCTGGGAAGTAAGGTCGCCTATCAGCATTGAATCATTCGCCATTACAGCCTGTCCCTTAAGACGAACATTACCCTGTACAGCGGAGTTTTTCATGCTGATGTTATCGCAGGTCAGATCGCCTACGACCTTGCCGTTTATATTTATATTCTTGGTGGTGTCAACGTTGCCCTTTATATTACCGTCTATCTTCATATCGGCAAACGAACGTATGTTTCCGTCAATCATAGTGTTCTTTGAGATAACGGTCATTTCCTGAGCGCCGTCTGTTCTCATACCGCCGGCGAAAGGCGCCCCGCCAAAGCCGGAACCGCCGTTGTCCTGAGCAAATCCGCTGTTCTGTGCATTCTGCATGCCCTGATCGGATCCGTTGTCCTGAGCGTTCTGTGCAAATGCGATATTATGATCGCTCTGTGCACCCTGCATATTCTGCGCAAAGCTGTTATTCTGATTATACTTTTCATTCATATCACGGGCTATTCTCTGTGAGAAATCCTGTCCGGCATTTTGTCCTGCAAAGCCGCCGTTTGACGCTGTACCCTGCTGTACATTCTTAACACTCTGCTCCTGTGAGTTTGCTCCGAAAGTCTGTGAAGGCTGTGCATTCTGAACCGGTTGTGCCTGCTGAGCATTCTGTGCAGACTCGCCCTGCTGTGTATCGGCGCTATCGTTCATATATGCCGCAACATCCTTGACCTCTTTGCGGTTTTCAGACGATCTGGGATTTGTAAGCTCCTTCATAGCCTGTGAAAAATTATCCTTGATTCCCATTGTTATCCCTTTCTTGAAATCAGAATTATTTATTGAAATTGGATCGGTTCGGTCTTATGCGAAAGACTGCCGAATTTATATCCTTTGTCTTTCAGTGCCTTTATGATATCCTCTATCACCAGCACTGTATTGTCACGGTCACCCGTATTATGGAACAATATCACAGGCGTTGAAAACTCCTGTGCGTCTGCAAGCACATTGGTGTAAAGCGTTGTCCAGCCATATCCCTGCCAGTCATTACTGTCAACATTCCAGTCGAAATATGTAAATCCTCTGCGATCCATCTCTGCAATAATATCGTCACGTGTGTCGGTATTATAGTCGTTTACACTGCCGCCGGGGAATCTGTATATATCAGGCGCTTTTCCAGTTGCTTCAAGAACTATGTCATAAGCTTCCTTAAAATCCGCAAGAAATGCGTCTACCGAGGCGTATATCTTTTCGTAATCGTGAGAAGCGGAATGAACACCTATCGTATGCCCTGCGTCGCTAATTTCTTTCAGCAATGAATAACAATATTCAGTGCGCTCCGGTACAACAAAGAATGTTGCCTTTACGTTTTCCTGACGCAGATAATACAGCAGATTCTCTGTCAGCACAGAAGGACCGTCATCAAAAGTCAGATAAACCGTGTTTTTGCTGTCCTCAAATTCGCCGTCATATTTTTCGGCGTAAAGATTAGGGTAAAGCGTTGTGTACTTGTCGGTATCCGCAGAGCTGTCCGGTACGCTTTCGGGAGCTGATGACGTTTCGGGCGCCTTTGTGGTTTTTGCGGTGGTTGTTACCGTTTCAGGCGCCGTAGTTGTTTCCGGCTTTACGCTTTCGGTCACAGAAGGATCCGCCTTTGTCGTGTTCTCCGCAGTACTATCACCTTTGGAGTTATCGGAACTTTCTGTCGCCGAAGACGATATATCTTCAGACTGTGCCGACAGACGTGAATTCAGCCTGTCTATCTCTGCGGCTTTCTTGTTGTTGTCTACAGCGAAAATTATACAAAGCACCGTAGGTACGATTATGAGCAAAGCCGTAACAGTCAGTATCAGATGCTTGAAAAATCTGACGCTACCGAAATACAAGCATACCACTCCCCTTTGACATATATCAGTATCATACTATATTTATCGTGTTTTGTCAAGTAAAGTCGAACAATGTGAAGACATTTCCGTAATTTTTTTCTTATAGCGTTGCTTCAAAAGCAGCTACTATTTTTGTTGTTTTTTACTAAATCAAGGCGAGAAAATTTATTGATATTCTATAAAATGCAAAATATCGGTTGTAAAAAATGCTCAAATGTATTATAATTGTTATATTATTCAGCCCGCTTTGCGTAAGTGGGCAGAGCGGAGGGTGATCTAGTGAATACCGAAGAGATAAAATGGATATCGTACTACGGCAAAGACATAAGTGCGATCAGCTGTTCTTTTCACGAGAAGTTAAATAAATTCGGCTTTTGCCTTGTCCTTGACGAATACGGAGCGGACAAAGCGACAAAGGCTCAGATAGGCATACTTGATACCGTACTTGAAAAGCAGGCTCCCAATATCCTGCTGATATGCCCCAGGCATCTCATGCATAGCTGGTACCGCTCGGTAGTAACTTCAAACGGCGTCGACTTCAAGATGATATCGGGCTCGTCAAAGGCTATCACCTACTTCAACGAAAACACATCAAATACATATATAATCGCAGAAGAAGCGCTTGAAGCGGATAATCCGCTTATGCAGAAGTTTGCAGATGCAGGTCTTACATGGGATCTTATTATAATCGATGCAGGGCTTAGCACCTCCGGAATAAAGCGTGAACTTTATACCGAGCATATACATGCAAAGGCTGAAAAACTCATAGTACTTAGTCCTATTCCCTGCGGCTATATGCAGAGCCATGATGAGATAAAAGGTCTTGTAAAGAGCCTGCTTGCAGATGAAAGCAAATCTGCGGCAGTCGATAACATAAGCTTTGACGAAAAGACTATCTGCTTTAATCCGGATACCCCCGTAATGCGCTATTTTGACAAATCCGTATATAACGGTGATGTGTCAAGAAACGTTACCTTGCTTGAATATGAATTCTCTCATGATTTCATTTCCAATTCACGAAGACTGATTGATATAAAGACCGGGCTTCCGCTTTACGCACAAGGCGGCAATATTTTTGAAGAATACGGTCTTGAAGCGAAAAAAACATATACAAAGCCCTCATATAACGTTGCCGATGTGCGGGAGTTACGCGATGTTGACAAGAAGCTCGACTGCTTCCTCACAAAGCTTGACGAAGTGCTCAAAGGTTCGGAGAACCGTGCTGTCGTATACTGTGTGACAGGTTCTACTATCCTGTATCTGAAAAAGGTAATTTCCGCCCTGTATCCGAATATAAGCGGACTTCTCAAGATCGACAGAGGCGATATCTTCAATACAAGATACGACAACTTTACAAACGAAACACGCGACAACGCAAGAATAGTTCTTACCGTTGACAAGATAGGTTCTATAAACCCGCAGATAAAAGGCTTCACCCACATATTCAACTATGAACTGCCGGACAGCCCCGTTATATTTGAACAGCGTGCCGCACGTCACGGCGGAAAGGACGAACAGTCAAGAGAATTTATCGTATTCTCCGACAAGAACAAACTGTTCGATTCAAGAATGCTGTCAAAGGTACTTTTCGGCAAGATATATAAGAGCATAGTAGCCGGACTTCCCGGCAGAAACGTTTTGTTTGACCTGCCGAATGCCGCACAGCTGATAACCGACGGCATAAGGGATCTGCAGTATGTATGCTCATATACGGGCGAGGTTTCAAACTGTCACGATGTAATCACCCAGTTCAGGAGTGATTACAACATTTCGCCGTCAATAGATATCTCCACAGCGGCAAAGGCTCACGAATATACAAAGCTGAAACTCGACAAGATATACCGTGCTTTCGGCATTGAAAACAGAATAAAGGAAAATGCTTCCACCGAAGAAAAGGTGCTGAAACCGATGATAAAAGAAGCGCTTGAGCGTTTTAACGGTTCACTGATTTATCTTGACGAACAGCAGCATATAGTTGCACTCGGCGGAACACAGCTAGAAGAATGCCTTTACAGCGAACAGTTCCGCTCATATAAGGAACGTTGTGCCTCAGATGATATTTCGACAGGCATACGCGCCGCACAAAAAGCATTTGAAAATTTCATTACCGACAACAAGAGCGCAGAGTTGCGTTTATGCGTAAATCAGCTTCCCGACACGGTAAAGATGCCTGTATTGCTTAATTCGTGGCGGTATCTCACCGACAACTTTATGATACAGGAAACTTTCAGACAATTTATGAAAAAATACAATGAGGGAGTGATGTAAGGTGGAGGCTTTTCGTAACGAAGAAATTGCGGGACTTTTAGGCGATTTTTATCAGGCGCACGCCAATGAAAACCGCGAGGTAATGGAACAGTCGCTGATGAAGATGCAGAACCTGCTTTACACAGGTGAAGCCGACAGCACCCCGTTCAAGGATTATTTCAATTCCGTATTCGGCGGACGTACTCCGTACAACGCTTCTCTGTCAGTAAGCGACTATCCTAAAGAGTCGATCATCAGAGAACTTTTACAGAACACATTTGGCTGTTACTACTCCGACCCCGATATCAAGGTTCTTTTCAACTTTGAGCAAAACGGAGAAATCAGGCTTACATACAACGAGGACGGTTTCACGCTTGAACAGATACTCTACTATCTGAGTATCGGCAGAAGCGACGGCGACAAATCCCGAGAAGGTCGTTTCGGTGTAGGTTCAAAGAGCGTTTTTATGAATGTTGAATGGTTGAAGCTGCGTTCAAACAACTTCAATTTCAGGATAGTAAACGACGCCGGCATTCTCAAGATAAGAGAACTTAATCTCACAGCTCCCGTATTCAAGGGCACCGAGATAATCTTCAAGGTATCCGAAGAAGAACAGGCTAAGATAAAAGAAAACCTTGTAAATCTTACGATCCACAAGGGCGAATATATCAACCTTGTTGAGTTCTGCTTTGCATTTATCAGAAAGAAACAGCTCGGAAGATTCGGCGAGGCAGAAAACCCGAGCCGCACCTTCAATATAGCCGTAATGGATATGGGCAAGCCCCTTGCCGTATATAAGGTTATCCGTTACCAGAAAACTCCCGATGACGACCCGACCGTGCGTTTTCTTCAGAACGGCAAGAGCGTTATCGAGTTCATCTGGCACGAAAACGAGGGCTTTGTATACCTCATTCCGTTTGCTGTATCAGCCGCAAGACGTGATACGATAGTAAAGGTGCTTCTTGATAAGTACAACTACTTCTCTACCTATGAGCTGACAGGTCTTATCAAGTCAACAGGCGAAGACTTTATCAAGGAAAAGCTCTCGGCATTCTTCATAAGCGTGCCGAACTCATATATCACGACCCACAGAACCGGTATACGCCACGAATGCGAGGAAGAGGTTTCAGAGGCTATAAACAGGGATCTCAAGTTCATGATAGAAAAGTACTCCCGCTATTTTGTCCTTGAGCTTCTGCAAAGGACAAATTCAGAAAAGTACTATATGCGTCCCAAGCACTATGTGTTTGAGTTTTTCAGCAACTATCTGACAACCAGCGTAATGGTAGGCGACCTGCGCAGTGTGTTCCACAACAGCATATCACTCCTGCTCCCGGGCAAGAATGAAGCTATGCCATACTCCGAGGTAAAACAGCTTGGCTTCTTCTCTATAACCGACCACGTTTCAAAACAGGAGCACGAAAGCGGTGCGGCATTCACTGAGTATATCGAGGACGAACTTGCCAAGATGCGCAAAGATGTGGCGGATATGCCTGAAAACATCATAATGGCAAGCTACAACTGGATTGACGAGGAAACCGAAGAAGAAGGCAGAGAATTCTGCTACAACTTCAACTTTGACGGTAACACCTATGTTCTTGACAGTGAGAAAAACCCTGCAATAAAAGACTTTGACTTAAGCTTCGGCTTCAGGAGCATAGTCAGCCTGAAACTCGGCAAGTACGTTATAAACGACGCTGTTGCAGATGAAGACGCACTTATAGGCGCATTGGGTCTGTTCGACGCTATGTACGGTCAGGACTACAAGATAGGAATGAGGTACTTCCAGTTCAACGTACATTACCGTGATATCACTCACAACTTTGACGTTGCCCGTATGACGGTACATAACCTGAAACGTGCTTACGATTGCATAGTTGCCCACAAGAACAGCTTTGAAAATCATCAGATATACAACGAAGTCATAAATATGCTGATAAACAGCTTCACACAGGGCAAGGACACAATGACCTTCCTGCGTGAGATGAAACAGCAAGGCAGTGACATAACGCTCCAGCTCGATATCAACAAGAAGTTCAGATTTGCCGCTTACGGCAAACAGTTTATGATACCCAGCAGTATCACCAACGCCGACCTTCTTGAAATAATCGGCGATGTATACGCACTTATCAACTGCGGTATGTTCAACGGACGTGTATTCGACTTTTCGTTTATGAAATCGGGCTACTCATTTGAGAAATCATCTCTGATGAGCTTACTGCGCGAAAGCGATCTCACCGATGAAAAGGTATCGGCAGTTATCCCGAATCTCTACATATGCGACCTTAAAATCCCCCGCATAGCACTTCTCGGTGAAAAAGACAAGATTATCCGTATCATTGATATAAACGACCCGATAACAGACGAGGAACGCAAGAATATCACAAAGTACGTTGTACTGCGTGACGACTGCACCAAGCCTGAGTTTGCAAAGTACGTAGAGTATCTGCTTACAGGCGAAAACAACAACGTTCTCAGCCAGTTCTATTCAAGCACTGAAGAACCGAACCAGGTACTGCTTGATCAGATCCCGTACTATTACAAGCCTCTGCCTTCAATTACCGCAGATGAATTACAGTTCCTGCGTACAAAGTACAAGGCACTGCGCAGCCTTTCAAATCTGCGTATATACCGCAATTACTTTGCAAAGGACATAAACGGTACAATGTTCGGCTACGGCGGAACCTGCTCCTGCTGCGGATTTGAGTCAAGCATTATCAACAACTATGTTATAAAGAGCTTTGAAGTCGGTCTTTTCAAGGATGACAGGGAAGAAAAATTCAAGTTCTCCCTTTATATGTGCGCAAATGACTCCTACGCCGCAAGCGGTTGGATTATCGAGGACATCAGCATAGGCGGTATGAGCCCGTTTATATGGCTTGACGAGATCTCCACATGCGAGGTTATCCCGCCCGAGTTCCTCCTCTGCACTATCAAGTACCGTTGCCAGCTGACATATGATATCATAGGCAGCGAAGGACGTGAAAAGGGTGAGATAGTCACTATGGAAAGCGTAAGCGACGGCGAACAGAAGACAATGGATATCATTCTTTCACCTCTTATGATGGCTAAGTGGATAGAAGATAACCTGTCGGACGAGTATGCTACAGATAATTCCGACAACAGCGATTCAGAAGCACAAAATTAAATATGTAACCGCTCCGGAAACAGAGCGGTTATTATTTTATACAGCGAAAGCCGTACCAATGCAGTCTGCACCGGTACGGCTTTATATCATAGCAAATTGTTTATATGATATCCTTGATATCGACATTCACGCCTGTAAGACCTACATAAGCGCCCTGCTTTGCCTCATCGCTTTCTGCATGAGCAAGTAACCATTTGTTGCAAGCCCAGAGCGTCTTATCTTCTTCATATACGGGTGTAATGTTGGGCTTTGCGCCGTTTGTACCCTTAGGCAGTGCGATTACCACCTTGAAGCATCCGTCCTTAGTCGCATTGCAGGGAGCGTAATGCAGTGTTGTTGCATAAACCTCGACAACATCTCCTGCCTTCGCCTTGAATGCCTTGACCCTTGAAGTGTCAAGCTTGCCGTCAACAATATCATCCTCTTTAGCAACGAGCAGAATAAAATCATACAGACCTATGTTGAACTCGCTGTCACGGTGATACTCAAGGCAGTTGAGCTTTGTGTTGTGACCGTTGCACCAACCAAGCTGGATAGGCATACCGCCGTAAGCGTTGTTCTGCAAAAGTCCGAACAGCTTTGTATTTTCAAGCGCCGCCTCGCTCGGAACATATCCTACAGCGTCTGGTAACGGCGTGCTCTTGTCGAGCGCTGAAAGCAGGTCGCTAACGTCATAGCCGGTATGTACCTTGCCGTATACGGCAAATTCCTTATCGTTTACCGAATATATCTTCATATCAGATTCTCCTTTTAACTTGCAGAATTCTTCTGCGTGTTAACGTTTTCACAAACAGTAAAGAAAACAGCCATAAGCTACTAACTCATGGCTGTCTTTAATGTAAAAATTAGTCCTCAGCGGGTGCGCCAACGGGACATACACCTGCACAAGCACCGCAGCTAACACATGTGTCAGCATCGATAACGTACTTGCCGTCACCTTCAGAAATTGCCTCAACGGGGCACTGAGCAGCACAAGCGCCGCAAGCGATGCAATCATCAGAAATTTTATAAGCCATCGGAATGATCCTCCTTGTGATTTTTTGTCATAGAGTTATATGACTTGTTTATATTGTAACACAATTTCGGAAAAAATCAAGTCCTTTTGATAAATTTGTATTGAAATATCACGCTTTTTTCTGAAAATTTACGCCATTTTCAAGTTAGCGTTAAGCAACTGTAAAACCGCTCCCCGTCTTGCTTTGCAGTTTTAGTCGAGTAAAGCGAGCAACTTGTCCTTGCTGACAAAACCTACCGATTTGTCTATCTGTTTACCGCCCTGAAAAGATATTACGCAGGGTATAGAATCTATGCCGAAGCTCATTGCAAGCTCACGTTCATCATCCGTATTTACCTTGCAGATTTTTATTTCAGGGTGCTCTTCTCCAAGCTCCTCAAGCACAGGGCCGAGCATTCTGCACGGACCGCACCACGATGCCCAGAAATCCACTAAAACCGGCTTATCGGACTGTAAAACCTCTTCCTTGAAGTTTTCTGACGTTACATCTATATGGCTCATAATTGATACTTCCTTTCATTTTTTCGGTTTATTGCTTTCCAAAGAATATAGTGCGCAAATTTATCACACTTATTCTGAATATGATTTTAGCACATACAAAGGGATTTGTCAAGATAATCCGTAACCGTTACTGATTTTATTTTTTCAAAAACAAGTTGCAAAAAACGATGGGATATGATATACTTTAAGAAATATGGAATATCATAACCGGTGCGGAAGATGCATCGAATGTCGGAAAGACAAAAAGGAAAGGAAACTGAAAAATGGCGGAATTTTCAACAAGCGAGCACGAGCTCGTACTCGTCATTGACTTCGGCGGTCAGTACAATCAGCTTATCGCCCGCAGAGTCAGAGAACATAACATATACTGCGAGGTCATCTCATACAAGACACCTATCGAGCAGATAAAAGCGAAGAATCCCAAGGGTATTATCTTCACCGGCGGTCCGAGAAGCGTATATCTTGACGACTCCCCCAGAATGACAAAAGAAATATTTGAGCTTGGAGTACCGATATTCGGCATCTGCTACGGTGCGCAGTTTATGGTTTACGGTCTTGGCGGTACTATCGGCAAGGCTAACGAAAACGCCGCCGCTGAATTCGGCAGAACAGAGTGCGAATTTGATACAGACTGCGCCGTATTTGACGGTCTTAAGAAAAACTCTGTCGTATGGATGAGCCACAACGACTACATCGAGGTTCTCCCTGAAGGCTTCAAGGCTGTAGGTCACAGCGACAAATGCCCCTATGCCGCAATCGAGAACGTTGAAAAGGGATTTTACGCTACACAGTTCCACCCCGAAGTAAACCACACCGAACAGGGCTTTGATATGCTCGGAAACTTCCTTTATAAAGTATGTCACTGCAAGGGCGACTGGACAATGAAGAACTATGCGGAGGAAGCTATAAAGCAGATCCGTGAAAAAGTCGGTGACGGCAAGGTACTGCTTGCTCTTTCGGGCGGCGTTGACAGCTCGGTAGCCTGCGCACTGCTTTCAAAGGCAGTCGGCAACCAGCTCACCTGCGTGTTCGTTGATCACGGCTTTATGAGAAAGAACGAGGGTGACGAGGTCGAGCAGGCATTCAAGGACTGGGACGTGAACTTCATCAGAGTAAATGCAGCAGACCGTTTCATCGGCAAGCTTGAAGGCGTATCCGACCCCGAAACAAAGAGAAAGACCATCGGTGAAGAATTCATCCGTGTATTCGAGGAAGAGGCAAAGAAGATCGGCAAGGTCGACTTCCTTGTACAGGGTACGATCTACCCCGATGTTATCGAAAGCGGTACAGGCGATGCCGCTGTTATAAAGTCGCACCACAACGTAGGCGGTCTGCCCGACTATGTTGACTTCAAGGAGATAATCGAGCCGCTCCGCCTTTTATTCAAGGACGAGGTAAGAAAGCTCGGTACAGAGCTTGGCTTATCGGATGTCCTCGTATGGCGTCAGCCGTTCCCCGGACCCGGTCTTGCTATCAGGATCATCGGCGAAATCACCCGTGAAAAGCTGGCAACCCTTCAGGACGCAGACTACATCTTCCGTGAGGAGATCGCAAACGCAGGTCTTGACCGCAGTATAAACCAGTACTTTGCGGTACTTACAAATATGCGCTCGGTAGGCGTTATGGGCGACGACAGAACTTATGACTACACCCTCGCATTAAGAGGCGTTACGACCAGCGACTTTATGACCGCCGACTTCGCAAGGATCCCTTATGACGTGCTTGAAAAGGCAAGCGTAAGAATTGTAAACGAGGTCAAGAATATCAACAGAATCTGTTACGATATTACAAGCAAGCCGCCGGCTACGATTGAGTGGGAATAATACAAATTAATATAAGGAGAGCTACACTCGTTGCTTGAGGGTAGCTCTTTTTCTATATCACCGCAATTAACAAACCTTTTTGTATCAATCTATTTAAAAACCATTTTGAGATGATTTTCGGGTACAGTTTGCAGATACAAAAGTATTGCATTTGCACCACTTTTATGATATAATCACAACTATTGAGGAGAGATAGAGGTTAGTCTTTTATGTATAAGCCACTTTGAAATTTGCTAATTGATAAGGAAATGAGTAAAAGAAGCAATTGATGGAAGGAATCAATATATCAAAATCCACTATGGATAAGATAAGAAAAAATTAAAAAGTATCAATGGAAATACTGGACAGATTATATTTTCGTTTTTCCTGCGATATTTCTGATATTATTGAACATTTTGGCGAGGTTGAAAAGTAATGAATTATATAGGATCCAAATACTCACTTCTTGATTTTATTCATAGAACGATATCGGATGTTACTGGTTACAAGTCGGGTGATGATTATGTTTTTGCTGATTTATTTGCCGGAACTGGTGTTGTTGGAGCAAGTTATAGAAAAGATGGTTGTAGAGTTATTTCAAACGATATCCAATATTATAGCTATGTAATTAATAAATATTTCATTGAGGGATCGGAAAGCATAGATAAATCGTTGATAAATAATTTGAATCTAATAGAAAATGTCGATGGCTTTATATATGAGAACTATTGTGCAGGTTCGGGTAGCGGCAGGAATTATTTCACAGATAACAATGGCAAAAAATGTGATGCTATAAGGATAGAAATCGAAAAGCTTTTTGATCAAAATTTGATATCCGAAGAAACATATTTTGGACTTTTAGCCTGTCTTGTAAATTCAATAGATAGGTATGCAAATACTGCATCAGTATATGGAGCTTTTCTTAAGCACATAAAAAAATCGGCGCAAAAACAGTTTGAATTAGAATTATTACCAAAAATTCAAGGACCTAAAGGTAACGTCTATAATGAAGATGCGAATAAGCTGATAAAGAGAATTCAAGGTGATGTTTTATATCTTGACCCACCGTATAATGCAAGACAATATTGCTCAAATTATCACGTTCTTGAAACTATTGCACGATATGATTGTCCTAAATTGAAAGGCAAAACAGGGTTACGAGAATCAAACGGACAAAAAAGTAAATATTGCTCTAAAAAAACATTGGAAAGCGAATTTGAAAATTTGATTGCAAATGCAAAATTCAAATATGTTTTTTTAAGCTATAATAACGAAGGCTTAATGAATGTAGATGCAATAAAAAATATATTGTCGAGATACGGAACATATCGATGTTATACTCAATCTTACAGGCGATTTAAGGCAGATAGGGACGAAAACAGAAATATTTCCGGCAAAGAAACGACTGAGTATTTGCATTGCTTAATAAAAGAGGGCTAGAATGGGAAAATATAATGATTTGGATTTATCTCAATGGAGAGAATATACTGACATTGAAACTGATTCATTGTGGATAATAGATAAAAGGGATAATAGCGGTGCTCATAGTGGACATTATCATGGAAATTTTGTTCCACAAATTCCTCATCAATTATTTTCAAGATACACAAAAAGGGGTGATTGGATTTTAGACCCGTTTATGGGAAGCGGAACGTCGTTAATAGAGGCACAGCGTATGGGGAGAAATTCAATCGGAATAGAAATTCAACACGATGTAGCAAAAGAAGCTTATGACAGAATCATCACTGAAAAAAATAATATGGCCAGAACGAAGGTTGTAGTTGCTGATAGCCAAACTTATAATATAAATAAACTATTAGTATCAGAAGGCATAAATAAAGTTCAATTTGTAATAATGCATCCTCCATATTGGGATATTGTGAAGTTTTCCGAAAATCCTAAGGATTTGTCAAATTGCAACAGCATTAATGAATTCTTGGATTCTTTCGGTAAAGTGATCGATAACTCGTTAAGCGTTTTAGATAAAAATAGATATTGTGCAGTTGTTATCGGCGATAAATACGCTAACAGCCAGGTAATTCCACTTGGATTCTATTGTATGAATTTGATGATGGAAAAAGGTTTACTTATAAAAGCTATTTTGGTAAAAAATTTTGGCGAAACAAAGGGAAAATCAAACAAACAGGGCATTTGGCGCTATCGTGCATTAGCCAGCGATTTCTACATATTTAAGCACGAGTATATTTTTGTATTCAAAAAAGTAAAGAAGTAAAGTCAATATACTTTTAAAAAAGAATCAGAAATTTTAACAAAATTGATGTTCTGTTCGACTATATCAAAAGCGTAATATTCGGTGTCATGTATGGATGTATACGAATAAATGTTTTCAAATTTCTTTCCTAGAATATATTTTATCACTTCAGGATCACTTGTTTCAGCGGCAATAATGCACGGTATAATTTTCACTTTTTTTCTACTATAGTTTGGAATAATGTAATCAAATAGCCATTTTATATACCAATTAAGCTGATGATCCACAATATTGACTGTAGGCTGTTCATCTTTTAATTCTATTACTTTAAAGCAAATGCAATCATCGCTTTCTTGTATTATTAATATATCTATTCTTTGCATACCAACTCCGCAAGAAACTTCGTTGCCTATCCAAAAATCTTTTTCCGGAAATTCAAGCAGATTTAACGAGCGTATATTTTGTAAAATAAATGCTTGTAGATGTGTTTCAAACGCATTTTTACTGTTTACTTTATGTAGTAATCTGTTTATTATAGATAGCGAACCTTGTCTGCCATTATAAGCTGTGTCACTACTGCTTTCCTGTATTTTGTTTGATAAATAATCATACGTATAACCAGCAGATACCTTTAGGGGAGTGCTTTTGCTTTGTAATTTTGATAATAAGTCCTCGAATTCAAAATCAGTAATCATAGTGCATCCACGATTACCTTTTAATTTCCTATATATTAAGCTCCAGCATAATTCATAGGGATGATTTTTGCCTTCTAAGGAATCCAAGTATTCGTGTTCTGTTACGCCTACTGGGTATACACCATAATCAGATGCTTCAATGAGTATACGATACGACAATCCTTTTCCAAGTTCATTTTTTAAGTAATTATTGGAGTCGTTTTCATCAAAGAAAGCTTTAGATTTTGCTCTGAATATTCCGAAAAACTGTCCCTGATTATCACCTGTCGCTTGTAAGTAAAAAATAATATTATCGCCGATTTGTATGCGAGAAATGTCAGCTATCATTCCTACTAAGTTGCGCTCTGTGTTAGCGTTATACTTAATATTTGGATCGCTTAAAAAAGTTGATTCTTTTTCACCCGCACCAGTACCCGCAAACAAATATTCTAAGTGATATTTAAACGTCTGTTTGTTTACAATAAAAATATGTGTATTCATATCATTTCTCCATCAAGTGTTTTCTGAATTCTAATGGGTCATACCAAAAGCAACCTTCACAAGCATTTTCTTCGCCGTTGTGGTGGGCTTCGCCTTTGTAGTATGACATCGGGTAACCTAGATTCTTGGCATCATATCTTATTCCTGTCCGAATGCATTCTTTGCAGAATTGGCGTTTAGCATCATTAGCAGCTTTGCTTAGTGGCTGAAAATCGGATAATTTTTGATTTTCATTTCGCATGACACGATCTTCATTTTTCATACCATTTTTATGATCTACTTCTGGATTTGATGTCCCTAATATTACGCAACGCTTACTTTGGATTTGTCTTTTTATATCTGATCTGATATGTTGTGAATAGTCACCATTATTGAACCCTGCAGTTCTTATTGCATCGGTTCTATTTCCTGATGTGCGAGTTTTATCTCTTTCAACAACATACTTTCTTCCAAAAGGTCCATCATCTCTTGACCACCCAGCACCATTTAAAAGTTGGAGACCTTGGTATTCCCCCACGAATTCATCAACAGATACCCATCGGCTAAAACCGTTCTCATCTATTCCAGCTAATTCTTCAAATAATTCAATTTTTGTTTTCTTTTTTGCCATTTTTTCCATCCTCCAGAAATAATTTGTATGTTTCTATTTCAAGCGCATCAGCTATACGCTGTATATTTTCAAGCGAAATACTCCGTCGATAACACTCAATGGCGCTTATATAAGTACGATGCATGCCACATTTTTCAGCAAACGCTTCCTGAGATATTCCCATAGCTATACGATACTTTTTCAGGTTATCACCAAATACTTTTATAATATCCATAGTTGCAATCCTCCTTTATTTTATTATAATCGTGATGAACACTATAAGTCTACATACAATAAGTATCTACGAATAAATTGCAAAATCTAAAAATGTTTCTTTACAATTAAACTGTGTGCTGTAAAATCGCAAAGTTTTTTAGCAAACAAAGTGTATATACAATATCTTATTTTTAATTAGTTGCTACTTAGCAAAAATCGATAGAATGTTACATAATAGTTGGTTTTTATTTTGATTATTATGTTATATAAATATATCAATTTCATCTTCTCCCCATTGACACCCACCCTCTTTTCATCTATAATTAATATATCAATTTTATTCCACCTGAAAAGAGGAACCCTCTAAATGAAAACCAAGCTGTCATCAGACATAGACATAAACGAAATTAAAGGCGAGATAACAAAGACCGTATCCCACGGACGTGCGTACAACTTCTTCCAAAAATTGTTCGGCATCCGTGACGATATGATGGACAACGCCGAAATACAGCAGATGATGGAGGACAACACCGTTATCAGCGGCTCGAATATGTGGATACTGATAATGGCGATATTCATTGCGTCTATCGGTCTTAATGTAAACTCCACCGCCGTTATTATCGGTGCAATGCTTATCTCTCCGCTGATGAGCGGTATTCTCACGATGGGCTACTCGCTTGCAACCTTTGACCTGACTTTGCTTCGGAAAGCATTTACACGCTTCGGCATTCAGGTTATAATCAGCCTTATTGCGTCAACCTTGTATTTTGCAATTTCTCCGCTGACAGTCGCCACAAGTGAGATGATAGCAAGGACAAGCCCGACGCTGTGGGACGTGCTTATCGCATTATTCGGCGGTATCGCAGGCGGAATAGGCAATACCCGAAAGAAAAAGAGCAATGTAATTCCAGGTGTGGCTATAGCAACCGCTCTTATGCCGCCGCTTTGCACCACCGGCTACGGACTTGCTACAGGACAGCTGAGGTTCATAGCAGGCGCATTCTATCTTTTCGTCATAAATACATTGTTCATTATGCTTTCGGCGGCATTTATCACAAAGCTTATGCGTATTCCCACTCACAAAATAAACGATACAAAAAAAGAACGCAGAATACACAGATTTGTGATACTTATAACAATTCTCACAATAGTTCCAAGCGTACTCATCGGCGCATATAAAGTCTATGAAACGGTTATGAAACAGAATCTTTCCGGCTACCTTGACAATTCGTTCACGTTCAACGATACAAAAGTAGTACAAAGCCAGATCGATGTAATAAACCGTGAAGTATCGCTTTCGCTTGTCGGTACTCAGCTTTCCGACGATGTGATATCAGTGCTTGAAAAAAACCTCAGTAATTACGGACTGGAAAACTACAAGCTTAATATCACGCAGAACAAAACCGTTACCACCGACAATTCCGATCAGATAACCATAGCGCTTCAGGAGCAGACTATCGAATCGCTTCAGAAACAGCTTGACGAGCAGGAAAAGAACTTAAAAGAACAGCAGAAAAAGCTTGATGAAATGCAGTCCTCTGCCGCTTCGCAGCCCGATATGAAAAAGCTTTCCGAAAAAGCCGCCGCAATTTTTACGGAAATTTCAGATATCAGTTGCGGCATAATGACCGATTCTGACGGCGAGTATATTCTTCTCTGCGGAACGGCAAAAAAAGCTCTTTCAGCAGACAAGCAACAGACTGTTAAAAACTGGCTTGTTACCGAAACAGGAGTTTCAAGAGCCACAATAAACATCACAGCCAGACAATAACATATAACATACAAAAGCCGGTTGTTCTTCTTACAGACAGTCGGCTATTGTATTTTTTATCATTTTGTGATATACTAAATTTAATCATTATGTGTATTTGAGCCGACTTTAGAGCCTGAAATCCTTTGCACCGGAATTACGGGCTCTTTACTTGATATGAACAAGGTCTGCCCGATCATTTATTCTTATAGCTGTAACTTAATATTTTTCTCGGTCAACAATTACAGAATTTTCCGTCGGAACCGGAAAATTCGCAAGAAGTTGCGAATTTTATCTATAAATTTGCTGAAATCTGTTGACTTTTTGAATTGCGCAGTGTATAATACTAAGTGATCAGGCATACCTTTAAAGGTATGTTTTCATGAAAATCAGCTATAAGAAATTATGGATCAGACTAATTGAAAAGGATATATCCCCAGCAACACTCAGAAAAGATCTCAATATAGCAACAGGTACAATGACAAAACTCCGTAAGAATGAGGAGGTGGCTTTGTCGGTACTGCTCCGTATCTGCGAGTATCTTGACTGTAATATCGGAGATATATGTGACGCAGTTCCCGATACCGACAGGTATACGGACTGATTTGTCTTACCCATAATTTAAAAACGGCTTTAGTTCCGATAAAGCCGTGAATCAGAGGGAGAAAAAATATGGCAATATGCAGTAAATGCGGCTCGCAGTTACCGGACGGTGCAAAATTTTGTCTGAACTGCGGTGCACAAAGCTCAGGCTCACAAGAAACCTCACAACCATATCAAGCAGGCAACTCAAAACGTGAAACTGTTTTTGAAGGCGAAATACATAAATGTCCGTCATGCGGAGAGGTGTTAGGCGCATTTGTAACCACCTGTCCGTCGTGCGGCTATGAAATTAGGGGCGGAAAAGCTTCGGCGTCTTTACACGAATTTTCTTTATCGCTGGCTAATGCAACATCGGATGAACAACTTGCAACAATTATCAGAAGCTTCCCTGTTCCGAACACCAAAGAAGATATCTTTGAATTTCTCATTCTCGCATCATCAAACATAACAGGCAATACACAGCAGAATATATGTGACGCATGGGCGGTAAAGTTCAGACAGGTCGAGCAAAAAGCTAAACTCGCTCTTACTGCCGACGCAGACAAGGCAAAATTCAATGAACTGTACGAGCAGGCAAAGAAAAAGCTCACCCGGGACAAATATGTTAAAACAGCTAAAAAAGCAGGTAGCTTTCTTGTAAAGATAAGTAACTCTCTTCCTCAGGTAATCATTACTCTTGCATGGTCGATAAGTATTGCTGTTCTTGTAATAATCTGCTGTCAGAACGTTGACAGTTCAGGATTCAGCCCGTTACAGTTAGTTACTATGCTTGACCTTATTCTCGGTGCGATAATTATTCCTCCGATGACACGATGTGATTCGGCTATGCCTAAATTCATAGCAACTATCGGCTTGCTCGTCTGCTTCGGGCTATTGATTCCGAGATGTGCCGACAAAGACAGCGTCGGATATATTTTGATATTGGTCGTTGCAGTTATAAGTGCAATCATTATGCTTACACGGATGTTCAAGACAAAAAAGAAGTAATACATTTTTTACGTTCTGTCAAGGAGAAATATTATGGGATTATTCGGTAAACCAAAAGCAGGCGGATTTATGGATGAGATACGTTGTGACGAACAATCGTATCTTATATGGAAGTGGCGTCCGGCAGGCGCAGAGATTAACAATAACAGCCGTGAAAATGCAATACGCTGGGGCTCATCACTTCGTGTAAAGGACGGCGAGGTAGCTGTATTTGTTTACAAGCGTCCCGACGGCATTATGGAGGACTTTATTGAAGGTCCTTGCGACAGAAAGCTTGACACAGGCAATCTGCCCGTACTTGCGAGCATAGTAGGACTTGCTTACGCAGGCGGTACACCGTTCCAGGCTGAAGTTTACTTTATCAATACGGCGAACATTATTCAGACAAAGTTCGGAATACCGTATTTTGACGTTTACGACCCGAGATTTATGGATTTCGGCGTGCCGGTTGCCGTAAGAGGAACAGTCAGCTTCAGGATAACAAACTATCGTGAATTCGTAAAGCTTCATCGCCTTACACAGTTCTCAACGGACGACTTCAACAAGCAGATAAAAGACGCTATCTGCCGTTATATAAAAGATGCGGTGACCGCCGCTCCTGCGGAGAACAACATTCCTGTTATACAGATTGAAAGCAAGATTGCTCTTATCAACGACAAAATAGAATACGACATAGGAGAAAGGCTCCGTGAAAATTTCGGAGTTACCGTATCCGGTGTTGATATTAATTCCATAGAAATAGATAAAACAAGCGACGGCTACGAACAGCTTATGGCGGTAACTCGCAAGGTAACAAGCGATACAATTCAGGCTCAGACCGCCGCAAACATCAAGAATATTCACGACAAACAGCGTATAGAAGCCGAAAACTACGAGCAGTCGCTCCGTGTTCAGCGTGAGGAAGGACAGTATGCAATGCACAAGCAGACGCAGAGTGCAAACCTCGGAGCATTCCAGTCCGAATTGCAGGCTAATGTCGGCATAGCAGGCGCAGAGGCACTCGGTCAGATGGGTGCAAACGGTGCA
>OLNW01001366.1_pt1 | contig 24225 bp, 24 predicted proteins | sample 1672121 | NCBI WGS metagenome assembly OLNW01 (sample SAMEA3136648, study PRJEB25190) | human gut metagenome
TGATGTCAAATATCAATAAATGGAGTTTTTAATATGAGAAAAGGATTACAAAATATTGAAAATAATGAAAATAAAAATTATAGAATTATAGCAGTTGATGATGAAGAAGGAATTGTTGACTCTCTATCTATTTTCTTAAAAAGGTCTGGTTACGATTTTATTGGTGTTACTGACCCAGAAGAAGCTATTGAGAAGGTTAGAAATGAACATTTCGACTTGATGATTTTGGACTTCATTATGACTCCTATTCATGGTGACCAGGTTGTTGAAGAAATTAGAAAGTTTAACAAAGACCTTTACATCTTGTTATTAACTGGTCATAAGGATTTGGCTCCTCCTCTGGAGACTATTAAAAGACTTGATATTCAAGGTTATTGCGAAAAAAGTGATAAATTTGATCAATTACTTTTACTTATCGAATCTGGTATAAAGTCTATTGCTCAAATGAATCAAATTAAAAAAATTAATAGTGAATTGTCTGATACTTATGAAAAACTAGAACAAGCTTATTTAGAAAGTATTCAAACTTTGCGCTATACTGTTGAGGCTAAAGATACTTATACAAGAGGTCATTCAGATAGGGTTTCTGAATATTCTGTTTTAATTGGAAAATATTTAGGTTTGCCTGAGGCTGATTTGGATACTTTGAAGATTGGCGGTTTGTTCCATGATATTGGTAAAATTGGTGTCCCTGATGCTATTTTGCAAAAGAATGGAAAACTTGATGATGATGAGTATTCTCAAATTAAACAACACCCTAATATTGGTGTGCATATTCTTTCTCATGCTAAGATTTTCCAAAATATTTTGCCTATTGTTGAACATCACCATGAGAGATACGATGGTAACGGATATCCTGGTAGATTAGCTGGTAATGATATTCCTTATTTGGCTAGAATTGCCGCTGTTGCAGATAGCTTTGATGCTATGACTTCTAAACGTGCTTACCGTGATTCTTTGCCTATTGATTTTGTTATTTCTGAGTTTGAGAGATGCAGAGGTTCTCAGTTTGATCCTGAAATTGATGATGTATTTTTGGATATTCTTAAGAATCATTTGGATGAGATTTATGAGATTAGAAATAAGTATATGGCTGATTAGACTTTGAAATGCCTTGGTAATTGAATAAATATATAAACTTTTATTTTATTCGGCTTCATTTCAAATAAAATAAAATCTAAAAAAAGATAGATGACACTTCCAAAACTTCCTTACGGAATTTTGGCTCCTTCATCTATCTTTTTTAAGTTTTTATAATTATTTTCCATTTGCATTCATTAAATAAAAATTTATGTATTTTATTCAATTATTTATTTTTTTATTGCTATTTTTGCTTATTATTACTATATTATTTTTTATATTTTCTAGTAATAATTATGCTTTAGCTGATTTTTAAACCTTCATAGATAATCCTACTTTTTGTCTTTCTGTATCTATTTTTATAACTTTTACCTTTACAATATCTCCAACTGATACTATTTCTGATGGATTTTTTATAAATTTATCGCTCATTTCTGATATGTGAACTAGCCCATCATGTTTTACTCCAATATCAACAAATGCTCCAAAGTCTATTACATTTCTTACTGTTCCTGTTAATACCATTCCTTCTTTTAAGTCTTCTAGTTTTAGTACATCTGAACGAAGTATTGGTTTTGGCATATCTTCACGTGGATCTCTTCCTGGTTTTGATAGTTCTGCTATTATATCTGCAAGTGTCATTTCCCCTATTTCAAGTTCTTTTGCTGTTTGTTTTACATCTACATTTTTTAGTTTGTTTTGTAATTCTTCTAGTTTGTCCTTATTTCTTAAGTCTTTTTTATCAAAGTCAATTTTTTGTAATAATTTTTCTGTTGCTTCATAACTTTCTGGGTGAACTGCTGTTACTTCTAGTGGATTGTCCCCATCTAATATTCTTAAGAATCCTGCACATTGTTCAAATGCTACTTTTCCTAGCTTTGGCACTTTTAGTAATTGTTTTCTGTTTTTTAGTTTTCCGTTTTCATCTCTGTATTTTACTATATTTTTAGCTATTGTTTTGTTTATTCCTGATACATATGATAAAAGTGATGGTGTTGCTGTGTTTACATCTACTCCTACTTTGTTAACACTGTCTTCTACTACTCCTGTTAGGCTTTCTGCTAGTTTCTTTTGGTTTACATCGTGTTGGTATTGTCCTACTCCGATTGCTTTTGGGTCTATTTTTACTAGTTCTGCTAATGGATCTTGTAGTCTTCTTGCTATTGAAATTGCTCCCCTGATTGATACATTTATGTCTGGATATTCTTCTGTTGCTAGTTTTGATGCAGAGTATACTGATGCTCCTGCTTCACTTACTATTACATAACATACTTCTCTGTTTGCTTCTTTTATCATGTCGGCTACAAACATTTCTGATTCTCTTGATGCTGTTCCATTTCCTATTGCTATCATGTCTATTTTGTCTTTTTCTATTAGTTTTAATAGTTCTTTTTTTGCTCCTTCTACATCATTTTGTGGTGCTGTTGGGTATACTGTTGTGTAGTCTAATACTTTTCCTGTTTCATCTATTACCGCTATTTTGCAACCTGTTCTGTATGCTGGGTCAAATCCCATTACTGTTTTACCTTTTATTGGTGCTCCTAATAATAGCTGTTTTGAATTTTGTCCGAATACTTTTATTGCTTTTTCTTCTGCTTTTTCTGTTAGGTCTGAACGTATTTCTCTGTCTATTGATGGTTCTATTAGTCTTTTGAAACTATCTAAAATTGTGTCTTTTAGCATGTTTGTAAATTGTGTTTCACCTTTTATTATGTCTTTTTCTATGTTATTTAGGATTTTTTCTTCTGGTTTTTCTAGTTTTACTTTTAAGAAGTCTTCTTTTTCTCCACGATTTATTGCTAATATTCTGTGGCTTGGTATATATTTTATTGCTTCTTGATATTCATAGTACATTTCATAGTTTGATTTTTCTTCTGGTTTTGCAGCTCTTGTTACTATTAAGGCTTCTCTATAGCATTGTCTTTTTATGTTTTTTCTGTATTTGCTATTGTCTGATATGTTTTCTGCTATTATATCCAAGGCTCCTGCTATTGCTTCTTCTGCTGTTGCTACTACTTTATCTTTATTTTTCTTGTCTTCTTCTGATAATTTTTCTATGTTTATGTATTGTTTTGCTATTTCGTTTATGTCTGTTGTTTCTTTTTGTTCTATTATTATTTGTGCTAGTGGTTCTAGTCCTTTTGCTTTTGCTACTGTTGCTCTTGTTTTCTTTTTTTGTTTGTATGGTCTATATATGTCTTCTACTTCTGCTAGTGTTTTTGCTATTGCTAGACCTTGTAAAATTTCATCTGTTAATTTTCCTTGTTCTTCTATTGATTTTACTACTTCTTGTTTTCTTTGTTCTAGGTTTCTTAAGTATGTTAGTCTCTCCCCTAGTTCTCTAAGTGTTTCATCACTTAGTCCTCCTGTTACTTCTTTTCTGTATCTTGCTATGAATGGTATTGTATTTCCTTCATCTATTAGTTTTACTGCATTTTCTACTTGTGTGTTTTTTACTCCTAGCTCATTTGCTATTGTTTCTATTATTTTTTCCATTTGTTTTCATTCCTTCTTTATTCTATTCCTAAATATTCATTATAAGTAACTTCTCTATCTATTACCTTTCCATTTTCTTTAATATCAATTATTCTGTTTGCTACTGTTTGAGTCAATTCATGGTCATGTGATGTAAATAAAATATTTCCAACAAATTTTTTCATTCCCTCATTTACAGAAGTTATACTTTCCATATCTAAATGGTTTGTTGGTTCATCAAATATTAAGAAGTTAGCTCCTGATAACATCATTTTTGATAATACACATCTTACTTTTTCTCCACCTGATAAAACTTTTACTTGTTTTAAAGCTTCATCTCCAGAAAATAGCATTCTTCCTAAGAAGCTTCTTACATATGTTTCATCTGGGTCTTTAGAATATTTTCTTAACCATTCTGTTACATTTTCATCTGTTTCAAATAAATAGTTGTTATCTTTTGGGAAATAGTTTTTAGTTATTGTTGTTCCCCATATTAGTTCTCCCTCATCTGGTTCTAACTCTCCTGCTATTATTTGGAATAGTACTGTTTTTGCTAATTCATTATCTGCTAAAAATGCTATTTTGTTTCCTTCTTTTACATCAAATGATATGTTGTCTAATAGCTTTACACCATCTATTGTCTTGCTTATGTTTTTTACTTGTAGTATTTCTTTTCCCGGCTCTCTGTCTGGTTTAAAGTCTACATATGGATATTTTCTATTTGATGGTTTTATTTCATCTAGTTCTATTTTTTCTAGTGTTTTCTTTCTTGATGTTGCTTGTTTTGATTTTGATGCATTTGCACTAAATCTTGCAATGAAGTCTTGTAATTCTTTTATTTTTTCTTCTTTTTTCTTGTTTTGCTCTCTTGCTTGTTTTAGTGCTAATTGGCTTGATTCATACCAGAAGTCGTAGTTTCCTGGATATACTTTTATTTGTCCAAAGTCTACATCTGCTATGTGTGTACATACTTTGTTTAGGAAATATCTGTCGTGTGATACTACTATTACTGTGTTTTCGAATTCCATTAAGAATTCTTGTAACCAGTTTATGCTTTTTAGGTCTAAATCGTTTGTTGGTTCATCTAGTAGTAAAACATCTGGATTTCCAAATAGACTTTGCGCTAATAAGATTTTTACTTTTTCTCTTGCTTCTAGTTCTTTCATGTATTTATAGTGATTTTCTGGCACTATTCCTAAGTCATTTAATAGCATTGCTGCATCTGATTCTGCATTCCAACCATCTAGCTCTGCAAATCTTTCTTCTAGTTTTGCTGCTTTCATTCCATCTTCTTCTGAGAAATCTGGTTTTGCATATATTTCTTCTTTTTCTTTCATTATGTCATATAGCTCTTTGTTTCCCATTATTACTGTGTCCATTACAGTGTATTCTTCAAATGCAAAGTGGTCTTGTTTTAATACAGATAGTCTTTCTCCTTTTTCTATACTTACATCTCCTTTGCTTGGCTCTATTTCTCCTGATAATACTTTTAGGAATGTTGATTTTCCTGCTCCATTTGCTCCTATTATTCCATAGCAGTTTCCTTTTCCAAATCTAATATTTACATCTTCAAATAATACTCTTTTTCCGAATCTTACTGTTACATTATTTGCACTTAACATTTTTTCTCTCCTTTTTCGCTTTTATCCCTAGTATTATATCTTATTTTGGTATATTTTTCAAGGATTTTTTGTTTTCTATGTTAATTGCTGTTTTGTTTGAATTTTGTTAAAGAATTAAAAAGTCCCTAGCTAGGTAGCTAAGGATTTTTTAGTCATCAAATAATAATTTGATACCCCATAGTCCAGATATTCCGACTAAAGCATAAATTATTCTTGAAAGCATTGTCATGTCACCAAATATTAGGGCTACTAAATTAAAGTTGAAAAATCCGATAAGTCCCCAGTTTATGGCTCCAATGACTATTAATACTAATGCAATTTTATCTATAACTTTCATTTTTATCCCGTCCCTTTCTTAATGTTCAAATCTTATTGAAAAAGTGCTAATTAAAGCCTTTTTCTTTTTTAGTAGTATATGTACTTTGTTATTTTTTTATTCATTTTTGTTTATTTTTTGTTTTTATTATGGTATATTTATTTTGAAAAAATGAGAAAGGTTGATGTTTTATGAGAAGAAATCCTAGAACACGAAATCGAAAATCTAAAGTTACTGAAGAGATTAGCTATAAAAAAACTAGAACTAATTTAATCTTGATTATTGCAATTTTAGCTGTTATTTTTATTAGTGTTATTATTTTTTATGGTTTTAAATATAATTTTAATTATAAATATTTAATTGCCACCTATAATAAGGAAGTTGAAGAGCAAACTAGATTAAATTCTGGAGAGGTTGGTAACAGAGAGGAAGAGCCTTCAGATACTACTTTTACTTTAACTGCTCTTGGTGATGTTTTATGTCATAATACTCAATATTGGGATGCTTATGATAAAGACACTGATACTTATGACTTTTCATATGTTTTTGATGATATAAATAAATACACCAAAACTGCTGATATTTGTGTTGCAAGCTTGGAAACTAGTTTTGCTGGTAAAGAACGCCGGATATAGTAATTATCCTACTTTTAATTCTCCTGATAGTTTAGCTACTAGCTTGAAAAATATCGGTGTTGATGTTATTTCAACTGCTGGAAATCATTGTTTGGACATGGGATTTAGTGGATTGTCTAGAACTATTGATGTTTTAGATAATGCTGACATTTCTCATCTTGGAACTTATAAATCTCAGGAAGAACAAGATAAAATTTTGTATAAATATGTTAAAGGTATAAAAATTGCTTTTATTAATTATACTTACGGAACTAATGGAATTCCGGTTCCTTTTGATAAAAGTTTTTGTGTTAATTTAATTGATAAAGATTTAATTAAAAAACATATTGAAACTGCAAAGTCTGAAAATGCTAATATAATTGTTGCGTGTATGCACTGGGGAACCGAATATAGAACTTCTGCAAATGATGAGCAAAAAGAATTGTCTGATTTCTTATTTAAAAACGGTGTTGATATTATTTTAGGAAATCATCCTCATGTTTTAGAACCTATGGAAAAGCGTACTGTTACTTTAGATGATGGTTCTAATAAAGAGTGTTTTGTTATTTATGCTTTAGGAAATTTTATTTGCGATCAAAATGCTGAAAATACAAGAAATTCTATTATTTTAGATTTAAATATTACTAAACACGTTGATGGATCTATTTCTATAAACAAGGCTGATTATGTGCCTATCTACATGTATAAGGCTTCTAATAAGAAACTAAAAAGAATGAAAGTTGTTGATATTAATAGTGCAATTGCGGAATATGAGTCTGGCTCAAGCTCGTGGGTTGATAAGTCTTTATATGATTTATTGAAAAAACAGTTAACTAAAATTACTTCCATTGTTGGAGATCCTATTGAATAATACAAAATTAAAACAGCCTAAATGCAATGTGTAAATTTGCATTTAGGCTGTTTTTTATTTTTAATTTAGCATGTCTTTTTTCTTTAACCACCATGTTACTGCTAATGTCATAATTATTGCTATTACTACCATTACTACAAATCCAATTGAGCTTTTTTCAAATGGTAATGCAACATTCATTCCCCAGAAGCTTGATATCATTGTTGGTACTGCTAAAATTATTGTTATTGATGTTAAGAATTTCATTACTCCATTTAGGTTGTTTGATATTATTGATGCATATGCATCCATTGTTCCAGTTAGTATGTTGCTGTATATTTGTGCCATTTCTATTGCTTGTCTATTTTCTGTAATTGCATCTTCTAGCATATCTTCATCTTCTTCATATAGCTTTACTATTTTTCCTCTTAGTGTTTTTTCCATTACTAATTCATTTGATTTTAATGATGTTGTAAAATATACTAATCCCTTCTCTAAGCTTAGTAGTTTTAATAATTCTTTGTTTTTCATTGAGTTTTTTAGAATGTATTCTGCTATTTCTGTTTCTTTGTTTATTTGCTTTAGATATGTTAAATAGTATGATGCATTTAGGTATAGTATTTGAAATATAAATCTTGTTTTTTTGTATGTTTGGAAGTTTTTTATTTTTCTTTTTTCGAAACTTTCTATTATTTTATTTCTTTTTAATGATACTGTTAGGAAAAAGTCATCTCTTACTACTATCATTCCTAGTGGCATTGTTGTATATGTTTCTGCATCTTCAATTTTTTCTGTTATTGGTACATCTACTACAAATAGTGTTGTGTTGTCATCTTCTTCCTTGTCTATTCTGGCTTTTTCTTCATAGTCTAGCGCATCTCTTATGAAGTCTTCTTGTATTCCTATATTTTCACATACTTTTTTTATTTCGTTTTCCGATGGATTTACTAAATTTATCCATGCTCCTTTTTTGAATTCTTTGATTTCACTAAATTCGTTTGTTTCTATGTCTGTGTTGTATATTTTTAGCAATTCCATCACCCCTTATTTATTTTTCATTATGTTTTTATTTTATTATTCTTTTATGTTTTTGTCAATGTCATTTTTCGCGTATTTTCTTCACTTTTTGACATTATTTTTTGATTTTAGAAAAGGTCTCATTTTGAGACCTTCTCTTTGTTTACAACTTATTCTTCTTGAAAGAGTACACATACTCTTTCTTTTTTTGTCCCAGGACATTTACATTTAAATGTATAAATTCCTGGTCGTTTAATTCTATCTGCTTGTTCATCATCACATTCATCACATACAAATGTGACATCAGCAGTTTCTCCTTTTTTTAGAGAAACTTTCATTTTTTGATTAAATGCTTGTTCTTTGGAATCTATTCCATTTACAGAATAGCTTTTTTCAATTTTCCCACTTGATGTTTCTACAACTAAAATTGCATGATTGTCATCTACTTTAGCTGCTTCTAATGAATCTTTCTTAATAAATAAGAATCCTATTCCTATTACTAATAATATTATTACAATAATTCTTTTTTTCATTCTGTTTTCCCCCTCTTGCGCTTAAATTATTGTTTTTATAAGTTGTAAAACTAAAAACTTCATTCTTTTATATTATAACTTTTTATTTGTTTTATGTCAAGTTGATGTGTGACATAAAAAAATAATTTGATTTATATTAATCCTAAGAGAAATATATAAATCAAATTATTTTTATTTTGGTGCGCCATCAGGGGGTCGAACCCTGGACCTTCGGATTAAGAGTCCGCTGCTCTACCAACTGAGCTAATAACGCATTTTTGACTTCTTTATTATAGTATTTTTTTTTAATGTTGTCAATAGCTAAATTTTCTGATTTTATTACTAGAAAATAGACATATTTTATCCCTAACTTTATTACTAACTTAAGTTTTCAAGGCACTTTTAATATGTCTATTTTTTATTAATTTATTACAATTCTTTTTCTCTATTATTTGTTGATTTTTGTTTTATTGTATCTTTTAATTGTTTCTCTATTTCTTCTTTTTCTAACGGATTTTTAATCCTATCTCCTAATTTTTTACTTCTTGAATGTGTAATTGAGCATGTATAACCAACACCAGGTTGAAATAATGAAACACTACTATTTGTGGTACATATACGCTAACTTTACAAGGGTGTACTGCATGTGTTAATGCTGATACAAGCCATGCAGGTACAGCGCCTGTTATTTTAACTGGTTTTCCTTCATTTGAACATCCCTTTATCACATTTACTGCTTTTAATAAATTTTTTATCCTTTCTTTTGGCGCTAATTAAATTATAAAGCATTTAAGATTATTTGTAAAATTAATAATTTGAATAGTTATTATTATTTTTTCTTATGTCAAAAGGTGCAAATTTTGATTTTTGTTAATTTTGGTGCAAAAAAATAGTATAACTATATCATATAATTATACTATTTTTTATATAGCCTATTTCAAGACCTTCTAATTAAGAGTCACCTGCTCTTCAGACTAATTATTTTATTGTTCTGTTTGTTCTGACGATGTTCCTGTTTCTTCTGGTGTTTGTGTTGTTTCATCTTTTTTATCTACATTGTTTTCTGTTCCTGTATTTTCTTCTGCTTTTGGTTGTTCTGTTACTGGAACATTATTTGATGGTGTAGTTGTTGTGCTTCCTGATGTTCCTTTTAACACTATTCTTTGCATTGCATCATATGTGTCTTTTGAAAGTAATTTTGTTGATATTACTTTTCCGTTTAACATTTTTGTTATATATGTTTCTGTTTTTAATCCATTTGCACCTTTTTGTTTTACTTTTTCTGTTCCTGCTGGTAGACTTGCATCTTCAACATATTTAGTTGTTGTTGGTATTGATGCTACTGTTTTTGTTGAGAATTTGAATGTATATTCATTTTCTTCTTTTATTCCATACATTGATATTGTTGCTATTCCATTATTTGCTGATGCTACAATTCTTACTGGATATTTTCTTGTGTTTTTAAATTTAAAGTCTGTTACACCATAAACTACTGTTGCATCTCTTCCTGCTGGTACATATGATGTTACAAATTGATGATTTCTTCTTTCTACAATATCTAGATTGGCTAATAATGCTGTATTATATAATGTTGATGAAATTTGGCATATTCCACCACCTATTCCATCTACTACTTGGCCTGCTTCATATACTTTTCCATTTTTATATCCTGCTGCTTCTGTTCTTTTTCCTAATGCTTGGTTATATGAGAATGTATCTCCTGCCAAAACTACTTTTCCATTTATTTTTTGACATGCAATTCTTAAGTTTGTTGATCTATCTACATCACTTACATCATATCTTGTTGTAAATGTTGCCAATTGATCTGGAAATGCCTCTGAACCTATTTGACTAATTGTTACTTTTGGTTTTGTTATTTTCAATTTTATTACATATTCATCTTTTTCTTCTTCTAATATTTTTTTTGCTGCTTCTACATCAAAGTCCACACCTTCTACTTCTGGATATACAGTAAATGGATTTTTTGTGTAGTATGCATCTTGAGCTTCCTTGTATATTTCATCATGTATTTTCTGAATGTCTATTTCTTCTGGCTCTTTTTGACTTACTGGTATTTCGATAATTTCATCATTTGCATTTATATTATTTAGGTTTTCTTTTACTTCTTCATATAACTTGTCTGTGTCTACTATAACTCCTGCTTTTCCTTTTGTTATTATTAGTTCATCATCTTCAACTGAATAGCTTGATTCTATTACTACTCCTGGTAAATTGACACTTATATCTTGTATATTTTGCTTTGTAACATCTTCATTTAATGTCATTTCCACATCAACATTTTCTTTCATTATTAATGTTTTTAAAATTTCATAATTATTTACAAATATGTTTTCTGTTCTTCCTATTTTGTATGCTGTTTCAACCGCTTTGTCTACATTATATTCAACTTCCATTAATGTTGGATTTAATGTGCTTTCATAGTCCTCATATTTTATATTTATTTCTTTTTCTTTCTTTTGATTGTATATTGCTTCTACTTTTGCCTTTGTCTCTTCATTTGTTAGACCTGATACTTCTATTCCCTCTATTGAAATTCCACTTATCATTTTCTCATTTCCAATATTCACTAGTGCAAATATTGTTGACAAAAGCACCCCTATTACTACGACTGCAGCTATTATACAAGCTATTACAATATATTTCTTTTTCGATTTTTTATTGTCCATTTTCTCTATATCTTTTTCTAGCTTTTTAGGTGATTCCTCTACCTTTTTAAATTCTTCCTTTTTTTCTTCTTTTTCTAATTTTTCTTTCATAAAAATTCCCCTTTTTCTTGTCGTGTTCATCTATATCTTATCATAAAGCAAATTTTTTTACAATATGTTTGATTTTTTTATAAAACCTTCTAAATGCTTGAAATATCTATATTTGATACTATGTTCACATTTTATTTTTATTCCTATTTATTTTTTATTTAAAAATTTTTAAAAAAATACTTGAACATTGTTGAATTTAATATTATAATGTTGACAGCAAAAGATAAATAAGGAGAGAAATTGAATGGAATTAACTAAAAATATTTTTTTCAATACAGATAAATTAGTAGAAAATAGCAAAGTAAAAATATCATATATAGGAAAACTTTATCAAGATGTTTCTGAGAAAGTGTTTATTCATTATGGATTCGGAATGAATTGGGATAATGTTAGTGATATTGAAATGAATAAAACAGAATTAGGTTTCCAAGCTGAAATAAACTTATTAGAAGGTGATAGTTTCAATTTCTGCTTTAGAAATGAAAACAATGTATGGGATAATAATGATGGTAAAAATTATATTTTTACTTTAGAAAAAGTTAAAACAGAGTTATTAGTTTTAGATGATGAGCCTGTTTCTTTAGGTTCTGCAAGAAAATTAAGAAAATCTTATTTATGGAGCAAAAAAGTTCGTTTAGCTGTTTATAAGATTATTACTTACCTTCCAAAATTAATTTCTGGAAATTATAAAAGAAAATTACCTAATGCTAATGGTTAATTATTTATAGATTTATATATAAAAAAGATTATATACAAACATTACTTTTATTTTGTTTATATATAATCTTTTTCTGATATTTTAAAGACCTTTATGTTATTATCCAACCACCGTTTATTGATATTATTTGCCCTGTTGTAAATTCATCTTCTATAAGCCATTTTACACATTTTGCTACATCTTTTGGTTCTCCTATTTTTCCTAATGGAGTTTCTTCTTTTAAATTTTCTATTTCTTTGTCATTTAAATTGCTATTCATTTTTGTATTTATCATGCCTGGCGCAATTGAGTTTACTCTTATATTTGATGGTCCTAATTCTTTTGCCAGTGCCTTTGTTAGTCCATCCATTCCAGCTTTTGATACAGAATAAATTACTTCTAATGCTCCTCCAACAACTCCCCATGCTGAAGATATGTTTATTATTAAGCCTTCTTTTTGATGTACCATACTTGGTATTACTTCTTGTGACATTGCAAATGCTGAGTATAAATTTGTGTTTATTACTCTTTGCCAGTCTTCATCTGTTTCATCTGTAAATAATTTATATTCTGATATTCCTGCATTATTTATTAAAATATCTATTTTTTTGTATTTTTCTAATGCATATTTTGCCAGTTGGCTTGTACCTTCTCTTGTTGAAACATCTGCTTTTACAATGTCTATTTCTATGCCCTCTTTTTTCAATTCTTCTTTTAGTTCTTTTGCTTCTTTTTCTGAATTGTTATAATTAGCTATTACTTTTATTTCATTTTTAGCTAATGTTTTTGCAATTTCTCTTCCTATCCCTTTTGAAGCTCCTGTTACTATTGCTACTTTTGACATTTTTTCTTGTATGATATATTTAATAACTTAAATACAACATACGCTCCTTCCTTTATTTTTATATTAATTTTTTAAAACTTACTTTTAAATTATTTTTTATAAAATAAAAAAAGCCAATAATTAAGAGCTTTCTCAAAACTAATGACCTTCAATGGAGCCACTTCCCAGATTCGAACTGGGGACCCTCGCATTACAAGTGCGATGCTCTGGCCAGCTGAGCTAAAGTGGCACTTATTTAGTTGTTTTGGTGACCCGTACGGGAATCGAACCCATGTCTCCGCCGTGAAAGGGCGATGTCTTAACCGCTTGACCAACGGGCCGTATATACAAAGAACTAAATAATTTTCAAATTATTTAGTTCTTTTGGTGAGCTATCCGCGACTCGAACGCGGGACAACTTGATTAAAAGTCAAGTGCTCTACCACCTGAGCTAATAGCCCACATAAATGTGTTACTCACAACGCTTCTATAGTTTACAATATTTTTTCACAAATGTCAATACATTTGTGAAAAAAATTTTAAAAATTTTGTATTTTTTTGTCTTAGGCATTTAATTTGTCTAAAATTTCTTGTACATCTATACCATGAACATCACATGCTTCTTCTAATGTTTCCATTTGTGATGCAGGGCATCCTAAGCAGTGCATTCCAGCTTCTAGTAGGATTTCAGCCTTTTCTGGTGCTTTTTCTAATAATTCTCCAATTCTTGTATCTTTATTAAATTGCATCTTTTTCTCCTTCCTTTTTAAATGATTTTATCTTAATCGATATTTTTCATTTTTTTATTTTTTTGTAAAGTCTTTTGTAACAAAATCTTCACATTGTTTCTTTAAGTTTTACTTTTTTATTTTAACATATTTTTTTAAAAAAGTATAGACAAATTGAAAAAAATGTTGTATGATGTGAAAAATCGTAAGGCGGTGATATTATTTCTAGATTAATCGATTTTTACTTCACAACCTTTATTATATATCTTTTTATCACTTTATATTCACTTTATACATTTTTAGATTTATTTTTATTTCACACAAAACAAGGTTCTAAATTAAAAATCAAAAAGAAAAACTTTTAATTTCATATTATTTAAAGGAGGTTTTAACATTTTAAAGATTATACAATATTTATTGTTTTCCTTAATATTTTTTATAATTTCCAGCATATTATCTATAAAAACTTTTTATCCTATATATACAGCAACTGAAATTATAATACCTTATGGGCTTCAGCCATTTGATATTTGTTCTACAAATCCAGATTTATGGCATATAATAAAATTAACATACGTTTTTGTATTTATTTTTTCTAATTTCGTTATTAGTCACATTATTTTTTCAAGAGTTATTTCTAAATTTTTGAGTCTAATTAAATTTTCTAAAAACGAAAAAATATCTAACTCAGATTTATCTTTAAATTCAATTTATTTATCTGCTAAAAAAGTTACTCACTCGCAAAAATTTTTAAGTAGTTTAAGTTTATTAATTGGATTTGATAAATTAGATAAAAAAAATATTATTATTCCCGAATCCGGATTATATCAGAATTTCTTAATCACTGGCACCATTGGTTCTGGTAAGACTTCAAGCGCTATGTTCCCTTTTACTCGGTCAATTTATAAATTATAATCATAATTCTAAACAAAAACTTGGAATGCTTATTTTAGATGTAAAAGGAAATTATTATAAACAAGTTTATGAATATGCTAAAAAATATGAAATTTTAGATGATTTAATAGTTATTGGTTTAGGTTCAAATGTTTTTTACAATCCGTTACATAAACCACATTTGAAACCACAAGTTTTAGCCAATAGGCTAAAAACTATTTTACTTTTATTTTCTGAAAATAATTCTGAATCTTATTGGCTCGATAAAGCTGAAGAAGTACTTTGTGAATGTATTAAACTTTGTAGATTATATAATAATGGATATGTAACTTTTGTTGAATTACACAAATTGGTTACTCTTCCCGATTACTATAAAGAAAAAATTGAAACATTAAAGAAGTTATTTATAAATTCTAAATTTTCCGACAAAGAACTTTATGATTTAAATGCAAGTCTAAATTTTTTTGAAAAAGAATTTTTCAATTTAGATGATCGTACCAAAAACATTATAATCTCCGAAATAACAAGAATTACAAGCACTTTTGTGTCTGATTATGATGTAATGGAAACTTTTTGTGCCCCTAAAGCTAAGCTTTCTTTTTCAGGTTTTGATGAAGTTTTAAGTTCTGGAAAAATTGTCGTTTTAAATATGAATATTTTCGAATACAACATTCTCTCTAGAATTATTGCAACATATTTAAAATTAGATTTTCAAACTGAAATAATGTCTAATCTTTCCAAAGGAGTTGTGTATCCCTCAGTATTTATTTGTGATGAATATGATAAATTTGTTAGTAAAACAGATGGTGAATTTTTCTCTTTAAGTAGAGAAGCAAAATGTATTAATATAGTTAGTACGCAAAGTTATTCATCCCTAAAAAATACTCTTAAAGATGAAAGCAGCGTAAAGGTTATTATTCAAAACCTTATTAATAAAATTTGGTTCAGAACTGATGATATTTTTACTATTGAAGAATCACAGAAACAGCTAGGGAAAGAAGAAAAAGAGAAAACTTCTAAAAGCATATCTGAAAGTGCTAAAGAAACAACATTTAGCTACATCACAAACAGTCTGAATTCTCAAAATTCTAACATTTCTGAAACATTTAGTACTTATACACAAAATGATTTTATATATGACTTAAACTTTTTCACTCAAAATCTTGAAACTTTCACCGCTCTTACATTTTTGTCTGATGGAAATAAAATTCTCACACCAAGAAAATTAAACATGTTTCCATATTTTGAAATAGATGGTTTATAGGTTCCTAAAACCTAAATAAAATTTAAGGAATGATTAATATGAAAAAGAAAATTTATTATATTATTTTTATATTTACTTTTACAATAATTTTTATTAATTTATTTTCTATCTCCACTTTTGCTTTCGGAGAACCTCAAATAGTAAATAAAATAAATTCTGCTTTTGAAAGTATAGAAAGTTGGATTTTAAAAATCGCAACACCTGCCGCTGCAGTTGCTGTTGGAAGTGGAGTATTTATGAGAAAATTTAGTTTTGGTGATGAAGAAAAAATAAGAACTGGTAAGAGAATAATAAAAGGCTCTTTGTTTTCCTATGCCTTTATTTTAGCAATAAATTTAATTTTATCAGCTATTAAATCTTTAATTGGTTAGAAGGTGATTTTTTGGAAAACGCAACTAATATCACTCAAACAATCATAAATACAATTAATGCTATATTTGAAAAGATTTTCGCTTCTATTGACAATAACTTATACTCAGTTTTAGATGAAGTAACATTCATAAATTCTGATATTTTAACAGATAAAAACTTTGAAAAAATATTCGGAACTTCTACATCAAACGGAATTTTATTAATAGCAAATTCTTTATTAATTGGATTTGTTTTATACTATGCTGTAAAATTCTTAATGTCCCATTTTACATATCAAAAAGTAGAAAATCCATTTAATTTCTTTATAAAAGCTGTTTTCTTTGGACTTTGCATGAATTTCTCTTTCTTTATAGTTACTATTTTTCTTGATTTAAATTCTAATATTTCACTTGCTATTCGCGCACATGGTGAAAACCTTTTTGGAAAAAATATATGTTTTTCTGAATTAATTAATTTAATAAACTCAAAAATATCTGTAAATACTAATTCTTTAGACATCTTTTCTGTTGATGGTTTGATTCAAAGTACTCTTAGGCTTTCATTACTAAATCTTATTTTCTCATATTCTTTGCGATATATTATGATAAAAATATTTGTACTACTTTCTCCATTCGCTTTTCTTTCCCTTTGCTTAGACTCTACAAGTTGGTTTTTCAAAGCCTGGATTAAAAATCTTTTCTCTCTACTTTTTATACAAATAATTGTAGCATTAGTATTATTAATTTTATTCTCTTTAGACTTTTCTTCAGCAAATTTACTAAATCAATTCATATATATTGGTGGTGTTTATGCTTTAATAAAAGCAAATTCATTTGTGCGCGAATTTATTGGAGGAGTTTCCACAAATATTTCTCAATCTGTGCATAACTTTTCTAACTTTAAAATTTAATTTTAATTGTTAACACAAAATATAAAAGAAAGGAATTAATCAATTACTTTAATCTTAAAATATAATTGATTATATAAAATTATGAAATTTATTTTTCCACAAAATTATCATTTTAAAAATAAAATACTAGGTGTTATTGACTACACCACTGCATTTGTAAACATTATATGGGATTTGTTTGTTTTTATTATAGTAAATTTTATATTTAAATCTTTAAGTATTAAAATTTCAATTATTATTATTTTTTGCTTCCCTCTGCTTCTATTTAGCTTTGTTGGTTTTAATGGTGAAAACATTGTTAATGTTGTCTGCTATATGTCGAAATTTATCTTTAGGCAAAAATTATATTTTTATAGTAAGAAAAAGTCTTGAATTTTTTGTCTAAAAAAGTTATAATTTGAGTTACGAGATTGATTTTAGATTAGGGGAGATTTATTATGAAACTTGAACAAAACGAAAAGCCACTTTTATTTTCAGAAACAATGATTCCAGATATTTTCTTTTCTGAACATTTATCTGAATTACCTGGAGATTATTTAAAAATATATATGTATATATTATTTTTGTCAAAATATGGTAAAGACATAAAACTAAATGATCTTTCTAAAAAACTTAATATTCCTTTAAAATCAATAAATGATGGTCTAAAATTTTTGGAAGAGCATGGTTTAGTAACAAAAAAAACTACAGGCTACATTATAGTTGATTTACAAGAAGCAACACTTCATAATTTATACAAACCAAATCTAACTATTTCTAAGGAAAAAATAGAACAAACAGCTAAAAATAAATCAAAAGCCAAAGTTATTGAACATATCAATAATATGTACTTCCAAGGAATTATGGGGCCTTCATGGTATAATGATATTGACTTATGGTTTAAAAAATATAACTTTGATGAACAAGTTATGATTGCACTTTTTGACTATTGTTATAAACGAAGTGCTCTTCATAGAAATTATATTCAAACTGTTGCAGAAGCTTGGGCATCTAACAAAGTAAAAACTTATAATGATTTAGACAATTACTATAGCCAACAAGAAGGTCTAAACAAAATGAAAAAATCTATTGCAAAAAAACTTGGTAAATATAATGGACTTACTCAATATGAAGAAGCATATATTGAAAATTGGGTTTCAAATTTTGGATATGACATGAATATTATAGAAATAGCTTTAAAAAGAACTACTTTCAAACAAAATCCTACTTTTGAATATATAAATAGTATTATTACAGATTGGCACGATAGAAATTTAAAAACTCCATCTGAAATTAATGCTTTTTTAGAACAGAGAAAGAAACAAGATAAAAATGCAAAAGAATTAAAAAGCAAAGTTAATAAAACTAATTATGAACAACGACAATATTCAAATTTAGATTTTCTATATGCTAATAATACAGAAATAAAGGAGAATTAAATGCCTAATAATGATTTTTTAAATTCTTTATTAAAAGAATATGAACAAAAAAAATTAAAAGCTGAAATAGATGCAGAAAACAGAAAAACTAATTTATATAATAATGTTCCTAGACTTCAAGAAATTGAGGACACTTTAAATAGTCTTGCTATTGAAACAGCTAAAAATATTTTAAATAAAAGCAATGAAAATTCTTTAGAAATTTTAAATAATAAAATTGAATTGCTAAAAAAAGAAAAAATAGATTTATTAAATTCATTAAATTTGAGCAGTGATTATCTAAAGCCTTTTTATGAATGCCAAATTTGTAAAGACACCGGATATGTTATGGATAATAATTATAAAACACATATGTGCACATGCCTAAAACAAAAATTATTAAATGATTCTTTTAATAAATCAAATATTTCTAATCTAGAAAAAGAAAATTTTAATAATTTTAATAATTTTATTTTTTCTGATGAAGTCGATTTATCTAAATATAAATTTAATATTTCACCAAAAAAAAATATTGAAAATATAAAAAATAAATGTATACAGTTTGTAGAAAATTTTGATAATCCAAATCAAAAAAATTTATTATTCACAGGTAACACAGGTTTACGGTAAGACTTTTATGTCAAATTGCATTGCTGGTGAATTGTTAAAAAAAGGAAAAACAGTTTTATATCAAACAGCACCCGTACTCCTTGAAAGCGTAATAAATTATAAGATGAGCAAACAAAAAGACATTTCTAATAATATTTATAAATCTGTTTTAGAAGCTGATTTATTAATTATAGATGACTTAGGAACTGAAAGTTTAAATAGTATGAAATTGAGTGAATTATTTACAATTTTAAATACTAGAATTTTAAATTTAAATAATAAAATTACTAAAACAATAATATCTACTAATTTAAATATAAATGATATTTTTAAAAATTATGAAGAAAGAATCGGCTCTCGTATAGTTGGGTATTATGATATTTATTATTTTTTCGGTGAAGATTTAAGATTTAAAAAGAATATTTAATTATTATAAAAAAATAAATATTTAATAAAAAATATCGCATTTAAATAATTTAAATACGATATTTTTTATTGTTTTATTCTTCAATATCTGGAGTTAATGTTTCTATACTTACTACTTTTCCACCGTCATTTGTTCTCATTAGAGTTACACCTTGTGTTGATCTTCCTAATATACTTACTTCTTTTACTTTTAGTCTTATTATTGTTCCTGTATCTGTAATTAGCATTACATCATCTTCTTCTGTTGCAATTCTAACTCCAACTAATTTTCCAGTTTTAGGTGTTATTTTATAAGTTATAACTCCTCTTCCACCTCTTTTTTGTACTCTATATTCATCTAGTTCAGTTCTTTTACCAAAGCCATTTTCTGTAATTGCTAATAAAGTTGCCTTTCCTCCTGCTATAACAGATTCCATTCCAATAACTTCATCATCTTCATCTAGTCTAATTCCTATAACACCTTGTGCTACTCTACCTATTGGTCTTACATCTTTTTCATCAAATGTAATACACAATCCATTTCTTGTAACTAAAACTACGTTATCTTCTCCATCTGTTAATCTTACTGCAATTAATTCATCTTCATCTTTTAAAGTTATTCCTTGTAAACCAGTTTTCCTTGTTGTATCATATTCTTTTAAGGCTGTTTTCTTAATTAATCCGTTTTTTGTAGACATTAATAAATATTTTCCATCCGCAAAATTTTGGATTGGTATAACTGCAGATACTTTTTCACCTGGGTCTAAACTTAGTAAATTAACAATAGCTGTTCCTTTTGCTGTTCTTCCTGCCTCTGGTATCTCATATCCTCTTAGTTTATACAATTTACCTTTATTTGTGAAAAATAAAATTGTATCATGAGTAGATGCTGTAAATATTTGTTTTACAAAATCATCTGTTCTTGTTGCAATTCCAGTAATACCTTTTCCACCTCTTCTTTGGCTTCTATATGTATCTATTGGCATTCTTTTAATATAACCAAAATGTGTTAATGCAACTACACATTGTTCTTCTTTAATTAAATCATCTAAGTCAATTTCTCCCTCTGCTGCAACTATTTTAGTTTTTCTTTCATCTCCAAATTTGTCTCTTATTTCTATTAATTCTTCTTTTATGATATCAAAAACTAATTTTTCACTATTTAAAATTGCTCTTAAATGTTCAATTAATTCCATTAATTGTTTATATTCTTCTTCTATTTTTTCACGTTGCAAACCAGATAATGTCTTTAATCTCATATCCAATATAGCTTGAGCTTGTATATCTGAAAGTCCAAATCTTTCCATAAGTCTCTCTTTGGCATCATCATATGAAGAACGAATAATTTGAATAACTTCATCTATGTAATCTAATGCTATTTTTAATCCTTCTAATATATGTGCTCTTGCTAAAGCTTTATCTAAGTCAAATTGAGTTCTTCTTAAAATTACATCTTTTCTATGAGCTATATAACAGTCTAGTGTTTGTCTTAGAGTTAATATTTTGGGTTCTCCATTAACTAATGCAAGCATTATAATTCCAAAAGTAGTTTGCATTTGTGTATGTTTAAATAATTGATTTAGTACTACTTGTGCATTTGCATCTCTTTTTAATTCTATTACAACTCTTACTCTATCTTTTCTGTCTGATTCATCTCTACATTCAGAGATTCCTTCAATTTTTTTCTCTTTTGATAAATCTGAAATTGCTTTAATAAGATTTGCTTTATTTACTTGATATGGTAATGAAGAAACAATTATTCTTTGTCTATTTCCACTCATTTCCTCTATTTCAGTCTCAGCTCTTAATGTTATTTTTCCTCTACCAGTTTTATATGCTTGTTTTATCCCTTCAATTCCTAAAATTATTCCTTCCGTTGGGAAATCTGGACCCTTTATTACACTCATTAAGTCTTCATCGCTTACTTCATCTTCATCAATTATTTTTATAATTCCATTTATTATTTCTGTTAAATTGTGTGGTGGTATATTTGTTGCCATTCCAACAGCTATCCCTGATGAACCATTTACTAATAATGCTGGTATTCTAGCTGGTAATACTGTAGGTTCTTGTAATCTATCATCATAGTTAGGCATAAAATCAACTGTATTTTTCTCAATGTCTGACAACATATATGCAGAAATTTTTGCCATTCTTGCTTCTGTATACCTCATTGCGGCTGCTCCATCACCATCAACAGAACCAAAGTTTCCATGTCCATCAATTAACATATATCTCATAGAGAAATCTTGTGCCATTCTAACCATTGCATCATATACAGAACTGTCTCCATGTGGATGGTATCTTCCCAAAACAGAACCAACTGTATTGGCACATTTTCTGTATGGTTTATCTGCAGTTATTCCATCTTCATGCATTGCATAAAGAATTCTTCTATGTACTGGCTTTAAACCATCTCTTACATCTGGAAGTGCACGTGATACAATAACGCTCATTGCATAATCTATATATGCTGTTCTCATTTCTTTTTCGATGTCTCTTTCAATTATTTTTCCGTCGTTTCTTTCTTGTGGTCTCTCTTCCATTTTTTTCCCTCTTTTCCTTTATTTTTCTACATTTGTATTATACTAGACCACAGCAAAATATGCAAGCAATTTAAGCCAAAAAACTCAATATTTCTTTAGGGAATTCTAGTTTTTATGCTATATTTCTCTTTTAGAATTTATACTTCCTATTATCAAATTTATCCCATCTGAAAATCCATGCTCATAACATCTTTTTGCCACTTCTATTATTCTCTTTTCATAATAATCCTCTATGTTTTCTTCTTTATTTTTCCCCTCCATGCTATCTTTTATTATTTTTTCAATTTCTTCCTCATTAGCTTTATACAATTTATCTAAAATATCTTTTTTCATATTATCACTTCCTTTATTAATATATTTTCCTATTTACTATTTTTTATCCGTTGCTTTAAGTTGTTTTTTATTTATGCTTTGAGTATATTAGTTTATATTGCTTTTTATTATATAATATTTCAAATATTTATTGGAGGATTTACTATGAATAATATTGTTCCAAATAATTTAGAAGTAGGCGAAAGAATTCGAGAAATTAGAACAAAATTAGATATGAACAGAGAGAAGTTTTCAGAGATGATTGATGTTTCTGATGTGTTTTTAGGACAGATTGAACGTGGTGAGCGCTCTCTTAGTTTAAAAACATTAAGCCGAATTGTTAAATTTACGGGAGCTTCAACAGATTATATTTTATTTGGTACTCCTGTTACAAATTCCACACGAGATAAAATAAACAGAATATTAGATAAGTGTTCTGATACAACTGTTGAATATATTTATCAAATTATTAATTGTTCTTTTACCTTTTTTAAAAGAAATGATCTAAAAAAGTAAAATCTCTTAGCTGAGGTTTTATTTTTTAGCTTAATTTTTTTACTAGTTCTATTTGATCTTGTGATAAATCAAAATTGTGTCCATTGTTTTTTATTAATTCATGTAATGTTTCTACTTCTTTAGCATTATTTATTGTTTTTTCAATTGGAACTATATTTTTAAGCTGCTTTCTTATTTTATTATATTCTTTTTCCATTCCTGAAAAATCTTTTTCTTCAAAATAGCTTTTCCAATTATTTATGTATTTATCAATATGTTCTATAGCTTCATATTGTTTATTAAATGTGGTTTCTATATTATTCTCAACATTATTTAATATAACATTTTTCCCTTGTTTTATAGTTCTTGCTACTGTAGTATCTATTAATCCTGCTTTCCTTACTTTGTCAATAACGTTATCCAATAATGATGAAATTCCATCTATTAATCCTCCACTTTTAACTGCTTGTTGCATTTGTGATACATTTTCAAAGTTACCTGTAACTATTCCTATTGCACTTTTTCCTAAATCAATTGCATCACTAACACTTTCTTGTATTCCATCTTTTAACCCATAATTTATTAAATTATTTTTTACATTTATTATTTGTTCATCTATAAAATCTGGTAATATAGCTCTTATTCCTATATCAATTGCGGTACTTATAGTTTTTCCTAATGTTGTTTCTAAAAAATTTTTTTGCTCATTTTCATTTATTAATTTATTTTCTATTTTCATATTTTTTTCTTTTTCTAAATTTGTTATTTCCATATTTCTCCTCCTAAAATATTTTTATATGATTTTAATTAGTAAATAAATTTAATAATTAAATTATTTTTTTAAATCATCAAATTTATTTATTATCTTTTAATAGTATTTTTATCATTTTTTATAAATAAATTATTTTTATTTTTTTGTATTTTTATTTTTGATTTTTTGTTTTTCAAAATTTCTATTACTTTTTTAATTTTTCGGCCTATTTGTATAATAACTACTTTTATATAATTTTCATTCTATATTAAATATTTCTTTTAATAAATTTTCATTTGCATTACTTTTTCTGCCTTTCTTTTACGGTCATATGTAAACTTCATTTCACTTTTTCATCACTCTTATTTAAATTTGTTGTAAAATCTTATAAATAAGATACGCCTAGATTTTCTTGATTTCTTGCTACCATATTTTTGACATAAAATTTTATTAAAAACAAGCAATTTTATTTTTTAGATTTTCATCAATATATACTAAGATATAATTATAAAAATTTTCATATTTTCAAAAGATTTTCTATTTAATCATTATTAATATAAATAGAAAATTTTTTATATATACTCTAACTTCTTTCCTTTACTTTTTCCAAATAATATTCGGAGTTATTTTTAATTTATTTTTATTAGTCCATTTTTTTATCTATTATTAATATTCTTTACTATTAAAATAAATAATTAATTTAATTTTTTATTATTTATTTCTATTTTTATTAATAATTTTTTTATAATTATATTATTTAATTGTATTTTTTTAGTGGCT
>OLNW01001376.1_pt1 | contig 24070 bp, 26 predicted proteins | sample 1672121 | NCBI WGS metagenome assembly OLNW01 (sample SAMEA3136648, study PRJEB25190) | human gut metagenome
ACATTGTTTGTATTGAGTCTATTATTACTAGTTTTGGTTGCATTTCTGATATTGCTTCTTTTACTATATCTATATCTGTTTCTCCTAAAAACATTAATTCTTCACTTTTTACATCTAATCTATCTGCTCTTAATTTTATTTGTTCTGCTGATTCTTCTCCAGATACATATAATACTTTTCCTTCTCCTTGTACTTTTTCACATAATTGTAATATTAATGTTGATTTTCCTATCCCAGGTTCTCCTCCTAATAATATCAATGAGCCTTTTACTAATCCACCTCCTAGAACTCTATCTAATTCTGAATATCCTGTTGAGGTTCTATTTGCTTCTTGTCCTATATATGTGTTTAATGGTTTTGGGGTATTATTTATCTTTTTTTCTATTTTGTTTTCTTCTGTGTATTTCTCTATTTTTTGTTCATAAAATGTATTCCAACTATTACATGCTGGACATTTTCCTAACCATTTTGGTGATTCATTTCCACATTCACTACATACAAATATTGTTTTTGCTTTTGCCATTTTTCCATCATTCCTATCTTATTTTTTCTTTTTGAATTATATATTTTTTGTTTTTATTAGTCAATATATTTTCGAAAAAATGTTTGCAATTATTTGTAATTTATTTCCTTTGATTTCGACAAATTTTGATGTTATTATTAATTATAAGAACTAATTTTATTTTGCCTTTATTTTAAGACAGAAAGGACTGAGATTTATTATGAATAAAATTATTATAGGATTAAAAAATTTAGATAAGGATACTTATAAAATTATAAAATATGGTATATTATTCTCAATATTTCTTGCGATTATTGCATCTACAATACTAATTTCTTACATATTACTTGGAATTAACTTATTTTATCATATTGGTGAACTTTTAATTAAATCTAGTTTTACTTTTGCTACACAATTTGTCATTTGTGGTATTATTGTTGATTCTATAAAAAAACAAATTATATAGATATAATATAAAAGAAAGCCCCTTAGGGGCTTTAATAATATTTATATATTATTCTGCTGATTCTTCTGTTTCAGGAGCGTTATAAGCTTCTAAAATAGCTTTTTGAATTTTTTCTCTTGTCTCAGCATTGATTGGATGAGCTATGTCTTTGAATTCTCCGTTTGGAGTTTTTCTGCTTGGCATAGCAATGAATAATCCATTTTGACTTTCGATAACTTTGATATCATGGATAACAAATTCATTATCGAATGTTACAGAAGCAACAGCTTTCATTCTGTTCTCTGAATTTACTTTTCTTAAACGTACGTCTGTTATTTGCATTGTGTGCACCTCCACTGTTTTATATTTGTACATATATGTATTGTATCTTATGTACTAGTATATTATTCGGCATCAAAAAAATTTTTCCCTCTTTTTTTTACATTTTTTTATTATTTATTTTCATTTTTAATTTATAATAATTATTCTTATAATCTATTACCACGTAAATTCCCTTTTTCTACTTCTTTTAATCACCTTACTCTAACTGCAATTTTCAGGACTTTCAGAAGTTTCGCAAGATTTTGTAACAAAAATCTTGAAATTTGCATTATATAAGTATATAATAGAAAAGCGAAATTTAAATAGCAAATTTGATTATTCATAGGGAGTGTTTATATGCCAAATATTAATAATATAAAAAAATATAAAAAAGTACATATGATTGGAATCGGTGGAGTCAGTATGAGCGGAATTGCCGAAATTCTTCTTAATTGGGGATTTAAAGTTTCCGGTAGCGACCGTGTAGATTCTGACCTTTTACATACTTTAGAAAAAGCTGGAGCTGAAATTCACGTTGGCCACAACGCCAAAAATGTTGAAGGCGCTGACTGTGTGGTTTTTACTGCTGCTGTTCATTCTGACAATCCAGAATATGTTCATGCTAAAGAACTTGGAATTCCTCTTATCGAGCGTTCTGACTTTCTTGGTGAACTTACAAGATGTTATAAAAATACTATAGCAATTTCTGGAACTCATGGAAAAACTACCACAACTTCTCTTGTTTCTTTATGCTTTATAGAAGCTCTTAAAGACCCAAGTATACAGGTTGGTGCAGTTATAAAAGAGCTTAATGGAAATTACAGAGTTGGAAATAGTGAAAATTTTATTATCGAAGCTTGCGAATATGTTGAAAGCTTTTTAAAATTCAGTCCTAAGTCTGAAATCATTTTAAATATTGATAACGACCATTTAGATTATTACAAAAATCTCGAAAATGTGAAAAAGGCTTTTATTAAGTATGTTAAATTATTGCCAGAAGATGGTCATCTTGTTATAAATGCAGACGACCCAAATTGCTTAGATTTACCAGTTTACTCTAAAGCTTCTCCAATTAAATATGGAATTGAAAATGAAGATGTTGATTTTTCTGCAAAAAATATAGTATTTAATGAAGATGGATTTCCAGAGTTCGATGTTTATAAGTTCGGCGAATTCTTTGCTCACTTTAAGCTTTCAATTCCTGGAAAACACAATGTTTTAAATACTTTAGCTTGTGTTTCATTGTGTGATGCTTATGGAATTTCTGCCGAGCATATGCAAGTTGCATTAGAGAATTTCACTGGTGCTGACAGACGTTTTGAATTTAAAGGAACTGTAAATGGTGCTAAGGTTTATGATGATTATGGTCATCATCCTACTGAAGTTGCAGCTACTGCAAAAGCATTGAAAAACAAAAAGTTTAATCATTCTTGGGTTGTTTTTCAACCTCATACATATAGCAGAACTTTTAATCTTTTAGATGATTTTGCTCATGCTTTATTATCTTTTGATAATATTATCGTTACAGATATTTATGCAGCAAGAGAAACTAATACTTATGATATTTCTTCTAAAGATTTGGTTGATGCTATAATTAAATTAGGTAAAAATGCAAAATATATTTCTTCTTTGGATGATTGCGCAACTTATTTGAAACAAAATGTAGAAAAAGATGATATTGTTCTTACTCTTGGCGCTGGTACTGTTACAAATATCGGTCCAATGATTGTTGAAGATTAATATACTTTATGGAGATTATAGATTTTAAATTCTATAGTCTCTTTTCACATTTTAGTATTGTTTTTTTTAATCTTTTGTGTTATATTATATTTGCTTTGCATATTGTCAGATTTTTATTTTTTTGCTCTTGCATTGCAGGCTAAGTTTAATATTTGCCACTATAGCTCAGTTGGTAGAGCGACGGATTCGTAACCCGTAGGCCAGCAGTTCGATTCTGCTTAGTGGCTCCATAAAAGAAACTCACTCATCTTAAAATAAATGAGTGAGTTTTTATATTAAAAATGTTTTCCTCTTCTTTTTGTTTTATTATCTACAGAATTAATATCATTATTTTCTTTAGTATCAAAAATATTCATTTCCAATCTTTCTAATTCTGATAATTCTTGATGTTCGGCAATTGCCTTATCTAACTCATCAGCTCCTGGAAGGTCAATATTTTTTGTTTCTTTTTTCTCTTTTGATAATTTAACTTTTAGAATTATTGCTATTATTATTAAAAGAAGTAAAACTGCTATAATCATTCCTTTTATTATATCTTCTTTTCCCCATGTTGATGGTTTTAACCAGCTAAATTCTTCAACCTGCTCACTTCCATTGCTTTCAGTTTCTACTTCAACATTTTTATTTACGGTTATCTGATATGTTGCTGTTTCTTTTGTCTTTTTATTTGCTACTACTATTGTTATTAGGTTTTCTCCATCTTTTAAATCTTCATTTCCCGCTATTTCAACAGTCGTATCATCATCTGTAGGAATTGCTGATATATCCAATTGGCTTAAATCTTTATCTAAGTCTATTTCATATTTGTAAATTTCAGTTTTAAAGCTAGGTTTTAATTTTACATCTTTTATATCCAAACTTTCTAGTCCAAATGCATCTGAAGTCGTTGCTTCTGTATTTGTAGTTGTTGCTGTTGCATCTTCTGCTGCTGTTCTTCTCTTGATTGTTAATGTATATACTTTGGTATTCCCTGCTTCTGCTGTAACTGTTACTTTTACTGTGTTGTCCCCTTCTTTTAATTGCACATCACCAGCTCCTGATACTTTTGCATTTTTGTCTAATGCTGTAGCATATACATTTACTTTTGTTACATTGTTTGGCACTTCTGTACTGTATTCTGTCTTATCTCTTTTGAATCCACTGAAATCATTTGGCTTTATTCCAAAATTGCTTAATCTTGCTTCTGTTGATTTTGATGCTGTTGTAGTATTATTAGAAGTATTTGAGCTACTTGCAGTATTATTTGCTACTTCTTTTGCTTTTACAGTCACACTCTTTTTAGCTGAAACATCCACATATTCTGCCTTTAATACTGCAGATGAATCAGAAGATATTTCAACGTTTATAGTGCCCTCTTTTTCACATTTATATTTTGCAGAATTCGAATAATCTCTAGGATTTCCAGATAAATCTCCTCCTACTACTTTTATTTTTCCTGATACAACTCCACTAACATTTGCTGTAACTGTTGAGGTATTAACATTAGGCACCGTTACAGTTATTGTAACCTCATCTCCAACCTTGGGCTCACTTGGAGATATACTAATATTTGTAGCATTTGCCTTATTGCATATCAACATCAATCCTATAAAAAATATAATACTTATACACAGTTTTTTTATCTTATTCACTTTTATTCTCCTATTCTTCCAAAATTATTTGTATCATTAAATACATATCCATTGAATCAATTTTATTATCACTATTTAAATCTATTATTTTTTTCTGTTCATCACTTATTTGTGTATTCCCTAAAATATATTGTATCACATAATACATATCCATTGAATCTACTTTTCCGTCACCAGTTAAATCTCCTCTTATACTATCTCCTGGCTTTTCTGTATTATCATTCTGCTCAACCGGCACCAAATACAATTTATATGTAGACTCATAATCATAAGTTTCTCTTGCCACATAGCCTTTTGTTCCATCAGACTTCATAACATAATCCCAATAAGTTCCATCTACCTTATTAGTAGCCTTTTGAATTCTTGTAACGATTTCATCTCGATATAAAGTGCCAACCTTAGCTGATGAATTTCCAGGTTCTTTTCTCAATCTTATAGTAGATGAAACATTAACTTTTACCAAATCAGTAGTCATAGGAGTGTTATTTTCAGAAGGCCTTACAACTGCTGTTCCTGGCATGTTTTTATATACTGGAATTATAAAAGTATAATTTTCATCAATTTTTCCAATTTGTTCAAAAGTCTTTCTCAAAGTTGAACCCTCATTTTGAGCAGCCATTATATTTTGCATATATTGATGCCAATATAATTCACCATCAGAATTCTCAACATCAAATTTTTGAAAATACAACGTATTCTGTCCTTTTGAAATATAATCTTCAGCTATTATTTGAGTTCCTCCAGAAATAGATTTTTCAACAGAATCCCATCCGTTGGTTTGCGCTCTTTTCAATCCATTTAAAATTACATTATCCTTTCCATTTCCTCCAGCACCAATATTAAACACATTGTAATATCCTACATATTGTCCATTATAGCCATTTCCTGCAGATAATATTGAACCATTTTTACCTTGTTCCTGAATAATCCTTGCCACTAAGTAATATGCATTAACATTATATTTTTTAGCTGCTTCTATCAAAGTATTAATGTAATAATCATTATCTAAAAATGTCCCACCAGCCATTTCTTTTATTGTTTGTGAATTACAGTTATCATATGATAATTGCATAAATTGAAAAATATCAGAATAATTAGCTGAATTTCTTGGGTCCATCATATATCCTAAAGCAGCTTCTGAAGCACAGTACCAACTTCCATTATCATATGTTGTATCTCCACAAATTTTACATCTCCAAGAACTATCATATTTGTTGATATTATCAGAAATCAAATTTCTTGGCTTATTTTTGTGACCAACATATTCATTTGCAATAGCCTCATTCCAATCAATATTAGTATATAATATTTTAAAATTCCAATTAGGATGTTGCTCTTTTAACTTTTGTAACATTTCTTTTATTTGTGGATATTCACTAGAATTGATTGAATTAATATCAGTAGTTGAAGTTTGCTCTAATGCTGCAAAAGCCACATTTTTCCAACCACTTATCCCTAGACTTATAAACATATATATGAGTATGGTTAATATAATAACCATCGATAATATTTTCTTACTGTATCTTATCATTTTTTTCACACCTCTTTTGTTTTTTCTTCGACATTAGTATATCATTTCGCCTCTTTTTAGTCAACAATAGACATTCATTTTTATATTACATTTGTGTTACATTACTATTTGTGGTATAATGCACCGGAGAGAACCGGTCCCAACGGTGCAAAAAGGAGATTAATATTATGATAGAATTATTATCACCTGTAGGTGATTTTGAATGTTTAAAAGCAGCAGTGCAAAATGGTGCAGATGCTGTATATTTTGGAGCAAGTTCTTTTAGTGCAAGAGCCTTCGCTTCAAATTTTGATGATGCAAATTTAAAAAAAGCAATAACTTATGCTAAAGTTCGTGGCGTAAAAACTAATCTAACTTTAAATACTTTATTAAAAAATGATGAATTACCCAGTGCAATTGCTTTAGCAGAAAAGGCTTATTCATATGGAATTGATGCCATTATTGTTCAAGATTTGGGTCTAGCTAGATTTTTAATTAAAAAGTTTCCTGACCTTGCAATCCATGCCAGTACTCAACTTTCTGTTCACAATTTAGAAGGTGTTTTAAAATTACAAAAACTCGGATTTTCTCGAGTTGTTCTTTCTCGCGAACTCTCATTAGCGGAAATTGAATATATTTGCAAAAATTCCGATGTTGAAATCGAAGTTTTCGTACATGGCGCATTATGTATTTCTTATTCTGGCCAATGCTTATTTTCTAGTATGATTGGCGGACGCTCTGGCAATCGCGGTAAATGTGCTCAGCCTTGTAGACTTCCCTATGAATTGATTTCTAATGATAATACATTCGATAAGGGCTTTTTGTTAAGTCCTCGCGATTTATGCGGATTGGATTTTCTGCCTCAACTAGTAAAAGCTGGTGTGACATGTTTAAAAATTGAAGGTAGAATGAAAACACCTGAATATGTGGCAACTGTTACTAAAGTTTATCGCAAATACCTAACTTTGGCTGAAAATCCAGCAACAATAAATAATTATAAAATTGCTCAAGAAGATAAACAGGCTTTATTGCAAGTTTTCAACCGTGGCGGCTTCTCTTCTGGCCATTTGACTTCTACTGGAAATAAAGATTTAATTTATCCAGAAAAATCGAATAATATGGGAATATTTCTTGGCACTGTTGCAAACTTCAACAGTAACAAAGGACATATCGATTTTACAACTAATGCTACATTAAGTGTTGGAGATAAAATTGCAATAGAAAACAATCGTCACGAAACTTCTTTATATACAGTTTCTGAATTGATGATTAAAAACCAAAATATTCCTCAAGCTAACCCTGGAGACAAAATTAGAATTGGTAGGATGAAAGGAAAGATTTTTGTCGGAAACAAAATCTACAAGATGTCTGATAAATCTCTTACTGCCTCTGCTATTAGTTCTCTTGAAAATGAAACACGAAAAACTAATTTATCTTGCAAAATGGTAGTACACGAAAATTGTCCTATTTCTTTGACTGTTTCAGGCCCTACTGGCATAACTGTTTCTGTGGTTTCTGACGTTACACCTGAACCTGCAATGAATTCGCCAATTACAAAAGAACGCCTAATTTCTCAGCTTTCAAAAACTAATAATACCCCTTTTAATTTTGAGAAAATTGACATTGATTTATCTGATGGATTATTTATTAAAGGTATCAGCTGTATTAATGAACTTAGACGTCAAGCTTTAAGTAAATATGAAGATGAATTGATTGCGTCTTTTACAAGAACTATTGGGTCTTCGGAATCTTATGATTCTTTATTAATGCCAATTCAACCATCACCAAAAATGCCGGAAGTCAGCCTTTTATTGAATTTGCTAAATTCAAACTTTTCTTATAATGATTTAAAAAATATAGACAAGGTTTATATTCCTTTTAAATATTTTGTTTTGAACGAATTCAGTAGTGTGTTACAGTGCATTTCTAGTAATTTTAATACATACATATATTTTCCAACAATTATTAGAACTAATTACAACAAATTAATCAAGGCTAATCTTGATAAAATCTTGAATAAATATAATATTAAAGGTTTTGTAGTTTCTAATATTGGAAATTTTGAGTTATTAAAAGATTATAAAAATTATGAATTTATTAGTAATTACACTTTAAACATTTATAACAATTTGTCAATTGTTGAATTGCCTTGTAGTACGGTTACTTTATCTCCAGAATTGAATAATTCTGACTTGCAAAATATTGTAAAAACTGCCCATCCTAATCATAATCTTGAATTAATTGTTTATGGAAAAACTCCTGTAATGAATTCAGCTTATTGTTTGCTTGGCAAATCTAATAAGTGTTACTCTTCTTGCAAACACTTATGCAATACTACTTCTCGTTTTTATTTAAAAGATAGGCTAGGCTTTTTGTTTAGGGTTATACCTGATAATATTGATACCACTACAACTATTTATAATAGTAAAATTACATCTATTGATTATAAAAATATTGAGGTTGATTCGATTAGAATTGATGCTTTAGACGAAAATATTGAAGATTTAAATGATATTATAAAAATTGTTAGAACTGGCGCCAAAATTGAAGGCTCACAATATACAAATGGAAATTTTAATAGAGAAATTTAAAAATCAAACTCCCCCATATTAAACTTCTGTTTTAATATGGGGGAGTTTCCAATATGTTGGAGTTGTTATTATGATGAAGTTCGCTTATCTTTTAGTTGATATATATAGTTGGGTCCACATACTCATTATCTTTCATTAATTCAAAATGAAGATGACATTCCATTCCACTCTCGAACACTGCTGTATTTCCGGCCGTTCCTATAGTCTGACCTTGCTTAACTTCTTCTCCTTCTACCACAAATTCAGCTGTCAATAAATTTGAATAAACTGTTTGATATCCGTCATCATGTTCAATTATAACAGTTAGGCCATATCTTGGGTCATTCACGATTGTTTTGACTATTCCGTCTGCAGCTGCTTTTATTACGCTTGTTTTATCTGTTCTTATGTCTACAGCAGTATGTGTTATCCACTCTTTTAATGTATCAGAATACACTAAATTATCTTTGGCAAATTCGCCTATTATTTCACCTTCGGTTGGCTTAGCAAATGTTATTTGTTTTTTTACTTCTTCTGTTTTTTCGGTTTTATCAACATTTTGCTCTTTTACACTCGTCGCATTTTCCGTTTGTTTTGGTGTATTTGGGGTTGTATTCGTATTTGTAGTATTAGCTTTATTAGTCTCTTCTTTTTGGGCTTCATCTACTGTTTTTCCTATCTCTGTGCTTACATTTTCTGTTTCCGGTTGAGCTTCAATTTCTGTTTGTTTTTCTTCTTGTGAAATTTTACTAATGTTGTCTTGTTGCTTAATTGTTGTCCTTGTCAACATATACATAACAATTCCTAGCGCTATTGCTAAAATAAAAAATATAACAGTTCCTAAGTAAATATATATTTCTCTTTTCATAAGAACCTCCTTGATTTTAATTATTAATACAAGTATTAACAATTTTTCAAAGATTATTCATTAATAGAGAATTTAGTTCAGATATTTCCACATCTGTATAAAAGTGTTTGATTATTTCTTCGTAATTTGCGCCAGCCTGTGCCATGCTATTAGCTCCTGTCTGGCTCATTCCCACTCCATGTCCATAACCTATAACGGAAAATGTTACTTCTTCTCCATTGATTGAAAATGTAAAATTTGTAGATTTTAACCCTAATATCGTTCTTGCCTCTGTTCCAGCAATTTCTATATTTCCAAATTTTATTGTCTTGACTCTTCCACTCGTTGTATTTTCTAATATCTGAATACAATTTTCTTCTGAAAAATCAATTTCGCAATCTGGATGTTTCTCCTTTAGTTTCTGCAACAATTCTTGTTTGGTTAATTTCACTTGCGAATTATATTGAGAATATCCATCTTCACCAGCTGTTTCTACAGATTTTAAATATGGATAGTCTATACCTCCCCAAACATTTACTGAACTTTCTGTTACTCCACCACTATTGGAATGAAAAAAGGCATTAATTGGACTTCCATTATATGTAACAATTTTTCCTGTAGTTGATTCCACAGCATCTTTGATTTTGTTCCAGTTGCTTTCCGCCTCTTCTGCATTCCATTTTGCAAATCTATCTTCTTTGCTTATCCAGGCCTGGCAACAAGCATAACTGTCACATATATCAGCATTTTCATGCTTTTTTGCATTATTATTAATCTGATATATCGTATATGTCCTTGCAACTACCGCCTGTGCTTTTAATGCCTCAAACTCATAGCTCACAGGCATTTCGCTTGCAACTACTCCATATAAATATTCATTCAAATTCACTTCTTCAACTTCTCCACTATTTGAATGTAATAACTTAATCATTCTATTTTCTGACTCCTTCGCAGGTTCTGTATCCTCACTTTCCTGACCTGTAGGAACTTCTGTAGTCGACTCTGTGTTTGATTCTGTGGCTAACTCTGTGCCAACATTAAGATTTTCTTTATTTTCTTTATTTTTAGATGGTGTTGCGGTGCAAATTGCAGGAGCTATAAAAAACACTATTGCAAAACCACAAAAATATAACAAAAAATTTTTTATATTGTTCAACCTCCCTCTCTAGCAACTTAATTTTTTCTTCATCCTCTCTAGTACTTTTCTTTCTATTCTAGAAACCTGAACTTGAGTAATTCCTAAGATTTTGGCCACTTGCATTTGAGTTTTTTGTTTATAATATCTCAATAAAATAATCTCTTTTTCATTTTCTTTCAACTCGCTAATCAATCCTTTTACTGTTATTCGATTTGTAATCTCCGTCTCTTCATCTTTTCCAGTAGAAATTCGCTCTAAAATGCTTACAGTCTTATCTGTTTTATTATCAGTATATTTAGCGCTTTCTATCGAATCCACTGGCTTAGTCGAATCCATTGCCATTGTAATTTCTTCTTTCGCAATTCTCAGCTCTTTAGAAATCTCTTCTAACTTTATCTCTCTTCCATATTTATGCAAATATTCTTTTTGCAATTCTTGAATTTTTACATTTAACTCTTTAATACTCCTACTTACTTTAATTGGTCCATCGTCTCTTATGTATCTTTTAATTTCACCTAAAATGTATGGAACTGCATATGTTGAAAGACGCACCTCAAAACTTGTATCAAATCTCTGTATCGCTTTTATAAAACCAATACTTCCTATTTGATATAAATCCTCTATATCATACCCTCTTCCTCCAAATCTTCGAACAATACTCCAAATAAGTCCATTATTATCCTCAATCAATTTTGTCATGTCTTCCTTATTGCCATTTTGAGCACTTTCAATCAATTTTATATCATTCTCATACACTCTTCATCTCCCCTTATTGCTGGTTCATTACTTTTAATTACTTTCCTCATCGAAACTTTTGTACCAACTCCCAGCATAGACTCAACTTCAACAGCATCCATAAAACTTTCCATAATAGTAAATCCCATCCCTGACCTCTCCATATTCGCCTTTGTCGTATATAATGGTTGCTTCGCCATGTCAACATTCTCGATGCCTTTTCCAGAATCAACAATTTCTATAAAAACTTCATTTTCCCTAATCTTACATTTCACCTTCACAATCCCCACTTGTTCTTCATACCCATGAATAATTGAATTAGTAACAGCCTCTGAAACTGCTGTTTTTATATCCGCTAATTCCTCCAACGTTGGGTCTAACTGCGCAATGAACGCCGCTACAGCTATCCTCGCAAAAGCCTCATTACTCGATTTACTTAAAAATTCTACTTTCATTTCATTATCATATACATTGCTCATATTCTACCTCCTTGCATTTTTTGCACCGTTGGGACCGGTTCTCTGCCGTGCATTTTTTGCACCGTTGGGACCGGTTCTTATCGGTGCATTTTCTTTTATTGTAATATCAGGAATTATCTTCAAAATCCCACTCATTTCAAATATTTTTCTTACAGGTGTAGTTAAATTTATCACTTTTGTACTTCCTCCCAGCATATTAATTAATTTGTATCTTCCCATTACCAGCCCTATTCCTGCACTATCCATAAAAGAAACTTTATTAAAATCAAATACAACTTCTTTAGGCATATATCTTTCAATTTCATTATCCAATCTCCTCCTTATTTTCTGAACTACACATTCATCTATATCCTCGTGTATTTCAAATGTTAATCGCTTGTCCCTTTTATCATAATAACTTTCCATATAAACTCCTTTCATTATTTTTTCATTCTTTTTTTTATTTTTTATACTATTTATGTCACAAAATCATTATACACTCATTTCCATATTTTTCCAAGACTATAAAATAAGAAGTTTTGTCGAATTAAAAAAAGTTTTCGACAATAGTTTTACTTCTGCAAAAATGCACCGATGAGAACCGGTCCCAACGGTGCAAAAAATGCACGGCAAAGAACCGGTCCCAACAGTGCAAAAAACTGCACCGATAAGAACCGGTTCCAAATGTTCACTTTTCTATTACTATAGTTACAGGTCCATCATTTAATAATTCGACCTTCATATCTGCTCCAAAAATCCCTTTTTGAACCTCAAATCCTTTTTTAGAGCATTCATCGCAAAAATATTCATATAATGGAATTGCTTCTTCTAGCCTTGCTGCTTCTATAAAACTAGGTCTATTTCCATCGTTACAATTTCCATATAAAGTAAATTGTGATACAATTAATAATTTTCCGTCCACATCTTTTAGTGATAAATTCATTTTATCTTGCTCGTCTGTAAATACCCTTAAATTGCAAACTTTTTTTACTAAGTAATCTGCTTGTTCTTTGGTGTCTCCTACTTTAATTCCTATCAGTACCAAAAAACCTTTTTCAATTTTACCTACGATTTTTTCGTCTACTTTTACACTTGCATATTTTACTCTCTGTATTACTACTTTCATTTTCTCTCTCCATTATTCCTGAGCATTATCGTTATCAGCAGTTTCGTTTGCACCATCGGCATCATCTGCTCCCTCATCGTCATTCGCAACATCTACGATTTCAACTTCTTTTGTTTCATTATTATCCTTTTCCATTTCTGGCTGTCTTGCTCCACACTTAGGACAGAATGTTGCATCTAAAGCAATTTCTGTATGACATTGCTCACATTGTTTTTTCTCTTTTAGTTCTAATATTGATTTCAAACATGTTTCTATTTCTGCAGTCAAAACATCGATTTTTGTGCATTCTTCTTCTAATTCTGTTTTTATATCGATATTTTCATTTCTAACATGTTTTTCATAAACCTTTTTTCCTATTTCTTTATATATGTTATTTATTTCTGATTTGTTTTCATTCATTTTCATTCTAAGTTTTGCTTCTTTAGCAATTTTATTTGTTTTTTCTGCTGTTGCATCATATGCTGCACTGGCCTTTTTTCCTAAATTATCAAAAAATCCCATTTTTTCTTCCTCCTATTTTTTATTTTTTACAATTATTAATACTTTTATTCTATAAATTTTTAATTTAATCTACTCCAATAATTCAGTCTAGTCTTCACTTTTTTTAGTTCTATTCATAAGCCTATTAACTGCTTCTTCTGGCGTTAAACCTTTATACAAAATTCCATAAACTGATTCTACTATTGGCATTTCTATATTATGCAATTTTCCTAATTCATGTGCAACTTCTATATTGTCAATACTTTCAATAGTCATGCCGACTTCCTTTTTAGTCTCTTCTAGGCTTTTTCCTTGCCCAATCAATTTTCCTGCTCTTCGATTTCTACTATGTTCGCTTAAGCATGTAACAATTAAATCACCTAATCCACTTAGTCCATACAATGTTTCTTTTTGACCTCCAAGAGCAACTCCCAATCTTGAAAGTTCTGCTAATCCTCTCGTTATTAATGCAGCAAATGTGTTGTCTCCTAAGCCAATTCCTGCTGCAACACCAGCACAAAATGCAATTATATTTTTTAATGCTCCGCCTAATTCTACACCTTTAACGTCCCTTGATGTATATATTCTCATTTTGCTCGACATAAATGTATCCTGAACAAGTTTTAAAACAAAGTCATATTTAGATGCTACAACTAATACAGTAGGCACTGCAACTGAAACTTCTTCTGCATGGCTTGGTCCAGACAATACCGCGATTTTAGCGTTTGGAATTTCTTCTTGTACTACTTCGTCTAATGTCAACATTGTACTTTTTTCGAAACCTTTTGAGCAAATTACAATTGGCTGGTCTTTTACAAACTCTTTATATTGCTTTACTGTATCCCTTGTAAATTTTGATGGTGTTACATGTATAATAAAATCTGAGCCTTCAATTGCTTCTTTAAATGATGTGGATGCTTCAACTCCTTCTGGAATTTCTACATTTGGTAAAAATTTGCACTTTTTTTCATTATTTATTAAGTTTTTCTCTTCTTCCGAAAAAGACCACATCTTTATGTTGTTTCCTAACTTAGCTAAATGAATAGCCAATGCAACTCCCCAACTTCCACATCCTATAATAGCTATATTTTTCATATTCGTCCTCCGTGTTTCTATATTTTATTTTTTGAAACTCAATTTATTTTCAGTTCCATTTAAAATTCTTCTGATGTTGCTTCTATGATTAAATGCAACTATTAATGCTAAAATTATACTATAAACCAAATAGCTACTTCCTTCTGAAATTGTATAATTTGTATGAATAAACAGTGTCAATACTGGAAATAAAATTGCTGCTCCTACAGACCCCATTGATACTATTCTAGTTAATGCCATTAAAACTAATGCAAAAACTAAACAAATTAACCCTATCTTCCAATTAGTCATTAACAATACTCCTAAAGATGTAGCTACACCTTTTCCTCCTTTAAAACCAAAGAATACCGGATAAGTGTGTCCTACAACTACAAGTATTCCAGCCATTTGAACCAACAATGCTTTATCAGAATTTTTAGCTATTGCTCCTGCTACAATTGCAAAAATTATTGCTAAAACTCCTTTCAATGCATCACACAAAAGCGTTAATACTGCTGCCTTTTTTCCTACAGACCTTAACATGTTTGTCGCCCCTGCATTTCCGCTTCCTTTTTCTCTTACATCAAATCCTGCAACTCTTTTGCTTATTATTACTGAAAAACTAATACTTCCTATCAAGTATGCTACTATTCCAACTATTATATATACTGCCATTTTTATCTACTCCTCTCTTTTTTTTGCACCGTTGGGACCGGTTCTCATCCGTGCACTTTTTGCACCGTTGGGACCGGTTCTTATCGGTGCAGTTACTCTGCCTTCTCCCTGCAAATCACTCTTATAGGTGTTCCTTCAAGTCCAAACTCTTTTCTAATTTGATTTACCAAATATCTTTCATATGAAAAATGGAACAATTCTTTGCTGTTTACAAAAATAACAAATGTTGGTGGTTTTGTACTAACTTGTGTTCCATATAATATTTTCAAACGCCTTCCTTTATCTGATGGTGGCTGAACAATAGCAATTGCCTCATTTATTACTTGATTTAATACTGATGTAGAAACTCTCATTGCATTTTGTTCTGCAACATTATTAATCATATTAAATAGTTTGTCCACTCTTTGTCCTGTTTTGGCAGATATGAAGATTATTGGTGCATATGATAAATATGATAATTTATTGTAAATTTCTTTTTTATATTTTTCCAATGTTCCAGTTTCCTTTTCATACTCGTCCCACTTATTTACAGCAATTATTACACCTTTTCCTGCTTCATGCGCTTCCCCCGCAATTTTTGCATCTTGTTCTGTTACTCCCTCATTTGCATCAATCATCATCAAACACACATCTGCTCTTTCTATTGCTAGCAATGTTCTCATAATGCTGAATTTTTCAATTGATTCCTTGACTTTACTTTTTCTCCTTATTCCTGCCGTATCTATTAGCACATATTTTCCATATTGATTTTCATATTCTGTATCAATTGCATCTCTTGTTGTTCCTGCGATTGAACTTACTATTGTACGATTTTGTCCTAATATTTTATTGATCAATGAAGATTTTCCTACATTTGGTTTTCCTATAACTGCTACTTTTATTCTGTCATCTTCATCTTCTCCTGCTTTTTTATCTGGTAAATTTTCAAATATTGCATCTAAAACATCACCAATTCCTAAAGCATTTGCAGCTGATATTGGATATGGTTCACCTAGCCCTAAATTATAAAATTCATAAATTTCATTTTTATCTCTACTTATGTTGTCAGCTTTGTTGCAAACTAATACTACTGGTTTTTTTGATTTTTTTACCATTAGCGCAATTTCTTGGTCAGTTGCTGTAACACCTTGTTTTACATCTGTCAAGAAAATTATTACATCTGCAATTTCTATTGCCATTTGTGCTTGTTCTCTCATTTGTGATATTATAATATCTTCTGATTCTGGCTCAATTCCTGCAGTATCTACTACTGTAAAATTTCTTCCTCTCCAATTTGTTTCTGCATATACTCTATCTCTTGTTACTCCTGGAGTATCTTCAACAATTGATATTCTACTCCCTACTATGTAATTAAAAAATGTAGATTTTCCTACATTTGGCTTTCCTATGATTGCTACTGTTGGTTTTCCCATTTTTGCCCCTGCCTTTCTCTTTTATGTAGATTTTTTCACTTATATTTTACTATTTTCGCCATAAAATATCAAGGCTTTTCCTTCTTTTTTCTTTCAAATTGAATTCATTTTGAAATTTTGATTAAATTTATCTTTTAAAATAATAATCCACAAGAATATACACACTAAAAATATTGCAATATTTTTGAAATAATATACTGCTATACTGCTTATAATTGTTAAAACTACTATTGTTATATATGAGATTTTGTTTATTATTTTTTCTGTTTTTAAATTTTTCATCCCTTTATGTAATATATTTTTTAATATTCTTCCTCCATCTAAAGGATATATCGGTAACAAATTGAAGATTAATATTAGAATATTTGAATATACAATTTCTTGTTTTAATATATTTGATATTTTAATAGTATCTATATATTGAAAAAGCATTGCTAATGTAAAACTAACAATTGGTCCTGCTATTGCAACTATTATTTCTTCTTTGCCTGCTTTTAGATTGTAAAATGAAGCTGAAAAGCCACATGGCAAAATTTCTACTTTTTCTAATTTTATTTTTAGTAGCTTAGCCACACAAATATGTCCTAATTCGTGTAATAAACAAAAGAACATTATTATGAGATATATTTTTAGCTGACCTGTAAATACAAATATAATTGCAAAAAGAATGATTTTTAAATCTATTCTTAATTTCAAATTATCCTCTCCTTTTTTTACTGCACGTTTGGGACCGGTTCTCTGCCGTGCAGTTTTTGCACCGTTGAGAACCGGTCCCAAACGTGCAGTGTATTATAATTCTAAAATTAACTCTGGATTAACATAGCGATTCTGATATCTTACTTCAAAATGCAAATGTGGACCAGTAACATTTCCTGTAGCTCCAACTTCTGCAATCTCTTGTCCCTGTTTTATAAAATCTCCTTCATTAACATATAAACTATTGCAATGAGCATAAACAACTACAACATCATTATCACTGGTCTGAATCTTTAAATGTTTTCCATAGTCCCCTGTGGATGATGCTAATATTACATTTCCATCTGTTGCCGAAAGAATCTTCGTTCCAGTTTTTGCAGCAATATCAGTTCCTGTGTGGTTTTTCGGAACTGTTTCAGTAGTCGGATTTCTAAAGCCAAAACTAGAACTAATTGTGCCACTTATTGGTTTTATAAAACTTATATTGCTTTTAATATAGTTGGCATCTTGTTCCATTTGTGACAATTCTACTTTATTATCTCCTGTTAACTCTTCTTCTGAACCTCCAATATTTTCACTATTATTATTACTTTCATCTACTATATTTTCTTCTACTTTTTCATTTGCTCCTTGACTATCTGTTGTCTCTGTTATTTCTTCATTTTGCTTTTGCGTTTCTTCTCGTGTTGTATTTTCCACATTGCTATTAATTCTATTATGTATATCTTGTATTTTACATGATATAGTTTGATAAATTTCAGCAAAATTAATATCTTGATTTATTATTTCTTTTGCCTTGTTAGTAAAATCTTTTGAAAAAACATAATCATTACTTACTACACTATAAAAAACCGCATAGATCATTAAACAAATAATTATTTGAGTAATCATCTTTTTTAAAAGTTTTATACTGTATCCAAATTTTCTTTCTTTGTTTCTTTCATACCCGCTTCTTAATATTGGATTTTCTTGTTCTCTCCTTTTATAATATATCTCTTCTGCTCTTCTAATTTTATCTTCAACTGACATTACTCTCTCCATATCTATTGTATTCCTCCTCTATAGTATATTTCTATTGTTTATAATTGTGCTTTAATCGCATAAAAACACTTTATCTAATGCATTAGTAATGTTTATGCATTTATAAAGTGTTTTATGTTATCAATATTAAATGAAATGGATTGATAGAATGATAAATAAAATTATCGTTGAAACTATACTATACAGTTTTAGCATTTTATGTTTAAAGATTATATTTGTAGTATTTTGGTTAGTATAGTTCTTTTTTTCTTCTATTTTATTAATATAATCTGTTACAAGCATTTCCGCTTCTTTTAAAATATATTCTTTTGATTTAGTTTTTACTTCTTCTGTGTTAGTAGTTCTACTTTGATTTATCACTTCTTTTTGAGGAATTCTTTGATTTTCTTTAAATATTATTATAGCCTCTTCGACCATATTTGATGGAAGATTTTTAATGACAACCATATTTTTCATCTTACTTGATTCCATTATATCACTCCTTTGGAAAACTCTTCATTTTTATTTTTTCCAAACTAAAGTAACTTTATACAATAACTTCAATTTTAGCAGTATCTATTGTATAAGAAAATGTATATTTGGCATAAGTAATAGAATATGTATTAAACACTAGAACTAACATTAATATAGAGACTAAAATCATTGACTTTAAAATTTCTGGCTTATTTTTCATATTTTTTCTTGCTCCGCATTAATTTTAATTTGTAAATTTTCTATTATTGCTTCGCTCCTTTCTTTATCTTTATTATATTTTATCTTTAATGTATATTGATGTTCTATTTTCTGTTTTCCTTTTATTTCAATTTTTTCTGTAATGTATTCATTCATCGGAACTATTCCATTTGAATTGTATAATTCCACCTCTATTATATCCTTGTTTTTTAAAATTACTTCTATTGTATATTCAAAACCAATGTCACTTATTTCTTGCTCTGAATAATTTACTACAGTAAATTTATATTCTCCTTCTGTATTTTCATTGTTGATTTGAACAATTTCGCCTTTTTGTATATTTAAAATTGGTTTTGCAATCTCTTGTTTACCATTCAAGACTTCTGTTTTTATATATTTAGCATATACTGTATTTGAAAGCATTAGTAATACTATAATTACCACTACTATATTTTTTATTATTTTTCTATTCACTTTGTGTTCCTTGTGCTATAATTTCAAATGTATATTCTAAATTATCTTTTGCATTTTTTAAATCTTTTGCATCGTTTTCCGCCTTCAATTCTGTTGTTCCTCCTGTTTGATATGGCCACTTCCAATCAATTTTTATTGTTTTAGTTTGTAATCCTTTAGCTGGAAATGAACCTCTAATATCTCCTATATCTTTTAATGTGTTTGCTGTTCTACCATCATATGTAAATGTTAAATTATTGGGTTTGTTTTTTTCATTTGCAAAATTTAACACATAATCGACTCCTACTTCTGAACCTGTAGAATTAAGTTTAATCTCAAAACTTCCTGAAGTTCCTGGTGCAATTTTTCCATTTACTAAAGTAGCCTTATTCACTGTACTTCCTAAATTTATTGTTTTGGTAGTACTTCCGTTTTTATCTATTTCGAATACCCATTGTGCAATTTTTGCACTTCCTGTTCCTTTTTCTTGAGACATATATCTGGCATATGTGTATCCTCCTGCTCCTGTTAATAATAATCCTATTAATAATATGCTAACTACTAATATTATTCCTCTATTTTCTTTACTTGCTTTTTTTGTTCTCTCCATTTTTATTCCTTTCTACATTCCTGTAACTGGTAATTTTGGTATTTCTACTACTGGTTTTTCAACAACCGGTACTTCTGGTTTTTTAGGTTCTTCTTTTACAGTTACAATAATTTTTTCATTATTTATTTTTACTAATGCTTGTTCTTGCATTTTTAATTCTACTTTTTTCATTTCTGAATTTAATACATATCCCTCTGGTGCTTTTACTTCTTTTATATAATATGTTCCTGGAAGCAACTGCTCTAAAGTGATTTTTCCTTTATCATCTGTTTGAGCTGTTTTTATAAGCTTTTTATCTTTATCAAAAATCTCAAACTTTGCATTTTTTAATGATTTTTTGGTATCTTTATCTTTCTTTTCTATTATTATTTTTGTATTGTTTTTTTCATACTTTTGAACTAGTTCACTATCAAAGTCTTCAATTGAAAATGCTGTTAATGCATAATCTTGCACATCTGAACTTGGTGCTTTTCCAAATAAAATTGGTTTAGATTCTATTGGCATCTGAACTTTTATTTTAAATTCTCCTGTTTCTTTTAGACTTTTTATTGGAATTAAAATTTTAAATTGTCTCTCTGAATTAAATTCACTTGTTTCTTGATTATTTAAATTTGTTATTTTTGTTCCTTCTGGTTGTGATTCTAAATTTATCATTAGTTTTGAAATGTTTTTGTCACATATAACTTCATATTGCTTAGAAACATACTGTGACATAGTTTTATCAACTTCCCATTTATCACTTGCTTTTATTTCTATATTAGGATTATCGAATGTTTCGTTTGAATTTCTGGCAGCGTCTAATATTCTTTTCATAGCTTCTATGGTTCTACTTCCTGATTCATTTATTGCTGAATATGAGGCTATGTTGGTATTATATATATAACAATATACTGATTGCTTAGTTGCTATGTATGCTTCTTCTTCGCTTGCTACTCCTAGTTGTTCTAATGTTTTGTATGGGTATCCATTTATTATAACTCTCCACAGTCCTAAATCTTGTAATTTTCCTTCTGATTTTACATTATATGATGGCACACTTCCAACTCCAGATACCTCTCTATTTAGGCAATATACTGGATATTCTTTGCCATTTTCTTGATATACTGCATGAGCTGTTTTTATTATTATTCCATCTTTTTTTATTATTCTGTTAAAATATCCTTTTGAATATATTGTTACTTCTTGACCATTATCTACAGCTTGTACTGTGTTTAATAATATTCCTAAATTTGCCAATATTATTAATATGACAACTATTGTTTTTTTTAGAATTTTTTTCAATATCTAACCTCCTCTTTTTCTACTGCTTGTATACATCTTCTGTATTCTGGTTGATTTTCTACACATGTTATTAAAGTAAGTCTATTTTCTTCTGTATCTTCTAAATATTCCCATTCTGTATCTTTAATTATTCTGCATTTTTCTACTTCATATATTTTTTCGAACTGATTATGTATATATTTTATTTCATCCCCTTTTTGCAAGAGTTTTAAATTTTGAAAATAGTTTACTTCATACCCTCTATTATGAGCGGCTAAGCCTATATTTCCTTCTTCTTTTTGGGTTTGTTCAAAATGTCCTACATATTGATTTAATGTTTCTTTAGTTGTTCCTTCGGCTATTGTTGCTTTTAACGAAATCTTTGGTATTTCTATTTCCCATCTTTCGGTTTTTTCTTCATTTTCTATTTTATTCTCAGTATTAAATTCTTGATTCATAATGTTCTGATTAAAATCTGTTATAATTTTATTTTGACTAATAAATATCTGAAATAAACAAAATATTATTACCATACAAATGTAAGCAATTTTACTTTTCAGCATGCATTCTTCTTATCACCTCATTTTATTCAATTGTTAGTTTTGTGCTCTTTTTCGAAAAAAAACTTTTGATTTAATTTTTTGAATTCAAATTATATAACTATGTTAACACCACTTTATCCATTTGTCAAGAAAAATCGTTCGACACTTTTCGACAGCTGTGTCGTAAATTATCGAAAATTAAATTTTGTAATTTATCTTGCGTATTTATACATTTAATGATATTATGTATCTAGTTCTATAAATAGAAAGGATTATACAAATGAAAGAAATAAAAGAAGTATTTGATTTTTATGACCAAACATATCTAAAATCTTATAATTTAGATAAAGCAATTCAATATCAATTAAATCTACTAGATTCTTTAGATCTGTATACAAGAAAACACTCAGAGAATGTAGCAACAATAACCTGTAACATCTGCAGAAAATTGCATCTTTCTAAAGGATTTACTGAATACTGTACTATTTGTGCTTATTTACATGATATTGGAAAATTATTTATTCCATCATCTATTCTTCAAAAGCCATCTGCTCTAACGCCTGAAGAATATGATATTATGAAAAGACATACTACACTTGGATATAAATTATGTATAAAAGATACAAAACTTAGACCTTACTATGCTGGACCTTATTATCATCACGAAGCTCTTGATGGAACTGGTTATCCTCAAGGACTAGTAAAAAAAGATATTCCTTTTGAATCTCAAATTATTAGAGTTGCTGATGAGTATGATGCATTAGTTCATAAAAGGCAATATAAATCACATATTGGAATAACAGATTCTTTAAAAATTATTATTGCCAATACTAAGCCATCTCCAAATGCTCCAAAACACACTGGATATACATCTGCCGGCAAAAACAATAAGAAAATTGTAAAAACATTATTAAAAGTTGTAATAGATGATATTGAATATGAGATTTCAGCAACTATCGATTATGTCAAGGAATTGAAACAAGAACTAAATCGATATAAAAAAATTAAGGAATTAATTGATAAAATGAATAAATCTAAAAAAGAAAAAGATATAACATATTATAAACAATATATAGATATCTTATTACAACCTGGTGAAACTATTGAAGAATTTGATAGTTTAGCACAAGAATTGCAAGAAGCTTATGATTTTAGGAAACAATCTTTACTTAACCTAGAACAAGAAATTAAGAACATAAAAAGACTCAAAGTATAAATAAAAGGCCTATAAATAATATTATTTATAGGTTTTATTTATTTATAAAATATTCTATTACTTTTTCGATAAAATTACTTTTTTCACTTTTTATAAATTTACTAGTTGTTTCTACATTATCTGATTTTTCTAAGTCTACTGGTGTTCCACTCTTTTTTTGCATTCCTAATTGTTCTGTAGCCTTTTGTTGAATACTATTCCAATCTAATGTACTTTCAACTTCTTTTATACTTTTTTCTACTTGACCATTTTCTTTTTCTATTGTAGCCAAATTATTTTCTAAACTTTTCTTTTGATTAAACATTTCCATTATAGAAATTTCTCTATAACTTACAGTAAGTAGCATTCCAAAAATTGCCAAAACTACTACTATTTGTAGGGCTCTGCTTTTTCCTTCTTGAATATTCTTACTTTTTGTTTTCTCTACATTGTTTTTGATATTCTTTTTTGGTTCTTCTATTTTTGTATTTTTGTTCGTATCATTTTTTTTCCTTACAACAGTGTAATCTGGTTCATATTTTCTTGGACTTGTTCCATATTGATATGAATTTCTTGGCATGCTTCTCACCTCCTTAGTAACTCTCTATGTTTTCTCAAAGATTCTTAATTTTGCACTTTTAGACCTTGAATTTATTTCTTGTTCTTCTTTTGTTGCTATTATTGGCTTTTTATTTATAATCTTGCCTTCTGATATTGCACCACATACGCAATATGGTAAATCTTTAGGGCATGTGCACTTGCCTTGTGCATCTATATAAGCATTTTTTACAGCTCTATCTTCTAATGAATGAAATGTTATTATACATAACCTTCCACCTGATTTTAAATGTTTTATACATTTTCTAACTGTTTCATATAGTGGCTTTATTTCATCATTTACTTCTATTCTTATTGCTTGAAATGTTCTTTTTGCAGG
>OLNW01001386.1_pt1 | contig 23979 bp, 20 predicted proteins | sample 1672121 | NCBI WGS metagenome assembly OLNW01 (sample SAMEA3136648, study PRJEB25190) | human gut metagenome
GGACGGTCATCCGTCCCGGGCCTGCCGCAGCAAAAGGACGGATGCCTTTCTGTAGACATCCGTTCTTTCTTTTGCTTTGCTTAGTTTTCGTATATTGTGGGCGGCACATCACTTTTTGAGCAATGTCTGTACCACCTGGCACAGAGTACCCTCTGTGCCCACATTACCGGGGAAGATGATATAGGGCGTGTGCGGGAAGGTGCTCTCCTCGCCGGTCTCCCAAACGGGAACGCCGGGGGCGATCTGACCACGGACCCGCGCACAGTGTACCCGCAGCGCCTTTACGCCTACATCGCTGGAGGTAATGCCTCCTTTGGCCAGCACAAAGGCAGGCCGCACTGTCAGGTCGGCAACCAGTGATGTGAGCGCATCCGAGATCTTCACACTGATCGCCAGATTTTTTTCCCGCTGGTCATCCTCAGAGCGCAGGACCATACGGCTGGTGTATACCGCCACGGTCGTGCCGTCTGCCAGCAGTGTGTTGGTACGGTCCAGAATACGCCGACGCTCTGCCGCCAACGCGGCATCGTCAAATACGGTGTTCACATCAAAACAGATGTATTCGATCTCCGGGCAGCCCTTTTGCAGTGCTTCCAGCTGCATTGTGGTCTTGCGAACGTGGGAGCCGACGACAATGATGCCGCCGTTCCGCTGGTCGGCGCACATAAGATCCTCCCGCCGCAGCAGAGGCTGATCGCTCACTGCGCCCAGAACTTTGACCACGGCTGCCGAGCCGCGGAACATAAATACCTTACCCCGGGCTGCCGCGCGCAGATAGGCGGTAACGAACACCGCTACATCGTCATAGCATACGGCGTTGACAACCACTTTGTTGAAGCCGGAAACGCCCATCAGCTTTTCGCAGACGGCGTCATAGTCGCGGCGGCGCAGCTCGTCAAGCGAGATGGACACCACTTGCTCCGCAGGGTAGGCGCCGCCGGTTTTTTCCTGGCACCATTCCGTCAGGTCGGAGGCGCGATAGGCGAAAGTGGTGTCCCGGGCAAATTCCGTCTCGCCGGCAGGCACCAGCGTGTCACCTTCACGGACATAGTGTACGTTGTCGATGGTATATCTGCCGCCCTCCAGGAAAAACGGCAGGAGTATCTCGCCGTCATAGCGCTCCGGCAGCAGCGCTTCCAGCTCTGTACGAAGCGTTTCCGTTTCCAGAGGGAAGTGTCCACGAAGCGTGGAATCGCTGCGGCTGATGAGGACAAAGGGCACTCCCGTTTTTTGAGACGCGGCAGCCAGGTGCTCGGCGATCTCACGATGGACGCGGGTCGTCTCCCCTGCGGAGAAGCTGCGGGAGTTGGTCAGTACAAAGAACAGCCGATCGTTGCTCTCCAGGCCGGCGCGGAAGGTCTCCTCCGTCCAATCGGTATATACACTGACGTCATGGACGGTCTGCACGCCGGTGGGGTCGTCATCCAGAACGACGACCTTTCGGTCAAAGCGGCGCAGCTCCTCCCGCAGCGCCTGGTGCACGGCATCGGTATCCGGTGCGGGCCAGCTGTCCAGCAGGGAGATAGGTTGGCGTTGTACGGCTCTCATGGCGCTTCCTCCTCAGACGTTCTCTGCCTGAATTTCCTCGGGGCGGATGTTCGTCACCTGGCCGTAGATGCACAGGGCGTCCAGATAGCCGCCCTCTTTGTAGCCGAACACGTGCCACTCCAGGGGAGGGAAGTGCATCAGGTCGCCCTCGTGCAGCTCCACCGTGTGCTCCAGAGAGTCCTTGCCGCTGCCCCACTTCACATAGGCATCCTTGCAGGACAGCACCACCACCGATTCCTCGGCGTGGTTGTGGGGCTCCATGGGACCGCTTTCGGCGGAGTAATGGCAAAAGCTGACCGTCATCTTTTCGCTGAGCACAGCGGAGTTGTGCCCTACGGCGTTCTGTACGACTCGGCCAGGCAGAGCGTTTTTCTTGATGTCGTCTCTCTTGATGAAATCCATGTGGTTTTCCTCCTGAGTATGAAATATGGCAAAGGCTTCGCCTTCGTTGCAGTGGCAAAACCGCCTCAGCGGATCAGCTGTGCCAGCTCTTCGCTGGTGGGGATGGAAAAATGCGCGCCGAACCGGCTGCCGCACAGATTTGCGGCATCGTAGGCGATCTCGGCGGCCTGCTCCACGTCAAGCCCCTTGATCCAGCAGGCGCCGAACACGCCGGAAAGTGTGTCGTCCATAGCGGAGGCGTCCGTCATGTGAAAATCCTTCGGTGCTTCCAACGAGGTAAAGCCGCCGTTGGTAGCTGCCAGCAGAAAGCGCGATTTCATGTGCAGCAGCACGGCCTGGCGGACGCCCCGCTTCAGCAGCATACCAGCTGCGATGCGGGCGCTTTTGAGATTGGTCACCTCCATGTCTGCCAGAGGCAGTGCCTCGCGGGAGTCCAGCACAAGAATATCTACCATGGACAGCAGCTCGTCACTGAGGGGCCGGGACTGATAGGCCACCAGCATTACGGCGGTGCCGTGCTTCTGCGCCAAACGGATGGCAAGCACCGTGGATGCATACGGTACGCCGAAGCCCACCACCAGCAGCTTGACCTTGGCGATGTGGGATTCCAATCCGCGGATATATTCCTCGTCCAGACAGGCATTGGCGCCCACGATGTCCCAATAAATATTCTCCTGTCCGGCAGAGGACAGGATCAGGGATAGGCCGCTACTGCCGGGTACGACCCGTACCAGCTGGCTGTCGGTGATCTCCTCGTTCAGCGATGCCTTCAGCTGCGCGCCGAAGGAGTCGCTGCCGATCATGCCGGCCAGCGCCACCGTAGCGCCCATCCGCGCGGCGGCTACTGCCTCATTGTAGCCGTTTCCGCCGGGCGAAAGCGTGAAGGAGTCCGCGTAGCGCTTGCGGCTGGTCTGTTGAGAGTTCTTTTGCTCCAGGATCAGGTCCATATTCAGATTGGCGATCACAAGAATATCACAGGCACTCATTTTATAGAACCTCTCTTCACCAGCTTGGGGGCCACAAGCTGTAGCGGCGCCAGTGTGTCCCCACGGTCCAGGTGATCCATCAGGCATTTTGCACCGACCATCCCTACCTGGTACCCGGTGGGCGCCAGCACCGACAGTGCCGGGTCGGCCAGCTTTGCCAGCTTTGTGTTCTGTTGGCAAAGGATCTCGATATCCTCCGGCACCCGCAGCTCCTCGCGGCGCAGCAGATGCAGCAGCTCTACCGCAGTCTCGTTGTCCTGCACGAACGCGGCACGGGGGCATTCTGTTCCACGCAGCAGTCCGGGGAGCTGCTCCCGCAGCTGACGTATCTCGGCGGAAAGGCGGACCGTCATGCCGTTTTGTGCTGCCACCGCCCGTTCAAATTCCTGAAATACCGGGTCTTCCTCCGGTGCTGTGCACCCCACGGAGGGAATGTACAGCACCGTTCCGCCCGCCGTCGGCAGTGTCTCCGCGGCCAAAGCGCCGGAGGCGGCAGCGTCGCAGGCCACGACCGGGAAAGGCATGGGCACGGATGGCGTATTCTCCGCCAGAATGACTGCGGGCAGCTCCGGGAACTGTTCCAGGTCGGCCCTGGAAAGAATATCGCCGCAGCCGATAAACAGTACGCTGGCGACCCGAAATGACAGCAGCGCCTGGGTCAGCTCTGCGAACGCCCGGTCATCGTTATCCAGATTGAACAGCAAGGGGGAGCAGTTGCTGATGCTCAGCACGTCCTCGACGCCGCGCAGCAGGTCGATGTAATACGGCGATGTGAGATTTTCCATGCATACGGCGGTGAGTTGGCTCTCCTTCCGGATCACGGGCCGGACGGGGGCGGCCGTGCGGTACTGTAATTCCTCCATGGCTGCCAGCACTTTTTTCTGCGTGCTGTCCGTCACGGCGGCGGTACCGGCCAATACGCGGGAAACAGTGGCGATACTGACGCCGGCGACCCGCGCGACATCCTTCATCGTAGACAAGCGACCTCCCCCTTTCAGGTACACAGAATGCACGGTGATCGTGTTGTATATGCCCTATTATATACACGCTGTGCAGAGTTTGTCAATCGCAATTGCATCTTGTTTTCAAAATGTAAAATGTAAATTTACATGAAAATGATAAAATTTTTCATTCGTGTAAAAGTTGCAAAAATCTGTTGACATATGCGGAGAAATGGCATATACTTGCGTTACAAGTTCCGATTATGTCTTCTCCTCGGTCGCCGATCCGATCGAATATGTCACAGGGCAAATCAGACAGGAGGGCTATTGCATATGAAAGAGTTGGACTGCCTGTTTATCGGCTCCAGCACAAAAGATATTCTGATGCTGGTGGAGGCACCTCCCGCCAGCGATCAGCGCATCGCGGCCCGCCAGCTGGAGATCACCTGCGGTGGTGTGTCGGCCATTGCCGGTGCCGCGCACCAGAGTCTTCACGGTGTTACCGGTGTTATCACCGCTTTGGGCGATGATGATACCAGCCATTTTGTAGAGGCATTTCTGGCACGGCAGAATTTCGCCTATGCCAAGCTGTTCACCTTCCCCGGCCAGGCATCTTCCACCAGTCTCGTCCAGGTGGAGGAAAACGGCAAGCGCTGTCTCAGCTGTTACGGCGGCTGCATTGACCGGCTGACGTTTGATATGCTGGACAAAGAGGTGTTTCATCATACCCGCTATGTGCATCTCGGCGTGATGCGGCCCCAGCTCATGCTGGATATCTGCCGCTACTGCAAGGAGAACACGAACGCCATCGTGTCCATAGATTCCGGAAATCTGTCCCGCGAGAATACGGATCTGCTGCTGCCCTATACGGATATTTTCATTCCCGATAACAAAACGGTGGAGCGTACCCTGCATATGAGCGAGCCGGATGCCTGCCGCTATTATGCGGCGCACGGGGCGAAGATCGCCTGCGTTACGGCTGCGGAGCGCGGCACCTATGCCTATGACGGCCGGACGATGTACCATGTGTCGGCCCCCGCTGTAAAGGTGCTGGATACGACCGGGGCCGGTGACAACTTCCACGGTGCGATCCTGTACTGTCTGGGCCGCGGTATGTCCCTCCCCGATGCGGTAAAGTTTTCCAATGTATTTGCCAGCCTTACCTGCGAGAGTTTGGGTGGCCACACAGTGGTCCCCGATGCCGGACGGATCGAGGAAGTCCTCAACGGCGGAAGCATTACAGTAGATATCTTATAAAGCAACGAAAGGATGTAATGAAATATGTCTCTTGTTACGATGCGTGAGATCCTCCCCTATGCAGAGGAAAAGAAGATCGCCATTCCCGCCTTTAATATTGACACGATGGAGATCACCCAGGCTATTCTGGAGACTGTGGAGGAGGAGAACTGTCCCGCTATCATCGCAGTCGGTCAGGCAGCCATCAAGGACGGCAAGCTGGAGAGCCTGGCCGCCACAGTTCGCACGCTGGCCAATGATATGAAGACCCCTGTGGTGCTGCACCTGGATCACGGGCAGAGCGTGGAGCAGGTCGTCAAAGCCCTGTGCGCCGGTTTTACCTCCGTGATGATCGACGGATCCAAGCTGTCCTTCGAGGACAACATCGCCGTTACGCAGGAGGTCGTCCGCATCGCCAACGCTGCTGGCGCCTCTGTGGAGGCGGAACTGGGCGCGATCCTCGGCTCTGAGGACAACATTTCCCACGATGACTCCAAGCCGTTCCTGGTCCGCGTGCAGGATGTGATCGATTTTACCGCCGCGGTCAAGGTGGACGCACTGGCCGTGGGTATCGGCAATGCACATGGCCTGTATAAGGGCCGTCCCAATCTGGATTTCCAGCGCCTGCAGGAGGTCCGCGACGTCACCGATGTGCCCCTTGTGCTGCACGGTGGTTCCGGTATCCCTGACGATATGATCCAGACCGCTATTGAGATCGGAATTCGCAAGATCAATGTTGCCACGGAGATCCGCATGGCCTATGTGGAAGGGCTGCTCAGCGGCTCTGCCAATGGCGACTACTACGAGATGGTCAAGGCCGGTAAAGCCAGCGTCAAGGCCCGCGCCAAGTCTAAGATCGACCTGTTCCTGCGTAAATAAGTTACCTTCCTCCGCGGCGGCGCCTATTCCTTGCGCCCCGCCCCCTCCATACGAAGGACCGTCCCGTTTTAAGCGGACGGTCCTTTTCCCTGCGCAGCCGGCAGGCTGCGAGGTGCCGCCGCGGGATATATTTCCGCCGGGAGCGGCATAGGATAGGGCAAAAAACAGAAAGGGGCGCACGTTTTATGAGCAAGGTCAAAATACTCCTCCTGCGGCGCTGGTACATGGTGGGCGGTGCGGCGCTGCTGGCCGCTGCGGCCATTTTTTACGCGGTGAACTACCCGGCATCTGTCAGCGCTGCGGCCACGACTCGGCAGCTGCCCATCTACTCTGTGGAGCGCAGCCAGAAGGTCTGTGCCATCAGCTTCGACGCCGCGTGGGGTGATGCAAAAGTGCGGCAGTTCAGTTGCTGAACTGCCGCACTTTATTGCCATATATGATACAAAAATAATTCAATGATGACCGTTCTCTGACATTTGAGAGACTGCTTCATTATAAAACACGTTCAGTTCCCCCATATATCCAGGCTTCCAGGGCTTGTTCCGCCCACAGTAGTGGATGACCGCCGACTCTCGCCGCACGTCCTCCAGCGTCATGCCGTCCCCGTTGTGCCGGTGGAGGGCGAACAGCTTTTCCGTCATGTTGTAGCGGATGGGATCCAGCGGCAGGATACGTTGTCCGTACAGGGCACTGATAATGTCCTGATCCGGCAGCATGAGCCGCCCCTTGTGGGCGTCCATGTAGTCGAATACCGCCTGCGTATCCTGTTCCGCCCGCAGAGCCTGCAGATTCATCAGCATCACGCCGGAATTGATATAGGGACTGTCCTCGTCCATGTCCAGACGCAGCTCATTGAAACGGTGCAGAAAGCCGCGGATATGGGTGGCCGCCGCAAAAAACGCCGTGCCCATGGGCATCTCATACAGCTCCCGCAGGCTCTGCCGCACCACAATATCCGGGTCGAGATACAGCACCCTCTCCAGCGTGTCCGGCAGATATTTGGCCGCAAAAATACGATAGTAAATGGCTTTTGGGTAGCGGTCGGAGGTCGGCGCGTCCGCCAGACCGTCCTCGTTCACTCGTATCAGGTGCAGTTCGCCCCGCTGCCCCAGCAGTACTCGCGTTCCCGCCACATCCTCCTCTGACAGTCCCTCGTCGTGCAGCAGGTACACGTCAAAATGCGCGGCGCTGTCACTATGCAGCGCGGAGAACAGCATTACATTCAGCTGCGGAACATAGTTCCGATCCAATGTCATCAGCAGGTTCATAGACACACCTCGACTTTTTGCTTTCAGTATATTCTACGTCCTGTCAAAAAGCAAGGATGCCAACGTCACGCGCGGGCAAAAAAACGTTTTGCATTGTCTATGAAAGCAAAACGCTGCATTATGCTTCGTTTCGCGAATTCAGCTCATAGGTGCACAGATAGAACAGGAACGAGGTCATCTGATAGCGGCTGATATGGGTGTCATAGGCCGCCAGCAGCTCACCCAGTCCGCTGTCGCGGGTGGTGATATCCCGATCGTCACACCACAGCATGGCCTTGACGGCCTCGCCGCTGAGCCGGGGATTTTCCCACATGGTCTGCCGCAGCAGCTCCTGATCTACGCGGGTGTCAATGCCGGACATGACGGCGTAGCGATAGATCAGCAGGCAGGCCGTCTGGTAATCCATGTCGTCGTCATAGGCCGTATGCAGATCGCCCTGACGGAGCAGCCCCGTTTGATACGCCCAGCACACGGCGTCGTAGTAGGGGCAGGCGGAGCCGTTGAATGTCTCGTTTTCATAGTCGGGCGGCAAGGCGGTGTTGTCCGTCTCCGGCCTTTGGGAGATGCGGTACAGCACATCCACGAATTCGCCCACCTTTGCCGTGGCCTTTCCGCCAAAGGTGTTCGGCGTTTCCGGGTCTATATATCCGTTGCGGTACATATAGAGGACGCTGGCCTGGTTGAAAATGCCTGTGATGTCCGTAAACACCACCGTATCCTCCAGCGTGCCGCCGCTGGACGCCTTGCCGAAAACATGGGCGTAGTAGTCACTGTTGACGATGTTGCTGGACATCTGGAACTTATTGTCCACATACAGCCGGTAGGCCTCCAGCTGCTCGTCAGAAATAACGACGCTCTCGTCGGCGGGGATCACCGTCTCCGTGCCGGCGTCATAGCGGAAGGTCTTTGTCAGGAAGGACTTGTCCGACAGCACCGCCATATGTATGCCGTTGGACAGCACGTCGGTGCCCGCCAGCAGCCGGGAGTCGTAGTCCACGCCGAACAGGTTTAGCAGCGTGGGCAGGATGTCCGCCGTGGAGCAGTACTCGTCCACCACGATATTCTCGGACAGGCCGGGCACATAGCAGATGAAGCTGTTGCGATACTTCTCGAAGGTGAGATCCATCTCCCGCCCTGCCAGCTCGTTGTACTCATCCTCCGTCAGACCGTAGGGATAGTGGTCATTGGTCAGTACGATGCAGGTCTTATCGGCCACGCCCGCCTGCTCCAGCCGATTCATCAGGTAGGTCAGCGCGTTTTCCAGCTCCAGATTGCAGGCGATATACGCCTTCACCGGCTCGGAGTAGGGCAGATCCTTCACCGCGTCGTGGTTCTTGGCGCTCATGGCGTTGTCCCAGTTGTACTGATAGTGGCCGCTGAAGGTCATGTAATAGGCGTGGAAGGGCTCCCTGCTGTTGAGGTAGTCGTCCACGGAGGCCTCCATCATCTCCAGATCGGAGGAGGGCCAGTCGATCTTTATATCCAGCCCGGAGTCCGCCGCCTTGAAGGTATAGCCCATGTTGGCGTGGGTGATGTTCCGGTTGTAGAAATCGCCGATATAGTCGTGATAGCCCCAGGTCTGGTACCCCTTCTCCGTTAGGGCGTTACCCAGGCAGAAGGGCAGATAGTTGGTGCCCGCCACGTTGAAGCTGGAATCGGTCTTAGTGCGGGACATATCCGGATACAGCCCCATGCACATGGTGTACTCACCGTTGGTGGTGACGGACTGGAACGTGCCGTAGTAGTTTTCAAAGATGATGCCCGTGTGGGACAGCTTGTACAGGGTGGGCGTCAGCTCCTCGCTGATGAACCAGGGGCAGAAGCTCTCGGCACAGATGGTGATCAGGTTGTAGTCCTGCAAAAGCCCAGTGTAGTTGTTCTTCCGGGTGGGGACCACCTGCGCCAGATACTCATCCGTGGTCCTGCACATGATGTTATCCGCAGACTCCGCCAGCTTTGCAAAGTCGATGCTCTCGATCACATTGTAGGAATTGCTGCTGTAGAGCCGTCTGGTGTCTGTACCCAGCGAGGACGGCGTGATGATGACGCTGCCGCTGCTGCCAAAGACCATGTAGCGAAGCTCCTGCACCGTGGTGGCCAGCATGCCCACGCTCTTATAGCTGCTGTCGGTAGAGGTGTTCACGTTGGTGAAGGTCTTGTAGACGGAGAACGACTTGTCCCGCCCGGCGTACATAATGCCCGTGGTGGCCAGCAGCAGCGTCAGCAGGATGCCTAGCGTCGCCAGCGCCTGCCTCCACTTGAGCCGCACGGTCAGCACCCGGAGCTTGCGCAGAGCAAGGCAGAGGATCGTCACGATCAGCGGTACCAGCAGCAGAAGGATGGGCACGATGTTCTTGCCGATGCTGTACAGGATCTGCGAGTCGAAATTGGTGATGACATTTCCGCCCATGCTCACCTGACTGATGGGCATGAAGTTGCCGAAAATGGCGTGGTACATCAGCTGCACCTCGGCAAACAGCACCTGCACGGCGACCAGAAGCACGCCCACGATCTGCCGGGCGATCTTGGGCAGGTGCGTGGTCAGCAGCGCGCAGACCGTGCCGCCCAGCAGTCCGAACAGCACCAGATAGACCGCCCGCCTGTCCAGCGATCGGTAGACGCACAGGTGCAGGCACAGCTCCACATAGACGCTGGCGCAGCAGAACAGCAGCAGGCTGCGGAGCCACGCCTGCCACATGCTGCGGCGGAGGGCCTCCGCCGTTTCAGGCGCCTCGCAAGGCGCCTGATGGGTGTCTGTTATCTCATTGGATTTTGTTTTCAGCATATATATCTCCCGCAGCAGACTTTTTCTCGGAGAAAAGCCTGCGAAATCTGTCAAAATATTGGCGCGCAGCATATCATACTGTAAACGTAAAGAAATTGCAATGATTTCTGTAAAAATTAAAGAAAGGTTCACAGTTGTTCTCGGTCGTTCTGAGCCGAAATCTTAACAAAATGTGCATAGCCGAAACGCGAAAACCGTGCTATACTGTACGCGAAATTGGGAACGCAGTCGATTTTAGGAGGTGAGTCCCGTGACAGAATCCGGTTTTCATCTGAAACACCATCTGACATCCTTCCAGATCATGATCCTCGGCTTTGCGGGCGTCATCCTGCTGGGCGCGCTGGTGTTGATGCTGCCTATCGCCACCGCAAGCCACACATGGACGCCGTTTCACGAGGCGTTGTTTACCTCCACCTCCGCCGTCTGCGTAACGGGGCTGGTGGTGCAGGACACCGGCAGTTACTGGTCCGGCTTCGGTCAGACCGTCATCCTGCTGCTGATCCAGATCGGCGGCTTAGGCGTCATCACGGCGGCTGTAACGTTTTTGATGCTCTCCGGCAAGAATATTTCGCTGAAGGAACGCAGTGCCATGCAGGATGCCATTTCCGCTCCGGTGGTGGGCGGCATCGTGCGCCTGACGCGGTTTATTCTCAAGGGAACGTTCTTTGTGGAATTGGTCGGCGCTCTTGCGCTGCTGCCGGCGTTCTGCCGGGACTATGGACTGCGGGGCGTGTGGATGGCAATATTTCACTCCGTTTCCGCCTTCTGCAACGCGGGCTTTGACATTCTGGGGCGGGCGGATACGCTCTACCCTTCATTGACGGCGTACATATCCGACCCGCTGGTCAACATCGTCATTATGCTGCTGATCATCGTGGGCGGTATCGGCTTTCTGACGTGGGACGACGTCTGCACCCACCGGCTGCACCTGCGGCGGTACCGGATGCAGAGCAAGGTCATTCTGAGCGTAACTGCTATCCTGATCGCGCTTCCGGCATTGCTCTTCTTCCTGACAGACTTTGCAGAGTTTCCCACAGGACAGCGCGTTCTGGCGTCGCTCTTTCAGGCGGTCACGCCGCGAACGGCGGGCTACAACACCGCAGACCTGACGAAAATGAGCGACACCTCACAGGCGGTCACGATTTTGCTGATGCTGACCGGCGGCGCGCCCGGCTCCACCGCGGGCGGCATGAAGGTCACGACGCTGGCTGTACTGGCGGCCAATGCGGTCGCTGCCTTCCGAAGGCGGGAGGACCCACAGCTTTTTAAGCGCAGGCTGGAGCCCTCCGCTGTACGGAACGCCGCCGCCATCCTGCTGCTGTATCTGGGACTGACCTTCGCGGGTGCGGCGGTCATCAGCGCGGCGGAGGGACTGCCTCTCGGTGCTTGCCTCTATGAAACGGCATCCGCTGCCGGAACGGTAGGGCTGACACTGGGGCTGACGCCGCAGTTGGGTACGCTGTCGCAGAGCATTCTCATTCTGCTGATGTTCTTCGGGCGTGTCGGGGGACTTACCCTGATCTACGCCGCTTTCTCCGGGCATGATCTGACCTATGCCCGGTATCCGAAGGAAATGATCACCGTAGGCTGAAAGGAGCGCACGATGAAAAACGTATTATTGATCGGACTCGGCCGCTTTGGGCGGCACCTTGCCATGCAGCTGAGCGAGCTGGGGCATCAGGTCATGGCGGTGGACCGGGACGAGGAGCGCGTCAACGAGTGTATGCCCTTTGTCACCAACGCGCAGATCGGCGACAGTACCCGCGTGGATTTTCTGCGCTCGCTGGGCGTTGGAAACTATGATGTCTGCTACGTTACCATCAGCGGAGACTTCCAGAACTCGCTGGAAACGACGTCGCTGCTCAAGGAGCTGGGGGCGAAATATGTGGTGTCCCGCGCCGAGCGTGACGTGCAGGCAAAATTTCTGCTGCGCAACGGCGCGGACGCGGTGACATACCCGGAAAAGCAGCTGGCAAAGTGGGCGGCCATCCGGTACACCGCCGACCACATCTTCGATTACATAGAGCTGGACGAGAAGCACGCCATTATCGAGGTCGCCGTCCCGGACAGCTGGCAGGGGCACAGCATCGGTGAGCTGGACATCCGCCGAAAGTATGGCGTCAATATCCTCGGCGTGAAGCGAGACGGCAAAACCAATGTGACCATCTTGCCGGAAACCGTGCTGGACAGCAGCATGACGCTGCTGGTGCTGGGCGAGTATACGGCGCTGAAAAAGTGCTTCCGGCTGTAAGGCTGCATCCGTCGGCACTCGTGCGGTTGCAACTGGCTCGCTGGAGTATGTTACGCTGCCAAGCTCTCCGCTCAAAACTTCGGGTCTGAGGCTGCCGGTATAGGAAAAGCGATCCTGCGAGGATCGACCTCGCGGGAGCGCTTTTTTGTTTCAGGTGTCGGGAGAGCTGTGTTTACTCGCCGATGTCATCCAGCGACAGTACCTGCTCATAAGAATCTGCACCGGCGATAGAGCCGATGGGCAAGACTACGTGGAGCTTTCCGTCACCGTCAGCGGATGTGCGGACGTCCATGCTGATGTTCTCATCGGACAGCGTCCAATCGCGGCGTTCCGTCAGGAACTCATCCGTATCACCGCCCGCAATTGCTCCATACTGTGTGTCGAACTTTGCAGCGGCAGCGCGGCGTACCGCCTCCAAGAAGACTGTCTCATCCACATCCAGTGCCTTCAGCAAGTCCGCTGTGGTGAGCTGCTGGCCGCTGGCGATGTCATACAGATAGACATTGTATTCGTTCACATCGGCATCCCAACTGCAGGAGACGACCAGCGACAGGATATTCTCATACTGATATGACTCCCATGCCACATAGAAGCAGGACAGGCTGACCTTATCCGAGACATCTTCAAGCACGCCATTCACGATAGGGGTGTACTCGTCGGAGATGGCCTTGTTGATGGCCTCTGCACCCTGTGTATCGGCCTCGATTTGAGGTACATGGTAGGTATAGTGGCCGCTGTTGCCGATGTCATCGGTGTAGTCGAAGTCCTCGTTATACAGTTCAGTGATTTGAGGTGCTTCATAAGACGCATCGGGTGTCTCGGCCTGATGGTCGTCCTGTGTGTTGTTATTGTCTGTCTCATTGGGCGTTGCGCCGCAGGCGGCCAGTGCGAAAATCATTGCTGTGGCCAGCAACAACACAAAAATCTTCTTCATGTAAATATCCTCCTTACTTCCACGAGAACCGACCCACAACGGCCTCCGTGTACTGGCCGTCCGTGATAGCCGTATAACGGTTTCCATCATACCAATCGGTAAAGCCGTTGTCCGTCTGATAAATCTCGCCGGTCTCCGTGTCCATCACCCGCTCAAAGCCCATGGTGGCGTCGCTCTGCTTCTGGCTGATGATGTCCTGACTGGTATTCCGGCTTTCCCATGAGGACATGATGGCATCCTGCATCTCATTGGCGGATTGGCTCAACTGCTGGGATTGCCGCATCGCCGCGTCGCTCTGCGCCATGGCGGAGGAGGTATAGCTGCCGGAATAGTCCAGGCTGCCCAAGCTCCGTGTCAGGATGTCCTCCCAGTTCTGGAACATCCCCTTTTCAGCGGAGACGATGGTGGCGCTGTACGCCATGTAGTACCCGCCAAGGCCGGGGATGGGGAAGGGAACAAGCTCCACCGAACACATACCCTCCGCCTCGACGCCGTCCTGCGTGAACTCCGCACGCAGCACGCCGGCTGTTCCACCCAAAGAACCGGTTGCGTCAAAGGTCTCTGTCACCGTGAAATCCTCATACTGCGGGAAGTGGAGGCTGCTGTAAAACGGCTCTGCGGCAACCGCCGACAGATACTGCGGCAGCACGTCGAAGTAACCCTTCACGGACTCCTCTGCCATTACGGGGAACGCTGCGTAGGCAGCGTTCCAGTATGTATAATTCTGCTTCAGGAAGTCATCCGCAAACAGCGGCTCTGCCTTTAAGATATACAAAATCTGATTTACGCTGCACACGGGGTCATACGCTCGCAAAGCGTGGTACATACCCGCGTTGGACGTGGCCGCCTCCACCATCCAGCCCTCCGGAACGCTCATAGAGAAATCCGCACAGCTATACGGTGCCAGCTCCAGCCCGGACGCCATGGGCGTAATGACAAATTCTTCCTGCTGCTGTGTGTTTCCGCCGTAGTCCTGTGTGTCATCTCCGTCGCTTTTACTGCCGCAGCCGCACAGCAGTGTTATGGTAAAGGCTAAAATAATACAGATAATTCTCCTCATAAGTCCCCCTCCTTGCCAATTATGCTCCAAGTATAGCACAAGTTCAGCCCCACCGCAATGTGTTCTGCGATGCGCCCTGTCCAAAAACGATCATGCATATATTCTCTTGACAAAGATGCGCGGCAAACAGCAACTCCCTGCCAGAGAAATGCAAGAATGGCAGCAGCGAAACGGCTCTATACTGCACGAACCGAGACATACTGCGCAGACGCGTTCTCTAAGATTTTACGGTGCTCGTGTTGTGAACTTTACGTTGGCCGCCTACTTCTGTTGCTCCAATTTCGAGCTTTAACCGTTCCTGCTCTGCCTCATAATCAGCTGTCACTTTCTTATACTATACCGATAAACATACGGCTTCCGTAACGCGCATACGATGGACTATTCTCAAACAGGAGGTCTGTTTATGCCAACCGTTCAGCAAGCACCCACTCCGGCAATCACCGTCACTCGCAATTTCCTTGGTCAACAGACGGCAGAGGCGCTGGTGGTGGAATTGATACGCGCCCACACACAGGCGGCTTAATGGCTGCGGGCAGTCTACGGAAAGGAGGGGACTTATGGAGAAGCGATTACTGCCTACTGCGCTGTACTGTCGCCTGTCCCGGGAGGACGGAGACCGGATGGAGAGTGATTCCATCGGCAACCAGCGGAAGCTGCTGGAGGCGTATATCGAAAATCATCCTGAGTTGGTAATGGCGGAATGCTATGCAGACGACGGCTATACCGGTACGAATTTCCAGCGCCCCGCCTTTCAGCGGATGCTGCGGGACGTGGAAAGCGGGCGCATCCGCTGCGTGCTGGTAAAGGACCTGTCCCGTTTCGGCCGTGATTACATCGAAACAGGCCGCTATCTGGAGCGTTGGCTGCCGGAGCACGGCGTGCGATTTATTGCCATTACAGACAATATCGACAGCGACCGCGGCGCCTACGACATGATGATGCCGCTGAAGAATCTGTTTAACACCCAGTATGCACGCGACATCTCCCAAAAGGTCAAAAGCTCCCTCCACGCCAAGCAGCAGCGGGGCGAGTTCATCGGGGCCTTCGCCAGCTACGGGTACTGTAAGGACCCGCAGAATCATAACCGTCTGGTCATCGACCCGCCTGCGGCGGAGGTGGTGCGGCGCATCTTTACCCTGTTCGAAAACGGAATGGGAAAGATTCGCATTGCCAAGCAGCTGAATGAAGAAGGTATTTCCTGCCCCAGTGAGTACAAACGGCTCACCGGCGAAAAATATCGCAACAACCACCGGCTGGAAACCACCACCTACTGGACATACGCTACCATCCACCGTATCCTGCAAAATGAGATGTACATCGGGAATATGGAGCAGGGACGGGACGACCGCCTTCAGATGCACGGGAAAGCCAAGCGGAAGGAGCGCTCCCGGTGGACGGTAGTATCCGGCACCCACCAGCCCATCATCGAAAAGGGCCAGTGGCAGCGGGTGCAGGCTCTGCTGAACACCAACGCCCGCACACCGGATTTTCGGCAGAACGTCAGCCCATTTGCGGGCTTTCTCAAGTGCGGCGATTGTGGACGAGCCATGGTCAAGACCACCTGGGGTGGCAAAATCTTCTACACCTGCGGCTCGTATAAGCGCTACGGCGCATCCGTGTGCAGCAAGCACTATATCGCCCATGATGTGTTGACGGAGGTAATACTGGATGATTTGAACCGGCTCATTGCCGGCATGGAAAACCTCCACCAGCTGGCACAGCAAGGCGCGGCGCAGCGCCCGCGCTCCGGCACCGACCAACCCCAAAAGCTGGAAGCTGCATTGCAGCGCATTCAGCGCCGCCGCCAGAGCGCCTACGAGGACTATCAGGACGCGCTTATCTCCAAGGAGGACTTCCTCCGCTACCGCGCTGATTATGACGCACAGGAGCAGGCGCTGCAGGCCCAGCTGGACAAGCTGCGCGACTCGGTACAGGATGAGCCGCTGTCCTTGCCCTGGGTAAAGGAACTGCTGGCGTCGGGGCAGCTGGCGGAGCTGGATCGCCCCACAGTCGCCGCCGCCATCCGGGAAATCCGCGTCTACGAGGGGAACCGCATGGAGATCGACTATCTGCTCCCGGAGGGCTGCCGCGCTCTGCTGGAGGGGTGAGCGCATAGTGTTCCGTGTAGGGAAAAGCGAAAAAAGCAGGGAGCGTAGAAAGGTTTTTGCTTCACACCCTGAACATTATAGTGGTGGAAAGTTTCACAACTCCCCACCACTATTGTCCCATGTGTGTCCAGCCGCCCGCTGTTTTGACGCTTACGTTTTGTTGCAGATAGGACACATTTATGCTATCATAAAAGCACAATAAAGAAGTGCAGCAGTTCTCCGTGAACTGCCGCACTTTTGCAGCACCGTGGGGCAACGAGGACACCCAGACGCTTATCGACATTCTGGCGCGGTATGGTGTCAAGACCACCTTCTTTGTTGTGGGAGATTGGGCGGAGAAGTACCCGGAGTCCGTCAAAGCCCTGCACGACGCGGGCCACGAGGTGATGAGCCACTCCAATCACCACGACCATTACAACAGTCTGTCCACTCAGCAGATCATTGACGATGTTACCGCCAGCAACCAGCGCATCAGCGCCGCCACCGGCGTAACGCCCACGTTGATCCGCTGCCCCTACGGGGAGTACGACGACCACGTCATCGCCGCCATCCGCTCCATGGGTATGGAACCTATCCAGTGGGATGTGGACTCCCTGGACTGGAAGGACTACGACGCGGATACGATATGCAGGCGCGTAACATCCAAGGTGCAGCCGGGGAGCATCGTGCTGTTCCACAACGCTGCGCTGCACACGCCGGAGGCCCTGCCTGCCATCCTCGACTGCCTGATCAACGACGGGTATACCGTTGTGCCCATCAGTCAGCTGATCCTCGATCCGCCCTACACCATCGACCACACCGGCCGGCAATTTCCGGCGGAAACAGTTTCCACTACATAAGCACGACATGGGGGCACCTAAACAGTGCCCCCATTGATTTTCGACCTGAAAGCCGCATCTGTTCGCACGCTGATCCATCTGTCAGAGACAGCAACTCCTCGGCAATGTCCATATTCTCAAAGCGAAGCGCGTCCGTATCCCTGTGGCCAAAGGTCAAAAAGTCCACATTACCAGTCACTCCTTTCTTGATTTTTGGGGCAAACGAAAAGAGCAGCTGTTTTCTATGCGAAAATAGCTGCTCTTTTCTAATATTTATATACTTCAACTGTTATCTGTTCAAATTTCTCTCAATCCATCCGTGCATCTGGTTATCAATTTTGAAATAGGACATTGTGCCTCCGCCCTCAATCCAGTCATAGTTCGGATAGAAGGAGATAAAGAAGCGCAAGCCAGAGGCGGTTTCGATTCGGAGATTTCTTCGATCATCGGCAAAAGCAGTGTGCGCTTCCTGTTGATTTTCTTCGGGGATACCATCAAATACTTCCGTCTGGAAGTCATCGTTTCCATAACTCACAAGTGTAATCGTCATGTGATAGAACTCGGTGATTTCCTGCCGATTTGTTACCGGTGAGCCAACTTCTTGTTCGTTGTTCCACTTCATTTCTGTAATGGATGCAATATCGTCTGCGCTCTCAATACCATACACACGATAAAGCTCGGTGAACGAACAGTTTGTGTTGCTGTCAAACTGATAGAAGTTGCAGAACAGCGCGGCATACCATGTGTCACCGTCTCGCAGAACATATACGCCATCACAAACAGCAGGTGCATACCGGTATAGCTCGATGTCAGTCTGGCTGACAGTGCTTTTATAGCCAATGCCTCCGTCAGATTTCAGGTAGGAAATGTGTTCGCCAGCCATATCGGCGGTGATTTCAGGCGGCAGACCATACTTCTCAAGCACCTCCGGAAGTTTGACAGCCTCGTAAAATTTGCCGTTGTACTCAAGTGCGGCAATGTTCTGCACGGGATCTTGGGTGTCAGGACCTCCCTTATGGTGAAGCACAGGAATGGCGATAGTCACCGCCAGACACAGGCAGGCTGCAACAACTCCCCATTTGACCCACTTGCGCTTCGGCTTCGCATTGGTGCGGACATTGTTGGTTTCCTCGATAATATCATCGTTCAGCATATTCAAAGCGTCACTGATGTGTTCTTTCTTCATAGCTCATAGCCCTCCTTTTCCAAGTATTCTTTCAAACCTTGCCTTGTTCGGTAGAGCATACTCTTGACCTTCGGTTCACTCATGCCGTAGTAGTCTGCGACTTCTCGGATAGGATCCGCAAAGTAGTATCTGCCGACAAAAGTGTTTCGTGCTTCTGCCGGGAGTGTGTAGAGATAGGTATTGATCGCTTCCGCAAGCAGTTTCAATTCTATGCTCTGCTCCGTGGTTTCGCTGCCGGAAATACAATCCTCCAGCTCGGAAAGAGAGACTGCATATTCCGAGTGCTTCCGTTTATCCCTGTTGCGTGTGCGGAACGCATCAATGGATAGTTGCCGTGTGATTTTTCCTAAATAAGTGGAGAGGACGCTTGGCTTATGCGTTGGCATGGAGTTCCACGCCTTTAAGTAGGTATCGTTGACGGTTTCCTTGCTGTCCTCCAAGTCGGAGAGGATATTGTAGGCGATCTTTGAAAGATACCGCCCATATTTCCGCTCCGTTTCGCTGATGGCACTCTCATCTCTTTTCCAGTATAAGTCAACGATCATTTCATCCTGCATGGGCGAACCTCCTTTCTCATCTGCTGCCAGGTTCCTTCACTATATATCCCGACAAAAATCGGATTTGGTTTCACGATTTTCAAAATTTCTTCAAAAAAATTATAGCAGATATTTGTGAACGCTTCTACCCATGCCGTTTACGCTGTTTTTCTTCGCTGCTTCAGTAGCGGTACATCGGCGCGTTATCCTCCGTATCGGCACGTTCCTCCATCAGAGATTTGAACGCATCGGGGTCTTCACGCCATTCCTCTCGCGGCAGCGGATTTGATTGCAGCAGGGCGTACAGGTGCTCTGCCAGCTCTGTTTTGCCCTGCTCGATGGCGGTCTGGATAAGGTATAGGTGTTGCTATGCAGAGTTTTCTGCTTTCATTCGTACCGCTGAGTCTATACCTGCCCGGCCGGCCCCTCTGGCGGCAGCCAGCGTTTGTCTCCCAGCCGTATCAGATACAGCAGGCCCCGGACGCACAGCTCCGCGCACATGGCCGCCCACACGCCGGGCAGTCCCCACCGGGGCGCGGCCAGCCACGCCAGTGGCAGGCGGATGCCCCACATGGTGCCTAGATTGAACAGCGTGGGCACCAGTGTGCTGCCTGCACCCTGAAATACGCCGCCGGCCACGATGGACGCGCCGTACATAGCCTCGGCAAAGGCCTCAATACGCAGGACGCGGGTGCCCAGGGCGATGATGTCGCTGTCCGGCGTCAGTATCGCCATCATCTGCGGGGCGAAGGCGTACAGCAGCCCGCCGGTGACGACCATGACAACGATACCCAGCAGTACCGTGACCCAGCCCAGGCGTCTGGCCATGCGGCGGCGTCCCGCTCCCACGCTCTGCCCCACCAGCATGGCCGCGGCACTCTGGATGCCGTAGGCGGGCATATAGCACAGGCTTTCCGCCGTGACAGCAAAGGAGTTTGCAGCGATAGCCACGGTGCCCAGGGGCGCCACGATGGCGGTGGACACGATCTGCGCGGTGGACAGTATCACCTTCTCCGATGCTACTGGCGCCGCGATGCGGAGCACCATGCGCAGCTGTGTGCGGTCAAGGTGCAGACGCTCACCCTTCTCCAACCGCAGCGCCGGGCTGCGGCGCAGGACGAAATACAGCAGGTACAACCCCACCGCCAGCTCCGCAAGGCCAGTGCCCAGGGCGGCGCCCGCCGTGCCCAGTCCCGCGCCGGGCAGGGATAGTGCGCCCAGCCGGATGGTACCGGTGGGGAAAATAAGCAGGGTGTTGAACACCACATCCAGCGCACACATGAGCACCATGCAGACACCGGGCGTGCGCATATTGCCGGTGGCCTGCAGCTGTCCCGCCGCCACGTTGTCCAGCTGGAGGGCGGGCAGGAACAGACTGTACACCAGGAAATAGGCAGAGGCATCTCGCCAGATCTCCTGCTCTGCCCGCAGCAGCCGGGGCAGCGGCGCAGACAGTGCCGCCGCCAGTGCCGCCATGACCACGCTGAAGGCCAGGCACAGCACCAGCGCCTGCTTGAGGATGTTGCGCGCCTCGGCCAGGCGGCCGCCGCCCACCCGCTGCGCCGTCAGCACGTTGAAGCCCATAGCTGCCGCGTAGGACAGCCCTCCGAACAGCCAGGTGGTGGAGGCCACCAGCCCCACTGCCGCCGACTGGGATGCGCCCAGGCGGCCCACCATGGCCGCGTCGATATATTGCATGATAATAGTGGCCAGCTGTGCCATGATGGCCGGCCAGCTGAGCTGCAGCGTCAGGCTGATCTGCTGCCGGGTGGACAGCGGCGCGCCGCTGCGCAGCAAAGCCAGATGATCCGTTTTCAAGGGTGTCCCTCCATAGAACTTGTTTTTTCACTGTACCATCGATTGACAAGGACAAACAAGTCCTTGTCAATCGATGGTACCACGGACGCGCGCTTTTCGCAACCCCGGCGTGGCGGAGCACCGTGATATACAGCATATAAATGTGCGGGTACAGTCCGTTGTCCGGGCTTCCAATACCCGGCCGGGCTTGTTCAGGCCGCGCAATATGGTACAATGCCCGTAAAGAATATCGGCGGGACCGTATCCCGCGAAAAGAGGACAATATGGAGTATCGTGTTCTGCCCCACGGCGGGGAGAAGGTCAGCGCCATCGGCACGCAGCCGGAGGAGTCCGCCGCCATGATCACCGACCGCCTGCAGCTTGAGCTGCGGAATAACTGAACTGACCGACCGGCCCCACGGCTATGCCGTGGGGCCGGTTTTACTTTACTGGCACATCAGAAACGCTTTCAGCGCCAGCTGGAAGGTCAGCATCTGCTCACTGTCGTTATAGTTCAGATCCAATATCTCGGCAATACGGTCCAGCCGGTACAGCAGCGTGTTCCGGTGGATAAACAGCGCCTTGGAGGTCTTTACGGAGTTCTGACAGTTGTTGAAATAGGTTTCCAGTGTGTACAGCAGCTGGGTATTGTGTTCCTCGTCGTACGCCAGCAGCGGCTTGATCCGCTGGATCAGCGCCAGTTTCGCATTGGGTGAGTCATAGATGAGCTCGCAGAGAATATACCGGCGGTAAGTGGCAATACGCTCGTCGCATATCCTGCTGGCCAGATCCACCGTGCGGAGCGCCTGGGAATAGCTGCGGCAGAATTCCGCAAGCGAGGGCACAGGGTCACCGATGCCGAAGATCACACCCCGATCCTGCCCCTTAGCGCTGAGCATCTTCATCAGGTCCCCGCAGTACTCCCGCACCAGCGCCACCTGCTCATACACGGGCAGGCTCTCGCTCTGCTGCAGCACAAGGATCACGTTGTTGTACTTGGCGAAAGCATAGCTGATATTCCCGGACAGCATCTCCCATTTGTCCGCCAACTGGCTGCGCAGCAGGGCGCTGGTGCCCAGCCATTCTGACGTCTGCAGCAGCCGGTTCTGCTCGGTGAAGGAGATCAGCGCACAGATATAGGGCGAATACAGCGGGATATTGCAGTAGTTGGCAGATTTGACGATCTCGCCGTAGGACAAAGCTCCCTCCGTCACCAGGCTGTCCAGGAAGTGGCTTATCTCCCTCCTGGAGGATGAACCCCCGCGCTTTTTGATCAGCACCAGCGTACAGGCGGCGGCAATACGTCGGTACAATGTGTTCTCATTCTCGGTCAGCGGCGCATTGGCGGGGCGGATCGCGCCCAGATACCCCATGATCTCCTGCTCGGAGTGGATGGGATAGATGTGCACGCACTTGTCCTCCTGCTGTAAGGGATAGATCCCGGCGGACAGACCTGCTGTCCGCAGTTTTTCTACCTCCTTGACGCGCTCCGGCACGGAGAACAGCACCTGCCCCACAGCCAGTTCTTCCCGCAGCCCCGGCTGCAGCATCTGGGAAACGCACTGTATCTTCCGGCTCGGTGTCATATACAGCAGCGGCACGTGAAGCAGCGGGCCGCACTTTTTCAGCAGATATTCCACCTCTGCGTGTCCCTGTAGCACATCAAACATGGCCTGATACACCATCTGCAGCGCCTGTTCCTCGTTGATGCCGTAAACATATTTGCTGACGGCTTCACTGATCTCGGATAGGGAGGTGTGGTAGGGAATACGCATCAGCGGGAAGTGCAGCTCATCGGCCAGCTGCAGCATAGCGGGCGGTATCTCATGAAAATACCGTTTCATTTTAATAACAAGGCCGCCGGAGCCGCTGTCGGCCAGGTCCCGCAGCACCTTCTCCTGCTTTACCGGGTCGTCCAGCAAAAAGTAGCCCGTAGTCAGCATGATCTCTCCGGCACGCATCCAATTGACCATCTCCGGGTTATCGAACATCACTGCGCCGGATATGGTGCGCGCCAGGCCGTCCGCACCGGCGGCCACCTCCACCACCCGCAGCTCATTCTGTTTCAAAAGCTCCCGCAGCGTCATAAGTACGCCTCCCTTCGGCAAAACACCAAAACACCCCCTATTTTGATGATACCATTATACCCCATAAGTGTAAACCGCCTTTTGTGCAGACGCACAAAAAACCGGGCGCGAATTTGTGCCGTGCGGCGGGCATGGCCGAGGAAATCGTGCTACCCTATAGGTGAAAATACTTCAGACCGCAAAAGAGGGAGCACATGAAAATTACTGTTCTGACCTGGTGCGTCAGCTTTTTTCCTATACTGCTGCTGATTATGCTGCTGGCGGTTTTCCGCGTATCTACCGCCCGCGCCGCAGGTGTGACACTGCTGCTGACCGTACTGTCCGCCTTAGTAGTGTACAAAGCGGACATACAGCTGGTACTGTTCGAGAGTCTGAAAGGCGTGTGGAGCACAGCCACCATCCTATATATCATCTTCCCCGCGCTGCTGCTGTACGAGCTCATCGCCGCCTCCGGCGCCATAGATGTGATGAACGACACCATGCGGCAGCTGAGCCCCCACGAGCTGTTCCGCATCCTGACAGTAGGCTGGGTATTCGTGGGATTTCTGCAGGGTATCACCGGCTTCGGCGTTCCGGTCGCCATATGCGTCCCCATGCTGGTGGCGCTGGGCGTCCGTCCTACCATGGCGGTCATCATCGCCCTGCTGGGCCAAGCCTGGGGCAACACCTTCGGCACGCTGGCTGTGGCCTGGGACGTGCTGGCGCAGATCTCCGGCATCACCGGCACGGAGCTGCATCTGACTGCCCGCTACACCGCCTTGCTTCTGTGGATACTGAACCTGGCCGCTGGCGCATTGATCTGCTGGCTGTATGACCGGGGCCGCGGGCTGCGGCAGGGCGCTGTGTTTGTCCTTGTGATCTCCCTGATACACGGCGGCGGCGAGCTGCTGGTCGCACAGTACAACGCCTCCATCGCGGCCTTTATCCCCGCCACCGTGGCTATGGCCGCCATACTCCCCCTGTCCCGTCTGCCCATGTACCGCAGAGCATACGCCTGTGAAGGCAGCCCCATGATGGTACGCCGGACCTCCGCGACAGGCGCGGAAAAGCCTCGCGGCGCCGTCTGGCTGTACTTTGCCCCCTATATGGTGCTGATCCTTGTTACCGTAGTACTTCTGGTATTACTGGTACAGATTTTCCAGACAATTGGTATGCTG
>OLNW01001389.1_pt1 | contig 23949 bp, 19 predicted proteins | sample 1672121 | NCBI WGS metagenome assembly OLNW01 (sample SAMEA3136648, study PRJEB25190) | human gut metagenome
ACGCTTCATATTACACAAGATGCCGAAATGGTGGACGGAAGTCACTGGGGTGTGACAACGGTAGATGGAACCGAGGGCTGGATGAATCTGGAGAAGACAGAAGAATGGCTGAAAGAACATCCGGAAGCGCAGACAGAAAGCGTTGATGCTGAAGCGGCAGCAGAAAATGCAGTCAGCGCAGAGCCTGTCGAGGATTCAGGAGTGGCAGCAGCTTCGAAAACAACGGAAAAATCAGCGACGGCAACCACGCCGAAAGCGACCGCGACACCGAAAGTGACAGCAACTCCGAAACCGACCGAGACACCGGCACCGACCGCAACAACCGAGCCTGCTGAGACACCGGCACCGACCGCAGCAACAGAAGCGCCTGAAACTCCGGCGGCAACAGCAACAGCTGAACCGGAAAAAGAAGATACAGAAGCTGCACAGGATGAGACAGATGCCAAGAGCCGTCAGGCTTCCGGACAGGATGTCAGAAGTACATCCGGTCACTGGTACCAGAATCCGTTTATCTGGATCATTGCGGTGGCAGTTCTGGCAGTAGCAGGATTATTGATCTATCATTATAAGAAAAGATAGAGAGTAATGATCATTCATAAGTTTACGGAGGAGAGGCCTGAAAAGGCTTCTCTTTTTGCGTGATGAATGAGGTTTTTAGTGTTTGCGATGACTTGGAGTACACTTACTATTATCAGAGTCATCCACAGCCCGAAATTTGGTTACCTCGTATTGCATTTACTATTATTCAGACTATCTAATTGGCCTGATTTTGCACGGTTACCTGCGTGGGAGGACTATCCAAAAGGTCAGTTTGAATATTAGGTAGGAAAATATTCTACATAAATGTGAAATTTCATGCAATTTCAGTTCAAATAAATACGATTTATTGACAGGAAATGTAAGTCATGGTAAATTTATCATATATATGTTTTAATAGGCTAATTGTGACATAAAGTACTTTATGTTGAATAAAAAAACGAAAGAGATGACATTGTGGCATTAAGACGAGAGAGAATGAGGCTTGGTGATCTGCTCATCAGGCAGGACGTTCTTACCGAAGAAAAACTGAAAAAAGCACTGGAACTGCAGAAAGGAACCGGCAAGAAGATCGGAGAAGTTCTCGTAGAGAATGGTTTTATCACTGAAGAAATGATCGCCAGGGCACTCCAGACACAGCTGGGATTAAAGATGATCGAACTTACCGGCGTGACGATTCCGAAGGAAGTCCGTAATCTGGTCAGTGTGAATCTCCTTAAGAAATACCAGTGCATTCCATTTGAGCTTGACCCGTATAATGCGAATATCCTGCATCTTGCGATGTCCGATCCGATGGACATGGCGGCAATTGACGATATTTCCATCGTCACAAACCTGCAGGTTGAACCATATATTGCGACACCGCGTGATATACTTGCAGCAATCGATCGCTGCTATGGTGCATCCGAGACCATGGATGCAGCGAGACGATTCACACGTGAACGTGAACAGCTTCGTGGAAATACTGAAGAAACAGCAGCAGAAGCAGATGTCAGCGATGCGCCGATCGTACAGCTTGTACGTTCGCTGATTGAGCAGGCGGTACGCCAGAGAGCCAGTGATATTCATATAGAAGCACTGGAGACAAAGGTTCGTGTGCGCTACCGTATCGATGGTGCTCTCTATGAAAAAATGGTCTACGACAACAGTCTCCTTCCGGCAATTGCCACCCGTATCAAAATCATGGGCGGCATGGATATTTCGGAAAAAAGAAAGCCGCAGGATGGTCGTATGTCCGTTATGGTTGACCGTCGGGAATACGATATCCGTATTTCCTCGATTCCGACTGTTCATGGCGAGAAGATTGTTATGCGTATCTCTTCAAAACTGAACCTGACCAGGGATATTAAAGAACTCGGTCTGGATCAGGAAGAGATGGCAACTCTGCAGCATATGCTTGCAAAGCCGTATGGAATCATGTTTGTAACCGGTCCTACAGGAAGTGGTAAATCTACGACATTGTATACGGCACTCAGCGCTCTGAATAAAGAAGCTGTCAATATTGTAACAGTTGAAGATCCTGTCGAGGCAGACCTTGAGGGTATCAACCAGATTCAGGTAAACAACAAAGTTGATCTGACTTTTGCATCAGCGCTTCGTTCCATCCTGCGTCAGGATCCGGATATCATTATGATCGGTGAAATCCGAGATCAGGAGACTGCTTCGATTGCAGTACAGGCTTCCATCACCGGTCACCTGGTCGTTTCGACAATGCATACCAACAATGCAGTCGGTACGCTGAACCGTATGGCTGATATGGGAGTTGCCCGTTATCTGATTTCTGATGCGATCATCGGTGTCATTGCGCAGAGACTTGTCCGTAAGCTCTGTCCGCACTGCCGTAAAAAACGCACTGCAACAGATAAAGAGAAACTTATTCTGAAACGTTCTCTTGCAGAGGAAGTTGAGATTTATGAGCCGGGTGGCTGCAAGCTATGCAACAATACCGGTTTCTTTGGAAGAACCGGTGTGTTCGAGATCATGGAGGTCAATGAAGAAATGCGCAAACTGATCGCAGACGATGCAACGACCGAGGAAATGATCGCAGCAGCCAAGAAGAATGGCATGCATACTCTTCGTGAGAATGGTATCCGCTATGTACTTGAGGGAGTTACTTCCATCGGCGAAATGCTGAAGGCTTCTTACGAAGAATAAGATGTATCGTTATTGTGGGCAGAATGAACAGCAATAATTCATCTGCACAGAGAAATGCAGTATGAACTGAAAAATTATAGAAATCAGGTAGTATTCATGTATGATCTGAAAGATCTTTTACAGAAATCCATAGAAGAAAATGCGTCTGACGTCCATTTCACCGTGGGCAAACCGCCCTGTTACCGTATCGACGGCGTACTGACCGCCATCGAAGGAGAGCGTTTGATGCCCGACACTCTGGAAGAACTTCTTTTTCCGATCATGGAAGAACGGCACAGAGAAGAATTAAAGCATGACGGTCAGACCGACTTTGCCTACGCCATAGCTGGCGTGGGCCGTTTTCGTGTCAATGTTTTCAGGCAGAGAGGCACACTGGCATCCGTTATGCGATGCCTTCCGTTTGAGATTCCCGAGCCACAGAGTCTCGGTATCCCAAAAGAAGTAGTAGAGGTCACGAACCGTAAGAGAGGACTTGTCCTTGTTACAGGGCCTACCGGAAGCGGTAAATCCACGACTCTGGCATCCCTGCTTCATGTAATTAACCAGAGTTATCCTTATCATATTATTACACTGGAGGATCCGATCGAGTATCTTCACCGGCATGACAAATCCATTGTCAACCAGCGTGAGATCGGAAGTGATTCCGGAAGCTATGGAGCAGCGCTCCGTGCGGCACTCCGTGAAGACCCGGATGTTATTCTGGTCGGAGAGATGAGAGATCTTGAGACCATTTCGACTGCGATCACAGCAGCAGAGACAGGACATCTCGTATTTTCGACACTGCATACGATCGGAGCGGACAAAACCATCGACCGAATCATCGATGTATTTCCGCCGGATCAGCAGCAGCAGATCCGCATCCAGCTTGCGGCAGTCCTCGAATGCGTGGTTTCCCAGCAGCTCATCCGTAAGGAACATGGAGGCAGGGTAGCTGCACTGGAAGTATTGTTTGCAAACAATGCGGTCCGTAATCTGATCCGTGAGGGTAAGACCTTCCAGATTCCATCTGTCATGCAGACAAGCAGGAGAGCTGGGATGATCACGATGGATGATGCTTTGTATGATCTCTTTATAAGAGGTGAGATCAGTCAGGATGCGGTAGTGACTTATGCACAGGATCCGGTTGCAATGAACCGTAAGGTGAATTTTGAGATTTAACAGAAAGGACTGAGCAGATGCCCGGTTATACTTATGTTGCCGTCGATGAAAAAGGCAAAGAAAAACGTGGCAGAATGGACGCGGAAAACCGTGATGCTGTTTCCCAGCAGCTAAAAAAAGACGGGCTTTTTCCTGTTGAGATCAAAGAACAGGGAGTCATGAATAAAGACATTGATTTTTCCATCGGCAAGAAAGTTAAGCCACGAGACTTAAGTGTGTTCTGCCGGCAGTTCGTCAGCATTACGCAGGCAGGCGTGCCCATGAAAGAAGCACTGCAGATGATGACAGAGCAGACAGAAAACAAATGGCTCAAAAAGGCGACTGCCGATGTACTGGTCAATGTGGAAAAGGGTAATACACTGGCAGATTCCATGGCATCGATTCCGGATATCTTTCCGCCGATGTTGGTCAATATGGTGGCGGCAGGTGAGTCCTCCGGCAGTCTGGAAATGTCATTTAACCGAATGGCAACACATTTTGAAAAAGAAGCAAAACTAAAGGCGACGATCCGTAAGGCGACGATCTATCCGATCATTCTGATCTGTGCGGTGATCGGTGTGATTGCGGTTATGCTTTTGTATGTTATCCCGATTTTTATTGATATGTTTGCCGACCTTGATATCGAGATGCCGGCACTGACGATGGGTGTTATGAATGTCAGCAAATGGACGGCGGGGCACTGGTATGTGATCCTTGCGGTTGTCGTAGCCGTGGTGATAATCTATCGCCTGATTTACGGTACTGAGCAGGGAAGGCTGAAGATTGATTACATAAAAATGAAAATCCCGCTCTTCGGTAAGCTGACTGTCAAAACCGCGTGTGCGCAGTTCGCGCGGACAATGAGTACTCTGATGGCAGCCGGTATTTCCACGACGGAATGTCTTGATACTGTGACAAAGATCATCAACAATATTCATTATAAGAATGCTTTGCAGAAAGCAAAAGAAGAAGTTATGAAAGGTATTCCGCTGTCGGAGCCACTTGCGGCAAGTGAAGTGTTTCCTCCGATGGTCTGCCATATGACCGGAATCGGTGAAGAAACCGGTAATATGGAAGAAATGCTCAGCAAGCTTGCGGATTACTACGATGAAGAAGTCGAGATCACGACCCAGAGTGTGCTGGCGGCAATGGAACCGCTGATCATCGTATTTATGGCACTGATCGTCGGTACACTGGTCATCGCTGTGATCATGCCGATCGGAACGATGTATAACGGACTTGACTCGCTGTAAGACACTTGCGATTGGAAACCGCGTTAAAAGTTTCCGCATAATTTTCAGGATGTGGCGCAGGAATTGCATGGGGGTCCTGTGTTCATCATATATTCCCGGTGGCTGAATGAGGGTAACGGGAAATACAATATAAACGAAGGAGATGTATCAAAAATGTTTAAACTTCTTAACAAAAAGAAAAACAACAAAGGTTTTACACTTGTAGAGCTTGTAATCGTAATCGCTATCCTTGCAATCCTGGTAGGACTTCTTGCACCTCAGTATACAAAATATGTTGAGAAATCAAGAAAATCCGCAGATGCATCTAATATGGATGAAATGGTAAAAGCTGTTCAGGTTTATGCAGCAGACGGATCAAATAACATAGCTGTGAAAACTGGAGATACTATTGATGGAACAATTTCAATTGGCAATACAGTAACAGTAGATGGCGATGCTAAAGAGGCTTTTGCAGCTGCATTAGATGAATTTGCTCCGGATTATTCAAAGGTTAAACTTAAATCAAAACAGTGGGGAGACACTAATCCAACAGCAACCATTACTGTTGATAAAGATGGTGGCGTAAAAGTATCTTATGAACCAGAGGCTTTTGCTACATTTATGGATAAGAAAAGCAAGTAATTGATAATTGATTTTCACCCCTGAAAGGAATTCCCTATGCTTCTTTTCCTCGATTCTATTCCGTACATCGTAATCTTCATATTTGGAATCGTAATCGGCAGCTTCCTGAATGTCTGTATTTACAGGCTTCCGCTGCATGAATCCATCATTACGGCTCCCTCCCACTGTATGACATGTGGGAGGAAGCTCAGGTGGTATGACATGGTTCCGGTATTCAGTTGGATCGTACTGGGTGGAAAATGTCGTAACTGTAAATCAAAGATTTCTGTGCAGTATCCGATCATAGAGGCGCTGAACGGCATCCTCTATGTACTGGTATGTGCAGTCAACGGACTGAACTGGTTCAGTTTGCTGTATTGTCTGATGACATCGGCACTTCTGACACTCAGCCTGATCGACTGGCGCACATATGAAATCCCCTTTGGAATCAATGTATTTCTGTTTTTTATCGGTATCGCGGCGACCGCACTTGACCGGGGAAATCTGATTTCCCATCTGATCGGTGCTGTCTGTGTCAGCGCTTTTCTGGAAATTTTGTTCCTGTTAAGCGGCGGCAGGGCAATCGGCGGCGGTGATATCAAGCTTATGGCAGCCTGCGGGCTGATCCTCGGATGGAAACAGATCATTCTTGCATTTCTGCTCGGATGCATCATTGGTTCAGTCGTACATACGATCCGCATTAAGGTAAGCGGTGCCGGTCATATGCTGGCAATGGGACCGTATCTTTCTGCCGGAATCTTTCTTGCGGCACTATGGGGCAATGCATGGATCGGCTGGTATCTTTCCCTTCTGGGTCTGTAGCAGCACTTTATAACTGAAAGAATACTTTCGGTTATAAAAATATACTTTCTGCAAAATTCAGAAATTATATTTTTGCAACTGAATGTCAGAAAAAAAGATCTTCGGATTTTAATCGTATAAACGGAGGAAACCTGAAAATGGCGAAAATTTTGACGGTAGAAATTGATACAGTACAGCTTCGTGTGGCAGAGGTCGACAGCCGCGGCCAGCATATTTATCACTGTTTTGTACTGCCTGTTCCGCAGGGAGCCGTAGATGACGGACAGATTCGTGATACAAAAAGCCTCGGAAAGCTTCTGAAAGCAGAACTTTCCGCGCGGGGAATCAAAACCAAAAAGGTATTTTTTGCGGCAGGTTCTTCAAGGATAGCCAGCAGGGAGGTCCGTATTCCGTTTGTCAAGAAGGACAGGATCCAGAGTATTATTCAGGAAAATGCAAAACTTCTTGATATTCCGCTCACGACATTTGAAACACAGATCTTTGATTCTGTTGCGGAGGTGGATAAGAATCCGTGTTACCTGTGTGCAAGAATGAGAAGAGGATATCTGTACTCCAAGGCAAAAGAGTTAGGCTGTAACAAGATCGCGCTGGGACATCATTTTGACGATGTGATCGAGACGATCCTGATGGGAATGTTGTACAGCGGCAAAGTGGAGACCATGATGCCAAAACTTCACAGCCAGAACTTTGAGGGCATGGAACTGATCCGTCCGCTGTATCTTGTCAAAGAAGAGGATATCAAGGCATGGCGTGATTACAACCGCCTGCAGTTTATCCAGTGTGCATGCCGTTTTACTGAAAACTGTACAAGCTGTGGCGGGGCAAAAGGTTCGAAACGTGAGGAGATGAAAGATCTTGTGACGGAACTTCGCAAAAAGAGTGAGTTCATCGACAGTAATATTTTCAATAGTGTCAGCAATGTGAATTTAAAGACCATCATTGGTTATAAGAAAGATGGAGAGTATCACAATTTCCTGGATAATTATGATGCTGAGTAAAAGCGGATTTTTCGGGTAAAAGTGGGCGAATAAATATGGTAGAAAATCGAGGCGAAAATCCTTACTTTTAAAGTAGGGATTCGTTTGGTGTTGAGAAAGGAATCCTGCGTTGCGGGGTTCCTTTTTTGCGTGGAGGATTTGTAATGAAGCGGTGCGTGGGTGTGGCTGTCAGCCCCCCCCCCAGGTTCGCCATTCCAGCCCCAAAAGAGCCCCGCACCTTACATGCAAAATGAATCCCCCTACCCCAAAAACCACCCACGAAAGGAGTTCACCTATACAATGAAAGTCCACAAAACAATCACCTACGAATACAAAAACGCCCCAATCCCCGGCGGCGGCTACGTCACCGGTTTATTGTACCACCCAAAACAGCCCGGCATCCTCTATGCCAGAACAGACATCGGAGGCGTTTACCGGTATGAATACGAAAAAAAGTGCTGGAAAAGCCTCATCGACAGTGTGAGCATGGCGGACATCTCCGAAACATTTCCAATCGCATGCGCACTCGATGAAAAGAAACCGGAGCGCCTGTACATCATGAGCGGCATTAACGGACAGGGCTATGGAAAATTTTCAATTTCAGAGAATTATGGAGAGACATTTATTCACAAAAAAATCCCGGTGACCGTTCATGGCAATCTTTGCGGAAGAGGAACCGGATACCGTCTGGTGGTAGATAAAAAAGATGAAAACACACTTTATTTTGCAAGCCAGTTAGATGGTCTCTGGAAAACCACGGACAGAGGAGATACCTGGGAACGGCTTCCTTTAGAGGAAAATTACATGACCTGTGTCTGGGTATCGGATGATTCGAAAACAATTGTTGCAGGAACCGCAGGATATACGACAAGGGAGAGTGATACGCTTCGCGGTCACAGCCTGTATGTTTCCTATGATGCAGGGCAGACGTTTGAAAAATTGATGCAGCCGGAAAATGTCATGATTCATGACAGCAAAATGAACGGTCTTGTGGCATCGCGCTATGACTATGATGGAACATACCTTTATGTGACGATGAATGTCACTGGAAGATGGAATTATGTGGTCGACCTTGGATATAGCTGTGATTCCGGGGATGTGATCGGCGGGAAAGTGCTGCGGTATTATTTTTCAGACGGGAAAATTGCAGGGTATGATGACATTACACCGGATGCGGATGGCACGCTGACAGCAGAATTTTTAAATTATGGTTTTGGCGGTATTTCTTCCTGTAAAACAATGCCGGGACTTCTGGTGTGTTCAACGCTCTGCAGGGAAAAAGAGAGCGATGAAATCGTATATCTCTCGAAAGATTATGGCAGCAGCTGGAGCGTGAGTCTCTGCGGACTGGAAAAGGGGGATTTATATTTTAATACTTCCTACATGAAACCGGAGTATAACGGAAACCATTGTCTGCTGCACTGGCTGAGTGATATTAAGATCAATCCGTTTGATCCGGATGAGGTATGGTTTAATTCGGGAACCGGCGTTTTTATGACGGATGCGCTGCTCAGTGAGCATCCGCGCTATCATGATGCGTGTACCGGAATCGAGGAGACCGTTCATCTGAATGTATATGCGCCGGTTGATGGAGAGGTACAGCTTGTGGATATCGTTGGAGACCTCGGCGGATTTGCATTCCGGAATCTTGATGAACCCTGTAAAAATTCTTTTGATGACAGCGAGGGCAACCGTTACATTACCTGTATCAACGCAGATATTTCCGATGCGGACAGTAATCTTGGCATTGTGACGGCGCGGGGAAACTGGAAAGGAAAAACCAAAGGCGGTCTGGTGCGCACGTGCGATAATTTTAAAACATTTGACCGGATCGGCATGCCGTTTGGTATCAATACAGAGATCGACAGGAAACTGCATGAGATCGAAAACCCGAATGTCAATGCCGGATGGGTGGCAGTGTCACCGGATGGCGTCAATATTGTATGGTCGGTTGCGGATGGGATAAGGCTTCCGGTGGAACTGGTGCTTGTCAGCAATGATGGAGGACACAGTTTTCAAAAAGCAGGAGTGTTTGATCTGGCGGGGCAGCCTGTTGAGACGGGATATCTGAAAGTATTTTCCGACCGCAGCAGGAAAGATCTGTTTTATGGTTTTGGCGGTGCGTCCGAAATCTATGTGAGCAGGGATGGAGGAAGAAACTTTTATCAGAAACAGCCGAAAGAGGCATTTCCGGTCTGTGATTTTGGCTATATTGATACTGCAAATAAGACGGAAGTGCGCGGTGAGGGCGGAAAGACTGGCATATTTTACCTGGCATTGGGCGATGCAGGACTTTATAAACTCTGTTATGACACGAAAACAGAAGAAATCCATGTGAAACGCCTGACGGACACGGGGGATGCCTGCTACCGGATGGGACTTGGTGTGATCGGAGAGGACAGGGATTATCTGACAGAGGAAAAAGCAATTTATTTCTGCGGACGCCTTGAAGGGGAATATGGTTTTTACCGCACGTTTGATGAGGGAAAATCGTATGAGCGGCTGAATCAGGATAACCAGATGTACGGCGAGATCAACAGTATCGATGGGGATAAAAGAAAGTTTGGCAGATTTTTTCTGGCGACCGGGTCACGCGGTGTTTTGTATGGGGAGATGAAACGTCAGAGTCGGAAAATATAATATAGCAGAAAGATAAATTTTGGGAGAGAAGAATTCATTTACCGTATTTATCAGGTGTAAAGACAAACGTAAGAATATATCTATATGTTAAGAAAGGAAAAGTTAGATGAGAGTTTACGAAGAAAACAACAGACTTGTAATTGCAGATGGAACATTGACATTATGGTTAGAACCATGGGGAGAAAATTCCTTCCGTGTGCGCATGACCAAAGAGGCACAGATGGATGCACATGACTGGGCGCTGACCGAGGAGGTAAAAATGTGTCCGCTTCAGGTGGAGTGTAAAGAAGTTGATACGACGGATCCATGGTACAAAGGCGAGGAGTTTGCAAAATATCATCAGACCGGAAAAGTTTACACCGTTAAAAATGGAAAAATCACGGCCGTGATCTCCCCGGAGGGATGGATCAGCTATTATAATCAGAAGGGAGAACTTCTGACCGAAGAGTACTGGAGAAACAGAAACCGGATCAACCGCTACTGTGTGCCGCTGCGCATTGATGCGAGAGAGTTAAAACCGATCCCGGGCAGTACGGATTACGAACTGACTATGCGTTTTGAGGCGTTTGATGATGAAAAAATATTTGGTATGGGACAGTATCAGGAGAAAAATCTGAATAAAAAAGGTGCAATGTTAGAACTGGCGCACAGAAACAGTCAGGCGAGCGTGCCGTTTATGGTCTCAAGCAGAGGCTATGGATTTTTCTGGAACAACCCGGCAATCGGAACAGCAGTTTTTGGTGCAAACAAGACAGAGTGGTACGCAAAGAGCACAAAAAAACTGGACTACTTTATTACGGCAGGAGATACACCGTTTGAAATCGAGGAACAGTATTCTGCGGCAACCGGAAGGACTCCGATGATGCCGGAATATGGTATGGGATACTGGCAGTGCAAACTGCGCTACCGCAACCAGGATGAAATCCTTGCAGTTGCCAGAGAACACAAAAAGCGCGGACTTCCGATGGATGCGATCGTGATCGACTTTTTCCACTGGACAATGCAGGGCGAGTTTAAATTTGAGCCGAGAGACTGGCCGGACCCGAAAGCGATGGTGGATGAGTTAAAGAGCATGGGAATCGAGACGGTTGTCTCTGTCTGGCCGACCGTGGATGAGCGCAGCGAAAACTATGGCGAGATGAACGACCGCGGATATCTTGTCACACCGGATCGTGGACTTTCCTATCATATGAGCTGGATGGGAAATACCGTATTTTACGATGCGACCAATCCGGGCGCGCAGAAATTTGTATGGGAAAAATGTAAGGAAAATTACTATAAAAACGGAATCCGCTGTTTCTGGTTAGATGAAGCGGAACCGGAGTATGGACCATATGATTTTGATAATTACCGCTATTATGAGGGACCGGCACTGCAGTGCAGCAACGTTTATCCGGTTGGCTATGCGAAAGGATTTTATGACGGATTGAAAGCGGAGGGAGAAAAAGATATCATGAGTCTGGTGCGCTGTGCATGGGCAGGCAGCCAGAAATATGGCGTTCTTACCTGGTCCGGAGATGTGTACTCGTCCTTCCGCTCCATGAGAGAGCAGCTGCAGGCAGGACTTAATATGTGCGTGGCTGGTATTCCGTGGTGGACATCGGATATCGGAGGCTTTCTTGGCGGGGATATCAAAGATCCGGCATTTAAAGAACTTCTGGAGCGCTGGTTTGCCTGGGGTGCATTCTGCCCGGTATTCCGTATGCATGGGGAGCGTTCTCCGTGGTACGAGAGAGAGCAGGAGTTTATCGATGGTGTGCGCCAGCTTACTTCCGGTCAGGATAATGAAGTGTGGAGTTTTGGGGAGGACAATTATGAGATCCTGAAAAAATATCTGTTTATCCGTGAACGTCTGCGCCCGTACATCCGTAGTTGTATGGAACAGGCAAGTAAAACAGGTGCACCGGTGATGCGTCCGCTGTTCTTTGATTTTGCGGAGGATAAAGAGAGCTGGAACGTAGAGGATGCGTATATGTTCGGACCGGATCTTTTAGTGGCACCGGTCATGGAGGCAGGTGCGACAGAGCGCAGGGTATATCTCCCAGCAGGTACAAAATGGACGGATGCCTACACGAAAAAGGTATACGAGGGCGGAAATTATGTGACAGTACCGGCACCGATCGATGTGATTCCGGTATTTATGAGAGAGGGAATCTCTTATCCGATTTATGAATAAAAGTAAGAGTTCAATGAAATAATAAGATAGCCGAGTGAAGCAAGTGTAGATCACGATCATGTGCTGGTTTTGCACATGATATAAAAAATCCCCCACGCAGTGTTTGCAGCCACTGCGTGGGGGATTTTCATATTAAGAAGGGGGTTTTGTCATATTGACGATAGAAACCCAGCTGTTAAATATTTAACAGCAAGTCTATTATGCACCCAAAAGTACTAAAAATCCAGTGAACATATTGTGAATTTTTGTATTTTAATTGTTAATAAATGAAAATGAAACATGAAAGAGGATTGCGGATGACTTGACGTTTCCTTTGCTTTTCCCGTATAATAAAAACGTATGGGCATATGCCCGGCGTATTTTTTTTTGAAATGGAGAGTAACATGTCAATAGATCAGAGTAAAATCAGAAATTTTTGTATTATAGCACATATCGATCACGGTAAATCGACACTTGCCGATCGTATCATAGAACGTACAGGAACTTTGACCAGCCGTGAGATGCAGGCGCAGGTTCTTGACAATATGGATTTAGAGCGTGAGCGTGGAATTACGATCAAGTCACAGGCAGTCCGTATCATTTATAAGGCAAATGACGGGGAAGAGTATATTTTTAACCTGATCGACACACCTGGGCACGTCGATTTTAACTATGAGGTATCACGAAGCCTTGCAGCCTGCGACGGTGCGATCCTGGTTGTGGATGCAGCACAGGGAGTGGAAGCACAGACACTGGCAAATGTATATCTCGCATTAGATCATGATCTTGATGTCATGCCTGTCATCAACAAGATCGATCTTCCGAGTGCACAGCCGGATGAAGTTGTAAAAGAAATCGAGGATGTGATCGGGATTGAGGCGGAGGATGCACCGCGTATTTCTGCTAAGACCGGCTTAAATATCGATCAGGTATTAGAGCAGATCGTAACAAAGATCCCGGCCCCGACTGGAGATAAAGAAGCACCGCTTCAGGCGCTGATCTTTGATGCACTTTACGACTCTTACAAGGGTGTTATCGTATTCTGCCGTATCAAAGAGGGAACGGTAAAAGTGGGAGATACCATCCGCATGATGGCAACCGGTGCACAGTCCGAGGTCACAGAGGTCGGATATTTTGGTGCCGGACAGTTTATCCCGTGTGATGAGCTTGCAGCGGGAATGGTAGGTTATCTCTGTGCAAGTATCAAAAATGTCCGCGATACCCGTGTCGGTGATACCGTGACAAATGCCGACCGCCCATGCAGTGAGCCGCTTCCGGGTTACAAAAAGGTCAATCCGATGGTGTACTGCGGTATGTATCCGGCTGACAGTGCAAAATATCCGGATCTCCGTGATGCATTGGAAAAATTACAGATCAACGATGCGTCCTTGCAGTATGAGCCGGAGACATCGTTAGCGCTTGGTTTTGGTTTCCGCTGCGGATTTTTAGGCCTGCTTCATTTAGAAATCATTCAGGAGCGTTTAGAGCGTGAGTTTAATTTAGATCTTGTGACAACAGCTCCGGGGGTTATTTACAAAGTGCACAAGACAAACGGAGAGGTCATGGATCTGACAAACCCGTCAAACCTGCCGGATCCGTCTGAGATCGAATACATGGAAGAACCTGTCGTATCGGCAGAAATCATGGTGACGAGTGAGTATGTCGGTGCAATCATGAAACTGTGCCAGGAGCGCCGCGGTGTTTATTTAAGTATGGAATACTTAGAGGAAACGCGTGCACTGATCAAGTATGATCTGCCGTTAAATGAGATCATTTACGATTTCTTTGATGCATTGAAGTCACGTTCGAGGGGTTATGCGTCCTTTGATTATGAATTAAAGGGATATGAGCGCTCCGAACTGGTAAAACTTGATATCCTGATCAACAAAGAACAGGTCGATGCCCTTTCCTTTATCGTATTCAAAGACAGTGCGTATGAGCGTGGAAGAAAGATGTGCGAAAAATTAAAGGAGGAGATTCCAAGACATTTATTCGAGATCCCGATTCAGGCGGCTGTTGGCGGTAAAGTCATTGCGAGAGAGACCGTCAAGGCAATGCGTAAGGACGTGCTTGCAAAATGTTACGGTGGCGATATTTCCCGAAAGAAAAAACTGTTAGAGAAACAGAAAGAAGGAAAGAAGCGTATGCGTCAGGTCGGAAATGTCGAGATCCCGCAGGAAGCATTTATGAGTGTTTTAAAACTGGATGAGGATTAAATATGGAAAAAAAGGAACTGGAATTATATATACATATCCCGTTCTGTGTCCGGAAATGTAATTATTGTGATTTCCTTTCTTTCCCGGCAGATGAAGATACACAGAGACAATATGTGAAGGCACTTTGCAAAGAAATTTTCTATTATGGGGCACATTGCAGGGATTATGTGGTTTCGACAGTCTATATTGGTGGCGGCACGCCATCGTGGCTGTGGGAGTCGGATATGGCAGAGATCATGGATGCCGTGCATAAAAATTTTGCGCTGCTGCCGGATGCGGAAGTCTCTGTTGAGTGCAATCCCGGAACTGTTACAGCGCAGAAATTTGCGGTGTACAGACAGTCCGGGATCAACCGGATCAGTTTAGGGCTGCAGTCTGCGCAGAATGTTGAACTGAAGATGTTAGGGCGTATTCATACCTGGGAACAGTTTTTAAAAACTTATGAGCTTGCGAGATCAGGAGGATTTTCCAATATTAATGTGGATCTTATGAGTTCACTTCCGGGACAGCATATAGAAACTTATGCGGATTCCCTGCAGAAGGTCTGTCGTCTGAAACCGGAACATATTTCTGCCTATTCGCTGATTATTGAAAAAGGGACTCCATTTTACGATCTTTATAAGTTTGACGCGGTGAAACAGCGTGCGGGAATGGTAACGGATGCATTGCCGACAGAGGATGAAGTCTATGAGATGACAAAATTAACAGAGGAAATGCTTAAGGAAAACGGTTATGTGCATTATGAGGTCTCAAACTTTGCACAGCCGGGATATGCGTGCAGACATAACATAGGTTATTGGACGCGTGTCAATTATCTTGGCATGGGACTCGGTGCGTCATCTTTGATGGAAAATATACGATACACCAACACCAGTGATTTATATACTTATCTGGAACAGGTTGACGTCATCCGGGAAGGCATCTGGGAAAATAAACGGAGTGACGGTACGATAGAACAGCTCCCGGCAACCAATCTTCACGCCTCGGCAGAACTGGTAGGCAAGTATGCGCAGATGGAGGAATTTATGTACCTGGGACTTCGCATGATCGATGGAATTTCAAGAGATGATTTCTTTCAAAGCTTTGGTATGCCGATCGAGGCGGTCTATCAGGAGGTATTAAATCATCTGCAGGAGGAGAAACTTTTAGAGCGCCGTGCAGGAAGGATATATCTGACACCGAAAGGACAGGATGTCAGCAATTATGCACTCGCACAGTTCCTGTTTGATGAAACATCATAAAATATTAAGAAAATGTTTTATGGTCTTTTACAGTGGGATAAGATATAATGTGCGTAGGCAATGAGCAGTGCCAAATAAGAGAAATGCAAAAAATGACTGCTTGCAGGCACTTTTTTGTGTTTTTCTTATTTGATAGGGCGGTGCTAGGTGCCGGTGGCACCTGTTTAGCACGGACCGAAGTGGAACGTAGATGCCTGTCAGTCCAGTGGCACTGCGGACGAAAGTTAAAAGTAAATTAAAATAAATAAGATGGTGAGTGAACGGATTTGAATGCAGAGAAACGAAGAAAAAAACGACTGAGAAATCTGGTGTGCATAGTATATTGTTCGCTGCAGCTTTTGATCGTTCTTGCGTTATTTCAGGGGATGGGGAGTTTGCTGCATAAGCTGGTTCCGGCAGGTATTGACCTTTCACAGATTGAGGGGAAGATCGTGGCTGTTGACGACGAGCAGGAGAATAAGGATAAGTTAGATGAGAATAAACTGATCGTATGCTTAGATGCCGGACATGGTGGAAAGGATAACGGGTCTGATTACAGGCTTCGTTATGAGAAAAATGATAATTTAAAAATAACACAGGCAGTGGCGGCATATCTTGCTGATAAAGAGGACGTACAGGTCATTATGACGCGTTCCGATGATACATTTTTATCGTTGGAGGAACGGACAACCTTTGCAAATCAGAATAATGCCGATTATTTTGTGTCACTGCACCGCAATACGGGTGAAGGAAATGGTGTGGAGACCTGGATCCGCAGTGATGCGGATGACAAGGCACAGGCGCTTGCCCAGAATATTATGGATAACCTGGATGCTGCAGGGATCTCGAGAAACCGTGGTGTAAAAAAAGGGACACAAAAGAGCGAGAGCAAAGATTATTATGTAAATCTGCACACGAACATGCCGGCATGTATTGTCGAACTTGGTTTTATGAACAGTCCGACGGATAATCAGCTGTTTGATGCAAACATTGACAGTTATGCAAAGGCGATCGGGGATGCTGTGTTAAAAACGTATGAGTCTTATGGAAAAGACGGAGCAGATGCTAAAGAATCCGTCGAGGATGTTCCAGGCACGGAAGAGCAGACGAGTACAGAAACGGGCACAGGTACGACAGGACAGGTATTGCAGAACACACCGATTGAAAATGTATCCTCATTGGATGCCACCAGCCATGACTGGGGACTTGGCAGCCATACAGATGATGAAAACCGTCCGTTAGATGCCATCAATGCGCAGGAGACATATGGAAAATACAATGCCTACTTTATTGGTGATGACACGAAAGACATTTATCTGACCTTTGATGAAGGCTATGAATACGGACAGACGGAGAGCATCTTAAATACCTTAAAGGAAAAAGGGGTATCTGCCACATTTTTTGTGACAGAACCGTATGCGAAAGAGAATCCGGATCTGGTAAGACGAATGATCGATGAAGGACATGTGTTAGGAAACCACAGTGTGACGCATCCTTCCGCAGGTATGCCTTCTTTATCATTAGATAAACAGGAAAATGAGGTAACAGAGAATCATGCCTATATCAAAGAAAATTTTGGATATGATATGTATCTGTTCCGTTACCCGACAGGAAGATTCAGTGAGCAGTCACTTGCACTGCTAAACAACTGCAATTACAAGAGTATTTTCTGGAGTTTTGCATATCTGGACTATGATGTCAATAATCAGCCGGATCGGGTATCAAGTCTGCAGAAGATGAAAGATAAACTCCACCCGGGTGCAATTTATCTGCTCCATGCGGAGTCGGAGACGAATGCAGCAGTGCTGGGAGATTTTATTGATGCCGTGAGAGCTGCAGGGTATGGGTTTAAGAATTTTTAATAGAATATTTTCAGGAGAAAGCAGGGAACGTCAGAATGATTTGACGCTCCCTGCTTTTTTCAGAAATGTGGGTTGTCAGTTTAGCTAGCATCACTTTACCTTGATAACCATTTATTTTGATAAAGTGATGACACGCAGTATAAAAAATGATACAATATTTTTGTATGTATATATGTACGCTTAGAACTTTCTAAATGAAGAATTCTAGGAGTACATGAAAAAAGGGAAATGAAATAAAAAAGGAGGCGCTGAATTTGAAAGTGACAAAAAGGATAAGCAGGAAAATGGCAGGCGGCATATTATTGGGCTTTCTGGCTGTGGCTGGCATTGTGACAGGCAGTCAGGGAAGTATGACAGTATATGCGGCAGAGGAATTACAGGGAAGTGGAACAGCAGAAGATCCGTATGTGATCACCGGTTCGGAGGATCTGTGGAAGTTTGCAGAGATCGTAAAAGCATCCTAGAATAGAAATGAATGTGCGAAAGTCGCAGATGGTGTAACACAGATCGATACAACGGTACGAGGAGAAGATACAGACTTAACATGGAATCCGATCGGAGATTCCACCGTTTCCTATACAGGAGTTTTCGATGGTAATGGAGCAGAGATCACGATCCATGCGGACAGAAGCATTAACAATAATGCCGGTTTGTTTGGCATACTAGGCAGTGGTGGAGAGATAAGAAATGTCACCACTGCAGGAAGTTCTAAAGGCTGGGATAGTGTAGGAGGTATCTGTGGTCAGGCATGTAGTGATGCAAAAATCGTAAACTGTAACAATAAAGCAGATATAACCGCACAAGGAGGTCAGGCAGGAGGTTTGGCTGGATATGCAAGCAGTGCACAGATCGAATCCGATACCTCGATCAGTAATACAGGTGCAGTTACAGGGACAGCGAATGTAGGTGGACTTGTCGGTCAGGCTAGTGGTGGAATGAAGGTGATCGTCCATGAGGGTATTCTCAATTCTGGAGCTATAACTGCTAAATCAAGTGGATATGTCGGAGGTTTGATCGGATATGCAGATCTTGCGTCCATTCAAGCGGATGCGGATATTATCAATACGGGTAAGATATCTAGTATGGGAAGCAATACTTCTATGGGAGCAGGAGGATTGATCGGATATGGAATTGATATATCTATAATTTCCCGGAATGGAATGTTACAGAATAAAGGAGAAGTGACAGTAGCAATTACAAGTGTTGGTGGTATTGGAGGGCATATGACAAGTTCTGATAACAGTAACTGTCAAATTCAGGCAGCAAAGGGCGTGATCAATACCGGCAGGATCACAGGTAAAAATAGTGTCGGTGGAGTTGTCGGGGAGTATGCATATTCTGCACCGATGACTTCTATGGATGGATTTATTTTAAATAGGGGAGCTGTGGAAGGAAATGGAGATAATGTCGGCGGTGTGATCGGAAGAATGGGCAGCAATTCAGATGGTAGTAAGTATGGAAATATGGGAGATGTCACGAATACAGGTAAGTATACCGGCGGCGTGATCGGATCATGGGACAGCAATACCAGTCTGGAAAATTCGTTCAATATAGGAAATGTGGTAGTAACAGGTGAAGATGCTGCAGACGTTGGTGGTATTGCAGGAAGATTTACGGGTGTCAATATTAAGAATTGCTATCATACAACGGAGTATCCGCTGATCGGTAACGGAGAAGCTGAGAAAGACGAGATCACCGGCAAGATATCGAATTGTTACTGTATGGAGAAGAATACGTTACCATGGGACGGCGAGATTACAAAGACAACGAAAGCATTCACGGATGGAGAGGTTGCATATCTTCTGGATGGAAGTGGAGATAGCAGGAGGGCTGAATTGATCTGGGGACAGAAAATCGGAACAGATCAGACTCCGGTATTGGGCGGTATGACTGTATATCAGGATGGCAGCATATACAGTAATGCAGACGGACATCACTATGGTGCACCACAGTATACATGGAGCGAGAGCGATATGAGCTGTACGGCACGCAGGATATGTGAGGGATGTGAAAATGAAGAAAGCGAAACTGTAACTGCATCTTATACAGAGGAAAAAGCAGGATGTGAAACAAACGGCAAGAAAGAGTACAAAGCAGAATTTAAAAATCCATCATTTGAGGTTCAGACAAAGACGATCATGACGGATTCACTTGGACATGATGTAACAGATGCAGTCTGGTCAAAGGATGAAAAGGCACATTGGAAAGATTGTAAAAATGGATGTGGAAAGAAATTAGAACAGGCAGAGCATACATTTCAGACGATCATCGACCGGCAGGCAACAGAAAGTACCGAAGGCAGCAGCCATGAGGAATGCAGCGTATGCGGCTATCAGAAAGCAGCAGTTGTGATCCCGGTGACCGGGAAGGAAGAAACAACAAATGAACAGCCGTCCAATACAAATACACTTACCGTCGGACAGGTTGTTGTGAATAAGGCAGATGGATCGTTCTATACCATCAAGAAGAATGCTGGTAAAGTCCATGAGGTAGAATACAAGGCACCGAAAAACAAAAAACAGACAAAGATCGCTGTGCCGGATTCTATCAAAATTAATGGTGCGACCTATAAAGTAACATCGATCGCAAAGAGTGCATTTAAGAATAATAAGAAACTAAAGACGGTTACGATCGGTAAGAATGTATCAAAGATCGGAGAAAATGTCTTTTCCGGATGCAAGAAGTTAAAGACAATTACGATAAAATCTACAAAACTGAAAGCAAAGACACTTTCTAAGAGTACATTTAAAGGAATCACAAAAGCAACCACGGTCAAAGTACCGAAGAAGAAATTATCCGCTTATAAGAAATTATTTAAGAGCAGGGGACTTTCTTCCAAAGTAAAAGTAAAGGCATATTAAAGTAAGACAGACAACGTTACAGTATACAGGTTTTCCTGCGGACTGTAGCGTTGTTTTTTTCTGGTGCAATCTATGGCAGGATAGGTATAGAATATTTTCAGAAGAAATGGTAAAATGAAATCGGTCAATCCGTGCAGAGATGCGTGTGGCTCCGGCTGCATTACCTGCGACACTTTTTTCAATAGCGTAGGCTTAGCGGTGTTATCGTGAGGTAGCGGATGACCTTTTTATGTATTGCTCTAGGAAAAGAGGTAGATCAGGCAATCAAAGAGGGGAATAAAGCATTATTGGGTACGCTAAAAGAACTTAGCTTAAAAAAGCGGAACAGATTGCAATTTCTAAATTATGTTTGTATAGGGAGGATGACGATATGGGTAAGATTATCTTGTATCATGGGAGTCCTGACAAAGAAATAAAGCCAGCTTTTGGATTGGGAGAAAACCGGCATGATTACGGAAAAGGCTTTTATTTGACGGAAAATATTGATCTTGCAAAAGAATGGGCGGTTTGCAGACCGGATGAGACAAATGGCTGGGTTCATAAATATGAGTTGGATATGGAAGGACTGAAAGTACTTGATTTCCAGAAATATAGCATTTTATCATGGCTGGCTGAATTAATGAAACACAGGGATGCAGCAGACTCTAAGCGTTACAGAATGTTGTCGCAGAAGTTTATTGCAAAATATGGTATCGAAACAAGCGGATATGATGTGATAAAAGGATGGAGAGCGGATGCATCGTACTTTTATATTGCAAAAGCGTTTGTCAGAGATGAAATTGATGTGGAAATTTTAGAAGAGCTCCTTTTGTTGGGAGGTTTGGGAATACAGTATTGTATTAAATCAGAACTGGCATATTCGAGGCTGTCTGAGAGAAAAGAAGAACTTATTTCCGTGGAATATGACGAGTTTAATGAAAAATACAATGAACGCGATGTGACAGCAAGGAAAAGGATGAAAGAATTGATTGACTCTGATGCAAATAAAGTAACCAATGTGTTTAGTACACTTTTATGAGGAGAGAAAAATGCGGGCATATTCAGAGACATATTTAGATGATGTGGTAGAGAGTCAGGGAAAACTGTTTGATTTTGTAGCGCAGACATTTCCTGAAAATGATACAACGGATTTTATAGAAGCGTATATGAAAAGTAAAACCAGAAAATATATCGATGAGTCGATGGCGTATGTTAATACCATGGATGCTAAAGAATTATGGAGATATTTTTCGGATACAGAAAAGTATAAATTGAAAGCTGGAAAGGCTTTAGAAGGGTTTATGCCGGACTGGATTGGCGAGTTTTATGCGTATTATCAATGGTACTATAATATTCCAAGCTCGGAGGTGATAGAAAAAGTACCGTTAAATTTTTTGATGAAAGCGTATCACGGACTGCATGACTTAGAGCTTGATCTGGCAGTAAAAAAGGTAGGTGCAGCATAAAATGGATATTTTATGTTTTCATAATCCTGATGAGGAAAATGGATACTTGAGTAACTGGTATATGTCACAGTTTGATGTAAATGGAATCGGATTTTCATCTATGGAGCAATATATGATGTATAAAAAGGCAGTTTGTTTCAGAGACGATGTGATTGCTGAAAAGATATTGGAAACAGATGAGGTTGGATCTATAAAAGAACTGGGACGTATGGTGGCAGGCTATAATGAAAATTACTGGAATGGTATAAGGCAGATTGTAGTTTATGAAGGGCTTATAGCAAAATTTTCCCAAAATGATAAATTGAGGGAAGGTTTGTTACATACGAAAGATCAAATCCTTGCAGAATGTGCGGTAAAAGACAGAATTTGGGGGATTGGATTATCTATGAAAGATCCAGATCGGATGGATTTGAGCAAATGGAGAGGTCAAAACTTATTAGGATACACATTGATGATGATAAGAGACAGGTTGTAAATGTTATTACTTATCTGAAATATTCTTATGAAGAAGGATATGTAAAAGTAAAGGCATACTAAAGTAAGACAGACAACGTTACAGTATACAGGTTTTTCTGCGGACTGTAGTGTTGTTTTTTTAATTCATAGGATTCGGGTGTCAAAATTTGGAAGCCACCTTTTGACACCCGAATCTTCATAGGAAAATTACGTCCATGAATTAAAAAATCTTCGCATTCCTGTGATAGCAATCAGACAATTCTAAACAAATTCTAAAAAATTGGCACACTGGTATGACCAGAATTTATTGACACAACCACCCTAAAATGATAGAATTTATCTATAAGTAACAGATAAGGCGAAAAATGTTACAAAAGAAATGGAGATTATCATGGGAAATGTACGGATTCTGGAAGTAAAACAGAGCATTTTCGAGAGCAATGACAAGCAGGCAGCATTGCTTCGCGAAGAACTGAAAAAAGACGGCGTGTTCTTGTTGAACCTGATGTCATCGCCTGGATCAGGCAAGACAACGACGCTGACACGCACGATCGAGGCACTGAAAGATGACTTGAAGATCGGTGTCATGGAGGCAGATATCGACTCTGACGTGGATGCGGAAACAATTTTAAAGACCGGAGCAAAGGCAATCCAGCTTCATACAGGCGGCATGTGTCATCTGGATGCAGATATGACGAGACAGGGATTAAAAGGACTTGGAACAGATGATGTGGAACTGGTTATTTTAGAGAATGTCGGCAATCTGGTATGTCCAGCGGAGTTCGATACAGGTGCAGTGAAAAATGCGATGATCTTATCCGTACCGGAAGGACATGACAAACCTTTAAAATACCCGCTGATGTTTTCCATCTGCGATGTCGTGCTGATCAACAAGATCGATGTGATGCCATATTTTGATTTTGACTTAGAGCAGTGTAAAAAGAACATCCTGATGCGCAATCCGAATGCAAAGATCATCCCGATCTGTGCAAAGACAGGTGAAGGTATGGAAGAATGGGCAGACTGGCTGAAAAAAGAGACCGCTGCATGGAAAGAGGAGGAACACGCATGAAAAAGTTTGAGTACACACCACCGGAACAGCCGAGAGAGCTGATCTTAAAATTAGGACAGAAGATCACCGACCGTATCGGTCATACAGTGACAGCCGAAGATCCGGAATATTATGGATTAGAAGCACTTGTGACGGATGAGATGGCAGAAGTTGCACTGAAAATGAAAGTGCGCAAACCGAAAACGACGGCACAGATCGCTGCGCTCACCGGCAAGAGCGAAGAAGAGCTTGAAAAACTGCTCAGCGAGATGGCGTATATTGGCATCGTCGAGTACAACTGGGAAAATCTGGACGGGAAAAACCCGAACCACGAGAAGCGCTGGTCTGTGCCGCAATATATTCCCGGCAGCGCGGAATTTCTGAATATGCGCCAGTCACAGATCGACGAGCACCCGGAGGTTGCGGCGTTCTTCGAGCGTATGACGTTCCTCCCACTCGAAAAAGTCACGCCGATGGTGCCTCCCGGAGGCGCCGGCATCGGTATGCACGTCATCCCTGTGGAAAAGGCCATCGAAACCGAGAACCAGTCCATTTCGGTGGAA
>OLNW01001390.1_pt1 | contig 23921 bp, 31 predicted proteins | sample 1672121 | NCBI WGS metagenome assembly OLNW01 (sample SAMEA3136648, study PRJEB25190) | human gut metagenome
CAAGTGATACATTTAGTAAACAAGGAATATATGATTTGGCCGGAAATGTATTTGAGTGGACACTAGAATATAGTTCTCATTCAAGCAATCCTTGTGTCAATCGTGGGGGCTGTTACTACCGCAATGGTAGCGGTGATCCAGCGGCCAGTCGTGACGACGGCCTTACGACCGCTTTATACAACTTCGGGTTCAGGGTAGTACTTTATTAATACGTAGCACTGAGTCCTGTACAGCGATACACTAGAATGGACTCAACCAAAGAATTAAATATAAAAATCAGAACGAGAGCACCGCAGGGACCGGTTCTCAACGGTGCAAAAATAAAAATGCACGGCAGAGAACCGGTCCCAAACGTGCAAAAAAGGAACCAATTTAAATGAAATAAAATATGCAGAACATTGCAAGAATTGATATAGCAGAGACACCAGGATATTTAACTAAATATGTTAGATGAATTAGATAAACTAATAAATTTCATAAGAGAAAAATACCTAGAATTAACCAATAAATGGGAAAAAACGAAAAATTTGGTATAAGAATAATTTGTAATGATGAACTATCTTTTGGGAAAATTTTAGAATTAGTAGATAGTAAATACAAAGATTTAAAATGTATAGATTCATCTAAACACGAATATAAAGCTACACACATATATTTTAAGAAAGATAATTTTGCTTTTCAATGGGAGTTACAAGTTTGGAACAAAATAGATGAAATAAATAACATAAATTCAAAAGTTAATAAAAAAAGATAGAGAATTAGAAGGAATAGATATCGCAAAATATATATTATCCAAAATAAAATGTACGCAATTAAAGTTACAAAAATTGGTATATTTATGTTTTGCAGATTATTTGTGTGATACAGGGAAAAAATTATTTACAGATTCAATATATGCGTTTAAATATGGCCCTGTTGTAGATACTGTATATAAAAGATACAAAAAATATGGATATAAACCAATAACAGAAGAAAAAAATGATATAAATTCAACTGTGCCAGAAATGCCGGCAAAAAGTAGAATATTATTTGCGGCAGATGGAACAGATAAAATGATAAGTATAGAAACTACTTTGAAAAAGTATGGACAATTAACGGCAAGCCAATTAGTAGAATTAACACATAAAGAAAGTACTCCATGGACAATGACACCTAAAAGCACATGGATATCATACTCAGAAATAAAGCCAGAAATGATAAAAATGTATCACAAGTTTGAAGAAATTTAAAAAAGAAAATCATAAAAAGTGGGGGGAGCAAATGAAAGAAAAGAAACATGAAAGCCTTGAGGCTTTATACCAGAACAAAAGATACAACCCAATGAAACAAAAGAGATATTAATTACATTTAAATATAAAGATACTACAGTAGTACCAACAAATAAAATATTAAATTCTTATTTGAATTTTAATATGGAAGTGTTTAGGTTAACAACTGCTGGAACATATTTGCCAGATGGATTTACACAAGTAGAAGGTACAGATTTAGATAGTGGATTAACAATACAGGATAGTATTGGAAATCAATATGTGTGGGTAGAAGTACAACAATGTTAAAGAGTGTATATAAAAGTGGAGGATTTTATGTTGGAAAATATGAAACAGGAATAGAAACTACACCAAAGACATCTGGTTTACCATCGGTACTACTAGCAGAAACACCTACAATAAAACAAAATGCGTATCCATATAATTGGGTCACATGTAGTCAAGCACAAATATTAGCTAATAATATGGAAAGACGAAATTATAATACAAGTTTAATGTTTGGAGTAGAATGTGACTTAGTGCTAAAATACTTAAAAACAAAAGGAACTGCACAAGCCGATTTAAAAACAGATAGTACAAGTCGGGCTGGACAGATGGGGCATATGGAATAAAAAGTTTAGAGGCAAAAGTATTATTATCAACAGGAGCAAGTGAAGACTTTGCTAAACATGGATATCTGATGTAGTACTTTACTAAAAAAGTTATTTCGCATTTGCGAAATAACTTGACAGGGTAAAATAATAAGACTATAATTAATATAGGTGATGAAAATGTTAAAAAGAGAAATGTATTTATCAAGAATAAGAGGTTTTTATGATAGTGACCTTGTAAAAATATTAGTAGGAATAAGAAGATGTGGAAAATCTGTAATACTAAAACAAATAATGGAAGAATTAAAAGACAAAAAAGTAGACGAAAATCATATTATATATGTAAATTTTGAGTTTATAGAATTTGAAGAATTACAAGACTACAAAAAATTAAATGAGTATATAAAAGAAAAAATAGTAGATAGTAACAAATATTATATATTTTTAGATGAAATTCAAAAGGTAGATAAATTTGAAGAGGTAGTAAACTCTTTAAGAGCATCTATAGAAAATATAAGCATTTTTATTACAGGCTCTAATAGTAAGTTATTATCAAATGAATTATCAACTGTTTTGTCTGGAAGATATGTACTATTTAATATTTACCCATTAAGTTATAAAGAATTTATAGAACTTACAAATAAAGAAGGCGAGGCAGAAGAGACCTTTTGGAACTTTGTTAAATGGGGAGGCTTACCAAATAGAACACAATTTACAGATGAAAGTAATATAAAAGATTATCTACATAGTGTATTTGATTCAATTATATTAAGAGATGTGGTAGAAAGATTAAACCTAAAGGATACAATTTTGTTTGACTTATTATTACAATATATTGTGGACACTACAGGGCGTCAATTCTCTGCTATAAATGTTATAAACTTTCTAAAAGGTGAAGGAAAATCAGTATCAGCAGAAACTATATATATGTATTTAGATGCATTATGCAAAGCGTTAATGATTAAAAAAATATATAGATATGATATTCATGGAAAGGCAATCTTAAAAACTCTAAATAAGTATTATATGACAGATTTAGGAATAGCACAAATAAAAAACAACAACTTTGAAATAAATAAGAGCTTTGCAATAGAGAATGTTGTTTATAACGAATTATTAGAAAGAGGATATGATGTTTATATAGGAAAGACAAAAAATGGAGAGATAGATTTTATTGCAACTAACACAGAGGAAAAATTATATTTTCAAGTGGCATATTCATTAGAAAACGACAAAGTACAAGAGAGAGAATTTGGAGCATTTAAAGAAATAGAAGACAACTGTCCTAAATATGTTCTTTCATTAGATAGAGCTGACTTTTCGAGAGACGTAATTATTCACAAAAATATAATTGATTGGTTATTGGAAAAATAAAAGAAAGGAAATGAAAAAAATGATATTAAAAGAACTAAGGATAGAAACATGGTCAGGAGCAGCAACCAACTGTTATATAGTGCAAGATGAAGTAACAAAAGAAACAATGGTAATAGACCCTGCAGGAGATGTAGAAAAAATAGTAGAAATGTTAGACATATTACAGGCAAAATTAAAATATATATATTTAACGCATTGTCATGGAGACCATATAGGTGGAGTTTTAGGATTAAAAGAAAAAAAAGGTGGACAAATAGTAGCTCAAAGGCAAGCAGCAGAAAACTTAAAAAATCCAGAAATAAATTTAACCACATATATAGGAATGGAAACATTATCAATAGAAACAGATGCAAGAGTAGATGATAATGATTTAATACACGTAGGAGAATTAGAATTTAAAGTAATTCATACACCTGGCCATACATCAGGATGTTCATGTTTATATTGTGAAAAAGAAAAATTACTATTTTCAGGTGACACATTATTTAGAGGAACATGGGGAAGAACAGACGTGCCTACAGGTGATTTTGACACAATAATAAAATCAATAACAAAAAAGCTAATGATATTACCAGACGAAACAATAGTATATCCAGGTCATGGAAAAAGCACTATGATAAGAGAAGAAAAGCCAATTTATTTAGAATTAAAGCCACGATTGTTATAGAATTAATAAATTAGTTCTAATATAAAAGCATTAAACATATAATATATATAGGAACATTAGGACAAGGAGAAATATATGTTTAATGTGACGATAATAAATGCTAAAAAGTCAATAATAAAAATAGCAATGCTTGTAATTCTTATAATAGTTTTATTTGTGTCAACTCAGCTTGTAAAAAAATTTAAAACAAATGAAGTTTTTCAAATAAATATGACAGAAAAATTTGTTAAGTGTTTGAGTAGTGAAATACCTGCAATATCAAATACAACATACAAAGCTTCTAACGTATTAAAAGAAGAGAGAGAAGAAGAAAAGATGAGTTTTTCTGAAAAAGTATTAAATATAGAATTAGCAAGAATATTGCCAGCAAATAATAATCAAGAAGAGAATATAGAAAACGAAAACTCTCAAGAGCAAAGGCAAGAACAAGAACAAACTCAAGAAGTAGCTACAGTAGATACGAATGTGGCTACAGGTGTTGCCACAGAAATAGTAACACAGAATCCAATTTCAGAAAGTTTTAACAATGAAATTAACGGAGTAAAAATAAAAAATGAAACAGATTTTGAAATAAATCAATCAATATTAGATACAGAATTAGATATAAATAAAAATAATATTTTGATTTTTCATACACATACATGTGAGAGCTATACGCCAACAGAACAGTATAATTATCAGCAGACAGGTAATTTTAGAACAACAGACTTGAACTTTTCGGTTGCAAGGGTTGGGGATGAACTTGCCAATTATTTAATGGGATATGGATTTAATGTAATACATGATAAAACATATCATGATTATCCAGCATATACTGGTTCATATACGAGGTCAAAAGCTACAGTAGAAGGGATTTTGCAGTCTAATCCAACAGATATAATAATAGATTTACATAGAGATGCAATAGGAAGTAAAAGTAATTATGACCCAAGTGTAAAAATTGGAGACGAAGTGGCGGCACAGTTAATGTTTGTTATTGGAACAAATGGAGGTGGTTTGTACCACCCTAATTGGCAAACTAATTTAAAATTTGCTATAGAACTTCAACAAAAAGCAAATGAAATGTATCCAGGTTTATTTAAAACAATGTTAGTAAGAAATTCTAGATATAATCAAAATTTGGGAAAAGCAGCTACAATAATCGAAGTGGGTTCTACAGGGAACACATTAGAACAGTGTATGACTAGTATGAAGTATCTTTCTAAAGTGTTAGATGAATATAGAAAATAAAACCAGCTCATCAATTAGAGCTGGCTTTTTCATAATATGCACATTCAGAATTAGTGCATAAATTTGAATTAGAAATAATATCATAAGAGCATTTTCCATCAATTTGATAAATACAATCTAAAGAACAATTGATATTTGTCAAAGATATCACCTCTTACTAAAATATTATTTACAATTTTTTTTATAATATTCACAAAAATCTTTAACAGTGCAATTATTGCAATTGGGATTACGAGAATCACAAGTATTTCTGCCATGCCACATAAAAAGATGATTTATGTCTTTTAAATAATTTGGTGGAAAAATTTTTAGTAAATCTTGTTCAATTTTTTCTGGTTCCTTTTCATGAGAAAGTCCAATTCTATTAGAAATTCTCTTGGCATGAGTATCAACTGCAATTCCATTAGCGATACCAAAAACTTCTAATAAAATAACATTTGCACTTTTTCGACCAACACCTGCTAATGTTAGGAGTTCATCCATTGTTTGTGGAACTTCGCCATTAAAATTTTCCAAAATTTGTGTTGCACATAATTTGATATTTTTTGCTTTATTTTTATAAAATCCACAAGGATGTATTATTGTTTCAAGTTCATTTATATCAATGTCTGCAAAATCTTTAATAGTCTTACACCTTTCGAATAACTGAGGAGTGGTTTTGTTAACACGTTCATCTGTGCATTGAGCTGAAAGCATAACTGCAACAACCATTTGAAATGGCGTCTTAAAATCTAGACTGCAAGTGGCATCTGGATAAGTTGATTTTAATATTTCTATAAATTTATTTATATCAGTTTTTTTCATTATTTTCACCATTTAAAAGTAATTCTAGTATTTTAGGATAAATAACATTTGCATTATTTTTCCAATTATCAGAAATTTGTTTTGCTCTATCTCTTGAACCAGCAAATGTTGAAATTTCAAAAATTGTTTCAGTTTTCTCAACAATTTTACATTTTACAGTGTAATTATTTTCATCTGTAGGTATATATTCTGTAATTATAGATGATTCTTCTGCAATACTAGAAACTTCATCTTTAAAAACATGGTCTGCTTTTAATTTTAAAATTCCTGGTAAAAGTGATTTTGTAAGTGATAGCGAATTTTGTCCATCTGAAGTGATTTTTATAAAAGTGTCGTCTTCTTTTGTAAAGGAACCAACTAGGTTTGTATCAATTAAATCTGTTAATAATTCTTGAAAATAAAAATAGTTAATGTTGTTTGTAGATGATACAATTTTGTATAGATTGTCACTTTTTATGCCATCTGTTAATTTATTTAGTAAATATAAAATTAATACTTTATTTTCAGCTAAATCTGTAATTGATTTTTCCATAAAGAGTCCTCCTTTTTCAAATTTCTGGTAACATTATATCACGAAAGTTAAGATTAGTAAAGAAAAAGTTGTTGACAGAAAAAGGAAAACATGATAAAATAATTATGTTTACTATAAACAGTAATTGTAGGAGGTACAAAAGTATGACAGACAAAGAAATACGGGAAGAAATGGAAGATATTTTAAAACAGATTAATTTGTTAACAAAAAGAGTGAATGCTTTACAGGCAAGCATAGGAGAAGACGTAACAGATAACAGTGATGAAAAATCTGTTGACAGAATTATGGATGAGTGTGGTGCATACTCCAAAGTTAAAGGATATGTGTATTTTAGAAGAGCGGTTTGCTTAATATTAGAAAAACCGCAGATGTTAATGAAAGAAGCATATATGATAATTGGAGAAGAGTATGAAGAAGAGCCTAAGAATGTAGAAAGGGCAATACGATATTTTCTGAAAAAAATATTGAAAGATGCTGGTGCTAAGCCAAACTCTGAAATACAGAAAATCTATAAAAAGTATTTTTCCAATACTAAAAGAGTTGGAAATTCCAGAATTATAGCAGTAACTGCTGAATATCTAAGAACTAACTCGTAAGTTAAGTATTGTTTGTCAAAAGAAGGGGAGCCTAAAATAAGGTTCCTTCTCTTTTTTTATAGAGTTGTAATTTTGTGTCAAAATATGTAGAAAATTCATATACTATACTAGCCTAATTTTGTATACAAAAGTAGAGGTGATAGTATGCGAGAAATAAAAAGGCGGAGATATAGTTAGTAGAAAATCATATAATAATGACATAATGTTTAGTGTAAAAAAAATTCTAAAAATTGATAAAGATAAAAAAATAGCGATTCTAAAGGGAATAGTAGATGTTAGAATTGTGGCAGATGCACCATTGGAAGACCTTGTGCTCGTTAGTAAAGAAGAGCAAATAAAAAGAGAGCATGCTTCAGAAGAAAGAATATTAGGCATAATTGAAAAAGAAAAAAACATTGAAGAAAATAGAAGAAAAGAAATTATCTATACAGGTAGAATATTGCATCTAGACCGGAGATAAAAAATATAGTCAAAAATCAATAATGTATTATAAAAAAATGGGGTTAAATGCCATTGTAAGAAATATTCCAGAATATAAACAGCCCAAAGTAGTATACAGATTACTTACAATATACAATCCAGATATAGTTGTTATAACACGGTCATGACCGGTATGATAAAAAATGGAACTATGTATAAAGACATATATAATTATAGAAATTCAAGGCATTTTATAAAAACTGTAAAAGAAGCAAGAAGATATGATGAAAAACACGGAAATAATTTAGTGGTTTTTGCAGGAGCCTGTCAAAGTTATTTTGAGGCATTAATGGAAGCTGGAGCAAATTTTGCATCATCTCCTGCAAGGATATTAATTGATTTTTTAGACCCATTAATAGTTGCTAAAAGTGTAGCAATAACAGATAAAAATCGATATATAACAATAGATGATTTTGTGGAAGAATTAAGAGATGGAAAAAAAGGTGTAAATGGACTTGGAGCAAGGGGAAAAAAGAATGTAATACTTTTGTAATAAAAATGTAATATAAATGTAACAAAAGAAGGCGCGTTGGCTAAGACCTTTGAAATAAGCGAGATACAAGAAAACGACAACAAAATACACACTTTGACAAAATCACCTACTGATGGTATAGTTAAGACATCTTAAGCAAAGTAGGTGATTTAATGATTTGTAGGAACGACATTTCGACTTTAAAATCAGACATTAACGACAAAATTGGGCAAAAGATAATGGTTAAAGGCTCATTAGGAAGAAGCAAAGAATTTGCCAAAGAAGGTACAATAGAAAAAGCATATTCAAATCTTTTTATAGTAAAATATGAAGAAAATGATAGAACAGCATCATATACATACACAGATTTGTTAACAAGAGCAGTAGAAGTAGATGTATTTAATGGTGAAGAATATAGTCCTTTATTACCACCATTAACAGTAGAAAGTAAGAAAAGAAAAATGAAAGAGCAACTAGTTTAGTTGTTCTTTTTTTGAATGATGGTGAAAGTTATTAATAATTATCTTTTGATCAATGCAAAAAAAGACATATTTCTATTGACAGAAATTTTGATATTGTTATATATTAGAGAAGAAGGGTGGTGTTAATATGACAATAAGAGAAGCTTTAACAAAAGGCATGATAATATTAAAAAGTAATAATATAGAAACTCCAAAATTAAAAGCAAGATTATTACTTCAATACATATTAAAAAAAGATAGACAATACTTAATTGTTTATGATAATAAAGAAATAGATAAAAAAGCGCAATGGGAATATTTTATAAATATCGAAAAACTTTCTAATGGAGTGCCACTGCAACACATTACACATACACAAGAATTTATGAAAATGGATTTTTTTGTTAACGAAAATGTATTAATACCACGACCAGACACAGAAATATTAGTAGAAGAAGTAATAGAGTTGGCCAAAAAAATGGATAAGCCAAAAATTTTGGATTTATGTACAGGAAGTGGAGCAATAGCAATATCAATTGCTAGAAATGTACCAACAGCTGAAGTTACAGCAATTGATATAAGTGAAAAAGCTTTAGAAGTAGCAAAGAAAAATGCACGTAATTTACAGGCAAAAGTTAAATTTAAAAAATCTAATTTATTTAGTAATATAGGTAAAACCAAATTCGACATAATAGTATCAAATCCGCCTTACATAAAAAAAGCTGATATTAAACTTTTAAGCAGTGAGGTGCAGAAAGAACCAGAGATAGCCTTAGATGGAGGATATGATGGACTAGACTTTTATAGAAAAATAGCTAATCAAGCAATAGATTATTTAAAGTTTGAAAGTTATTTATGTTTTGAAATTGGTTTTGATCAACAAGAGGATGTAATAGAGATTATAAAAGATACTAAACATTATAATGATACATATTGTAAAAAGGACTTGTTTGGCAATGACAGAATTATAATAACTAAAGTCAATTAGGCAAAAGTAGATTGGAGGAAATATGTCATTTTCATCAGATTTAAAAGAAGAAATAAGTAAAACAGAAAATTTAGCTAATAAAGAGGCTGTAAAATACGAATTATTGGGCTATCTAATTACGAGCAATATTTCTGAAGAAAAAAATAATATAAAATTTAGTACAGAAAATGAATATAATATAAATAGATTTTCAAGATTATTAAGTAATATGGGAATAAATAAACATGATATATCAATGCAAGGAAATTTGTTTGTTATAACACTAAAGAGAACGTTTTTAGAGGATATATCTAAAGAACAAGATTTGAATTTAGAGCAAATAAAATGGCTTATAAAAGGAGCATATTTGGGCTCTGGTTCAATAAATAATCCAGAAAAAAAATATCATTTAGAAATCGGTATTAAAGAGAAAGAGAATGCAGAAAAAATCAAAGAGTATTTGAGAGAATATGATATTAAAAGTAACATTATTGAAAAGAATAATCAATACTCAATATATTTAAAAGATGGAGAAGAAATATCAAAATTTTTAGCACTAATAGGAGCAAGCAAATCTGTTTTAAAATTTGAAGAAATACGTGTTCAAAGAGAAATGAACAATAAAATAAATAGAATAGTAAATTGCGAAACTGCAAATTTAAATAAAACTATCAATGCTTCTATAGAGCAAATTGAAGCAATAAAAAAATTAAAAGCAAATAGAAAATTTGAGCAACTAGAAGAGCCACTAAAAGAAATTGCTGAATTAAGATTAAAAAATCCTAATGCAAGTTTGGTAGAATTAGGGCAAATGTTAAAACAACCTGTTGGAAAATCAGGAGTAAATTATAGATTAAAAAAGATAATGGAGATAGCTAATGAAAAATAGAGAACTAGGAATATATGTTCATATTCCATTTTGTAAACACAAATGTGATTACTGTGATTTTATTTCGTATTGCAATAAAGATAATTTGATAGAACAATATATTAAATCTGTAGTAAAAGAAATAAAAATGCAAAACATTCAGTCATGGATTTCTACAATTTATATAGGTGGAGGTACACCTTCATATATAGATAGTAAATATATAAAGCAAATTATTAAAGAAATCAAAAAGAAAAGGGTAAATAAAGAAGCGGAAATTACAATCGAGGTCAATCCAGGTACTGTTACAGAAAAAAAGCTTAAAGAGTATAAAGAATGTGGAATTAATAGATTAAGTATAGGCTTGCAAGCTACTCAAAATGAACTATTAAAGCAGATTGGAAGGATTCATAATTTTGAACAGTTTTTAGAAACATATCAATTAGCAAGGAAAGTTGGATTCAATAACATAAATGTAGACTTAATGCTAGGCTTACCAAACCAAAGAATAAAGGATTTAAAAGAAAGCTTAGAAGAGATTATAAAATTGCAACCAGAACATATATCTGTATATTCACTTATTGTAGAGGATGGAACTCCTATTGCAAATAAAATACAAAATGGACAATTGGAGCTTCCAGACGAAGAAATAGAAAGAAATATGTATTGGTATGTTAAAAATACTTTAGAATTAAATGGTTATATACATTATGAGATTTCTAATTTTTCCAAACCAGGGTATGAATCTAGACATAATATGAATTGCTGGAATCAGTATCAATATTTTGGCTTTGGTGCTTCTGCACATTCTTACAGAGATATTACAAGATATTCTAATACAACAGATATTGAAGAATACATAAAAAATATAAAATTAGGAGATTTGGCTAAAAATAGGATAATTCATGAGATTCAAAAAGAGCATGATACAGAAAAAGAGTATATGTTGCTGGGGTTAAGAAAGATAAGTGGAGTAAATATAAATGATTTTAAAGCTAAATTTGTGAAAAATCCGATTTATTTATTTAGAAATGAGTTGAATAAGTTGGTTGCTGAGAACTTAATAGCTGTAGATACAAATACAATAAGGCTTACTCCTAAAGGGATTGATTTAGCAAATTTAGTATGGGAGGAATTTATTTAATATAATCTTGACATAATGTGGAAAACATGAGAAAATATATGCGACAAAAAAAGAGATGTAGGTGAATTATGGAAATACAAAAAATTAAAGCAATAATAGAAGCAGTACTATTTTCTGCAGGCAGAATTGTAACAGAAGAAGAATTAGTACTAGCTTTAGAAATAGATAAAAATCAAATTGCAGAAATAATAAAAAGCATGCAAATAGAATACAAAGAAAGAGGAATAGAAATAATCAAAGTAGACAATGGTTATCAGTTATGTAGTAAAAAAGAATATTATGACTACATTTATCCAATTTTGGATAAAAGAGCAAAACCAAATTTATCACAAGCAGCATTAGAAACACTTGCAATAATCGCGTATAATCCAAGAGCAACAAGAGCAGAAATAGAAGCAATAAGAGGTGTAAACAGTGATGGAACAATATATAAATTGTTAGATTATGGATTAATAGAAGATGCTGGAAAGGCTGATTTACCAGGAAGGCCAACAACATACAAAACAACACCAGAGTTTTTAAAGATGTTTGGATATGAAAATTTGGCTAAATTACCAGAACTACCAAGATATAAATTAGATTCAAATAGGCAGATAATAATAGAAGAATTAATAGAAACAGAGGCTCCAATGCCGAGTGATGACGCAAAAGAAAATGAAAATAAGAATGAAAATGAAAAACAAGAATTGGAGGAATAAAAAATGAAATTATCATTAACAGGAATGGGAACAACCAAATTAAACAATATAGATAAAATGTATCCAGGGCAAAGCATATTATTACAAACAGGTCAACTAGTACAATATGGAGCAGGGCTATTTGGATATAATACAATACCATTATTATTAAGAAGAAAAATAGAAAAAATAATAGTAGATGAATTAAATTATCATGGATGTATAGAGGTATTATTACCAACATTACAACCAGACACAATTTGGAAAAACTCTGGAAGATATGAACACTATGTAAATGACGGAACAATGTTAGTAACAGAATCAAACAAAGGAAAATTTTGTTTAGCACCTACAGGAGAAGAAGCAATGGTAGAATTTGCAAAAGAGAAGCTAAAATCTTACAAAACATTGCCAGTAACATATTATCAAATTGGAGAAAAGTACAGAAATGAAATAAGAACAAGAGGATATTTATTAAGAGGAAAGTCATTCCCAATGCTAGATGCATACAGCTTTGATAAAGATGAAGAGGGAATGGCAAAATCATACGAAAATGTAAGAGAAGCATTTTTAAGCATTTTTAAAAGAATAGGCTTAGATGTAATTCCAATAGTTGCAGATAATGGTGCAATGGGCGGCAAGAAGTCAGAAGAATTTATGTTAATATCAGAACAAGGAGAAGACAAAATATTATATAATGAAGAAACTGGTGTAGGTTTAAATACAGAAATCCTTGAAAGAGAAGATTATAAAGAATATTTAAAGGCTGAGTATGGAATAGAAGACATTTCAAACTTTAAAGAAATAAGAACAATGGAATTAGGACACATTTTCCAATTAGGTACAAGATATTCAGAAATGATGGATGGCAAATATATAAGCCAAGAAGGAAAAGAAGAGTTGTATTACATGGGATGCTATGGAATTGGTGTTAGTAGAACATTAGCAGCTTTATACGAAAAATGTGTTGTAAATGACAAAAATGGACAACCATGTGGATTTGTTTTACCAGAGAAAATATCACCATATATGTTGCAAATAGTTGTAAAACCGGGAGACAAAGAAAAAGTAGAATTAGCAGAAGCTATAGAACAAAAGATATTTTTTACATCATATAAAGTAATAATTGATGATAGAGACAATATTTCTATTGGTGCAAAGATTAAAGATGTAAAAATATTAGGAACTCCATATATGATTGTATTAGGTGATAAATCAAAAGGAGATGAATTTGAAATAGAAAATAATAAAACAGGAGAAAAGACAACAGTCAAATTTGATGATTTATCAAGATTTTTCTTAGAAATAAAATTAGATGTTAAGTAAATTCTTTGTGAAAATAGTTGTAAAAAAAGCAAAAAATTGATATACTTTAAATAATTATTCTTTAAGGAAAGGAAAGTGATTTTTATGGAAGAAAATCAAGAAGAAAAAAAAGAAGAAGTTGTAGAAATTGCAGAAAATACAGAAGGAGCAAATGATGGAATAAAAATATCAAATGATGTAGTAGCAGTAATTGCAGGTGTTGCTGTATCAGAAGTTTCTGGTGTTGCAAGTATGTCAGGAGGATTTGCTGGAGGAATTTCAGAAGTATTAAGTGGAAAAAAGAACCTATCAAAGGGAATTAAAGTAGATGCAGGAGAAAAAGAGGTAAAAATTGATGTAAACATAATAGTGGAATATGGTTCAAGAATTCCAGATGTAGCATTTGAAATTCAAAACAGAGTAAAAAAATCTGTAGAAAACATGACTGGTCTAAAAGTATCAGAAGTAAATGTGCATGTTCAAGGTGTAAAAACAGAAAGAGAAGAAAATAACAACGAAGAAAGCGAAGAACAAAACGAAGAATAAATCTATAACAAGAGAGGAAGAAGTAAAATGAAATTTTTAGAAAGATTTACATTAATAGTATATTCATTTATAATATTGTTATTATCAGTAATATTAAGTTTATTAATATTTAATTGGATTGATTTTGGAATAGTTACAGAAATGGTAAGAGCTTTAATAACAGGAGATATATCATCAAAAATTACATTGGCAGTAAGTGTTGTATTTATATTATTATCTATAAAATGTATGTTTTTTGACGAGAGCTCAAAAGAAAAAGTAAAAGAGACACAAGGAATATTGTTAAAAAATGAAAATGGGCAATTAATGATTTCTAAAGAATCAATTGATAATATGGTAAAAAATACAGTTATGGGATTTGACAATATAAAACATTGCAATACTAAGATTGATGTAAATAGCGAAAATCAATTAAGAATAACATTATTTTTAGTAGTAAATGAAAGTGTAGTAATAAAAGAACTTGCAAGCAACTTACAAAGAAAAGTAAAAGAAGATGTAAAAAGAGTTGCTGACTTAGATGTTCAAGAAGTAAATGTAAAAGTAACGAGCTTACAAGACAGTAAAAAAAATTAGGAATAGGATGATAGAATATGGAAGGTTTTAAAGAATTTATATCTAAATACATTGGTGCCATAATTGGAGTTATAGTTGCTATATTAATATTATGCACAAGATTATATGAATTAATAGTGGCTATTGTACTTATAGTGTTAGGCGCATTTGTAGGAAATTATATTCAAAAGAATAAAGATGAAGTAAAAGAAAAAGTAAAAAAATTCATAGATAGATTATAATAAAGAGAGGAGGATATGCTAGTTTTATTGCTAGCATTGCTATAAAAATGAAACGATCAGCGATTAGAGAACTAACATTTAGATTGATATATAGCTTAGAAATTCAAAAAGTAGAAGATTTAGAAGAACAAATAGAACTATATATGCAATGTAATGATATAGAAGAAGATGATGCAAAAGAATATATAAAAGATGCAATTTTGGGAATAAAAGAAAATAATATAGAAATACAAGGGTTAATAGAAAAAAATCTAAAGGCTGATTGGAAAATTGACAGAATCTCAAAAATAGATTTAAGTTTGTTAAAACTTGCAATATATGAAATAAAATATAAACAAATACCATATAAAGTGGCAATAAACGAAAGCTTAGAGTTAGCAAAAAAATATGGAGAGGAAACATCTAAAAATTTCATAAATGGAATTTTAGCAAGTGTTGTTAAGGAGATGAACTAATGAAGTATAATGCAGTAACTGTAACACAGTTAAACAAATACTTAAAAGACAGATTTGAGGAAGATGAAAACTTAGGAGCAATATTAGTGAAAGGAGAAATCTCCAATTTTAAAAACCATTACACAGGACATCTATATTTTACATTAAAAGACGAGAACTCGTTAATAAAATGTATAATGTTTAAAAGCTATGCTGAGAGGCTAGCTTTTAAACCAAAAGATGGAATGAAAGTAATGGTTTTTGGGTCTGTGTCAGTATTTGAAAGAGACGGAGTATATCAAATATATGTAAAACAAATGATGGAAGATGGAATGGGAGATTTACATGAGCAATTTGAAAAACTAAAAGCTCAGTTAGAGGCAGAAGGTTTATTTGATGAAGCTCACAAAAAGCCAATTCCACTATATCCTAAAGTAGTAGGTGTATTAACATCACAAACAGGTGCAGTAATAAGAGATATAATAAATGTATCAACAAGAAGAAATCCAAATGTATATATAAGATTGTTACCAGTGCCAGTTCAAGGACCTGGAGCAGCAGAGCAGATTGCAGAAAAAATTAAAATAATGAATGAACAAAAATTAGCAGATGTTCTTATAATTGGAAGAGGTGGAGGTTCTTTAGAGGATTTATGGCCATTTAACGAAGAAATAATTGCACGAGCAATATATCAATCAGAATTACCAATAATTTCTGCAGTAGGACATGAAACAGACTTTACAATTGCTGATTTTGTTGCAGACCTAAGAGCTCCAACACCATCAGCAGCGGCGGAATTAGCCGTTCCAGATGTATATGAATTGAAACAAAAAATAACGAACTACAAAAATAGATATAGATTAGCTTTAAAAAAGAAGATTGAATTAATGAAGCTAAGATATGAAAAATGTATGAAATCAAGAGTTTTTACAGACCCTATGAGAAAAATTAGAGACATGGATGTTACTTTAGATTCATATGTTCAAAGATTAGAAAACAGAATAAAAATAATTCAAAAAGATAATAAATCTTCATATGTAGAATTAGTGACAAAATTGGATGCACTAAGTCCTTTAAAGACATTAACAAGAGGATATTCGTTAACAGAAAAGGAAAATAAGATTGTTAAGAGTGCAAGTGAATTAAAAGAAAATGATAAAGTTAAACTAAAATTTTATGATGGAGAAAAAGATGCAATAATTTGTTAATGGGAGATTCCCAAGAAAGGAAGAAAAATATGGAAAAAAAGCAACACATATTAACATTAATAATTATATTGGCAGTAATAGGCATTGCAGTAGTAGTAGCCTCAATTATATATGATGAAAGAGTAAAGGAAAATAAAAAAGCTGTAGAATCAATAAGTGCACCCAAAGTAGAGGTGGCAAAGAATGACAACGAGGAGGAACAGGCTAAAGAAGAGGAAAATTTACCAGAAGATAATTCAAATTCTGAAAGTGATTATGTGGGAGAAGAAGAAAAAGAGTCACAAGAGCAAGTTAAAGAAGAGCAAAAGGAGTCTAAACAGACAGATGACGAAAAAGCTATTGAACTTGCAAAAAAAGAGTGGGGCGAAGATGATACAGTATCATTTAGTGTAGAAAACAAGGAAGATACAAAAATTTATGTATCAGTAAATCAAAATGGAGCAGTGATCCAATGGTATGTTATAAATACATCAGATTGGACAATAAAAAAATATTAATTCAATTGTGTGTAGAAAGGAATGGAAATGATGAGCAAAAGTAATTTTGAAGAGTCAATGAAAAATTTGGAAAATATAGTTTCAGAATTAGAAAATGGTAATTTGAATTTAGATGAATCAGTTGAAAAGTTTGAAGAAGGTATGAAAATTGCAAAACAATGCAACAATATTTTAGAAGATGCCGAAAAGAAAATAACAATACTTTTAGAAAAAGATGGAGAATTAAAAGAAGAAGATTTTGAAACAGAATAGACAAAAGAGGGGAATAGATAATGAATAGTTTGCAATTAGCATTAACAAATAAATATTTATATGTGCCATTTTTGGTATGGCTATGTATACAAACATTTAAAGTGATTTATGATTTAGTAACAACTAAAAAATTTAATTTTAAAAGGATAATAGGAGCAGGAGGAATGCCAAGTTCTCATTCTGCAGTTGTTACATGTTTAGCAACATTAGTTGGAAAAGCTGAAGGAACAGATAGCATTATGTTTGCAATGGCTACAATATTTGCGTTAGTAGTAATGTATGATGCTGCAGGAGTAAGAAGAGCAGCAGGAAAACAAGCACATTTATTAAATAAAATTATAGAAACACCAGGGCTTACAGGAGTTGAAGTTCAAGAAAGATTAGTTGAAGTTTTAGGACACACTCCACTACAAGTTATTGTAGGAGCAACTATAGGAATTGTTGTAGGTTTATTTGCTTAAAAATTTATAATATATCAGAAAGGACTGTGATTGAACATGACAGATATAGAAATTGCCAAAAAAACAGAACTAAAGAAAATAACAGAAATTGCAAAGAATTTAGGAATATCAGAAGATGAGATTGAAACCTATGGAAAATATAAAGCCAAAATTTCTAATCAATTATATAAAAAGATGAAAAATAAAGAAGATGGAAAATTAGTATTGGTAACAGCAATGAGTCCAACACCATTAGGGGAAGGAAAAACAACAATATCAATATCAATTGCAGATGGACTTAGAAGAATTGGAGAAAATTCAATACTTGCTTTAAGAGAACCATCACTAGGACCTGTATTTGGAATAAAAGGAGGAGCAACAGGTGGAGGTTATGCTCAAGTTGCACCAATGGAAGATATTAATTTACATTTTACAGGAGATGTTCATGCGATAACATCTGCTAATAATTTATTATCAGCAATGATAGATAATCATATTTACCATGGAAATGAATTAGGAATTCAAAAAGTAGTATGGAAAAGATGTGTGGACCTAAATGACAGACAATTAAGAAAAGTAAATACTGGCCTTTCTGGAGAAAGCAAAATAGTTCCAAGAGAAGATGGATTTGACATAACAGTTGCATCAGAAGTGATGGCAATTTTATGTTTGGTAAATGATATAGAAGATTTAAAAACAAGATTAGGAAATATTGTTATAGGTTATAACAAAAAAGATGAGCCTATTTTTGCAAAAGACTTAAAAGCAGAAGGTGCAATGGCAGTCTTATTAAAAGATGCAATAAAGCCTAATCTAGTACAAACTTTAGAACATACACCTGCTATTATACATGGAGGTCCATTTGCAAATATAGCACATGGATGTAATTCAATAATTGCAACTAAAACTGCAATGAAGCTTGCTGATTATACAATTACAGAAGCAGGTTTTGGAGCTGACTTAGGTGCAGAAAAGTTTCTAGATATTAAATGTAGAAAAGCAAATATCAAACCAGATGTAGTTGTATGTGTGGCTACAATTAAAGCTTTAAAATATCATGGTGGAGTCTCAAAAGAAAGTATCTTAGAAGAAAATATGTCAGCTTTAGAAAATGGAATGAATAATCTATATAGACATATTGATAATATAAGAGGAAAATTTGGCTTAAATGTTATTGTTGCAATCAACAAATATAATACAGACCAAGAAAAAGAACTAGAATATGTTCAAAATGAGCTTGCTAAAAGAGAAATAGTTTCAAGCGTAGTAGAGAGCTGGGCTAAAGGCGGTGAAGGGGCAATTGATATATCTAAAAAGATAGTTGAAATTGTTAAGGAAAAGCCAGAAAGATTTGAATATATATATGATTTAAATGAGACTATAGTAGAAAAAATTAATAAAATTGCCATGAAAATCTATGGAGCTAAAGGTGTTATATATCCAGAAGAGGTTACTAAAAAAATAGAAAAAATTGAAGAGATGGGATATGGAAATTTACCGGTTTGCATAGCTAAAACACAATATTCATTTTCAGATAATGCAAAAAATTTAGAATGTGATGAACCATTTGAAATAAATATTAGAGATGTTGAACTAAAGGCTGGAGCTGGATTTATAGTAGTGCTAGCGGGTAAAATTATGACTATGCCAGGACTACCTAAAATACCAGCTGCTGAGACTATTAATATTGATGAAAATGGAGAGATTGTTGGGATTTTCTAACTAAAAAGTGAAATTAGAGTTTTATAATAATCTTAAAATTAAACAGTTTATTTATGATAATTGTATTGATGGAATTGTTTTTGAAAACTAAAAAATACACATTGCTTAAGATTGATTGCAGAGCAATGTGCAATTTTTTTCAAAAAAACTTGACAATGACGAGAATAGTGTGTAAAATATAGCGTATAATAAATGAAAAACAAGAAATTAAATAAAAAGTTTGCGTTAGAACAATGCAAAGCTATTAGAAGAAATGGAAAGAGAAAAAGGGTCACCGGCTGAAAGCCCTTTACAGTCAACCTAATAAGTGAAACACATTGGAGCAAAAGATGGTAAAATAAAAAGAGGAAAATTTAGTTGGTAAATTTTCAAGCTGGGTGGCACCGCGGAGTTAATTCGTCCCTGCATTAATAAGCGATTATTAATGTGGGGATGAATTTTTTATTTTGCACCGATGGGACCGGTTCTCAACGGTGCAAATAACGCAACTTTTTGAAGAAAAGAGGTAAATATGGAAGAATATAGAACACATAGTTGTAATGAAATAAGTTTAGAAGATGTAGGAAAAAAAGTAAGAATCGCAGGATGGGTAGAAACAATAAGAGACTTTGGAGGACTTGTATTTTTAGATATTAGAGATATGTATGGAGTAACACAAGTTGTAACTTCTGGAAAAACAGAAGATGTAGATTTTGCATCACACATTCCAATTGAATCAACTGTTACAGTTTATGGAACAGTTCGTAAACGTGATGAAGAAACTATCAATACAAAAATCAAAACAGGTCTTGTAGAAATTCGTATAGAAGAAATTAAAGTTTTAGGGAAAAGAACAAAAAATTTACCATTTGAAGTAAACGAAAATCAAGAAGTTCGTGAAGATTTAAGACTTAAATATAGATTTTTAGATTTAAGAAGTGAGAAGCTAAAAAATAATTTAATATTAAGAGCAAATGTAATTCAATTTTTAAGAAGTCAAATGATAGAACAAGGATTTTTAGAGGTACAAACTCCAATATTGACAAGTTCGTCACCAGAAGGAGCAAGGGACTATTTAGTACCAAGCCGTTTACATCCAGGAAAATTCTATGCACTACCACAAGCGCCACAACAATTTAAACAATTGCTTATGGTATCTGGAATAGATAAATATTTCCAAATAGCACCATGTTTTAGAGATGAAGATGCTAGAGCAGACAGAGCTCCAGGTGAGTTTTATCAACTTGATATGGAAATGAGTTTTGCAACACAAGAAGATGTATTTAAAGCAATAGAACCTGTAATTTACAATACATTTAAGAAATTCTCTGATAAAGAAATTTCATCTGCTCCATTTAGAAGAATAACATATAAAGAAGCAATGCTTAAATATGGTTCAGATAAGCCAGATTTAAGAAATCCATTATTTATAATAGATTTATCAGAGTTCTTTAATAAATGCACATTCAAACCATTTATAAATAGAACAGTAAGAGCAATCAAAGTAAGTGGACATATGTCAAAAGGATTCCACGAAAAAATGCTAGATTATGCTATGTCAATAGGAATGGGAGGACTTGGATATTTAGAGGTTCAAGAAGATTTATCTTTTAAAGGACCAATAGATAAATTTATTCCGGAAGAATTAAAGAAAGAATTATTAAAGATTGCAAATTTAAAACAAGATGATACAATATTCTTTATTGCAGATAATGAAAAAAGAGCAACAGAATTAGCAGGACAAATTAGAACAGAACTTGCAAAAAGATTAGATTTAATAGATAATAGTAAATTTGAATTTTGTTGGATAATAGACTTTCCAATGTTCGAAATGGATGAGCATGACCAAATTCAATTTAGCCACAATCCATTTTCAATGCCTCAAGGAGGATTAGAAGCATTAGAAAATCAAAATCCTTTAGACATTTTGGCATATCAATATGATTTAGTATGTAATGGAATAGAATTATCTTCAGGCGCTGTAAGAAATCATGATATCAATATTATGCTAAAAGCATTCGAAATGGCAGGATACACAGAAGAAGAAGTAAGAACAAAATTCGGAGCATTGTATACAGCATTTCAATTTGGAGCTCCACCACATGCAGGAATTGCACCTGGAGTTGACAGAATGCTAATGCTATTAACTGGTTCTGAAAGTATAAGAGAAGTTATAGCATTTCCATTAAGTAGTAAAGCAGAAGATTTAATGATGGGAGCACCAGGAAATGTAACAAAAGACCAGCTTAGAGATGTTCATATAAAATTAGATATAAAAAAATAAAGTTTTGACTTTTTCTGGAAATGGGTGTATAATAACATTGTAAAAAAATATAAGGAGGACATTGAAATGTTAAAAGTTTATGTTGTAGGGTCATTTGAAGTTCCATCTAAACTTCGGGAGGAGTTTAAAAATACAATAAGTGTAGTAGACACTGCTAAGGAGGCAGATGTTTACATTATTGTAGTGGATAACTCATTAAAAGTTCCTGGATTTAATCCAGATGCAATCATTCCGGACGAAGCGAGATTCCATACTGAACGAGCAATATTTTGTCCATTTTATTTTCCACTTATGATAGCGTGGAAAATAAAAGACATATCTGCTATGTTTTTGAACAATGGCGGAGCTGTTGCCATCAACATGGAGGATTTGATTGATTGGCTTGATTGCATGATGGACGTGGCAGATGAAGATGCCGACGATAACGACGAATTCTAATCTTCCGGCCCCTAAGAAATAATTTCTTGGGGGTTTTTACTGTTTCTTCTTTAAATGTATAAAAATACTGATAAAAGAAACAATAAAGTCAAGGAGGGTTTGTTATGTATAATTTTAGAACTGATTTGGCATTAGAAAGAAAAGATATATATCAAAAAATAAACAAATTAGAACAAATAGATGGAATTGAGAGTACAGAAGAAAAGATTAATGAAAATCTTAAAGTTACAAGAGTAGAGATAACAAATCAAAATGGAGAAAAAGCTATAGGAAAGCCAATTGGAAATTATGTAACGATAGATGTAAAAAAGTTGAAATTAGCAGAAGATGAAGATATTCAAAAAGCTTCAGATATAGTTGCAAATGAGTTGAGAAAAATAATTGATATTCATGCAAGTAAGCAAGAAGACATTTTAGTAGTTGGATTGGGAAATATATATGTAACTCCAGATGCATTGGGGCCAAAAGTTATTAATGAAATTGATGTTACAAGACATATCATAAAATATTTGCCGCAATATGTAGAAGAAGGTACAAGACCAGTAAGTGCAATATCACCAGGAGTACTTGGAACTACAGGAATAGAAACTGTAGAAATCTTAAAAGGAATTGTGGATAATATTCATCCAAAACTATTAATTGTAATTGATGCATTGGCTTCAAGAAGTATTGATAGAATAAGTAGTACAATTCAAATATCTGATACAGGAATTGTTCCGGGTGCAGGAGTAGGAAATACAAGACAGGAAATTAGTGAAAATACCTTGGGGATTCCGGTTATTTCGATGGGAATCCCAACTGTTGTGGAACTTGCAACTCTTGTGTCTGACGGAATTGACATTTTTATTGATAGGTTACAAGAGAAAGCGGAGTCTAATGAATATTTAAATAAACTTCAACAAAATGATAAATATGAAGAGGTTAAAGAAGCGCTTAATGTTGGAGAGTATAATATGATTGTTACTCCTAAGGAAATTGATGATTTGATTGAAAACATGAAAGATATTGTGGCTAGGGGGATTAATTTTGCTGTTTAAAAATAACTTTTAAGAAATAATTAAGAAAAATATATAGTCAAAAAAAAATAATAATGCTATAATAAGACCATACAAAATGAGTATGGTCTTTTTGTGAGCGAGATAGTAAATATTATTAAGAATTATACTCTACTAGATTGTAGAATAGTTATAAAAAATAATTAAAATAAAAATAAGAAAGGAGTGAAAAGAGAAGTGCCAGAAAGAATAGAAATAACAAAAATGAAGCAGAATTCAGAAAATCGAGAATATGTATTAGAAAATGTAAAGAAAGAGGGAGCATTGCTAGAATTCGCAAGTGAAAAGTTAAGAGATGACAAAGAAGTTGTATTAGAAGCAATACACAATAATCCAGAAGCATTAGAATTTGCAAGTGATAGATTGAAAGGAGATAGGCAAGTAGTGTATGACTCAGTCAGCAAAGTTGGATGGACATATTGCTATGTGCAAGAAAATCTACTTGAAGATAGAGAATTGCTGATGGCAGGATTAAGGGTAACAGGACAAATATTATATTTTGCAGCACCAGACATGAGGGATGATAAAGAAGTAGTAAAAGAAGCAGTTGCAAATAAACCAATCATAATAAAATATGCAAGTGGAAGACTTAGAGAAGATAAAGAAATTGGGTCTATAGCAATGAAAGTTAATAAAAATTGTTATGAGTTTTTAGGATCAAATTTAAAGCAAGATGAGGATATACTAAAAATAAAAGATGGGGTAGAATAAAAATGCACCGATGGGACCGGTTCTCAACGGTGCACCAATGAAAAAGAAAAATGCACCGTTGAGAACCGGTCCCATCGGTGCAAAAGTGTGAAAGGGGAAGAAATATGAAGGTTTTGAAAAAAA
>OLNW01001399.1_pt1 | contig 23840 bp, 26 predicted proteins | sample 1672121 | NCBI WGS metagenome assembly OLNW01 (sample SAMEA3136648, study PRJEB25190) | human gut metagenome
CAATAAATAAATGCCCCCTATTATTGCTCCATTTATTAGTCCATTTCTTCTCATATTAAAGTTTCCTATTGAACTCCCTATAAATATACTTATTGCAGTCACTACAATTATCACTGGCGCTATAAATGTTTCACTTACATTTGTATATGTTAATATTAACGAAAATACAAATAAAAACACAAATGTGCATACTATTGAAATAACTATCCCTTTTAAAATGTTTTTTAACCCTTCCATATCCTGCCTCCTATTATATTTATATTCTATAATAGGCAATTTTATTAATTATATTTATTATTATTTTTTCCCTATCAAATTCTTTTTGATATTCTTTTTTTAATGAAGTTGCAATATCACTTAATTCATCAAATTCTGTTTCATTAACATTAAATCCTATACTTATTAATAAATATTCTATTTTTTCTCCTTGTGTATGAACTTCTGTTAATATTCCACATATTTTCTTGCCATTTAGCATTAAATCATTTGGAATTTTTATCCTTAACTCATATCCATACATTTCTTCAATTATTTGCTGGATATTTTCCGCAATTTTTATTGTTATACCTTCTAATTCACTTATTTTACACTTGGGATGACTTATTATCGTCATTGCTATATTCTTGTTTTCTCCAGTATGCCATCTTCTTCCCTTAGTTCCAATTCCACTTGTTTGCATTTCTGCAATTAAAACTGCATCTCCTTTATTTTCAATTTCTTTAGCATGTAAATGAGTAGATTTAATCTCTTTATAATAATATATTTTTTTTTTTGTTTTTTTTTTTTTTTTTTTTTTTTTTATTTTATCACCCATATTATTTTAGCACTTTAACATTATTTGCACAATTTTGTAACAACTGGTCAATTACATCATATCTAATCCTCCATACAAATTATACACATTTGTATATCCCATTCTTTTCATTATTCTCCATACATTTCTGCTTCTTCCACCAGATTGACAATACGTTACTACTAACTGATTTTTCTTTGGTATTTCCTTTTCTATCCTTCTTATTATTTCATATTCCGGTATATTTATTGCTCCTGGTAAATGCTCTTCTTGATATTCTTGTCTACTTCTTACGTCTATTAAAATTGCACCTTGCATCATTTTATCTTTCAATTCTTCTGCCATTATATCTCCATTTTGTATTCCTCTACAACAGCAGCATTTTCTCCTACAAAACATTTTTATCCCCCTTTATATTATATACAAAGGGGGATATTTTTGTGATTTATTCTCTATTCTTCTATTGGTGCTTCAACAGGGCAAACTCCAGCACATGTACCACAACTTATACATGCTGCTTGATCTATTACAAAACATGTTTCTCCTTGTGATATGCATCCTACTGGACATGCTGCAGCACATGCACCACAGCTTATACATTTATCTTCTTGAATTCTATATGCCATTTTACTCACCGCCCTTCATTTTCGAATCTTTTAATTCTAGTTTTTCTAATTCTTTTAATTCTTTTTGATATTCTTTTTCTTCACTATCTGTATGTTCTCTTGCAACATCTTTTATTACTTTTATATCTTTTACTTCATATCTTTTAAATTTGTAAATTTCACCATCTTTAATCTTTACTTTTACAATTTCTTTTAATGGTTCAATTCCATCAACTTCTCCTTGGCCATCTGGAGTTTTTACTATAGCTCCTATATTAGGCAATTTTTTTAATTTATCTTCATATACTTCTTGCTCATATTTTAAGCAACACATTAATCTGCCACAGTTTCCTGAAATTTTTGATGGATTTAATGATATGTTTTGTTCTTTTGCCATTTTTATTGATACTGTTTCAAAATCTCTCAAAAATGAGCAACAACATAATTCTCTACCACATACTCCATTTCCACCAATTCTTTTTACTTCGTCTCTAACTCCAATTTGTCTTAGTTCTATTCTGGTTTTATAAACTGCTGCTAAATCTTTTACCAAATCTCTAAAGTCTATTCTTCCATCTGCTGTAAAATAAAATAGTATTTTACTATTATCAAATTTATATTCTACATCTGTTAATGTCATTTCTAATTTATGTTCTTTTATTTTTTTATTGCACAATTCAAATGCTTCTTTTTCTTTTTTTCTACAATCTTCTGCATGTTTTAAATCTCTAGAAGAAGCTAATCTTAATACTTTTTTTAGCGGACTAGTAAGTTTATCTTCTTCTATCATTCTATTAGGTACAACTACTTCAGCGATTTCTTCTCCTTGAGTTGTTTCTACTATTACTTTTTCGCCTTTTTTTACTTCCAACCATTTAGGGTCAAAGAAATATATTTTTCCTAATCTTTTAAATCTAACTCCTATTATTCTTTTCATTTACTTGGTCCTTTCTACATTCTGCCACATTGAAAATATCATATAATCAATGCACATATCATAATTACTATTCGCTTTTATCCTTCTTTTGGTTTCTTCTACAATTTGCACACAATTAATATATTTTATATTTTGCTTACTTAACTTCATTAGTAATACATTTATATATTCTAATATTTGTTTTATTTCTTCTTTTGATTTATATATTATCTCTGCCATTTGAATTACATCTATTAAGTCTTTGTTTTGCATACTTAATAATATGTTTTCTATATTTTCATATATGTCTTTTTTTTCATTTAGTTTTATTGCTTTTCCTATACTTCCTTGTGCTAATTCTATAATACTATCACTTATTTGTTGCTCCGGAAATGTAGTTTTTATATATTTTTTTATTTTTTCCTCTCTTATAGGTTCAAATTGCATTCTTGTGCATCTTGATTTTATTGTACTTAGTAAATTTCCTTCATTTGTGCATATTAATATTATAGTTATATATTCTGGTGGTTCTTCTAAAGTTTTTAATAAACAGTTTTGTGCTTCTGTTGTCATAGTATCTGCATCATCAATTATATAAACTTTATTATTTGATATAATTGGTTTTTCTGCAACTTTTCTTTGCATCTGTCTAATTTGTTCTATTTTAATTTTTCCTTCTGTTGCTTCTATTAATTGGAAATCAGGATTGTTATCAGAATCAAATTCTATGCAAGATTTACATTTGCAAGTATTATTTTTTTCATCTAAACATAGAATCTTCTTAGCTAGTTCTTTTGCTATAAGTTTTTTTCCTATCCCTTCTGTCCCACAAAATATATAACTGTGTGAAGTTTTATTTATTTCTATTGCTTTTTTTAATATTTCTTTATTTCTTTCATTTCCTATTATGTTTTCAAACAATTTTCTAATCTACTCCTCCAAATTTTGAAAATGGCCAAAATCTAAATAATACTTTTCCTTCTATTTTTTCTAATGGTATACATCCAAATGACCTACAATCTGTACTTCCAGGTCTATTGTCTCCCATTGCAAATACATAATTTTCAGGTACTGTAAAGTTGTTGAAATAACTTACATCTCTTCCACCTTGTACCATATCTGTAACAACACCTGCTTTTAAATAATTTTCTTCTAATCTCTCTCCATTTATATATACTCCACCATTTCTTATTTCTACATAATCTCCTGGCAAACCTATTACTCTTTTTATATAACTTTTCTTTCCTTTTTCTAAAACATAATATGAAAATTTCTTTAATATTCCATCTGGTTCGTAATTATAAATAGCTACTGGATTACTTAAATCTATATCTTCTTCTGTCACTTTTGTTACACTTGGAGCTTCAAAGGTTATTATATCTCCTCTTTCTGGTAATTTCTTTATTGTTCTACTCCATCTATTTAACCACAATCTTTCATTTTCTTTTAATGTTGGTGTCATTGATGTTTGTTGCACTATTGTTGGTGTGCCTATATAATACCTAACTATCAATGCTAACGCAACTGCAATTATTATACATATTAGCCATTCTATAATTTCTCTTAAAGTTGACTTCATTTTTTCTTCCTTTCTTAATCTTAAGTTTCAAGCTTTATCAATTATATATTAATTTACGCTTTTTTTCAATAATATTTCGAAAGTTTTATTTATCAGAATTTATTTTTTCTTCTTTTGCTTTTGTTGGAACTTTTATAACTACTTCTGTTCCTTTTCCAACTTCACTTTTTATGTCTATACTTCCACCATTTCTATCTAACAAATCTTTAGCAATCGAAAGTCCTAGACCTGTTCCTCCCATTTCTCTACTACGTGCTTTGTCTACTCTATAAAATCTCTCAAAAATTCTACTTAAATCCTCTTCTGGAATTCCTATTCCATTATCAAATATTTTTATATATGCATCATTATATACAAACCCAACATATATCTTTATCTCTCCGCCTTCTTTAGTATATTTTATACTATTTGTTAATATATTTAAAACAATTCTCTCTATATCATCTTTATCGGCATATACTAAAGGTACATCAGCTGTAACAAAACATTTAACTTCGTGATTTTTCTTTTTTATTTCTATTGCCAGCTTGTCCTGACATTTTTTTACCAACTCACCCAAATCAAATTGTTCTTTTTTTACTGTAGTTCTATTACTATCATTTCGTGAAAGAGTTAGTAAATCTGTTACAAGTTTTGCCATTCTTCTAGCTTCTGATGCTATTACATTTAAAAATTTACTTTGAGTTTCTTTATCATATTCTTCTTCTAATAGTGTATCAGCATAGCCCATTATTGATGTTATTGGAGTTTTTAACTCATGAGAAACATCTGCAATAAATTCTTTTCTCATATTGTCTAGTTTTACATGTTCTGTTATATCTTGAATTACTACTATTACTCCAACAGTTCTATCATTTTCTTTTTTGAATGGTGCAAAATATGTATTTACAAATCTATCTTCTATTTGAAATCTTTCTTCAGTGTTTGTCCAATTTTCAAGATATATAATTTTTTCCAAATTTATATTTAAATGAAGTTTTCCGAATATATCTTCAAATGTAGTATGTTCTGGTAATATATTCATCAACTTTTTGGCAGCTGGATTTATTAATATTATTTTTCCATCTCTATCAAATGCAATTATTCCATCTGTCATATGCAAAAATACACTATTATTAATATCTAAATCATCATTTGTTACTCCTGAACTTTTGATTAGTCTTGTTTTAGGAAACATTACTTTTTTCTTTAGATATTTTTTCATTAGTATTTCACTAATTGCCAAAATTACTATATCTACTACTATTATTAGTATTATCACACTTTGAATATCCATGATGCGTCCTTTCTAAGGTTAGTTCCTTACTATTTTCTTTATTTCTTCATATATTTTATCTTGTACGTTATTTACTGATTTAGAAAAAGCTTTTTCTTCCATTTCTTGCATCAATTGAGGATTTTTTATTATTTCTTCTATTTCATTTTCTAAATTATCTTTTGTTAATTCATTATTTAATATAATTTTGGCTGCACCTACATTTTCTAATACCTTTGCATTATATAATTGATGGTCTTGGCTAACATTAGGTAATGGTATTAAAATTGAAGGCTTTCCTAAATTAGAAATTTCTGTTATTGTCATAGCTCCACTTCTTGCTACTATTATGTTTGAAACATTCATTATTTCTTCCATATTATATATATATGGTAAAATTTTTGCATTTTCCACATTATTTATATCTATTTGTTTACTTGATAATTCTTCTTTTATTATATCAAATTGCTTTGGACCTGTTGCCCAAATTATTTGGTAATCTTTGTTCATTTTATTTTCTAATATTCCTATTATTGCTTCATTTATTTTTTGAGCCCCTTGGCTTCCTCCAAACACTAATACAATCGGCTTATTTTCATTAATTCCTACTGTTGTTAATATTCTTGTTTTTTCTTCTTGTGAATATTCCTTTTTTACTATTTTTACTGGAGTTCCAGTACATACTATATTTTTAGCATTTGGTATTCTTGAACGAGCTTCTTCAAATGATATTAATACAGTTTCAGATTTTGGTGCAAGCATCTTTACTGCTTTTCCAGGAAATGCATTACTTTCATGTAATATAACTGGTATATTTTCTTTATTTGCTGCCCATACTACTGGCCCGCAAATATATCCTCCAGCCCCAACTATAATGTCTGGTTTAAATTCTTTTATTATTTTTCTTGCTTTACCTGTTGCCATTAATGTTGCCCACATCTTTTTTAAATTAGCTATTGATATTTTTTTACTTAATCCATATGCCTCTATAGTTTTTAGTTCATATCCTGCTCTTGGAACCAAATCATTTTCTAAGCCTCTTGTTGTTCCTATAAAAATTATTTCTGAATTTGGTTCTTCTTGTTTTATTTTATTTGCTATTGCTAAACCCGGATTTATATGTCCTGCAGTTCCTGCTGCTGCAACTATAACTCTCATTTTTCTCTTTCCTTTCCTTATTGTGCCAAACATAGTCCAAATGTAATTATTGTTTAACTTTTATTACCTGCTCTTGATATACTAAGCAGTACTCCTACCTCGCAGAGTAATATAAACAATGCTGTTCCTCCATAACTGAAGAATGGTAATTGCATTCCTGTAACAGGCATTGATGATGTAACAACTGCTACATTAATAATTACCTGTACTCCTACTAGTGATGTAATTCCTACTGCAACTAAACTTCCAAACATATCTGGAGCTTTCATTGCAATTAAAACGCCTCTCCAAATAAATACCGCAAATAGTACAAAGACAAGTATACATCCTACAAATCCTAATTCTTCTGCTAATACAGAGAATATAAAGTCATTATGTGGTTCTGATAAATATAAGTATTTTTGTTTACTCTCACCTAGTCCAGCTCCAAATAGGCCGCCTGAACCTATAGCATATAAACTTTGTATTATCTGCCATCCATCTCCTGTAGCATCTTGCCAAGGGTCTGTAAATGTTATAAATCTTGTTACTATGTATTGAAATTGCTTTTTAAATGCATCACTTACAGCATATAATATTGTTGCAACTGTTCCAATTCCTCCAGCAGCTACTATTCCTGACATTAGAAATTGCCAAAATTTGCATCCAGCCATTATCATCATAATACAGCATGTTATTATTATTACCATTGATGTACTTACATGTGGTTCTAATAATAACAATCCTATTATCGGTGCTAAAAACAAAATATGTTTTACCAAGCCCTTCCAGAACTTTCCTAACTCATCTCTATCTTTTACAAGTATTCCACCATAAAAAATTATCATCAAAAATTTTACCAACTCTGATGGCTGAAATGTTGTAAATCCTAAATCAATCCACCTTTTGGCCCCATGACTATCTGTACCAATTACCAAAACCAATATTAACAATATTGCCGAAAGTCCCCAGGCATGTTTATAAAATTTTTGATATATTCTATAATCTATTTTAGATACAAAATACATTCCAAATAATCCTAATACTGCAAAAATCAACTGCCTTACAAAAAAGTAATAACTTTTATCATATTTTTGTAAAGCTGTTGGTGAGCTTGCTGATAATACCATTACTAATCCAAGCGAAAGTAATAATAAAACCGTTATTACTAATGTAAAATCAACCGAATTATTTAAAAACTTAGAAAAACCTGCCATCTTATTTTTTTTCTTAGCCATTTTCTTCTCCTTTTATTTATATTATCTTTAGTCCTATAACACACACAACCAAAGTAATAACACTAAATAACATTACAACTTGATTTTCTCTCCATCCAGATAATTCTAAATGATGATGAATTGGTGCCATTTTAAATACTCTTTTTCCTGTCTTTTTAAAATATGCTACTTGTATAATAACTGAAACTGTTTCAATTACTGGAATTAAGGCTATTAAAATTAATATAAGTGGCATTTTTAAATATAATGCAATTCCAGATATTACACCTCCTAAGAATAATGAACCTGTATCTCCCATAAATACTTTAGCAGGATGAATATTAAACATTAAAAATCCTAAAACTGCTCCAATTACTATTGCTCCAAATATTACAATTTCTTTTACTCCTAATGTTGTTGCTATTATTGTTAAACATGTAATAATTATTGTGCATACACTTGATGATAGTCCATCAATTCCATCTGTCAAATTTACTGCATTTGTTGTTGCAAGTATTACTAGTATTGCAAATGGTATATATGCATAAATCGGAATTGTTATATATTGTTTTAAGATTGGTATATATGTTTCTGTTCCTATATTTAATCCCTTTATTAAATACATTATATAGGCTACTGATATTATCAGTAACCCTAACATTTTTAAACTTGGCTTTAAACCTTTTGTATTTTTTAATACTAATTTTTTAAAATCATCTATAAAGCCTATAACTCCAAATCCTATTGTTAATCCTAGTATTGGTAATAAATTTTTTGCTAATTCTAAATCTACATTTCTATAATAAATATATGCAGCAATTGTTACAATTACAATTCCTAACATTATTATTATTCCACCCATTGTTGGTGTTCCTTGTTTTTTTAAATGACTTTCTGGTCCATCATCTCTTTCAATTTGCCCTACTTTTAATTTTTTTAATATTGGTACTATTATAATTCCTAAAATTACTGTTATTGCAAATGATAACAATAATGTTTTTGTTTGAAATTCCAATTTTATCAACCTTTCTATTGTTAACTTTTGTATTATCCTATTATTTCATTTACTATTATTCTTTCATCAAATGGGAACTTTTCTCCATTTATTTCTTGATATGGTTCATGCCCTTTTCCTGCAAGAACTATTATATCTAATTTTGTAGCCATATTTATTGCTTCTTTTATTGCCTCTGTTCTATCAACTACAACTTTATAATTTCCTTTTGTCTTTTTTATTCCTTCTTCTATTTCTTTTACAATTTCTTCTGGCTTTTCTGTACGTGGGTTATCTGATGTTATAAATGTAAAATCTGCAATTCTTCCAGAAATTTCTCCCATTATTGGTCTTTTAGTTTTATCTCTATCTCCTCCACATCCAAATACAGAAATTACTTTTCCTCTTGTATAGCTTTTTACTGCTGATAATATATTTTGCAAACTTTCTGGAGAATGTGCATAATCTATCATTATTGGTATTTCTTTTTTATTTGGCACCATTTCTGACCTACCTGGTACTTTTATTTCTGCTAATGCTTCTATTACTTTATCTGATGGTACTCCTAACTTTTTAGCAACACATATAGCTGCTAGTGCATTATATACACTGAATCTTCCTGGAATATCTACTTTTACTCTTTCATTTCTATCAGAAACTTTTACTCTAAAATCTACATATGAATTTGTTATTGTTATATCTTTTGCTAATACTTCGCAATAATTATCAATTCCATATGTCATTATATTACTATCTGGAAATAGCTTTGGAACTTTAGCTACTTGTATATCATCAACATTAATTATTCCATTATCACACATTTTGAATAATTTTAATTTTGATTCAAAATAATCTTGCATATTAGGATGTTCTTTTTCGCTAATATGGTCTTCTGAAAAGTTTGTAAATAATACTATGTCAAAAGCACAACCATCTACTCTATGTAATTTTAAGCTTTGTGATGATACTTCCATTACAACATATTCTACGTCAGCCTCTACCATTTGTGCAAATGTTCTTTGAAGTTCTATACTTTCTGGTGTTGTTCTACTACTTTCTGAAATCATTCTTCCATTTATATATGTTGCAATTGTTCCTATTAATCCAACTTTATGTCCTGCTCTTTCTAATATCTCTTTTATCATGAATGTTGTTGTTGTTTTTCCTTTTGTACCTGTTACCCCTATTAATTTAAATTTTCTTGATGGATTTCCATAAAAATTACAACTACAAATTGCTAATGCCTCTCTTGTATCTTTTGCCATTATTACTGTAACATCTTCTGGCAACTCAATACCTTTTAAATCAGCACCTTCTTCTATCATTACTGCTTTTGCCCCTGCTTTTATTGCATCATTTATATATTTATGTCCGTCTACACTAAATCCTTTTATTGCAACAAACATATCTCCTTCTTTTATATTTTTAGAATTACTGTCTAAATTATTAATTTCAATATCTAGACTTCCTTTCGCTTTTAATCCTTCTAATCCTATTAATACTCTTTTTAACTCCATTATTTTTCTCTCCTTTAATTTATACACTTTTTACGTGTTCAATTATTTATTAAGATTGAAGCACTTGCTTACAAACTTGCTTACATTATATAACTAATTTTCTTTTTTGTATAGTAAAAAGATGAAAAAAATCACTTAATTATATTTATTAAGTGATTCTCTTTTTTATGATTTATTTCAAGGCTGCATTTAACATCCATATCTTTTTTGAATAATCAGCTAAATAATCATCCATAAGTGCTGATGTTGCATAATATTCCTTGTCTTCCGCTTCTTGTTTTATTTGAACTGCCATTTGTTTTAACTCTTGTAAATCATGGATTACATTTTCCATTATATCAATACTTTTTATTTGTTCATTTTTAGCTTCTCTTATTTTAGAATTTTCTATAAAATCTTTCATAGTTCCTAATGGTTGATGACCTAATGATAAAATATGTTCCGCCACCTCATCTATTTGCTCTCTTATTTCATCATAGTACTCTTCTAATTTTTCATGTGTTGTAAAAAATCCTTTTCCAATTACATTCCAATGATAATTTTGTAATTTTACATTTACTATTTCTAAGTTACTTAGAAATTCATTCAATTTTTTTACTATTCCTTCCATAACGTACCTCGCTTTCAGGTACATTATTTACAAATTTATTATTTTTTATTCAAATATACTTCCAACTTCTATTTTGTTTCCTCTTAAGAAATCTTGTATGTTCATTCTCTTAGCATTTTCTCCTTGAATTTCTAATACTTTTATTACTCCATCTTTAGCTTTTATATATAATCCATCTTTACTATCTGATTTTAGTACAGTTCCATTTTTAACATTTTCATTATCTGCTTCAACTACATCAACTTTCCAAATTTTGATTTTTTTTCTATTTAAATATGAATATGTTCCCATTATTGGATTTAAACCTCTAACAAGATTTTTTATTTCTTGTGCAGTTTTATTTTCCCAATCAATTTTTGACATTTCCTTATCTAACATTGGAGCCATTGTAAAATCTTCTCCTTGTGGAATTCTTGGAGCTGTTTTATTTTCAATTTGTTCTAATGTTTTTACTAAAAGTCCTGCTCCTATTTTGGCAAGTCTATCCCATAATTCTCCTGTTGTTTCATCTGGTGCAATTTCTGTTTCTTCTTTTAAAATCATATCTCCTGTATCCATTCCAACATCCATATACATTGTTGTTACACCTGTTACTTTTTCTCCATTTATAACAGCCCATTGTATTGGAGCTGCTCCTCTATATTTAGGCAATAAAGAACCATGCACATTTATACAACCGAACTTTGGAATTTCTAATATTTCTTTTGGCAAAATTTTTCCATATGCCACTACACATATAACATCAGGTTCTAACGCCTTTATTTCTTCTATAAAATCTATATTTTTTCTAACTTTTTCTGGTTGATATATTTTTAATTCTTTTGATATAGCAAATTCTTTTGCAGGAGAAGCAACCATCTTCATTCCTCTGCCTTTTGGTCTATCTGGATTTGTTACAACAGCTAATATTTCATGTCCTGCATTATATACAGCTTCTAATGATTTTTCTGCAAAATCAGGAGTTCCCATAAATACTATTTTCATTTTCCAACCTTGCTCCTTTCGATTATTATTTTTGCAATATCTGCAAAATTTTGGATTGATAACTCTTCTGCCCTAACATTTTCATTTAAATTCAATTTTTTTAATATTTGAATTCCTTCTTCTTTGTTTATAAAAACTTTCGTGTTTGTTAAAGCATTTAATAATGTTTTTCTTCTTTGCATAAATGCACTTTTAATTATCATAAACATTACTTTTGTATTTTCAATATCTACTGCTGTTTTATCGCGTAGATTTAATTTTATAACTTCTGAAGTCACTTCTGGTTCTGGAATAAATGAACTATTAGGAACTTCCATTATTTTTTCTGATTCACAATAATAATATACTGTATGTGTTATTGCACCAGTATTTTTTCCGCCTGGTGTTTCTATCAATCTATCTGCAACTTCTTTTTGTATCATAACTGTTATACTTTTTATATCAAGCTTTTCTTCAAGTAATTTCATTATTATTGGAGTAGTTATATAATATGGTAAATTAGCAACTATTTTTACATTTTCGATTTTTCCTTCTTTTTTATTTTCACTAATAATTTCATTTAAATTTACTTTTAATATATCTGCATTTATTAATTCGAAATTATCATATAATCCAAACCTATCTTGTAAAATTTTTATCATTTTTGTATCTAATTCTACACATAATACTTTTCCTGCTTTTTCTAATAGATATTTAGTTAATGTTCCTAAGCCTGGTCCTATTTCTATAACCATATCACTTTTAGATATTTCACTACTATTTACTATATTTTCTACAACTTCATTATTTATCAAGAAATTTTGTCCTAAACTTTTATTTGCTCTTATGTTATACTTTTTCATAATATATCTTGTTTCTTCTAATATATCCATAATTTGCCGTTCCTTTCATTGCTTATTATACCCAATTTTCAAGCTTTTTGTCAAGTTAGCTACATTATTTCCTTTATATGATTTATATTACATTTCCCATTATTAATAATAATTTCAATAACATCAAATCTAACATCATATTTATAAAGTTTATTTTGATAGATATATATATTTGCAGAACTTTTTAAGTGTTTTCTTTTTAATCTATTAACAGCCATTGCAGGTGTACCATATTCTAAATTACTTCTAGTTTTAACTTCTACAAACACTATATAATTATCCTTTTTTGCAATTATATCTATCTCTCCCCTTTTAGTATAAAAATTAGTGTTCAATATATCATATTTTTGATTTCTTAGATATCCTTGTGCTATCTTTTCTCCTATTATTCCAAATTTTCTTGTATTCAATTTAATTTTCCTCGTTTCTAACAAATTTATGTCCTGGTTTTTCTACAATTTTTCCTTCTAGTTGTAAAAGCATTATTTTATAATTTACTTCACTTATCGGAAGTTTAGTTTTTCTTGCTATATAATTTATATCTTTGGGTATATCATCTATTTCTTTAAATACACTTACTAATTCTGGTGAAATATTAAAAAGTAAATTTTTCTTTTTATTTTTTTTAGTAAGTTTAATTTCTTGATTACTTTTATGAATATCACAAATTACATCTTCAACACAAGTAACTAATTTAGCACCTTGTCGAATAAGTTCATTTGTGGTCTTTCCTTTTATATTTTCTAAACTGCTTGGTATGCAAAATAATAGCCTTTCATTTTCTATTGTATATCTTGCAGTAACTCTAGTTCCACTTCTATATCCTGCTTCTACCACTAATGTTCCAATGCCTAATCCTGCAACAATTCTATTTCTTTCTAAAAACTTTGGAGAATCCGCACTTATCGAATTTTCATATTCTGAAATTATTACTCCATTATTTTCAAGTATTGGTTTTATGAACCCTTTATTTGTTGCTTTGCAAATATTATTTAATCCTGATGGCAAAACAGCTATAGTCTTTCCTGTATTCTTTAAACAAGTTTCATGTGCTATACTATCAATTCCATAAGCTAGTCCACTAATTATATTTATATTATATTCAACCAAGCCTTTTACAAATCTTTTGCACATTTTTTCGCCATATTGTGTATTAGTTCTTGAGCCTACTACAGCAATTCCAATTTCATTTAAAATCTCTATATTTCCTATAGCATATAGTCTTGATGGCGGATTTTCTATATCTCTTAGTTTTTGTGGATATTTTTCGCTTGCATATTCAATTAAAACTGGTTCCATATTTTGTCACCTCATCTTTCAATGAAAACTTATCTAAGGACCTATATTGAATAGCTTCAGCTACATGCTTAATTTCTATATTTTCCTTTCCATCTAAATCGGCAATTGTTCTTGCTACTTTTAAAATCTTTTCATATGCTCTAACACTTAATTTAAACTTTTTGAATGCATCTTGTAATAGCTCTTCACTCTTTCTATCTAACTGACAAAATTCCGTAATCATTTTTGTTGTAATTTCCGCATTTGAATGAATCGGATAATTTTTATACCTCTCAAGTTGTATTTGTCTTGCTTTATTTACTCTATTTTGTATCATTGCTGAATTTTCTACCTTTTCTCTAGAAGCTATTTTTTTATACTTAGGTCTTTGCACTTCTACCTGTATATCAATTCTATCTAATAATGGACCACTTATTTTTCTTAAATATCTGTGTATTTCTTGTGGTGTGCAATTACATACTTTTTCTTCATCACCATAATATCCACATGGACAAGGATTCATACTTGCAATAAACATAAAATTGCAAGGGTATCTATAATTTCCACTTAACCTATTTATTGTTACTTCTCTATTTTCTAACGGTTCTCTTAGTGATTCTAAAATATTTCTATTAAACTCCGTCAATTCGTCTAAAAACAGCACACCACAATGGGCTAAACTTATTTCTCCTGGCTGTGGTACTCTCCCACCACCAATCATTGTACTTATGGGTACTGTATGATGAGGCATTCTAAATGGTCTCTTCATCATTATTCCATCTCTTTCAAGCTCTCCCGAAATACTATGGATTTTGGTAACTTCCATAGCTTCTTCTATAGTTAATTCTGGTAATATCGTCACTAATCTTTTTGCCATCATCGTTTTTCCTGAGCCTGGACTTCCTATCATTAGGCAATTATGCCCACCAGCTGCCGTTATCTCTAGTGCTCTTTTCACATTTTCTTGACCTTTAACTTCAGAAAAATCAATATTATAATTTTCTGTATACTTTATTTTTTGTGGTTTATATTTTTCTATCTCACTTTCTGCATTTAAATGTTTTACTAATTCTTCTATATTCGAAACAGGTATTATATCTAATTCAGAAATTATTGCTGCTTCATTAGCATTTGCCTTTGGCAATATTACTGTTTTTATTCCCAATTCCTTTGCTTCAATACATATTGGTAATACTCCATTTATTCTATTAACTTTTCCATCTAAAGATAGTTCACCTATAAATATTGTATTTGCAAGTTTATTTATGTCTATTTTCGGAATTGCACCTATTGCAATCAATATTCCACATGCAATTGCTAAATCAAAACTGCTTCCTTCTTTTCTAATATTAGCTGGTGCTAAATTAATTAATATCTTTTTATTAGGAAATTCTATTTCTGAATTTTTTATTGCTGTTTTTATTCTCTTCTTTGATTCTTTTACTGTAGCATCTGGCAATCCGACAATATCAAACTCTGGCAATCCATTGCTTATATCTGTTTGAATTTCAATCAAATTTCCATCCAGTCCATTTAATGTTATTGACTTGATTTTTGATAACATGTTTTTCCCTCCTAAAATTTAAGTTTTTTTATTGATTTTTATGTACTTTTAGTATAAAATGTATATAAAATTTTACAAAAGAATGGTGATAGTATGAAAAAGAAAAAAATAAAAGTAAAAACAAAAAGTGATATAAATGTTTCTAATAAAATTTCCCAAAAAAGGATTGGTACAATTTTAATTATTTCTGTACTGTTTATGGTTGCACTACTTGGCCGTGTGGGCTATTTGCAATTTGTTGGTGGAAATCGTCTTCAAACTCTTGCAACTTCTCAACAAACATTAACTGAAACAATTTCTGCCAAACGTGGTACCATATATGATTCAAAAGGAAAAGTGTTAGCTATAAGCTATGATACTGATAAAGTTTATATAACTCCTTCTTTAATAAAAGATGACAGTAATAAATCTATTATAGCTCAAAGTTTAGCATCAATTTTAGAAATAGATTATAATGAATTACTTACAAAACTCCAAAATACATCAGATAAATTTCTTGTAGCTTCAGAAGTTGAACAAAATAAAGTTGATGAAATAAATAATTGGAAAAGTAAATTAAAATTTTCAACTGGTATTAGTTTCGAAGAAACGACTTCTCGTACTTATCCTTCTAAAACATTAGCATCTACTGTTATTGGATTCGTAGGTTCCGACAATCAGGGATTATCTGGAATCGAATCTTCTTGGGATTCATTTCTAAGTGGTACAGCAGGAAAATCAGTAAGTTTGAAAGATGCAAGTCAATCTGAAATTGCTAATTCTAATCAAACTTATATAGCTGCTGAAAATGGATATGATATTTCTTTAACAATAGATTCTAATATTCAAGGCATCGTAGAAAATAAATTAGCTCAAGCTGTTGATGAGTATAAGTGCGAAAGTGGTATTACAATCGCAATGGACCCTTCTACTGGTAAAATATTAGCAATGGCTGATTATCCGAATTATGACTGTAATGAACAAAACACACCAAATTCATATTTAGCACAAACATGGGATTCACTTTCTTCTGCTGATAAGAGTAAAGCTCTTTACAGAATGTGGGCTCCTAAAGGAGTAACTGATACTTATGAACCAGGTTCTGTTTTTAAAATAGTAACATCTTCAATCGCCTTAGAAGAAAACATTGTTGATACAGATACTATTAATTTTAATTGTACTGGTGCATATTATGTTCCTGGTGAATCTAGACCAATTAAATGTCATAAATATCCCTACTCTCATGGTGCTCAAAGTTTAAGATTAGCCCTTGAAAATTCATGTAACCCTGCATTTGTAGAATTAGGTTTAAAAATAGGAAAAACTCGTTCTTATAAATACTACGAAGCCCTTGGCTTCTTTGGAAAAACTGGAATTTCACTTTCAGGAGAACCCAAAAGTATATTTTACGATATAAATAAGATTAATGACCATGAACTAGGAACTATGTCTTTTGGTCAACGTTTTACAATTACACCGCTTCAAATGATTACTGCAGCATGCGCAATAGCAAATGATGGAACTTTAGTTCAACCACAAATTGTAGACCATATAACAAATACTGATACAGGTGAAGTTACAAACTTTAACACTACAGAAGTACGTCAAGTATTTTCTAAAGAAACTTCTGACAAAGTAACTTCTATGATGGAATCTGTTGTAGAACATGGTACAGGTTATAGGGTAAAATATGATGCTAGTGTAAAAGAAAGTATGTCTGGATATTCAATTGGTGGTAAAACCGGTACTTCTGAACCAATTAACGGTTCATCTGATGGATATGTTGCTTCTTTTTTAGCAATTTCTCCAGTTGAAAATACAAAAATCGTTTTACTAGTTATCTTAAAAAATCCAGGCGAAGGCGTAAATCATAATGGTGGACAGATTGCTGCTCCTACAGCAGGAAAAATGCTTTCTGAAATTTTACCTTATATGGGAATTGAAACTGGAAATAAAGATTCTGGAAATAATACGAATATATCTGAAAAAGATTTATATTAATTTTTTAGATGCACTATTGAATTTAGTGCATCTTTTTATATTCTTCTAATGCTGTTGCAACTTGGTCTGGGCAAGATGTTCCTCTTGCACCACACTCTATGCCTTTTAGCATTTTAATTACTTCATCTACACTCTTTCCTTCAACTAGTCTTGATACTCCTACTGTATTTCCTGGGCATCCACCTATTATTTGTAGATGTTTTATTATATCATCTTCAATGTCAAATATCATTTCCATTGAACAAACTCCTTGAGGTTTATATGTATATTTCATCTCTTTCTCCTTTCGCTATAATATATAATTAATTATACTATAGCTAATTGCAAAAATCAATACTACAAATTATACCTTTCAGTCCTATTCATTTTTATACCAACCAACAAAACATCGTCATCTTCAAAGTATTTATTCAACATTTCGAGTTTATTTTTTTCATTTTTATTTTCTTGAATATAATTAGAAACATCAATAAAATCAACTTCTGTTCCTGTTTCTAAAATTTGAGTTTTATTATTTTCTATTGTTAAAAACACTCTTTTCTGATACTTAGTTTTCGTTAAATCCGAAATCAAGACTTTGTTTACAATACATTCTATATCTTTTTCTTTCTCTATCATCTCTTCCTCGTAAATCGTACACCAATAACAAAATATAGATTCCTTAATTTTGCTGTTTTTTATCATCTTTAAATACATTTCCACTTCTTCTTCTGAATCTAAAATAGCCTTTACTTTTATTAATTCAAATTCATATTCTGAAATATTTGATAATTGTATGTTTTTATCATATTTAATCTCTTTTATATCTAATTTTAGTATATTTGTTAATACGTCTTTTAATATTTCATTATCTTCATTATTCATTAATTCTTTTAATTTTAATACTTTTTTTTCTATAATAATTCCTCCTTTGATACAACAAATAACAATAATAGTTGATACTATCATTATGTTTTATTGATTTTAATTAATAAGATTTAAATAAAGTTATAACTTTTATGAAAAAAATGTAACTGATTTAATTTTTTAAGAAAAAATTTATGTTACTAAAATTATATAATTCTTTCAAATTATATTTTCTTTTCTTTATTTTGTCAATACCAAAAAAGATTTTTTCAAAACTTTTTCCGACAAATTCTGACATAATTATTAAAATCTCCACAAAAATACCCAGATTTTATAATCTGGGTATCTCTTTATTATTTATTTGGAATATAATAACCTACTCCTCTTTTAGTTATTAATATTTGTGGATTTGACGTGTCTTTTTCTATTCTTTCTCTGATTCTTCTAACTGTTACATCCACAGTACGAATATCTCCATAATATTCATATCCCCAAACTCTTTCTAACAATGCCTCTCTTGTTACTACTTGTCCTGGTTGTTGAGCTAAAAATTTTAGCACTTCAAATTCTCTTAATGTTAAATTTATAACTTTTCCGTCTATATGTACTTCATATTTTTCTAAATCTAACACAAGTGAACCTACTTTTATCATGCTTGCTTTTTTAGCTTCTTTTTTCTCATCACTTTTTTGTGCAACTGTTTGAGCTTCCATTGAGGCTTCTACTTTTCTCAAATTGGCTTTTACTCTTGCAACAACTTCTCTTACACTAAATGGTTTTGTTATATAATCATCTGCACCTAATTCTAGTCCAACTATTTTATCTAGTTCATCATCTTTAGCAGACACCATTAATATTGGAACATTATATGCATTTTTTATCTTTTTGCATACTGTTAGTCCATCCATTCTTGGAAGCATTACATCTAATAATATAAGGTCTGGTCTTTTTTCTAAAGCGATATCCACAGCTGTTTGACCATCATTAGCTTCTATAGTGTTATACCCTTCTCTGGTTAAATTATGTACTAATAAATCAACTATCTTTTGTTCATCATCTACAATTAGAATTGTTTTCTTTTCATATTCATAATTATCGTTCATGCTTCACATACCTCCGTATTATAGTCTTATTTATATCACAAATTCCAATAAGTTACAAGGTTTTTTGCCTATTTTTTTGACATTTATTACAAAACAGATAAAGCTTTTAATATTCCTAATTTTCCATATTCATATGTAAGTCCTCCTTGCATATATGCAATATAGGGTTCACGTATAGGGCCATCGCAACTAAGCTCTATTGTTGAGCCTTCTGTAAAAGTTCCAGCTGCCATTATTACTTTATCATCATATCCTCCCATATCACTTGGCTCTGGAACTACATAAGAATCTATTGGAGACCCCATTTGAATTCCTTGGCAAAATTTTATCAATTTATCTGCACTACCTAATTCTATAGTTTGAACTATATCAGCTCTAGGTTCATCATATTTAGGATTTACATTATATCCTAATTTTTCTAAAATTCTACTTGCAAATACTGCCGTTTTCACACTACTTGCTACAACACTTGGAGCAAAAAATAGTCCTTTTATAAATGCTGTATTTTGATTTAGTGATGGTCCTATTTCTTTTCCTATTCCTGGTGCTGTTAATCTTTCTGCACATAATTCTATCAAATCTTTTTTTCCTGCAATATATGCTCCGCTTGTTGCTATTCCTGCTCCCAAATTTTTCATTAATGAACCAACTATAATATCAGCTCCAACTTCTGTTGGTTCTTTTTCTTCTACGAATTCTCCATAACAATTATCTACCATAATTATTACTTCTGTATTAACTTTTCTAATTGCCTTAATTACTTTTTCTATTTTATCAATTGTCAAGCTTTTTCTTGTTGAATATCCTTTTGAACGTTGAATTTCTATTAATTTTATATCTTTTTTTGCTACTCTTTCTTCTATTGCCTTTACATCAAAATCGTCTTCTACTAATTCTATCTGCTCATATTTAACTCCAAATGATTTCAAAGAACTCTTGCTTTCTTCTTTACTTATTCCAATAATAGTTTGTAACGTATCATAAGGTGCACCCGAAATACTCAACATTGTATCTCCTGGTCTTAATAGTCCGAATAATGTAACTGCTAAAGCATGTGTTCCAGAAATTAATTGAGCTCTAACTAATGCATCTTCTGTTCTGAAAATTCTAGCATATATCTCTTCTATTTTATTTCTCCCAATTTCATCAATTCCATATCCTGTAGATGAATGTAAATGCATTTCTGATAATCTACAATATTGAAATGCTTCTAATACTTTTAAACTATTAGTTTCTTTTATTTTATCAATTTTTTCAAATTGTGGTTGAATTTCTTTTTCTACTTCTTTTGATAACTCTAATATTTCTTTTTTTATTCCAAATTCTGTATACATTTTTTCTCTCCTTTTCTAAACTGCAACCATTATACCATATTTTCATTTTAATTTAAACCCTTCTAGCCAGTTTTACTCATAATATCTTTTTTCATTTTATTTATTATCTTTTTTTCAAGTCTAGAAATATAACTTTGCGAAATTCCTAATTCATCTGCAACTTCTTTTTGCGTTTTTTCTTTTCCGCTAATAAAGCCAAATCTCATCTCCATAATATTTTTCTCTCTATCATTTAATTTTTTTATAGCTTCTTTTAAAAGTTGCATATCAACTTCATCTTCTAATTTTCTATATGTAACATCTGCCTCTGTTCCTAAAATATCTGATAATAGCAATTCATTTCCATCACTATCCTTATTTAATGGTTCATCTATAGAAACTTCAGATTTCAGTTTATTATTTCTTCTTAAATACATTAATATCTCGTTTTCGATACATCTAGAAGCATATGTTGCTAACTTTATCTTTTTTTCAGAATTAAACGTATTTACACCTTTCATTAGTCCAATAGTTCCTATAGAAATTAAATCTTCTATTCCAATCCCTGTATTCTCAAATTTTTTAGCAATATAAACAACCAATCTCAAATTTCTTTCAACCAATAATTTTTTAGCTTCTACACTATCTTCTGTATCAAGTTTTTTTATTGTTTCTTCTTCTTCCTCTGCAGATAATGGTGGAGGGAGTGTTTGACTTCCTGCAACATAAAAAATCGGCAGAATTTCTTCTAGGTTTCCTTCCATGTATTTTGCACAAATTGAATCTATACTCTTTTTTATAAATTCTATTATTTTCATAATTAATCACATTCCTTGCATATATTTAGATTTTTGCGGACATCTATAAACCTTATTCTTTCACCTCCATTTCTGTTTTTATTTTATAACTTTTTATATGCAAAGGCTGTCTTTTCTTATTGTAGAAAAAAAGAAATAATCGCTAATTTGCGATTATTTCCTACATTTTTTCTATATTAATTCCAATCCTATTAATGCTCTATATTCCCCTTTTTTAGTAAGTGATTTATCATATATACCTATTATTATATTATTAAAAGTTTTTCTTTCTTCTTCTTTCTCTACTTTTATTTCATCAGCTTTTATTCCTAATAACATTCCATTTTGTTTTCCAAGAGACGAAAATGGAATACACCTTAACCTTGATACATATTCCTTTGGAACAGTATCTAAATCTCCTGCTAGAACATTATCTATATTATTAATTATCTCTTTTGGCAATATTTTTTCTAACAAACTACTTTCTACTATTACTACTGGTGTATTAGTAATTGGCTCTCTTGCCAGATTTCCTGTATCTATCATTGCCCTAGTTTCTACTTCTTTACCATTTAATTTAATCTTTATTTCACAATACATATCCTTAGCATTAAGCTTTGTTTTAATAATTTTTATTGATATCTTTATCACAATAAATGCTATAATTGCTCCCAAAAAAATCACTTTTAACACATATTCTCCAACAAATATTCCATTTTTTATAAATATGTCTTGTGGTTTTATAAAATAAATTAAATATAATGCAACTCCTCCAAATACAAAAGATGTTAAATAAAATATCAATATCTGTTTCAACAATATTTTCACATTTTGTGGATTAAATGCTACATATATCATTGCAATTGCTAAAATCATCTTTAAGATTATCGATGTATATATATGTAATTTTGTAGCATAAGTTATTATTGCATACACACTTCCTAATACACTTGAAATAACTACTCTTGCTAATTGAGGTTTTACCTTTAAAATTATTGATGTTGCATATAAAATTATAGAATTCATTATCAAATTTTCTAAAAATATTATATCAATATAAATAGTTATAATAATCACTCTTTTCTTTTTTGTTATTAATTATATTCTATTCATTAAGAAAAAAGTGTAGAATTTTGATTTTAATTCTACACTTTTTATATAAATTACATATTTTTATTTTTGTTTTTACGTAAGAATGCTGGTATATCTAAATCTCCTTGTGAAGAATTTACATCTGATGCTGGTATTGAACTTGTCTTCTTTTCCCAAGGTTTATTTATAAAACTATCTACTGTAGATGCTGTTCTAGCTTCTGGTTTTTCGAACCCTGTAGCGATGACTGTAATTTGAATTTCATCTTTCATATCTGGGTCTGTAACTGTACCAAATATGATATTAGCTTCAGGGTCTACACTGCGTTGAACTAATTCTGCAGCAGTATTTACTTCATGTAATCCTAAATCTTCACCACCAGTTATATTGATAATTACACCTCTAGCTCCTTCTATTGAAGTTTCTAGTAATGGACTTTGTACTGCTTGTTTTGCAGCATCTTCTGCTCTGTTTTCACCAGATGCTCTACCAATCCCCATATGTGCCATACCTGTATTTAACATTATTGTTTTAACATCTGCAAAGTCTAAGTTTACTGTTCCTGTAACAGCTATTAAGTCAGATATTCCTTGAACACCTTGTCTTAATATATCATCTGCCATTCTAAATGCTTCATTTATTGATGTTTTTCTATCAATTACTTGTAATAATTTATCATTTGGTATTACTACTAATGAATCTACTTTTCCTTTTAAGCTTTCAATTCCTCTTTCAGCTTGTGAAAGTCTTTTTTTACCTTCAAATGTAAATGGTTTTGTAACAACACCTATTGTTAATATTCCCATCTCTTTAGCCGCTTGTGCTACTATTGGTGCAGCTCCTGTACCTGTTCCACCACCCATTCCGGCTGTAACAAATACCATATCTGCTCCTCTTAATGTTTCAGCTATTTCTGATTTATTTTCTTCAGCTGATTGAGCACCAATGTCAGGGTTTGCACCTGCACCTAGTCCTCTTGTTATTTTTTCTCCTATTTGAATTTTTGTTCCTGCTTTTGATTTTGTTAATGCTTGTCTATCTGTATTAACAGCTATAAAGTCAACTCCTTTTATGCCTTCTTCAATCATTCTATTTACTGCGTTATTTCCAGCGCCACCTACACCTATTACTTTTATTGTGGCTGTTCCGTCCATCATTGTAACGTCTTCACATTCCATCATAAAGATTTCCTCCCTATTAAAACTATATTTTGATTAATTATTATTTTTAATTTTAAGAATAAAAAAATTCTTTTATTCGCTCAATTATCGCCTTAAATACACTTTCGTTTGATTGCAAATCAATTTTACTTGAAACTGTTTTTGCAAATGGTCTTGCAGCAATATATCTTACAAGTGCATAACTGGTTCTAAATTCTGGTTTTACTG